>Ga0315277_10010669_pt1 | contig 11622 bp, 11 predicted proteins | sample YL17G05_15_MG_FD_203695 | JGI IMG/M metagenome (GOLD analysis project Ga0315277, IMG submission 203695) | Sediment microbial communities from Yellowstone Lake, YNP, Wyoming, USA - YL17G05_15 | ecosystem: Environmental > Aquatic > Freshwater > Lake > Sediment | place: USA: Wyoming | collected...
AGAGGCTCAGACCAAACAAAAGGAGATCCTTCTAGAGGGAAAAGAAGAGGCAATTCGACTGCGGGCCCAGGTTGAGGGCGAGCTCAAGGAGCGAAGAGCCGAAGCCCTGAAGCTGGAGCAGCGCGTTGCCCAGCGAGAAGAGAACCTAGATCGCAAGCTAGAGGCCCTGGAACGCCGTAATGAATCCCTAGACGAGAAGGAGAAGGAACTAGCCAGGACCAGGGCAGAACTAGACGAGCTGCGCAAGAAGCAGCTAGAGGAGATAGAGAGGATCTCAGGCCTCACCAGCCAGGAGGCCCGCGACATCCTGCTGGCAGAGGTGGAGAAGGAGGCCCGGGAAGACGCCAACCGCCGAGTCCGCGCCGTCGAGGCGGAGGTAAGGGAGGAGGGCGAGGCCCGCACCCGCGACATCCTGGCTACCGTCATGCAACGGCTGGCCACCGACGTGGTCTCCGAATCCACTGTCTCTGTGGTCCCCATCCCCAGCGACGACATGAAGGGCCGGATTATCGGACGTGAGGGTCGTAACATCCGCGCCCTAGAGGCTGCCACCGGCGTCGACCTCATCATCGACGACACCCCGGACGCTGTCACCCTCTCCGGCTTCGACCCGGTGCGACGGGAGATCGCCCGGCTCGCCCTCAGCAAGCTGGTGACAGACGGGCGCATCCATCCCACGCGCATCGAAGAGGTGGTGGAGAAGGCGCGCCAGGAGGTGGAGATAGAGATCAAGGACGCCGGTGAGCAGGCAGCCATCGAGGCCGGCTGCCCCGGCCTCCACCCGGAGATCCTGAAGACCCTAGGCCGCCTCAAGTTCCGCACTAGCTACGGACAGAACCAGCTCCTGCACGCCCTGGAGAGCGCCCACATCGCCGGCCTGCTCGCGGAGGAGATCGGCGCCGATGTCAACGTCTGCCGCCGGGGCGCCCTCCTCCACGACCTGGGGAAGGCCATCGACCACGAGGTGGAGGGTACTCACGCTCTCATCGGGGCAGAGCTGGCCCGTCGGCATGGCGTCAGTCCGGCGGTGGTCCACTGCATCGCCGCTCACCACGAGGAAGAGGAAGAGCCGCGCACGGTGGAGGCCCTTGTCGTCCAGATCGCCGACGCCATCAGCGGCAGCCGCCCCGGGGCACGCATGGAGACCCTGGAGCACTACATCAAGCGGCTTGAGACGCTGGAGAACCTAGCCAGCGGCTTCGAGGGTGTGGAGAAGGCCTTCGCCATCCAGGCTGGCCGCGAGATCCGCATTATCGTCAAGCCGGAGGAGGTGGATGACCTGGCCTCCATGCGACTAGCCAGGGACATCAGCCGCAAGATCGAAGAGAGCCTGGAGTACCCGGGCCAGATCAAGGTCACGGTGGTCCGGGAGACGAGGGCCGTAGACTACGCCAAGTAGACAAGTCATGGGGAGCGGCGATGTCCAGAGCAGCGAGGATAGCCGCTCCTCATCGCATGTCCTAGAGGAGGCGCCGTGAAGGTGCTCATGGTAGGTGATGTGGTGGGGCGACCCGGCCGCAGGGCCGTGGCCGCCTTGCTGCCCGGCTTGCGACGGGAACTCGGAGTGGACCTGACCATCGCCAACGGCGAGAATGCCGCCGCTGGCCGTGGCCTCACCCTAACCACGGCACGCGAGCTGTTCGACGCCGGGGTGGACGTCATCACCTCCGGCAACCACATCTGGGATCAGAAAGAGATCATCTCCTCCCTGGACGAAGATGCCCCTATCCTTCGTCCTCAGAATTACCCTCCGGGGACGCCCGGGCGCGGCATCATGACCTGCAACGGGGTCACTATCATCAACCTCCAGGGACGCACCTTTATGCCTTCCCTGGACTGCCCCTTCCGGACCGCCGACGCCATCCTGAAGCAACTGCCAGTGAGGTCCACCATCATCGTCGACATGCACGGGGAGGCCACCAGCGAGAAGGTGGCGATGGGCTGGTACCTGGACGGCCGCGTCTCCGCTGTCCTGGGCACCCACACGCACGTCGGTACCGTCGACACGCGCGTCCTGCCCAGGGGCACGGCCTTCGTCTGTGACGTGGGCATGGTGGGAAGCCGGGACTCCGTCATCGGAGACGACGTGGATGCGGTTCTCTCTCGCTTCCTTTCTCAGCTCCCCCACCGTTTGCCCGTCGCCGAGAACAGCCGCGTCCTCCAGTTCAACGCCGTCCTCGTCGAAATCGACGAGGCGACCGGGCTGGCCCGCAGCATCGTGCGGGTGGACCGGGAGATTGAGCGCCGTGAGTAGCCGGGCCGATCTCCACACCCACAGCAACTGCTCCGACGGCGTATTGAGCCCTACGGCCCTGGTGGAACTGGCCGTCTCGCGCGGCGTGCAAATCATGGCCCTCACCGACCACGATTCCACGGAGGGTCTCCCCGAAGCCCTTCAGGCTGCCTCTCGCCATCCAGGCTTCACGCTCATTCCGGGCGTGGAGATGAGCACCGACATCCCGGGCAGCGAGGTGCACATGCTGGGCTACTTCCTGGACCCGAAGGACGGCCACCTCCAGGAGGAGCTCGCCCGCCTGCGCAGCTTGCGGCGGGACCGTGGGCGCCGCATGGTAGAGAAGCTCCGCGACCTGGGCATGGACATTAGCTGGGAAAGGGTGCAAGCGATCGCTGATGGCGGAGCCGTCGGGCGCCCTCACGTGGCCCAAGCTCTGCTTGAGAAGGGATATATAGGCTCTGCTCAGGAAGCCTTCGAGCGCTACATAGGCCGTAACGGCCCCGCCTACGTGGAGCGCACCAAGATGACCCCGGCCGAGGCCGTGGCCTTTCTCTACCAGCGGCGAGCGCTCCCGGTCCTGGCCCATCCCCGCGAGATGGAGAACCTTGAAGACCTGCTGCCGACCCTCCAGAAGGCCGGTCTAGCGGGCATGGAGGTCTACTACCAGGACTACGACGAGGCCAGCATCGAACGCTTGCTGACGATAGCCCGCAGGCACGACCTGTTGCCCACGGGCGGCAGCGACTATCACGGCCTCGGGGGCGAACACGAGCGGCTGCCTGGTGACATACCCCTGCCCGACGAAGTCATCGACGCTTTCATGGCCCTGGCCGAGAGATACGCCACTCGCAGGGCCTAAGGCCGGCCGCCCAGTAGTCGCATGCAGTGCGCCACCCACCCCTCAATTGAAACCGAGTTGGCCTGTAGCCGCTGCGGCAAGCCTATCTGCCCGCGCTGCCTGGTCATCACGCCCGTGGGCGCCCGTTGCCGCGAATGCGCCCGCCTGCACCGTCTACCCACGTATCAACTGGGTACGGTCTTCATCCTGCGGGGCCTGGGCGCCGCCCTAGCCGCCGGCGCTGCTGCCGGGGCCCTCTGGGCCTTCCTCTTCCCCTACCGCGTCAGCGCCTTCATAGGGCTCTTCCTCGGGCTCGGCCTGGGCTACACCGTTGGGGAGTCCGTGAGCTGGGCCGCCAATCGCAGGCGCGGGCCCACCCTTCAGGGTATAGCCGTGGTGGGAGTACTGCTCGCCTACGCCGTCAGAAACCTCGTGGAAGGAGCCGGCCTCTTTTCCGCCGACGACGTCCTCGGCTACGTAGTAATAGGCGTGGCCGCCTTCACAGCCATCGGTCGCCTTCGCTAGAGGACAGAGGGGCCCCGGTCAGCGCAACACGAAGGAAAGGACAACGACGAGGAGTAGGGCGGCACCACCGATGACAACAATGCGCCGCAGTTCGCGGAGCACGTAGCCATAGTCGTAGGTGCGTACCTGGGGCGGCGCGGGGGTGGTCTCTGCCACTGGTCTGCCACGGGGAGTAAAGGGCACCACCCTGGGCCTAGCCGCCGCGCTGGCCGGCGAAGGAGGAGTAGGCGACGACGTGAGGGGGCGGCGGCGCGTCTTCTTGCGCGATGCTGGCGGCCTGGCGCGAGGACGCTGTTTTCTGGGCACCACATCTCCTGCGCCCGCGAGCGCGGGCTCAACCCGCCGCCATTATAGCGGCCCACTCTCCAAGCTACAATGACTGTAACGGGCGGCGGACTCGTTGACAGGGGGTCAACTTCAAGGCTAGAATCAACCTGGCCCGACGGGCCCGCCTCCTTAAGCGGCGGGCTCCAGGCTGTAGGCGGCCCCGTGGTGTAGCGGTCTAACATGCCACCCTGTCACGGTGGAGATCGGGGGTTCGAATCCCCTCGGGGTCGCCAATAGTTAACTCCTGGCCGCCACCCACATGGGTGAGCGGCCTCCTTATCCTCGCTCCCTCAAACCGGCGTGGAGGTTCGCCCAATCTTCGCTATCCGCCCTGGGCAGAGGACCTGCTCGTCTGTCTATCGGGGAAGGACTCCATTGGGGACCGACCTGCCTCAATACTTAGAGATGTTCAGGTCCTCGTACTTGCCCTCGACCAAGTAGACCACGCGCTCACAGATGTTGGTCACCCGGTCGGCAACGCGCTCCAGGTTGTGGGCCACCCAAATGAGATGGGTAGCACGCTGGATCGTGCGCGGGTCCTGGAGCATGAAGGTCAGGAGTTCCCTGTAGACCTGGTCGTAGAGGGCGTCAACCTCGTCGTCCTCGTCGCAGATGGAGCGAGCGCGGGCGGCATCCCGATGCTTGAAGGCCTCCAGGCTCCCCAGCAGCATGCGACTGGCGACCTGAGCCATGCGCGGTATATCGATGTAGGGCTTGAGCGGCGGCTCATCGGCCAGCATGAGGGCGATCTTGGCGATACCTTCCGCGTGGTCGCCCATGCGCTCCAGGTCGACGATGATGTGTAGCACGGCCACGATGGTGCGGAGGTCGCTGGCCAGGGGCTGCTGGGTGGCCATGAACTCAAGGCACTTCTCCTCCGTCTCATATCGCTTGTGGTTGATCTTCGCGTCGTCGGCGATGATCTGTCGCGCCAGTTCGGTGTCGCGATTGCGCAGAGCCTGGATGGCCCGTTCGATGGCACCCTCCACCATGTTGGCCAGGACCAGCATGTCCTCTTGGATCTCCGCTAGCTGTCGCTCGAAGGCGGTGCGGGTCACGGCTCTCGTCCCCTCTAGCCGAAACGGCCTGTGATGTAGTCTTCGGTCTTCTTGTCCCTGGGGTTCGTGAACACCTCGCGCGTGGGACCGAACTCTATCATCTCGCCCGCCCGGTCATCTGCCATCATCATCACGGCCGTGTAGTCTGACACGCGGGCGGCCTGCTGCATGTTGTGCGTGACGATGACGATGGTGTAGTTGCGAGCCAGCTCTCGCATCAGGTCCTCTATCTTGAGGGTAGCCACAGGGTCCAGGGCGCTGCACGGCTCGTCCATGAGGACGACCTCGGGCTCCACCGCCAGGGCGCGGGCGATGCACAGGCGCTGCTGCTGCCCGCCGGACAGCTCCGTGGCCGGCCGATTAGGCTTGTCCTTCACCTCGTCCCACAGGGCGGCTTGCCGCAGGCTGCGCTCTACAGCGTCCGCTAGCTCGCTGCGCCGCACAAGAAAGCCGTTGAGCCGCAGTCCCGCCGCCACGTTGTCGAAGATGGACATGGTAGGGAACGGGTTCGGCTTCTGGAAGACCATGCCAACGCGTCGGCGAACCAGCACCGGGTCGGTGGCGGGGGCATAGATGTCTTTCCCCCTGAGGAGCACTTGACCGGTGACCCGGGCCCGGGGAGCCACCTCGTGCATCCTGTTGAAGCAGCGTATTAGAGTAGACTTGCCACAGCCGGAAGGCCCGATGATAGCGGTGATGCGTTCTGGTGCTACCAACAGGCTAACTTCGCGCAGGGCCTGGAACGAACCGTACCAGGCGTTGAGCTTGCGCACGACCAACCCCTCCGCCAGAGCCTCCTCCTCAGAGACTGGAGCTTGCGGTTCGCTTCCTACGCGCATCCCATAGGCCATTACAGGGGCCTGGAGATCAAGCAGAGAATCGGTCTGCATCGCGCGCTCCTTGTCACCGTCTGGTGAGAACAAGCCGGGCTGCAAGGCTGATAGCCAACACCACAAGGACCAGAACGAAAGAGGCCGCCCAGGCCTGCTGGTGCCATTCATCGTAGGGGCCGATGCCGTAGCGCCAGATGCGCAGGGGCAAGGCATCAATTGGGCCGCCGGTGACGCTCAGGCTCCAGAAACGGTTCCCCAAGGCGGTGAACATGAGGGGCGCCGTCTCGCCCCCGGCTCTGGCCACAGCCAGAAGGCCACCGGTGACCAGCCCTCGGCGCGCCGCGGGGATAATGACGCTGAGGATGGTCCGCCAGCGGGTGATGCCCAGGGCGAGGGCCGCCTCTCGCTGGGAGCGGGGAACCAACTTCAACATCTCTTCGCTGGAGCGAGCCACGATGGGCAGCATGATGATGGCCAGGGCGATCCCCGCCGCCAGGGCCGAGAAGTGTCCCATCTTGAGCACTACCACGCTGTAGACGAAGACCCCCACCACAATGGAGGGGACGCCGGTCAAGACATCGGCGGTGAAACGCATGATGTTCCCCAGGCGGGCGCCAGCATACTCCGAGAGGAAGACGCCCGCCCCTACGCCCACCGGGATGCCTATGAGGGCGGCGACGCCAATGATCAGCAGAGAGCCAACTATGGAGTTAGCGACACCGCCGCCCGGTTCACCCAGGGGCGTCGGCATGTGGGTGAAGAAGTCCAGGTTCAGATAGTTGATGCCGTTGAGCAGCACAAAGCCCAGAATCAGAGCCAGCACCCCCACAGCCACGAAGGCGGAGGATGCACAAAGGCCAAGTACCACGATACTGGCAATCTTCCGGCGCCGGTAGGCGAAGCCGCTCATTCCGCGATCACCTCCGGGGAGCGGGCCACCCGCCACACCAGTAGCCTGGCCAGTATGTTCAGCAAGAGGGTTATGCCCATTAGGATGAGCGCCAGTTCCACCAGTGCAGAGATATAGAGGTTGTAGGTGGCCTCGTTGAACTCGCTCGCCAGGGTGCTGGCGGCGGTGCTGGCCGGCTGGAATAGGGAGGCGGTAATGTTGTAGCCCTTGCCGATCACCATCGTGACCGCCATCGTCTCACCGAGGGCCCGCCCCAAACCCAAGATGACTGCAGCCATCAGGCCTGACCGGCAATATGGGAGCACGGCCCCAAGAATAACCTCCCACCTGGTGGCGCCCAGGGCCAGCATTGCCTCCCGCTGACTCGTTGGAACCGCCTGCATCACGTCCCGGGCGATGGCGGTGATGATGGGCAGGACCATGATGGCCAGGATCAGGCCCGCGGCCAGCATGCCGAAGCCGAAGGGAGGTCCATCGAAGAGGGGGATGAAGCTCAGATGCCCCAGCGACGACTTCTCCACGAAGTCCCGCACCCAAGGAACCAGCACGTAGAGGCCCCACAGCCCCAGCACTACGCTGGGGAGCGCGGCCAGCATCTCTATGAGGAAGGAAAGGGGGCTCCGTAGCCAGGGCGGCGCCATCTCTGACAGGAAAATGGCCGCCCCCAAACTCACGGGTACCGCTAGCATGAGGGCGATGACAGAGCTAACAAGGGTCCCGTAGATGGCTGGCGCCGCGCCGAAGACTTGATCCACCGGGTCCCAACGCGTCCCCGTCAGAAAACCCCATCCGAATGCCCTGATAGAGTGGCGGGACTCAAGCACTAGCTCGTATGCCATGAGCAAGGCCAGGGCCAGCAGCGATAGCCCCAGCCCAGCAAAGACGGTTCGGGACAGGGCGTCGCCCAGGTTACCGATGCGCCAGGGCCGGCGCCTCGCTAGCGCTGCCGCCGTTGTTGAGCCGCCTCGGCCTACGTGCATCGCTTGACCCCTCAACTCCGTCTGGCAAACGGGCGGCCCGCTCCTCTCCGTCGCCAGGACCAGCGGCAATCGGTCTAGGAGACCTGCAGTAGGGGCTGCCCCTGATAGCTGATGGACTTGATCTCTGCCTCCGCCTTCCTAACCGCGTCCGCCGCCAGGGGTGCGTAGAGCAAGTCCTTCGTGAATTGCTGGCCGTCGTGGATGGCCCACCACAGGTAATAGACCAGCGTCTGGCCCTTCGCCTTGTTGGTCTGGTTGACGTAGGCAAGCACCCACGTGAAGCCGACGATGGGGTAGGCATCGGGGTTGGAGGAGTCGGTCAAGAGCACCTTCATGTCGTCGGGCAGGGACACGGCCTCGGCTGCGGCAGTCGCGCCCTCCAAGCCGGGCTCCACGAACTTGCCACTCTTGTTGCGAACGGCCGCCCAGGGCAGGTTGTTCTGAACGGCGTAGGCCAGCTCTACGTAGCCGATGGCGCCGGGGATCTGGCGGACCTGATTGGCCACGCCTTCGTTTCCTTCGCCGCCGATGTCCCCCGGCCACTCCACAGACGTGGCGAAGCCCACTCTGCCCTGCCATTCTTGGCTCACCTTGCTCAGGTAGTTGGTGAAGATGAAGGTGGTGCCAGAGCCGTCGGAGCGGTGAACGACGGCGATGTCCGTGTCCGGCAGGTCGACACCCGAATTGTCAGCCGCTATGCGGGGATCGTTCCACTTGGTGATCTTCTTGAGGTAGATGTCTGACAAGACATCGGGGGTGAGCTTTAGCTGCCCCTGCTGCACGCCGGGCAGGTTGAACACCACGGCCACAGCACCGCTGGTCATGGGGATGTGGAGAATGGGCCCGCCAGCCGCCTCAGCAGCAGCCGTCTGCTCGTCGTTCATGGTGCCATCGCTGGCGCCGAAGTCCACCGTCTTGGCGGTAATCTGCCTGATGCCGCCTCCGGAGCCAATAGATTGGTAGTTGATCTGGACCTTACACAGCTTGCCGAACTCGTCGATCCACTTGGAGTAGAGAGGGAAGGGGAAGGTAGCGCCGGCACCGGTGAGGCTGGTTGCCGAGCCTGGGGGTGGGCAGGGCATCGTGCCTTGTAGAGTTGGCGAAGGTTCGCCACCTGAAGGCCCCGTGGCCACAGGGCTGGGGACGCCCCCGTCCTTGCCATCGCCGCAGGCAACCAACAAGAAGGCCGCGAGGGCCGCGGCCAGAACACCGGCAAGAAGCATGAGAGGCTTGGGGGAACGTCTCGCTCCAGGTGCTTCACGTGCACCGTGACTCAATGTTGACCTCCTTGGCTGTGATAGCTCCTCACAACCTGCTCCGGCTGCCACGATAACGAGTGCTGGTTAACGGGTCGTTAACGGCGATGAACGGGGCGTAAAAGTTGGGGCGATTGCCTAGTAAATGCGGGAGTTAGCGCCCCAGGGGCACGGACGCAGCAGGAAGGGAGAAGCTGAACGTAGAGCCGCGGCCGGGCTCGCTCTCGACGCTGACGGTGCCGCCATGGGCCTCCACCGTGTGTTTCACCACGGCCAGACCCAGGCCGGTGCCGCCGCTCCCGCCCGGGCCGGCGCCCGCCTGGACGCGGGCGCGGTCGGCCTTATAGAAGCGCTCGAAGATGCGCGGCAGGTCTTCGGGATCGATACCGACGCCCGTGTCGCTCACCTTCACTGTCACGGAGCGACCCGTGAGGCTTGCCGATACATGGATGGAGCCGCCGGCGGGGGTGAACTTGAGGGCGTTATGGATGAGGTTAAGGGCCACCCGCTCCAGCCGCTCGCCGTCGCCGATGACAGGGGGCACGTCTGAAGCCACCTCCAAGGTCAGGCTCAGCCCCCGCTTCTCCGCCTGGGGCCTGAGTCGCTCAACCGCCTGCGCCAGCACGTGACCCATCTGTACTGGCTTTCGGGCCAGCGGTGCTTGCCCAGACTCCATGCGGGATAGCTCCAGCAGTTCCTCCACTATCTGCACCAGGCGGTCCACCTCATCATCTGCCCGCGAAAGGAACTCCCGGGCCGTCCCTTGGTCATCCAGCGCTCCCGACTCCAGCGTCTCGATGACCGACTTGATGGAGGCGAGCGGCGTCCTGAGCTCGTGGGAGACGTTGGCTATGAAGTCACGCCGGACCTGCTCGACTCGCCTGACGTCGCTTAGGTCATGGAACACCACCAGGGCTGCCCAATCTCCGCCACCGACGATGGGAGTGCTGATGACCTGGAGGTACTGCCGGTTCGGCCGCTCGATAAGGAATGCCTCCCGGCGGCCTCCCTCACGGCTGGAGCGCAGCGCCTCTATCACTCGGTCATTGGGCATCACCCAGACGAAAGGATTCCCGACCAACTCCTCCTGAGAGCGCAGAAAGAGGCGCTCCGCAGCCACGTTGGCGAAGGCGACCTGCCCTTGGGCGTCCACGGCCATCACCGCGTCAATGCTGCTGTTGAGGGCGGCCATCAGGCGGTTTCGCTCTTGTGAGGCGACGGCAACCAGCTCCTCCAGGCTCTGGGCCATCTGGTTGAAGGCGTCAGCGAGCTTCCCCACCTCGCCGGAGGGCCTCGGGCTGACCCGCTCACTAAGTCTCCCGCGGGCTATAGCCCGCGCCGCCTCCGCCAGCCGACCCAGGGGGCGCATGACGGTGCTGCCGATGCCTAGGCCCAACACAGCCGCCACCGCCGCCGTCGCAACCACCGCGATGAGCACGGAACGGGTGATATCGGAGAGCGAGGCATCAACGGCGGCCGTCGGCCGCGCTACCCTAACGATGCCCGCCAAGCTGCCGTCAACGGTGACGCGGGTAGCCACATAGGTGAAGTTGGTGTCCAGGGTAGTGCTTCGCCGATCGCTCTTTCCCTGCCCGGAGCTGATCGCCTCCTGCACCTCCGGCCGGTTCAAGTGGTTGTCCATGGTGGCTGGATCGGCTTCGGAGTCGCCGAGGACGGCGCCGTTGGGCGCGATGATAGTGATGCGCGTGTCGGTCCCGCCCGCCAGATGCTTCGCAAGCCGGTCGAAGGCCGCCGGCGCGGCCCCTTCAGCCACGAGGGGCTGGACGAGGTTCTCCACCATCTGAGCCTGTGAGGCCAGGTCATCTTCGATGTTGCGGCGAAGGTCGCCCTCGACCTTAGCGAGGACGTAGAGACCGAGCGCGGCGAAGGCAGCCACGATAAGCAGAACGTAGCCGACAACGACACGAAATCGAAGGCTCCCTAGCATCCTCAGCCCTCGAAGCGATATCCGACGCCCCGCAGCGTGATGAGACGCGTGGGCTTCGCCGGCTCCTCTTCGATCTTCTGGCGCAGCCAGCGGACGTGAACGTCCACTGTTCGGCTCTCGCCCACGAAGTCATACCCCCAGATCTGGTTCAGGAGTTGCTCGCGGCTGAAAGCACGGCCGCGGTTACGCAGGAAGAAGGCCAGCAGCTCGTACTCCTTCGGCTTCAGGGCCAGCGCGCTGTCGCCCCGGAAAGCCTCCCTACGCCGCAGGTCCACCCGGAGGTCGCCGGCGGTCAAGACCTCCGTCTCAACTGCGGCCGGGGTCTGGGCCCGTCGCAGGAGCGCGCGCACACGGGCGAGAAGTTCATGCATACTGAAGGGCTTGGTGACGTAGTCGTCGGCCCCCAGCTCCAGCCCAACCACCTTGTCTACCTCATCTGTCTTGGCTGTCAGCATGAGGATGGGCGACGTGGTCTCGCGGCGGAGTATGCGGCAGACTTCGAAGCCGTCCATGACGGGCAACATGAGATCGAGCAGGATCAGGTCGGGGCGCTCCGCGCGGGCCAGGGAGAGGCCTGATTGGCCTTCGAAGGCTGTGATAACCTGGTAGCCTTCGCGCTCGAGGTTGTACTTGAGGGTAGCTACGAGGGTCGGCTCGTCATCGACGACGAGGATCTTCTTCACGAAACCCCCGTGCCATTATAGGGCCAAC
>Ga0315277_10010671_pt1 | contig 11618 bp, 7 predicted proteins | sample YL17G05_15_MG_FD_203695 | JGI IMG/M metagenome (GOLD analysis project Ga0315277, IMG submission 203695) | Sediment microbial communities from Yellowstone Lake, YNP, Wyoming, USA - YL17G05_15 | ecosystem: Environmental > Aquatic > Freshwater > Lake > Sediment | place: USA: Wyoming | collected...
GGTCGCCGGGGTCGCTGAAGTTTTTGCCGCCGCGGTCGAAGAGGTGGTCCGCCGAGTTGTGGAGTCCGAAGGCGATCTCGAAAAAGTCTCCATTCACGTCCACCTTGGAAAGCTCGAGATCGAACTCGAAGGCGAAGTTGTCCAGGTCGGTGACGGGCACGGCCAGCTTGTGACTGAATGCGGTGCAGGGGCGGTTGGCGTCCCAGGTGAAGGCGAGGCGCTTTTGGGCGGAGTCATAGGCCGCCAAATCCGGCTGCGGCAGGCCGTACTCGCGCAAGCCTTCGTATTTCCAGGCCCCGGACGGATCGGACGAGAAACCCTCGGAAACCACCGTCTCGCCGTTCACGATCACCCGCGCGTCGTTCACCCGGCCCGTCACTTCCCAGCTGCCCCAGGCGTAGCGGTTGTGATAGGACCGGACGCCGAAGCGGTCCACGGTGAAGGTGTCGGAGGGCTCCAGGACCACGGAGGTGGTCACGTCCTCGGTGGTGATAGAGGTGCCGTTGTCGCGCATGGCGAGCGAGAAGGTCCGGGTTGCGGCCTTGTAGGTCTGGGTGATTTCATAAACATGACCGGGCTGGAGTTCGGTCGTCGTGGACACCATGCCGAAATGGTTCCGGAAGATATCGCCGCCCGCGCCCGGATCAGGGCAAACGGTCGGGATGACGTATGAGGCCTCGCCGCCGCCCCACACGGAATAGCGCGGCACCCAGTTCCACTCGACGATGTTCTTGCTGCGGCGCGGGTCCGCGGAGTCCATGAAATCCTTGCCGCTGCGGTCGAAGGCCCGGGTGCGCGTGCTCGACGAGTCGTCGAGCCCCACCGCGATCTCGAAGTAATCGCCCAGGGGGTTCGACACGCTGTCGAGCCGCAGCACAAACGAGAAGGAAAAATCGTCTTGTTCGGTGACGGTCCGGCCCAGCGGGATGCCGTAGGAGCTGCTGGGCTTGCTCTGGTCCCACGTGACCAGGATCGCGGAGCTGGCGGCGTCCCAGGACATCAGGGGCGGGTAGGCGGGTTGCGTGTTGACGCTGTTGAGGCCCTTGAGAGTCCAATCGGGGCTGGTGAGCGGATTCGAGGTGAAATCGTCCTGGAACGAAGCGAGGATCTGTGGCCCGGCCGCGCAAACCCCCGCCATCCCCAGGATAAGGAACACGAACACCATCCGCCGAATGCTGCTGCTGAACTTCTTCAATGCGTTGAGACTGCGCGGCTTGCTGCTGTACGTCCGATTCATTGGAACACCCCTTTCTGTTTCGGGTCCCGTTTCCGGCGGGACCTGGGGGTGAAAAGGCTTTGGGGGGAACGCTCGAGAGCCGGCGCGGGAAGGGAAGCGGGAGACCGGACGGGACGACCCTCATCCGGCCCAAGCAAAACCCCACCCGCGCTGTCGCGGATGGGGCGAATCAGATCCTGAGAAGCGTCCGGCAAAGCATCTCTTCACCTTCCCTTGTGCGGAGAAGTTGGATTGTGAAGCATGCCGAGGGTCGTCTTCTGGCTTCCGGATCGTCCTAGTTCCCGCGGCCTTCCCACCGCTTTGGGGCGGCAGTGGCTTCTCGTCGCGGGTTTCGTCCCCGGTCACAGCGGCGCAACCGCGAGGGATTCTCACCCTCTTCCTTCCGCGCGCCAAAAGAGCGCGTGGATTGCCGACGGCATGGCGCAAACTCCTGCGCCGTCCCTTGAATATCATGCGGCTGGCAACAGGGTCAAGAAAAATGCCCGGGAGAATCCGAAATCCTAAGCTTGAGTGTTGTCGCTCCCTTACATGGGAACGGAGGGAGGATTGGCGTTGGGAGATTGTGGTTCGCTCGGCAGGCTGGTTGGCCCTTTGTGGCTATTCCAGGCCACCACAATGCACTTGCAGATTCCCCACCCAGCGAGTGCCGGCAGAGCACCCAGGATAGGCGGCAGGGAGAAATTAGCCCTGCAGCCGACGAAAAGTCCGACAATACCCAGCAGAAGTAAAACGACGCCCAGGATAAACGCAAATACCGCGCATGCCTTATCGAAAACGTTCATGGGATAGTCCTCTCCGGTTGCTCTTTCCGAGTCTTGGGGCATTGTTCCGCCACACCGGCGCGAAGTCAAGGCGATTGTGAGGACCAGGAAAATGGCCGGGGGGACATTTCGGTTGCCCCCGGAAGGTGGAGAGTGTTAGAGTGGATGTGTTGAGATTCGTAGAGGAGGAGGAACCCACGATGAGAAACAACCGGTGGCTGGCGGCCAGCCACGTGATGTGCGTCGTGCTGACCTCGGCGCTGCTTTCGGGATGCATGACCTGGCAGGGGAAATTCGAGCGAGGCACCACCGGCATTCACGTCAGTCTGAGCACGGGGAACTATAAGATGGTGAAAGCCAACGCAAGAGGCCAGAGCACGGGCTTTTCTCTGCTCGGCGTCATACCGGTGGTCCAGCCGAGCTATGTGGAAGCAAAAGAGCAACTCTACAACTCGGTCGGAGAGAGCCTCATCGGCCGGTCCATCGCTCTCATCAACCAGACGGAAGACACAACCGACTTCTACTTGATCCTTTTCTCCATCCCCAAAGTCACGATTTCGGCGGATATCATCGAGTTCACGGATCACGGGATTCCGAAACCTCCAGACACCAAGAGCGACTGAGAAGATCCCAGATTTCCGGCGGGAGTGATGGGTATTTAGTAGACAGAAGGTGGTTTCCCCGGTATGGTGACCGAAGGATGATTTCTTTGGGCCTGGTTTGGGGCAGCAGTGGTTTACTGTACTAGTGGTTTTTGGCCATACTGTTTTTGCGAAAGGAGTAAACACATGAACAAGAGAACGGCTTTCACTTTGATCGAACTGTTGATTGTGGTAGCGATCATCGCTATCCTGGCGGCTATCGCGGTGCCGAACTTCCTGGAGGCGCAGGTGCGGTCCAAGGTCTCTCGTGTAATGTCGGACATGCGTACCATTACCGTCGGCATCGAGTCCTACACCGTGGACTACGGCAAACACCCAATCGGTTGGGCGGAGGGCGTGGTGGCGTTTGGTCTTTGGGGCTGGGTGCCCGGCCACGCCTCGAACTTCGGCCCCTATCGGCAGCTCACGACGCCCGTGGCATACCTGACCAGCATTCCGGAAGATCCTTTCGCTCTCTTTGCAAAAGGCGATACCGGTGGATCACCGGAACACTTCGGGACCTATTATCACTGGGAGGCGGCCTGGTTTACCGCACCTGGAAGCGCCCTCGAGGGAAAGGGTTACCAGTGGCACGTGAGAAGCGTGGGGCCCTCGCACAAATTCTGGGGCGTTTATCCGGAATCCATCATGGACGCGGGCGTCTGCGATCTCATCTATGACGCCACCAACGGCACGAGTTCCGCCGGCTGGATTGTGCGGACGAACAAGGGTTTCTACAAAGGTGGGCCTTTCTGATTCGGGCCACTTTGTGAATCGTCTTGCCGCCTCCGGATTCCGCTCCGGGGGCGGATTTGTCTGCGGGAGAATAGTCGCGCTTGCGGCAGGAAAGGTCTATAGTTGGGTCATGGATTGGGACCTCTTGCCTGTCATACGAAAGGGAGGAATGTAAGATGAAACGCTTTGTCGGGGTACTGCTGTCGGGAATCATCCTATGCGCCGTGGGAAACTCTCTGGCGGAACAAAAGGAGGGGACCATGTGGGATATCCAGAAATACTACGTGGTGTGGGACTCGCCGAGCAAGGACTACACGGGAACGATGCCGCTTGGCAACGGCAGCACCGCGCTCAACGCGTGGATGGAGGAAAATGGCGACCTGTGTTTCTACATCAGCAGGACGGACAGTTGGGACGACAACGCGCGGCTGCTGAAAGTGGGCAAGGTGCGCGTGAGCCTTGCGCCGAACCCGCTGAAGGCGGGCGCGAAGTTCCGGCAAACCCTGGCGCTCGAAACCGGGGAGATCGTGATCGAGATCACGGGCGCGGCGGGAGCGGGCGGCGGCGCGTCGAAAACGGTGTTGCGCGTGTGGGTGGACGCCAACCATCCCGTGATCCACGTAACCGCCGAAGGGACTCAGCCCCTCACCGCAACGGCCCGCATCGAAATCTGGCGCAAGGCGCCGTATGAACTGCCCTCGATCGAATGCAGCGACGTTCACAACGGGGCGAACAAGCCCGGCACCAAGCAAACAGCGACCATCGTCGAACCGGATACCGTGCTGACAAATCAACAGGGCCGGATCGGCTGGTACCATCATAACAGGAAGTCGGTCGGGCCGGAGCTGACCATGCGCATCCAGGGGCTTTCGGGCTACAAGATGAGCGACCCGATTCTGAACCGCACCTTTGGGGCCGTGGTCTCGGCGGAAAACGGGAAGCGGGTGGACGACCTGACGCTGACCACAACTCCAGGCAAATCCCAGCGGATCTCCGTATATGTTCTGACCAGGCATCCCTCCACTCCGGCGGAATGGCTGGCGGCGATGGAGGCGGAAATCCGCGCCGTCGAGAGCATCCCCTTCGAAAAGCGCCGCGCGGAACACGCGCGCTGGTGGGGGGATTTCTGGGGCCGGAGCTGGATCCTGGCGAGCGAAGAGAAGCCTTCCCTCCCTTCCCTGATCACGCCGTCGGAGCACCCGGTACGTCTGGGCGTCAGCCAAGCCGGCGGGGAGCGTTTCCAGGGCAAGATCGCTCGCGTGGCAATCTTCAAAAAGGCGCTGCGTGAAGAGGAGATTGCCGCGATGGCCCAGGGGCCAAAGGACGCCCTCAAGAACACCCCGGAACTGCTTGGATGTTGGACTAACGTGGAACCCGGAAAGACACTGGACGCCCTGAAGGACGCGGACCGCTCCCCCGCGCTGACCCTCGAAGCATGGATTCAGCCCGAGAGCCTGCCGGCCAGCGGCGCCCGCATCATTGACAAGACAACGGTGGGCGGCACCGACGGCTTCCTCCTCGATACGTGGCCGGGCAACGGTTTGAGACTGATCACGCAGGCGGGAACCCTGAATATCAAGGACGCGTTGGCGCCGGGGCAGTGGCACCACGTGGCCGCTACGATTGACGGCGCCACGGGCCAGCAGAAGCTCTTTCACAACGGGAAGAAAGTGGCGCAGCAGATCGGGACCGGCCCCGCCGAAAGCGACACCTTTGTGCTGACCCGCGCCTACATGCTCCAGAGGTTCATCACCGCGTGCGCCGGCCGCGGCCGGTATCCCATCAAGTTCAATGGCACGATCTTCACCGTGCCCTGCGCAGGCAGGCCCGGCGACGCCGATTACCGCGCGTGGGGGCCCGGCTACTGGTGGCAGAACACGCGCCTGCCCTACATCGGGATGTGCGCGGCGGGGGACTACGACCTCATGCAGCCTCTTTTCCGGATGTATGGGGAGGACATTCTTGAGCTCTCGAAATACCGCACGAAACATTACTTCGGGTTCGACGGGGCCTATTTCCCCGAGTGCATCTATTTCTGGGGGCCCTGCTTCAGCGAGACTTACGGCTGGACACCCTTCGAGGAACGCCAGGACAAGCTTCAGAGCAGCGGATGGCACAAATGGGAGTGGGTGTGCGGTCCCGAGCTGGCGTGCATGATGCTCGATTACTACGAGCATACGGGGGATGAGGCGTTCCTGCGGGAGAAGATCCTGCCCCTGGCGCGGCAAGTGATGATGTTCTTCGACAATTACTACAAGACCGGGGGGGACGGCAAACTGGTGATGCACCCCTCGCAGGCCGTCGAGACTTGGTGGGAGTGCACCAACCCGATGCCGGAACTGGCGGGGCTGCGCGCGGTTACGAGGCGGTTGCTGGCGCTGCCCGAGGACCTGATGAGCGGACAGGCGCGGGAGCATGTAACGGCTTTCCGCGCCAAGCTGCCGGAGCTGCCGACGCGCGAGGAAAAGGGCGTGCGCATGTTGGCGCCGGCGGAGAAGTTCGACAAGAAGAGCAACATCGAGAATCCGGAGCTCTATGCGGTTTTCCCCTTCCGGGAAATCGCCATCGGAAAACCCGGCGTGGAACTCGCCGTCGAGGCGCTGAAACACGCATGGGATCGCGGCAACTTCGGCTGGCGGCAGGAGGAGATTTTCATGGCTTACCTGGGGCTGGCTGAAGAAGCAAAGAGGAATCTGGTGGGGCGGGCGCGCAATTTCGATAAGAACTCCCGCTTCCCCGCCTTTTGGGGTCCCAACTACGACTGGGTTCCCGACCAGGACCACGGCGGCGTGCTGATGAGAGCGTTCCAGGCGATGCTGATGCAGACCGACGGACGCGCGATTTACCTGCTTCCCGCCTGGCCCAAGGAATGGAATGCCGATTTTAAACTCCACGCGCCCTACCGCACCACCGTTCAGGGACAGGTGCGGAATGGACGGGTGGTGAATCTGAAGGTGGCGCCGGCCGAGCGCGCAAAAGACGTCACCGTCATGAGTGCCAAATGAGAAATGGCTGAAGCCCGCACTGCATACTGGAGGGAAGGAGGGACACCGGAGGAACAGACGGTTCAAGGAAGTGGAAACCGGGGGAAGCGGCAGCTTCCACCGGTTCGTTAGAGTGACCCGCGCGACTACAAGAGGAGCCAAAGCGGATGACCCGGCACACAGGGGCCATCCTCTCCATTCTGCCCTCGCGAGCCGAAGGAAAAATCTGTTTGCTGCCGGGGCTTCCCGGCACAGTACCGTTTATGGAAAGGATAGGTAAGAAACTCATGAGACATCAGCATCAACGTTCCAACATGGCTTTCACCCTGATCGAGCTTCTGATCGTGGTGGCCATTATCGCGATTTTGGCGGCGATTGCCGTGCCGAACTTCCTCGAGGCGCAGGTGCGCTCGAAGGTGGCGCGGTGCAAAACCGACATGCGCAGCATCACCACCGCTCTGGAAAGTTACACGGTGGACTACAACCGCTCTATCCTGGGGTGGCACGAGTTCGTCGCGGCCTTTGGAGAGGTGGATCCCACTTACTTCGGCCCGTGGAAGTTCCTCACAACCCCCGTGGCCTACATGACCTCGATCCCGGATGATCCCTTCACGCTTTTCGCGCCCGGACAGGGCGGCGGTGGCGTTCAGGCAAGGGACTATGGAAAGAAGTACGGCTACGACACGTATTACTGGTCGCCGGCCAGTGAAAGTCCCGCGGCCGGGGCCGGCTACAGGTGGTATATGCGCTCTATCGGTCCGTCCCTTCAGAATCCGCCCAACTGGTGGATCGAGAACAACCTGGACGCCGAGGGCAACCACGATTCCGTGGGCCAGGTGACTTACGTGTATGACGCGACGAACGGGACCAAGTCCATCGGTCTGATCGCGCGGACGAACAAGGGCATTTACATGGGGCAGTAAAACCGAGCCGTTGCCGATTTCAAACTCCACGCGCCGTATCCCACCGTCGTCGAGGGAGAGGTGCGGAATGGACGGGCGGTGAATCTGAAGGTGGCGCCGGCCGAGCGCGCAAAGGACGTCACCGTCATGAGCGCCAAATGAGAAATGGCTGAAGCCCGCACTGCATACTGGCGGGAAGGAGGGACACCGGAAGAACAGACGGTTCAAGGAAGCGGAAACCGGCAGAAGCGGCAACTTCCCCCGGTTCGGTAGAGTGACCCCCGACTACAAGAGGAACCAAAGCGGATGACCCGGCACACAGGGGCCATCCTCTTCATTCTCCCCTCGCGAGTCAAAGGGAAAACCTGTTTGCTGCCGGGGCTTCCCGGCGCGGTACCGTTTATGGAAAGGATAGGTAAGAAACTCATGAGACATCAGCATCAACGTTCCAAAATGGCTTTCACCCTGATCGAGCTTCTGATCGTGGTGGCTATTATCGCGATTTTGGCGGCGATTGCCGTGCCGAACTTCCTCGAGGCGCAGGTGCGCTCGAAAATCTCCCGAGCCAAGGCGGACATGCGCACGGAAGTTGTGGCGCTCGAGTCTTACCGCGTGGATTACAACCATTATCCCTATGGCAATCCCTGGGGGCCCATCACGGACTGGGGCATATACCGGCTCACCACACCCGTCGCGTATGTCACGTCTCTGCCCAAGGACCCTTTCACGCCCACGGATCAGGCCACAGGGGGAGGGATGTGGGCGCCGCTGCATCCCTACGCCCCGCTCTATTATTACTGCGCCGCCGAGCCCAATGATCCGGCGGATACGGGCGGGATATACCTCGGTTTGGTTCAGAGCTACAAGGTGAACACTCTCGAGTACCCGATACCGTATCCTGCAACGCCCTCGCCGCCTTATGGGAGAGCCGCGGAGGTACGGTTTCAACTTCGTTCGTTTGGTCCCGACAGGCAGCTGAGTTGGGGCTTTCCTTACGATGCAACCAACGGGACCAGGAGCGAAGGCGATATCACCTACTTCGGGCCCGGCAACTTCGGGTTGGGATTCTGAGGATTCCCAGAGAAAGAGAGTAAATTCCCCATGCGCGCTTCGATTGCCGCGGCGATTCTATCTTTGGGGATGGTGACTATGACTGCGAGCGTTCTTCCCGCTGAGGAGGTCCCCCGCGCCATCGCGGCAAAGCCGTGGCCTGTGGATCAGCGGGGTTACCACCGCGCCATCGCCGGGGTCGCGGCCAAGGCCGACGCGGTCCGCGTGCATATTCCGTGGCGGCGGCGCGACCAGGACGCCGCGGCCAGGAACATCGTGGTGGTGGACGCCGCCACGGGGCAAGCCGTGCGGAACGTGGCGCGCGTGGAGATCAACCGCGAGGCCGGCGATCTGGTGTTCCAGCCCCAGACCGCGCCGGGCGATTATGAAATCTACTACCTCCCCTTCAAGTGGCAGGAATCGTATGGAGGGTATGGCGGGGGCTACGCGAAACCCGAAGACACCGCCGATCCGGCGTGGGTGGAGCAGAACCATCTGAAGGCGGCGGATATGGCCGCGGGCGCCTGGAAGTCCCTGCCCGAGGCCAAGGTGAAGCGGATCGAGGCGCGGACAGAGTTCGACCGGTTCGATCCGATGGAACTGGTGGCGACGGGGGAGGAATTGCGCGGGCTGTTGGCCAAGTATCCCGATCCGTACCTGGTTTTTCCGGAGGACCGGCGCTATCCCATCCGCATGACGGATGACCTGCCGCTGCGCTGGATCGAGAAGGGACCGTCAGGCGCTTTCAGCGGCTCGGCGGACCGCAAGGAGTACTACGTTTTTCAGACCGGCCTTTACGCGGTCAAACAGGCGCTCAGCGACTTACGCGTGGAGTTCACCGGCCTGGCGCCGCAAGGAGGAGGCGCGGCGATCCCGGCCTCCAGCATGACGTGTTTCAACCTGGGCGGAACGAACTGGGACGGCACCCCGCTTGCCAAGACGGTGAACGTGCCGCAAGGCAAGGTGCAGGCGCTCTGGATGGGGGTGCAAATTCCGGAAACCGCCGCGCCGGGGACCTACGCGGGCAAGGTGACGATTCGTCCGTCCGATGCTCCCGCGAAGACGGTGGACGTGGCGATCACGGTCGGGTCCGGGGTTCTCGCGGACAGCGGCGACGCCGAGCTCTGGCGGCATTCGCGCTTGCGCTGGCTGAATTCGACCCTGGGCGCGGACGATGATACCGTCGCTCCCTACACGCCGCTGGAAATCAAGGGGCGCACAGTGCGCTGCCTGGGTCGCGATCTGACTTTCAACGCGCTGGGGCTTCCGCGGAGCATCCGGGCGGGCGCGAACGAGGTTCTGTCTGGTCCCATCATTTTCGTTATCGAGACGGACCAGGGACCCATTGCACTGAAGGCAGGCGAACCGCGCTTCACCAAGAAAGCCCGCGGCGTTGTGACTTGGGAGTGCACCGGCACCGGCGAGGGTATCACGCTGGAGAGCAAGGCCACGATGGAGTTTGACGGGCACGTGGATTTCCGTCTCAAGGTTTCCGCGGCCAAACCCCTCAGTGTTCGCGACATCCGCCTGGAGATCCCCGTGACGAAGGAAGCATCCGAGTACATGATGGGGATCGGGCACATCGGCGGGAAGCGGCCGGCGTCGTACGACTGGAAATGGACCGGGCCTTACGACAGCCTTTGGATCGGCGGGGTTCACGCGGGACTGCATTGCGAGCTGCGCGGCGGCAGCTACCACGGTCCTCTGCTGAATATGTATCATCCCGCCCCGCCGGCGAGTTGGCACAACGGCGGGCAAGGCGGCGTGTCGGTGAGCGACCGCGACGGGGGCGCTCTCGTGAGGGCTTACAGCGGCAAGCGCAGCCTGGTCGCGGGCGAGAGCCTGGCTTTTGAGTTCGCGCTTCTGGTCACGCCGGTCAAGCCGCTGGACACGGCGGCGCATTTCCGCGCTCGTTACTACCACAACGCCGCGCAACCCGCCCCCGGCCAGGAAGTCATCGCCGCGGGAGTGAACGTGATCAACGTCCATCATGCCAACCCGGTCAACCCGTACATCAATTATCCCTTTGTGGCTACGCGGGAAATGACCCGCTTCGTGAAGGAACAGCATGCCGCGGGCCGCAAGGTCAAGATCTACTACACCATCCGCGAGATCACCAACTACGTGGCGGAGATCTTCGCGTTGCGCAGCCTGGGCGAGGAGGTGTTTCTGGGCGGCGGCGGCGGCGGCTTCCCGTGGCTGCGCGAGCACCTCGGCGCCGGTTACAGCCCCTGGTGGTTCCATCCCTATTCCGACGAAGGCACGGCGGACGCGTCCATCGGCGTGAGCGGGGCCTCGCGCTGGTACAACTACTACATCGAGGGGCTGGGCTGGCTCACGAAGAACGTGGGGATTGACGGGCTGTACCTGGACGATGTTTCCTACGACCGCCGCGTGCTCAAGCGGATGCGCAAGGTGATGGAGCGCAACCAGCCCGGATGCGTCATGGACCTGCACTCCAATACGGGCTTCTCCATCGGCCCCGCCAATCAATACGCGGAGTTCTTCCCCTACGTGGACCGCCTCTGGTTCGGCGAAAGCTTCAACTACAACGCCATGCCGCCGGACCAGTGGCTTGTCGAGGTCTCCGGAATCCCCTTTGGCCTGATGGGTGAAATGCTCCAGGCCGGCGGGAACCAGTGGCTGGGGCCGGTGTTCGGCATGACAAACCGACTGGGTTGGTCCACGGAGAACGTGCGCCCCGATCCCCGGCACGTCTGGAAGGTGTGGGACAGTTTCGGGATCGTGGATGCGAAGATGATCGGGTATTGGGAAAAGGATTGCCCCATGCGCACGAGCGACCCGAACGTCTTTGCCACGGCTTACGTCAAGAAGGGCAAGACCTTGATCGCGGTGGGAAACTGGGCGGAGTCGCCGGTGGAATGCCGGCTCACGCTGGACTGGAAGCGGCTTGGCTTGGACCCGGCCAAGGCGCGGCTCCACGCCCCGGCGGTCGAAACGTTCCAGGAGGAGAAGGTGTTCCAGCCGGGGGATTCGATTCCGATCGCTTCGAAACGGGGGTGGCTGTTGATTGTGGATTGAGGATTGCGGATTGGGGATTCTTCCGATTGCGGATTGGGGATTGGGGATTGCGGATTGGGGATTACGAATTATGAATTACGAATTACGAATTGCAAATTTCGGATTGGGACACCAGCCGTTCTGACAGCATTCTGACATCTGCCCCAATCCCCAATCCGCAATCCGCAATCCGCAATCCCCAATCCCCAATCCCCAATCCCCAATCCCCAATCCCAAATCCGCAATCCGCAATCCCCAATCCGCAATACCCAATCCCCAATCCGCAA
>Ga0315277_10010672_pt1 | contig 11618 bp, 12 predicted proteins | sample YL17G05_15_MG_FD_203695 | JGI IMG/M metagenome (GOLD analysis project Ga0315277, IMG submission 203695) | Sediment microbial communities from Yellowstone Lake, YNP, Wyoming, USA - YL17G05_15 | ecosystem: Environmental > Aquatic > Freshwater > Lake > Sediment | place: USA: Wyoming | collected...
TTTTTTCTTGGATTTGGAAATAATAATTTCTAATATTCCATTATCCACTTTACCTGTAATGTTCTTTTCATCAGAATCTTCAGGTAAATAATATTCTTTCTTGAAGGAGTCAGTAAAGAAAAATGTATTATCGTCTGTTTTTGTATTTTCATGAGAGATAGATATCACATCATGTTTTACAACGATCTTTATGTCTTCCTTAGAAAGACCAGGCACAGCCAGTTGAATACGATAATCATCATCGTTCTCAACAATGTTAGTTCTTTTAACAATACCTCTATAATAACTCGGAGTTTCGAAAAAGAGGTCAATCATACTCCCAAAGGGATCTTTTCTTAATGTAATCATAGTTATAATATATTTTGTTGTTTAAAATACAAAAATATTGCCAAGGATAATTTACTGACAATATGTCGTTCGGTATCTACTCCTAAATGTCATTTTGTCAAATTTCATTTTTATTTGGTTATTACAAATATTTGTGTTATTTTTGTACAATAATAATTTTTAAACTAAATTCAAAAAGAAAATGGAAAAATTCCTTATCGGTGGTTTAGCGGTAATGGCAGCAGTTGCTTTCATTGCGTTAATCGGCGGAACGATTGTGTTCTGGATTTGGCCCGTAGCCATTCCTGCTGTATTTCCTGGGTTAGTTACCGCTGGAACTATTGCTGGTAAATTGACTTGGTGGCAGGCTGTATGTTTCACATGGTTATGTGGAATACTAATAAAAAGTACGCAAACTAATAACAACAGTAAGTCATGATGTTAATTGCCGAAATTATTCTAACTATTTTTGCCTGGAGAAACGGGTGGAGATGGTATTCACTGATACCTGTTGGTGTTGGTGTTCTTCTTGCTTTTACTGCTGGATTTGCTATCGGTGCATCTGGTGGTTCTGTCGCAAATATGGGCTGGATAGCTATTTTCGATGTCGCAGCGATTATCGCATTAATTGTGATGGTCAGTAAAAAACCTAAATCATCCACAACTGAAACTAAAACCCTTTTAAAAGACTAATACTTATTATATATGTCAGTAGATTTCTTTGAAGAAACCCCGAAACAAGCTCAAAAAGCTAAAAGGTCAGGATCAACAACACCCATACTTGATAACTTTTCAAGAGACCTTAATAAATTAGCCGAGGAAGGTAAAATAGATCCAATAGTTGGAAGAGATAAGGAAATAAAAAGAATTTCCCAAATTTTATCTCGAAAGAAAAAGAATAACGTTGTTATTGTCGGAGATGCTGGCGTCGGTAAAACGGCGTTAGTTGAAAAATTGGCATTATTAATAGTTAAAGGTGAATGTTCAAGTAATTTGTTGGATAAACGTATTGTGACATTGGATTTAACCGCACTAGTTGCAGGAACAAAATACCGTGGTCAATTCGAAGAAAGAATTAAAGGTATATTAGTGGAATTACAAGATAATCGTGATGTGATTTTGTTCATTGACGAATTACATATGATGGTCGGTGCGGGAAACGCAAGCGGGTCTATGGATGCGTCAAACATCTTTAAACCCGCTTTATCTCGTGGTGAAATCCAATGTATCGGTTCCACAACATTGGATGAATATAAAAAGCATATTGAAAAAGACGGAGCTCTGGTAAGAAGGTTTCAAAAAATCATTTTAAAAGAGCCGACGTATGGTGAAACGATTGAAATTTTGTCCAATATAAAACCAGCTTACGAAGAATATCATAAAGTAATATATGGTAAGAATGTGATTGAGACAATTGTTTTATTAGCATCAAAATATATTACAGACAGACAATTTCCTGACAAAGCTATCGACATTCTCGACGAATTAGGCGCGGAAAAGAAAGTTTCAGTCAAAATTCCGGCATCAATTGAAAAACTGAGAGAGCAAGTTGAAGAGATAAAAGAAAAAAAGAAGGAGGTCGTATTAAATCAAAAATACGAGCAAGCCGCCAAGCTGAGAGATGAAGAAAAGAAGATATTAAAAAAATTAGAAGCCGAAAAAGAAAATTGGGCAAATAATAAAAAAGACGATAAAGATCCAATAATTGTCGAAGATGTTTATAGTATTGTCACTAATATGACAGGAGTTCCAATTAATGAACTCGATTCAGAAGGACGAGAAAATTTATTAACTCTTGAAAAACAACTTGAAAAGAAAGTTATCGGACAAAAAGAAGCTATAACAGTCATTTCTAAAGCAATCAGAAGAAATCGTGTTGGTATTAAAGGTAATAACAAACCCGTCGGTTCATTTATGTTTTTAGGGTCAACAGGTGTTGGAAAAACATACCTAGCTAAATGCCTATCCGAACTTTTATTTGGGTCTCCCGATAATGTAATAAGAATCGATATGAGTGAATACATGGAAAAACATAATGTATCACGATTAATAGGATCCCCCCCAGGATATGTAGGATATGAAGAAGGTGGCCAGCTCACTGAAAAAATAAAAAATCAACCATTTGCAGTTATTTTGTTTGATGAGATTGAGAAAGCTCACAAGGATGTTTATAATATCCTTCTTCAACTTCTGGATGAGGGGCATATTACAGATTCTTTCGGTAGAAAAATAAACTTCACCAATACACTTATCATATTAACTTCCAATATTGGTTCAAAGAAAGTTCAGGAATTTGGAAAAGGTATTGGATTCTCCACGGGGGTCAATCAAAATGAATCTAATAAATCAATCATAAATAAAGAATTAAAGAAACATTTTAATCCTGAATTTTTAAATCGTATTGATGCAACCGTTATGTTTAATACATTGAACAAAGATGCTCTCAAACAGATTGTTAGCATTGAAATCCAAAACTTAATTGGAAGACTCAAAGAAAAAGAATATGATATTGAATTTGGTGAAGATGTGTTGGATAAAATTTTGGAATTAAATTCTGAAGAAGATTATGGAGCTCGTCCAATTAAACGTATAATTCAAAATCTATGTGAAGATTTTCTAAGTGATGAAATTTTAAAAGGTAATATTATACCAGGAAAAAAAGTACATATTAATCATTATAAAGATGATGAGTTGGTGATTTCTTAAAAGTTTTACGTTCGTATATCAAATAACCGACTTTTTCTAAAAATCAGGATATTTATACTCTTGCAGGTTCTCTTTGTCGATTACCTTTTCGTTTTACAAAATAGATGGCGTTGAACCCATCTAACGACCCAAACCCCGACAGATTGTTGGGGTTTTTTTTGTTTATATAGTTTCTTTTTCTTATCTTTTAATATACTAAAAATTATATTATGAATAAATTTGGATTTGAAAGATTGTTAATTGAAAAAAATTATGATGATTTTCCTAGTTTTTATAAAGAGTCAAAGGATATTATCTATCGAAAAATCATCGACACTTTTGAAAGCGCAAAAGCTTCGGGAAAAGAAACACAGACATTAATTGTAACAGCTCGAATAGAAAATCAACCGTTTGATACTGATTTTCCAATTATAAAATCAGATCCAGGTTTATTAATGAGAATAATCCCATATTTTGAGTCAATAGAAGATTATGAAACATGTGGTAAAATAATGAAGTTGTATTCTGAGCTGGCAAATTAATCCATTCTCTTTTTCACACCTAAAGTCGAATTCTCACCAATTCCTTCAGCTGACGGCTTTGATGTTTTTAACCTTTCATATGTGCGTATACCTAATAAGACCCCGATGAACATTAAAACTTCATAATAATCTTTATTAGTGAAAATTATTAAATATATGGAAACACCCGTGAAGAGATAAACAAGAAGTTTTTTGATTGAATATTCACAATCTTCACGAAGGAAACATAAAATAAAACTTACTATTTGTTTAAATATTTTCATTTTATAATTCGTTCAATTACAATAATAACCGTGTCTGGAATTATTTTATTGTTGCGGGGACTTTGGGATTTGATAGTGTCGGATACGTTAAAGAGTTTTTTTTTACATCAAAACTTAACCCATCCATATATTTAAGAAAATCTTCTTTAGTTAACGTTTTATCCTTACTGATATATTTTATGTAAGATGTCGAAAGAGATTTAAGATTATCCGCATTTTGATCGGTATTTAATATAATTTCATTTAATTTTGTTTCCATAATAACCTGCTTCACTAATAATATGGAATCCGTCTTAGTTTGTGATTTCTGCGTCTGTATTATTGTGGAAACATTAGATTGCATTTTTGTGTTATTATCTTTCCAATTATCATATACAGCAAATGCTCCCCAAAGAGCACCTAGAACCGCAACGACACTGAAATAATATCCACTGTATGTTTTAATTCCCTCGATAATATTTATTAATTGTTTTTTCATATATTATAAATATCATTAAACTATAGTTTTATTCCAATAACTAATATATCATCTGTTTGTTCAAGTTCTCCTCTCCATTTGATTATTTTCTGTTCAAGTAGCTGTCCTTGATAATATAATCCTAAATGTTTAAAAGATAATAACAATTCAATAAATTTATCCTTCAATAGTTTTTTGTTATCATCTCCGCCAAACTGATCAACAAAACCGTCAGTAAACATATAAATAATATCCCCATTTTTATAAGGGATATCCTGAGATTTAAACGTTTTAATTACCCTACTATCAACACCTCCAATTAAATATGGTTCTCCTTTATATTCAACAATCTGTTTATCTTTTTTTCGATAAACTAATAAAGGCCTTTTACAGCCAGAAAAATGTATAAATTTCTTTTCCTTATCGATGCAAACAAAAGCAATGTCAATTCCGTCTTGATATCCACTGCTAGCATCTTGATGTAATAGTTTGCGCATATTTGAATCTAGTTCACGTAATATATCTGTTGGTGTGGCATTAATTTCATCATCGTCAAGAATTTCATTTAAAAAATTATACCCGATCATAGATAATAATGCACCCGATACGCCATGTCCTGTACAGTCAGCAACTGCAACCAGGGACAGATTATTTTTATTGGTAATCCAATAAAAATCACCACTAACTATGTCCTTTGGTTTATAAAGTATAAACGCCTCTGTAAACTCTTTTAGTAATGAGTCAATTTTAGGAAACGTTACACTTTGGATCCTTTCAGCAAAAATTATACTTTGGGTAATGCTTTGATTTTTAGCCTCAATTATTGCGTTAGCTTTGATTAGTTCATCGTTTGCTTCCTTTAGCTTTTGCGAATCTTCTCTATAACAATGTTGTATGAAAGATGTCTCAATTACGTGTGGTAATCGAAGTAATTGATTTTTCATAACATAATCATCAATACCTTCTTTTAATACTTCAAGAGCAAATTCCTCACACATATTACCCGAAACCAAAATAAATGCGATATTCGGATCCTTTTGTCTAGCGGCATCCATTGCTCTAAAAGAGTTAAAGTTAGGTATCACATGGTCACATAAAACCACGTCCGGCTTAAATTCATCTAGTTGTTTGATAAATGTTTCTTCGCTATCAGATACAGCCGCAGGGGTTGTATATCCATTTTCTATAAGACATTTCAATATACGTTCGACATCCTCTTTCGAGTTATCTAATATCAGTATTTTTATTCCACTTCTCAAGACAAGTACTTATTAATTTTTTATTTTAAATCTCGACAAACGCCTGTCAAAACCTTTATTGATATTACATTTAATAAATACTATATCGCACGACTTTTTGATGTCTTTGATAATTAATTATCTATCTACGTGTAGGAGTGGTGCCGCCTGAATTATTTGACGCGCCAGAAGTTGACCCCCCTGAACTTCGACCCGCTCCGCCGATAGAATTATAATTCGATTCTCCGGAACGTCTGCTAAAATCATTTGAACTATTATTCATTCTTGATGGCTCTGAATAGCTTCTACTTGGAGGAGCAGAATATGTACGTGTCTCAATATTTCTTTGAGGTTGTGTATATGTACGTATTTGATTATTCATCTCAGATCTCCTATTCTGGATATTATTTGTATTTCCCATATTACGATTCATATTCCCCGTATTGGTATTTGTATTCTCCGTATTCGATGCTTTACTATTGTTAAATTGAGGGCGTGTACTCATTCTAGGATTATCATATGTTGGTGTATATTGTCTCCTACCGTCAGAATATTGCTTCATTGTTTGTGGGTTTGTTCTTTGCGGTTGTTTTATCTGCTGTTGAACAGGTCTTCTTGATGGATTGTTCTGAGTCATATTGGAAGGTCTTTCTCTACGGCTATACTGCGGAGAAATATTATTATTGTAATTATGATTATTATTACCATAGTAGTTGTTATTATAATGATTGTAGTTATTGTACCCATAATGAGCAGGATACCCCCACCAGAAATTCCATGAATAATATGGAAACCCCCAGACATAATAAGGATAGTACCAATCATAATAAAAGGGATCATACCATCCATAATAATAAGGTGTATAAAAATTCCATGAAAAATAGAAAGGTCTGAAAAATCTTCCATAGATAAATGGATTGTCATCATAGTAGTAATTGTTCTCTACTATCTGAACAGGTTGTTTCTTTATTTTCTTATTGTACTTTTTAGCAGTGTCTTTTGGCGGTATATAATAAAGGTCGTCAAATTCTTTCGGATTTTGTACAATTGGCTGTTCCTGATGACCCCGGCCAGCTTTCATTTCTTTTTCTTCCCAATATTTTTCATAATTGGATTTATCTTGAGGAGGCTTGCGTTTTAATGTGTCCTGTATAACAACTTCTGGAAGTACGTTATATCCCATGTTTTTAAATTCCCCTAATATTAAATTGGCGATAGCCTCATCAACAACTTTAAAATCAACTTTCGGTCTTCCAATTAATATAAGACTTACTAGAAGTGCGGCTAATAAAATTAATAATTTTTTCATATTATGTGTTTTATATAATATAAATAAACAATAATCGAGCCAAAGACGGATATTTTTAGGTATTAACCCAGTATTAACTTATATTACTTCTATGTGCTCATATTCCTGATTATTGTAGTTCCGGAATAGATAGGTTTTATGGCCATCAGTTTCAATTATGGATTTTATAAAGTTTGGAAGTAACGATATCTTACCTTTACTTGTGTCGACAACAAACTGAGGGCACGCGTATCCAGACGTGTGACCCCGAAGCCCGTCGATAATCTCAAATCCTTTATCAATCGTGGCCTGGAAATGATAACTACCAGGTATTTTATCACATGAATATAAATAATATGGTTTCACACGGATTTTAAGTAGATTCCTATAAAGTTCTTTGAATGTTTCTACATCGTCATTTATACCTTTTAATAATACGCTCTGAGATCCCAAAGGAATTCCAGCATCTGCCAACATATTACAAGCTTTCTGTGTTTCTACAGATAATTCATCAGGATGAGTAAAATGTATACTCATATATAGAGGATGATATTTCTTGATGATATTCATCAAGTTAGAAGTAATACGCATTGGCATCACTACAGGTACTTTTGTGCCAATACGAATCATCTCTACATGTTTTATGTTACGTAATCTATATAATATATATTCTATCTGGTCGTCTCTTAAAGTTAGCGGATCTCCACCCGATACAATCACATCCCGAATATTGGGATTATTTTCAATATATTTAAACCCAGATTCCCATTCACTATTGGAAACAGTAATGGATGTTCTTTTGGACACCATATGACTTCTTGTACAATATCTACAATAAGCCGAACAGAACCCCGTAACAAGAAATAGTGCCCTATCTGGATATCGGTGTACGATATTTGGAACGGGCGACATGTTTATCTCGTTAAGTGGATCTTCTGTTTCTTCTTTAATGTGATTCAACTCATTTATAGTAGGAATAATTGTCCTATATAATGGATGATTGTCTTCGAGCGTACTAAGTAAATACGCAAAGTAAGGGGTTATCCTAAAAGGCAGGTGGTTTTCTGGCATATTAATAATAGTATCATTTTTTTTGTTGCCCAACACCGCATTAAGTCGGTCAGTCTTAGTGATACTGTTCTTGATTTGCCACTTCCAGTCGTTCCATTCTTCGATGGACGCTTCGGAGTAGTTTTCATTAATAAAATTATTAAGTCGATTATTGGTCGGCAAAGGGATTTCCTTCTCTGCCGCAGGAGGGACATCAGAGGATTCTGGCTCGTTATGAGATTGTTGTAAATTCTGTGAATTCATATCATTTTTATCATGAATAAATATAGATAAATTAAATGAAATATCAATAAAAAAAAACTATTTTTAAAAAGAATTTTTTTGGGTAGTATTTATAGTAAAATACACATCATGGGAGACGGGATTATTTCAATTATTTTTATTGCGGTGTTTTTTTCATTTGTACTTTTGATAGCAAAAATATCACATCCTAAACCTAAGTACAGACAAAGAAAATTCATCCCTAAGAAAAAATAACTATATCATGGAATTTTATTGAAAATACCAGATAATTATAGTAATATCAAATATTATGAAAAAGACATTACAGGAAGAAAAAGAACGAATACTTCAAATGATGAAACCATTAATAGAAGGTAACGCTTTTTCAGGCGCAGCTAATAAAGCTAAAGAAGAAGGAAAAGACACTTTTGAATTTGATGGAAAAACATTTAATGTAAGTGGAACTGTAAAGAAAGCTGAAGAAACAGAAGAAGAAAAACCTGAAGAAACAGAAGAACCTAAAAAGGTGACAGGCGCCACAAATATGGCTGTTGGATTTGGTGTTAACCCAAAAAATTAAAAATATGAAAAAGACATTACAGGAAGAAAAAGAAAGATACCTTCAAATCGTGGAAGCAACAAATATGGCCTACGGATTTAAGCCAAGCGAAAATACGGAGGGAATAGAACTTCCATTAAAACCTAAAGAGGATAATAGTGCCCCTATGGGATATTATAAAGATGATGACGACGCAAAATTAAGAAGTATGAAATCTCAAGCTCTTAGTTTTAAAAAACCTAAATGGGAAGATGAACCTGAAAAAGAATTTGAACGTGGCAAGGAATTTGGAATGTTACCACAAGAACTAAGGCATAAAGACGTATATACCAAAGATGAAGTTGGATTAATCTTAAAAACATTGGGAAAACAAATTGACGAATCTGGCAATTATAGGATATATGATTTAGAACACTTTTTAGGAATTCATAAAGAAAATTAAAAATATTTTGAAAATAATTGGAAAAACATTTGGCTATCTCATATTTATTACATATCTTTGTACCATAATTAAAAAATAGAAACAATGAAAAACTTACTCAACACATTACTATCATCTTTGGAACAGCTCTTATGGGCGGATGAGGATGATCTATGTAAAGTCGGGTAGTGTTATAATAATACTAAACTCTTTTCTTAATTGAAACGACCCGACTAAACCAAGTCGGGTTTTTTTATTTTAAGGTTCTTTGACATTTTGGAAAAAATAGTGCGTTGGTGAAGTTGGTTATCATGCAACCCTGTCACGGTTGAGTTCACGGGTTCGAGCCCCGTACGCACTGCATCTATTAATTATTAGATGATTACTTTACTCTTTTATCGAACTGTTGTATATTTATCATAAAATGACAGATATGGAAAAAACAGTGTTAGAAAATCTCGTGAAAGATTCAATTTCATTTTCTGAGATTTCAAGGAAGTTATACGGTAATAATCACTATGGTAACAGACAAACGATTAAAAAATATGTTAAAGAATATAACATCAATATAAATCATTTTGTGAGAGTAGGAACACCAGGTATTAAAAATTTCAAAAAAAAATCACTTTCAGATATACTTGTAGATAATTCAATTTTCGATACGACACATTTAAAAAATAGATTATATAATGAAGGTTTAAAAGAACGAATATGTGAAAAATGTGGTCAAGATGAAAATTGGTTTGGTGAACATATGAGTTTAATTCTTGATCATAAAAACGGAAAGAATGATGATCATAGAATAGAAAATTTAAGAATACTTTGTCCGAATTGTAGCGCAACTTTACCCACACATGGAGGCAAGAATGTAAATCATCCAAAGAAAGAAAAAAAGAAAAGAGAATATCAAATAGCCCCAACTTGGCAAAGAAAAGTAAAACGACCCGAATTTGAACAATTACAAGATGAAATTAAAGAACTCGGATATTCGGGTACTGGTAGAAAATATGGAGTAAGTGACAACGCCATAAGAAAATGGATTAAATTTTATGAAAAACACAGCGTTCTCGTAGTGTAATGGACGGCATAACTCGTTGTCTGCGAGATGGAGGGGTTCGAATCCCACGGGAACGGCAAATTTTTATATGGAAACACATATAATTGTATAAAAACGCATATTATTATATGGAAACACATATAATATAATGTTGTTATATGCTCGGTTCGTCTAGTGGTTAGGACAAAAGGTTTTCATCCTTTAAACACGGTTTCGATTACCGTACCGAGTACAAAAGTCGTTGTGTTGAAACTGGTAGACAAGCAAGATTGAGGGTCTTGTGTTGAAAGATGTGAGGGTTCGAGTCCCTTCAACGACACAAATGCTTAATGGATTAATCAAAAAGTGAGGAAAAGTGATTAATGGGATAAGCAAAATGCGGATGTGGTGGAATGGTAGACACGCCAGTCTTAGGAACTGGTGCCGAAAGGCGTGTAGGTTCGAGTCCTATCATCCGCACCATCTTACTTGAGGTAGTGAAGCGATTAACTCTCAACACTTAGGCTTGAAGTAATAGTTCAAGAGTGAGATTAACTGCTCGTGTGGCGGAACTGGTAGACGCGACGGACTTAAAATCCGTTGGGCAGTAATGCCCGTGTGGGTTCGAGTCCCATCATGAGTACAAAATGATTTGGTCGAGCGGTGGTAAGGGGTCGCAACGATAATCGCAGGAGCACCTACCAAGTCATTCAAGTAGTAGATGTCTAAGTTAAATCAGACGGCCATAACTTTAATGGTCTTTGGATGTTCGGGTTTTTTTTCGGTCTACTACTTTACGGGCTGTTAGCTCAGTTGGCTAGAGCACCTGCCTTGCAAGCAGGGGGTCAAGGGTTCGACTCCCTTACGGTCCACACGGGTGATGTTTTCGCGATGTTTTGAGCTGGCCATTACAGTACAGGAAAAAAACAAAGAAACGGGGACGCATGTACCAAGGCTGGCGATTGAGTTTTGCAAACTTGATGGGACGTTTCGATTACGTTCGTTTCCACATGCACGGTTCACCCTATACGCAGAATTGTTAGGAAGGGTATATTTGGCCTTGTGGCGGAACTGGTAGACGCGCTTCACTCAAAACGAAGTACCGAAAGGTGTGTGGGTTCGAGTCCCATCTTGGCCACTAATGTTATTCGTGGAGGAATGGAATACTCGCCTGACTAAACCCTAAAAATGGATTATCTATGTGGGCCGAATCGGGTACGTCGGCAGGATAGTCTGCTACAGACGCGGCTGCGGGTTCGAGTCCCGTCGAATGACATTAAAATATATGTGTGCCCGAGTGGACGAAGGGGACGGTCTCCAAAACCGTTTGCGCAAGCTCATCGTGGGTTCGAATCCTACCACATATGCTAATATTTTAGTGGCGGAATTGGAAGACGCGCCTCAATGCCCTGTGGTGTGACAAAAGAGGGTTAACAAAAGTCACATATGGGTTCGAGCCCCATCTAGATGTAAGTGAAGCGGTGGTGATATCCCACCGCTTCTTGTAAT
>Ga0315277_10010675_pt1 | contig 11616 bp, 13 predicted proteins | sample YL17G05_15_MG_FD_203695 | JGI IMG/M metagenome (GOLD analysis project Ga0315277, IMG submission 203695) | Sediment microbial communities from Yellowstone Lake, YNP, Wyoming, USA - YL17G05_15 | ecosystem: Environmental > Aquatic > Freshwater > Lake > Sediment | place: USA: Wyoming | collected...
AAACAGACCCTGCAAATATACGAGGCCCTTCAGCATCCTTCGAAGCAAACTGAGTTTGCAGTCGCTGACCTGATGCAAGAGCTGTCAAGGACGTAAAGCACTCGAAGCACGCGCCAACCTCACGGTTTCCCCAGTCTCACTTTTCAAGTAGCCATACTCGTTTTGCAGGAAAGGTCAGAAACATCACAACACATGCATTGCCCGCATAATGTTGACAGAATTAGCTGACACCACAGCCAAGTATATCAGCACCAAAGCAAAGGAGGCATAGTAGACGACCTGAGGCCTTTTGCGAAAACAAATGTAGAGAGCAGCTGGAGCAAGAAACGTCCAGAATATCTTGACTGGAAATATCACGTTGGGAAACTGCACAAGAAGTGGATTCGTTTCGTATTCAAAAAAGAGCCACGTCTGCGCCATGTCAACAGCATTCAGTATGGAAAAAAGCCCTAGCCAAAGCCTGAAATAGTCAAGCCTCTTTGAAGCCGAAACTGGTCTCCAGTTCACTTCCCTCACCAATATAATATGCTTATTGCCCTGCCTTAACTATTCTGCCGTTTCGCTCAATAGGATATCTAAGTAATGAAGAACTAGATTTCACGTTTTGGTCTGTTGTCGTGGAACAAACCACGGAAACTCGGCGTTACAGCAGCCTGCAATCAATTTCACGGCGTTGCCGTTAGCGTGCGCTGAACTATGGGCCGCGTTTTTTCAGTTTCCGTACGTCGTGGTTTAGTCTCGGCTTTGTGTTTCGATGGTTTCGGCTGTTCCGGAGAGTAGCTGGCTTCTGCGTGCCGCGCGTGTTTTGCCCGTTTAAGTGCATAGTGATACGTTCTTTGAAATGTTCTTTGGGTGCGCATGTTGAACCTGCCCTTCAATTTTTGAATGTTGAAATCTGATTTTTCATGTTGGCTGAGACCTGTACTTTGGAAATTTCTTTGCTGTCCTGCTTGGAATCACTATGAGTGAAAAGCTGTTCTTCGTTGTTTTTTTGGATTTCAGCCTGAAGCAAAGTGCGTTGCAAAGAACAATGGCTTTTCGAATTGGTTTTGTGTTGTTGTGATCTTCGTGCCTTGCTGTTTGTGTCCATAGCGTTCTGTGTGCCTCTGTGTTTTTGCTCCGTTTTGTCTGTGTTGAACTTGTGTTTGAAGTCGTGCATGTTTATGCGTGATTTCGTATGCTGCGGAAGGTCGTAGATTAGCTGCGCTTTCGCTCTTCAGTAGTGCAATTATGCTCGGGCAAGAGAATTCTTGGCTGTTTTCCAGGCTATCTACGAGAAGGGGACCTTCTTTTGTCTGGCTCGTAGGTGACTTTCCAACATCAGTTTTGGGTCATTGTGACGTTTGCGCGCGCATCTTACGCTATGATGAAAAGACCATAGTATTGTCCCATTGATACATGACAAAACATCGGACAAAACCACAAAAAAGTACGGTATTGTATTTTTTCATGCCCACGTTTACATAAGACTGGCGCGCGCGGGGCTAATCAACAAGAGCACGCTGTCGTATACGATGCTGAGTGTTGCTTCTGGAAGTTACCCGATATATGTGGGATATAGCTTCACCGCTGGACCTGACGAGGCGAGCGGCTCAATAACCGTAAATATCACAAGTCCCTAAGCATAAAACTTGGGGATTGGAACTAATGCCTGAAGAACAGATCAAGTATAAGCAGCTTACCGCGAAACTTGTTGGAAATGATGTTGTCTGTTTTCGATTGGAAGATGAAACCCTCCTCAAAGTTTATGTGAGCATGAGTCGCGTTGGCGTTGCGGTTGATAGAAAGAATCCTGATGGTACACCACTGTACCTTTTCAATACCGCCCTTCGAATTGAAGCGATAACCAAAGACAGGACATTCTATGCTCCTCCCCCGCCAGCACCGACGCAGAGCACCCATGAGAAGCCAGCGGACAGTGCCTTCGTCAAATGATGTTTTGAGAACCCTATTCAAAACTCTCTTTTTCTTTTGTTCTTTCGGTTACTACGTGAACGACTACAGAAACAGCGTCAGAAAAAGAATCATGGTTCAAGGGTGCTTTCATTCATTTTGTTGCTTTCCGAATAGGTTTGATTTGATTTCCGAATGAAAAATAGTTTTGTCCAATCCTTGGTGCGCGCGCTGTTACCTTTGATGTCGTCTGGTGTAAATACGGTAGTTGTGAGGGGCAAGACAGTTTTACGGCAGTTTGGTTCAGGTGGTAAAATTGGTGATGGACTTTGATCATAGTGAATAACGCAGAAAACGGTGTGCATATCTCTCCAGATCGAGAGTATAATAATGTACCGCTTATGTTTTTGTCGAATGTCGAGCACCCTGAGTTGCGATGCGCAGGCGTGCCTAACAGGATCTGAGAGCCATTAGTACTCATGAAAAGTATCAATGCGAAAACAAGCCCGAGATAAAGGCGAGGAGACAAGTTTGACTTTTGCAAGAAGTGGTGCTGGAGAAGCTAGAAAGAGGTTTCAGGCAATGGTCGGCAAGACGAATCAAACGGGGAGATTGCGATAATAGATGCAGTGGCTGTGCACTGTTATCAGACATAAAAGCTGGAAGAGGAACCCAATGTGCTCTTAGCATACTGCAGCTTTGGCTCGAAGGTGGGCTTGAGTGAGGCATAGCTGCTTCCGATCACGGTAGGCTGATAATGAAGGCAAACGACGCGCTGATGATGAAATTCCCTGAAGGCAGTAAGCAATTGCGCACGCGTTTGTTTTCTGTTGCCAGGGCCTCAAAAGATAGGAAAAAGGGTTTGGAGGGCGAAAAGTTGGCCGTCCTCGGTTTGTGTGTGGCGCCGCCGATAGGACTTGAACCTATGACCGACTGGTTAACAGCCATAAAGGGAAGATTCCCCTTAGACCCTTCTGGTAGAGCCTTTACTATTACAGATAGTGTGTTAGATAGCTTTGCCATGTTCTGTCGGGTTGATTTGCAACGTTCAAACAAGACTATTAAGATGCACATCAATGCTCTGAGACGCTACACTAGAGAAATGGGCAATACTATAGATGCTGCAAAAATCAGAAACTGGCTGTTCAAATACAGAAACAAGGACGTCAACTCTAGAACGTATAGATGGTTCTTGTGTGCAATCAAAGTGTTTTGCAGAGACTATCTGAAGAAAGGTGAATGGGTTCAAACGTTGAAGTTTCCTAGAATAGACCTCAAACTAATCACACAGCTACCGTCCAAAGAAGAGCTTAAACAATTCTTCAATGCACTTCCGCACAACAAGGCTAAGGCAATATTCTTACTCTACTGTTCTTCAGGCTTACGCAAATCAGAGATATTCGGTGCAACCATAAATTCAGAGACTAGAGCCATAACACCAAACAACCATGAACAATACTCTACCAAGAACTCGTACGTTAGCTTCTACAACAAAGAAACAGAAGAGTATCTAAAGCGTATAGGCTTCAATGTCAATGCGTCAGAAATCAGTATTCGTAGATGGTTCAAGGCAGCATACAAGAAAACAGGTGTAAAGATTACTCCACAAATGCTAAGGCAATGGTTCTGTGTGGCAATGACAGACTTGGGAGTTTCAGACCGATACATCGACTGTTTCTGTGGGAGAACTCCACACTCTATTCTGGCAAGACATTACACGGATTACAGTCCTAAGAAACTGAAAGAAATCTACGACAAAGCAAATCTTCGAGTACTATCATAGGTTCTTCAGTTCATGGTTGAGGGATCATGATGAGTAAGGACACGAAAGAGAAGAAGCGATGTCCAATCTGTGACGCAGAATTAGATGAAGACCGAAGACGTCTGCCCTGAGTGTGGAAGCTACGTGGAAGAACCAGCATACGATGCGATGGACGATGAAGATGAAGAATAGGTCTAGCACTAACGCGAGTTATACAGATGACCTACGCTCGGCTTCGATAGGTTAAAACAGTTCACAACAATCAACTCATCTTTTTTTTTGTGAACAAAAGAACTACGATGAAAAACTTCTAAGGAGTCCATAGAAAAGAAACGTTCACAAATTCTTTTATTGTTTGATTCCCTATTCTACTCTAGGACAAACAGCGAAGTAAGGACAGGAAAATGGCTTCTAGTCTGGAAAGAATGCAGGAACTGTTTCCTAAATGTCCAATTTGCCACTCAGAAGAAGGCTACAAGTTATCTACCTTCTACCCAAATGTGCAATGCATGTCTTGTAAAGCAGAATGGCTATTGTATGAAGACGGGATGGAACTCAAAGGAGAGTCTGAACAGATAGAGACCAGAGAATTGTTGGACCATAAACGTGCTTTTGAATTCTGGAAAGGATTGAAGCTTCAGCCTCAAGAGAAAGAAGAACTTATTGTCGCTCCAATGGACTACATGGGAGGGCACACTGAATACAGAAAACCTGCAGTTGGATATATTCTGCTCAAACCTGATTCTTTATCTTACATAGCAGGTGAAGGCTCTTTGAACAAAATGAATGTACACATACCTATAGAAGACTTCAAAGCAATCGAAATTCAGACAACTAAGGAAGTCACTTTCGCAAGATGGTTTCTAATTGGAGCTTGGTCGATCCTGTTCAAAGAAAAAAAGGAGTACATGGTACTGACATATGAAGACAAGTCCAAGATGCTACAACACTTGATCTTTGATTTTCATCAACAACGAAGAACAGTAGACGAGTTAATGAATCTAGTAACCTACTTCAAGAAGAAGCATACAGAAACAAATTCAGCCTAGCTTGAACCTCTAGGTTTGTCTTCTCTTGCCGTGCGGATATAAGATTTCAGTCTTGTCTGTTCTTCACAGTTCAACATGCTGAAAAACAGATTTGTGATTCATAAAATCTAATTCCTTCTCCCCGATTAAACTAATCAAATGCAAGTAAGAGTAACCATGCATAGACAAAATATGTGCACTAGAAGTTTGAAAACTTGAATGCGGTAGAGTTCGTTTTTGGGTTTATTGGTCTTGTTATTGTATGGTTTCTATTTGGCTTAATTGGTCTAGTGTTTCTGGCTTTGATAATTGCTTTAGCATATGGTGTTAGTAATAGATCAAAACAGAAACAACATGAAGATACAAAACTAGAAAAGGGTAGTATCGCAGAGCGTATGATTTTAGACCATGACTATATAGACCGTATGATTCAAAGAGGATATGTATATAATATTGAGAAAGGAATATGGGAAAAAGACGATTAAACCCTCAAAACCCTTCAATCCTCATTTTGTCTTCTGTTGCTGTGCAGATATAATACTTCTGTCTTACGTTTCTTTCTTAGTCTTGACTTCTTCTAGTGCAAAAGACAAATAGGATTCTAATCATTAGTTGTTCTCTGAGAATAAGACATGCCACGAAAAAAGAGAAAATTCGTGACTGCACAAAGGTTCTTTAAGAGACATGGTCTGTTTTTCAGTGCATTGTTCACAATGCTCAACATAATACTCTTCATCCTTCCGTTTATTGTTGGTCAAGAATTCGTTATACTGAAGACAGTGACAGTTCACTACATCAATCTCGACGTAAAAGATGCTTATGCTCATCCAAGTGACAGTATGAGAGTAAGCTCCTCATTGACCGTGACTGTTCAAAATGCGAGCGGTACATACATTTTGCACGGTAATTAGAAGATAGAAACTGATTAAACCCTCTTTTTCTCTATTTAGATTGATTTCCACAATTTAGGATTACGTGCGGATTTGAGATTTCTGTCCTTGAGGTAGTTTGACTTCTGCTTTGTTGATAGAAAAGAAAAAAGAAGAAAAAAAGGGATTGGGCAATACTTAGCCCCAGTAATAGTATTCAATGAACATCTCTAGCGAGAAGATATAGATGTGGTCACCATAGTTGTCTTGTCGGCTTAGGATTGCAAGGTTCATGCCTGGCTGTATCGCAGCAGTGAAATTAAAGCCATACTTGAAGTCACTGACCGCATTTTGTGTTAACCAAGGTCCGATTGGCATAGTGTCCCAAGGTTGTCCCAAAGCTCCGCTTAAGTCTATGCTATCGAAACTACCAGACCAATAAGATGGTCCTTTATAGAAAAACATCGAAACATTGTGAGGATTTGTGACTGAACCAGCCACATCACCCCGCCACACATAGTTCAAATAGATTTCGGATACATTGACAAATTGTCCATTAGGTTCAAAGTCATATACGAGACTTACTGTGGGTAACCCTGGTCCCGTCCCCACCTTTCCCAAGCTTAGTGCGAAACCGTTGCCCGAGCCTCCATCCATTGCCTGCACGAGGGTTATCTTTTCCACACCTTTCTTTATTATCAACGGTCTATCTTGAGGCCAGTTTGTCACGTTCACGTTTTTTGTTGGGTCTCCTGTTGTGCCATAAGCTAGGTCTGTCGTAAAAGTGTCCACTAGGTTGATTTTACCGTCATCGTTGACGTCGAGCCAAGGGTCGTAAGTGTATGGTGTGTATGAGTGGACTGGTATTATGAGGAAGATGATGCTTGTCAAGCAGAAGGTGCTTATGATGGACATAACCAGATTTTTCTTATTCAGTGTACCACCTCCCTTTCCCCTCTAGAAAACACTGTTCCCTATCATTCAAAGTAGTTATATGATTTCTGAAAGCATCTTCTAGAAGCAAATACACTGTTCCACTTCTCTTCTATTATGTTAACACCAGACAGAAACTCTGTAGAGAAAAGGTGAAATGTACCACTTATCTGGTACGTTTTCCCCTGTAGACTATGACTATTGCATGGTAAGATAAGGGAAACAAAAGAGGATTATCGTGTTCCTGGTTTTGTCTTTGGTTTTCTAGTTGCCAAGTAGATTGTAGCTACTGTGAGAATCACTATCAATGCTGCAAACGCATACTGCAGGTTCAAGATAGTGCCTACTTGGCTGTCTAGCGAATTGTATTGGTCTTGAAGTTTGTTGATGGAACCTTGCAGTGTTGAGTTCAGTATGTCTATCTGCGTTCCCATCTCATCAGAGAATGCTTGAAGAGTTGAATTAAGCTGTGTGAGTTGGTTCTGCAAAAGTGCAATGGATTCATTCAAGCTGTTAAGTTGGTCTTGTAAGGTGGGTACAGTCCTCAATTGGTCGATGTAGAATTTCGTCTTGTTAAGAAGGTAATCATGAGGCAAATTAGGTACGGTGTAATCAGTGCAGGGTTCGATGGCAGACCTCTCATCAAATGAGTTCCAACTATAAATGCAGACTATTTTGATATCATTGTTAGTTATTTGTCTGTTTATGACGGTCGTCCATTGAGAATCGTATAATCCTTCTGTTAGGTTCTGATCATACTTAGCTGTGCCATATGCGCCATTAGTACCCCACATAGTTTTGAATGTATTATCATATCTTGGTTCTATAAACACAAATCCATCTTGCTGGTCAACAGGAGGTGTAGCTGACTGTCCATTATAGGTCGGTGGTCTCCAGCAGAACCAATTGACGTAATCTTGAGATCCTATGATCCTGACCTCTACACCTTCTGAATATCCTATAGTGTAAACCAGATTCCTAGTTGCATCTACATCCGTTATATTAGCACAACCCCACCAAGTTACAAGTGGTCTATTGTTGACGTGAAAATAGATAGAACTGTATGGATCTGTGTAATTTGCTTTGATATAGTCATAGAAACTTGTGATAGTTGTACTATTTTCAGCTGCATCTTTGAACAGCACTTCTTCCACCATAAGAAATACTTTCATATCTGGATGGTGTTGTTTTATCAAGCTGCAAATAAGCCTACAAGAATCATCTTCCCATTTAGCTCCAGCAGTTGGTCCCCACCATGATAACAAGACAAGGTCTATACCAACGCTAGCCATTTCGTTGAGTTGCTGCTCAATTGTGTCACTATCGTTTGTATTATAAAATTCCTTATCTGGAATTTCTACTACTTTCCATTCTGTTCTGTTACTCCAATGATAAGTGCCATTTCCAGGCATATACCAAGGATAGTATAGAACGCCTACCTTGATGTCATTGTTCGTAGAAGCCTTTGCGATAGAAGGAAAACGGAATAATGAGAGAACCAGAATCAAGAGTAAAACAAGAATAGTTTCTTTCATTTTGCATCATGCTCTCCTCCCTCTTCACGACACTTAAGATTTTCTGGAAGACATGTATCCATATAGTAATCGAAGGACTTCGAATCAAAAGACGATAGCTCCCGAGTCCTTCTTTTTCACACAACGCGCGCGCTTTTCATTGTTTTGCTATATAAAAGAAACGTATTGGGTTACAAAATAGAAAATGTCTTCAGATTGTCAGGAATTTAGCTAAATCCCCAAAAGATCTAGGCTAAAGTAAGAGATATTTGGGTCATATTGGGATCGAATGGATAACACACCATACGCTGTTTTCTTCTGTCTCTTTGTGTAGTTTGAATTTTATTTGTAATGCTGTGGCATCAGGTATTTGTCATATTGTGACATTGAGGATTCCAGTATTAGAAGTCTAGGGCTATTGGATTCTCTAATACTAGAGACTAGTGTAGCTCTTGTTTGACGCACAGAAAACTACTGTTGATTTTGGTTAAAGCCTAGCTGAATTTGACCTTTTCCTCTTGCTGTTCAAGATAAACGCTAAGATGTTTCTTACAAAAATAATTGTTGCAACCTTCGTCACAAGTAACTCTATATTCGACTTTTTCCATGCAATCTTTTCCGTAGAAATAATCCCCTTCTGCGTTATACATATCGCAAGAAAAATCATTTGGTTGTGGTAATTTTGTCACCTTTTTCATTCAATCGCCTCTTCACCAATGCTACTGGCTTTCCATCACATTTAGGGCAATACCAGAATCCACCAATGACCATTCTCCTAGTCTTATCTTCCTTGCACTTGCCGCCGCATTTCAGGCAACGATGTGCCTTAATTAACTTCCATTCTTTTGCAGTCTTCATTCTTTTTTCACCTCTTTTAGTTCGCAATTCTGATTAGTTCTCGTGGTCCAGCTATAACCTTTCCGCAAAGCTCGTTTTGGTTGGTTGGGGTAAAGTTTTATCCCACACACACTGGTTTCTTGTTTCTGCTTTCAGGATTTCTTGAATACGGTTTTCTTAGACATTTGCCTATAAATGAAGAGATACGCGGCGATGAGCATCGCTATCCATGCAATCACCGATGCTAATCCCAAATAGACAAACCCATAGACAAAGAAAAGAAGCGTTGGCACCATCGTCGCCAGACATGCAACCAAAAACGTCAAGTAATTTGCAATCATGGAAAATCCTGTGAGGGGCGGAATGGCTGCATAAAGGGTTGAATGTACTGTGTACCATTGTGCCAAGAAGAAGGACAGATGAACTAGAATATTCATTAGAAAGAGCGTGATCTGAAAGAAGAGGCTGGTCTGGGTCTGAAAAGTGAGTAGCAGGGTTATGGCAGTGAAAGTGAAACCAGCAACAAAATACAATCCACCAATCAGATTTGACAAGATCCCAGTATAATGTGAATAGTCATTGTGCTCTTCCGTCACGAAATGTGCACCTTCATCATTATGTCTTCAACTAAATTCTTATCACTTGCGGAGAGTAGTTTGGGTTGGGCTATAACTTTTCCGCAAAACCTAGGTCTGTGGGTTGTGCTTAGATTTATATGTAAACCCCCCTAACAGCAATAATGAGAAGTTAAACTTGAAGATACTAGGGATATGTGGTAGTCCGAGGAAGGGAAATACTGAATGGTTGATGAGAAAACTCATGGCGAAGGCTGAGAATAGAGGTGCCGAAACCGAGTTGATTAATCTCAAAGACAAGAACATCAAGATGTGCAACGGCTGTTTAGCATGCGAAAAAACAAATGCATGCCACATCAAAGATGACATGCATGGAATCTACGACAAGATGCTTTCCGCTGACGCTGTCGTGTTAGGTTCTCCAGACTATATGGATGCTCCTACGGCATCAGCCATGAACTTCATCCATCGGATGTATCCTCTCTATGGCAAAATCAACGGGAAAAGATTCGCAAGTGTGGTCGTTGGACAGGTTACTGGGGCGGATGGCGTTGCTTCCCGAGGAAAAATTGAAGATTACTTCAAGTCAATCGCAGATCTGTTTGGACTAGATTATAGAGGGTCAATAAGCGTAGCCGCTCGAGACCCAAACGACGCCTCTAAAATCACAGATATTGAAAAGCAATGCAAAGACCTTGCCACAAGAATCTTGAAATAGTGACAATGCCGCCGTCGAGTCCCTAATGGTTAGGCTATAACTTTTCCGCAACGCCAAGAACTGCTTTCTTCAAGTGGTTCTTGTCAATATTTTTGGTTCTCTCCATTCTTCTCTGAGGAGGTTGTAGATGTAGCAATCTCTCAGTTCTCCTCTCATGAAAAAGTTCTTACGAAGTGTTCCTTCCTTCTTGAATCCGACTTTTTCTATGACCTTCTGAGAGGCTACATTTCTCAGGTCAGTTTGGACTTGAATACGCATTGCGTCTTTAGAGAGAAACAAGTAGTCCACCATAATTTCCAAGGCTTCGGTGCCGTAGCCTTTCCCTCTTTCACTAGGAACTAGAGAATAGCCAATTTCTAGTTGTTTAGTGCCAGTTCCTAAATGCAAGACGTGAAAATGAACTATGAAACCGATTTTGCTTCCGTCTTTTTTCTCTATGATGAAAGGTTTGATGTCAGATGGGTTATCAAGCACTTTCTCTGCTTCCGTTTTGGACATCTGGTGTAGAGGATTGTATTCACCAAAGACCTCAGGCTTGTTAATCCATTCAACAAAAAGTGGCAAATCGTCTTTTTCCATAACCCTCAGATTCACATTCTTTCCTTCAAGCAACTCAATTCACCAATCCACATAGTTACTTTCGGTTCAGCTATAACTTTTCCTCAAAAACCAGAAGAGACGAATTAGAGCCCATTTACATTCTAATTTTCAAAATTCTAAGCTTGGAAATCTTACGCTACCAAGCTAAGAATAAAAAAGAAGAGAGAATTTTGCTATTTTCGTTTTCTGAACAGCTTTACGCCTTCTATTTCTTTGACGTAGCCAGAACCCTGTTCGATCAGAGCCTTAGCTTCATTTTAACTCCACTCTCTAGAGCCCACACAGGTCTCTTCGCCAGTGCCTTTTTATTGCCCATCCAGCGAGTGCTCATTAATGTTGGTGAGAGATAGAAAGTCAAATGTCCTAAGTGTGGAATTCAAGGCTTCATCGAGCAGAAAGGCAACAGCTACAGAGTCAAGCACTATGTTGGGTACGATGGGAATCAAAGAAAGTATCTGATACACAAGCTGAATGAAGATCACGTTGACAGGATGGGAATCAATGGGAATCAAAACATGGGAATCAATAACCCCAATTTGAGTTCTATTTCGGGTAATGTGGCGCCGCCGATAGGACTTGAACCTATGACCGACTGGTTAACAGCCAGCCGCTCTACCTGGCTGAGCTACGGCGGCTCTTGTGTGACGCTAAGTTTTGATTTTTGTGGTCTTATTTAAGTCTAGCCATTCAAGGTCAAGTTGATTCCAGACTGTTTTGCCTTGAACTTCGCTATGGATGCAAAAAGCCTGTAGAATGGCATCAAGACCTTTCCTTGCCAGTTTCCGGAGAATGCCATATCGATCAGTTTGTAGACCCAGTAGTAATCATGCTCAAAGCACTTTACCAGCAGTTCGCGATGCAGCTCTGTCATTTGTGTTCGTTTGAAC
>Ga0315277_10010677_pt1 | contig 11615 bp, 4 predicted proteins | sample YL17G05_15_MG_FD_203695 | JGI IMG/M metagenome (GOLD analysis project Ga0315277, IMG submission 203695) | Sediment microbial communities from Yellowstone Lake, YNP, Wyoming, USA - YL17G05_15 | ecosystem: Environmental > Aquatic > Freshwater > Lake > Sediment | place: USA: Wyoming | collected...
TCAGGCGTAAGCGGCCCGCCTTTGGCCGCCGTCTCGCCGTCGGCGCCGCCGGCAAGACTCATGACGACATCACCGCCGTCGAAAGTGACGACGCGAAGGTTTTCGCCCTCCGCCAGGAGGCCCCTCAACGCGGGGGCGATTACTTCGATAAGCCTCCGTGCGCGCGAAGGGTCGATCTTCGTGACGGTGCCGAACGGCTCGCCGACGCCGGACTTATCGAGGCGACTGCGAACTTTTTCAACAACCGAATCGGTGAGCCTCAGGATTTCGTCCGGGACATCGGCCGCCACAATGAGGCCGTGATTCTGCATGAGGACGATGGAAGGGGCGCCCCTGCCCGTACGGCCGGCGTACGCCTTGACGGCGGCGCGGACGGTTCTCGCGAGGACGTAGCCGGGGTCGACGTACGATATCCAGAGCGCCTCGTCGCCAAAAAGCTCTCTCGTCATCGCCCCGCCGCTCGCCGAGCAGGTCACCATGTTCGCGTACGTCGAGTGCGTGTGGACGACGAACTTCTGCGGCAGGGCGTTGTGAAGGACGCATTCGACCGAGGGCCGCTGGGACTTCCCCGGCTCGACGCGCGCGGCGTGTATCGCTTCCTTGAACGCTTCCTCCCGGCGCTTCGCGTCCGCGCCGAGGTCGCGCTCGAGAAGCGCAAAAAGCGCTTCGCGATCCATGGCAACGAAATCTTCCGGGCTTATCGTCCCAAGCGCGACGCCGCTTGCCTTGACGTAGAGGCGGCCGCCGACCTTGGCCGAGGTGTTGCCGCCGCCGGCCAGCGCGAACTCCGGGTCGCTTCCGTACCAGCGCGAAAGCCCGACGAGCACATCCATCGGCGAGGCGTCGCCGCCGAACGCAGGACGCCTGAGAGTCGGCTCTTCTTTCACTCGCGCACCGTCCTCGTCTTTCGGGACTCCGCCGCCCGCCTGACGACGGCCGCCCCGAGACGAGCCATGTGAGCGATCAACTCTTCGCGGCCCGCGTACGCGGGGTTCGGAAACCCGCGCCCGTCGACGAACCCGCATTCGCCGCGGAGGCACAGGAACTCGTGGGCCGCCGCCACCGACGCGCCTTCACAAAAGACGCGCTCGACGTCCGCGGGAAGCGGCTCTCCGCCGAGCGCCGTCGGGTTCATCGGCATGAGATCGAGAGTATTATGCTCGGTGCCGGCCGTTACGACAAGCCCGGCGGCGCGCATTGCCTTCACGTAGCGTCGAAGGACCCGCCCGTCGTTTCGCGCCGGGATGAACTCCACGCAGTGGATATTCCTCGACCTCACGTTCTCGATGAGCCTCTCGACGGGTTCCTCGAACGCGCATATCGGCGACGCCCCGTCGGCAAGCGTCGGGTAGCATGGAATCCCGCCGAGTTCGAGGATGAGCCGCAACGCGTCGTCGAACGTCACGAATGTCTCGTCGACGAACGCCGGCCTGTCGGCCTTCATGAGATGCGTCCGCAGTGCGCCTTGGACCTTGACTGCGTCGCCCGCGGCGTCCGCGAAAGGCTGGCCCAAAACGGCGCCCAGGGTCTTCGGTCGCTCGGCTTCCGGGACTCCTTCGAAGAACGCCTCCTGGAAGGCAAGAGACACGTGGCGTTCCTGGAGGGTAACCGCCTCGCGCGGCGAAGACGACCGTTGCGCAACCATGTCGACGATCCCATCTTCCGTGAGGGCGACTTTCACGCCGATCTTTTCGAAGATGCCGTTCATCAGCGCAATCATCTTCGCCATGCGCGTTCGGTCGTTCGCGCGAATCGTCTCGAGCAGCCGCCTGGCCGTCGCCGTCAACGGCTCAAGGCGCCAGATGCCCTTCCCACAGAGGTACATCTTGCCGGGATTGCCGGGGTCATTGACCTTGACGCCCCGGCGCAGCAGGTCGTCGATGAGCGCTATGACCTCGACGCCGAACAGAGGAAATATGCCGCGCTCCCTACACTTGGCGGCAAACGCCGCGTAGACGCCGAAATCATAGTAGTTGCTCGCACCGAGGCACCAGAGGCCCTGAGCGGCGGCGAGGCCGACGGCTTCGCTCGCGTCGCGGAAGGCAGAGAAGTTCGGCGGCAGGTGAACGTGAGTATTGGACCTGAAAGCCCCGGCACCAGAGGGGCGCCGGGCCGCATCGGCCTCCATGTCGGCCACTGCGCCGAGACTGCGTATGTATTGAAGGGCGGATTTGAGAGACTCAGGCATCACTGCCCCAAGGTCCAACCCGTCATTAAGGCCGCCAACGTCGCCGCCAAGAGCCGGCCAGGCATGCCGTCACGAGGCGGCGCGCTCACGCAATCGCCTCCGGACTCTCGAGAAGGCCCTTCAGCCTCGCGGCAAACTTCGCGGCGACGGCGCCGTCAACAATCCTGTGGTCCGCGCTCAGCGTCATGGTCATCACGCGCCCCGGATGCACGACGCCTTTTTCCACGATGACGTCCTCCCGGACGGCGCCGACGGCGAGGATGGCGGCTTCCGGCGGGTTTATGATGGCGGCGAACTCTTCGACGCCGAACATCCCGAGGTTCGTGATCGTGAAGACCCCCTTGCCGAGCCCCTCGAGTCTGCCGCCGCGCGCGGCGTCTATGACGCGGCGCGCCTCCGCGGCGATTCGTTCGAGGCCCATCCCTTCGGCGCCAACGACCACCGGAACGATGAGCCCTTCGTCGGTCGCGACCGCGATGCCTATGTTGGCGGACGGAAATTCGGCAATCTCCCCGGTCTCGAGTCGACTTCGCAATTGCGGGAATTCCATCAGCGCCCGCGACGCGGCAAAGATCAGGACGTCGGTTATGGTGCATGGGAAAGCCGCCTTCTGCGCCTCCCAGAACGCAAGGAGAGGCCGGGCGTCGATGGTGACGCGAAGGTAGAAATGCGGGATCGTCTGCTTCGAGGCCTGCATGGCGCCGGCGACGGCCTTTCTCATCTTGCTCATGGGCCGCCGAACGGCGCTTGCCGCGGCCCCGGCCGCCGCCTCCGCGGCGGTGGCGCCCCTTGCGCCGGCGAACTTCTCGACATCGTCTGCGGTTATCCGGCCGCCGGGACCGGTCCCGAGTGCCATCTTCGAGAGGTCGACGCCCAATTCGCGGGCGAGCTTCCGGGCGGCAGGTGACACTTTCAGCTCGACCCCCTCACCCTCCCCGGGAACGGCGCCCGCCTGGACGCCCTCTGCCCCCGTCGAGGGGGCTGGCGCAGACTCGCTCGGCGTCGGTTTGGGCGCAGCTGCCAAGAGTCCCCTGAGGGTTGCCTCAACATCCTCGCCCGGCTCTCCTATGAGTGCAATCGTCGTAAGTACTGATACCGTAGCGCCTTCGGGCTGGAGAATCTTGAGGAGCGTCCCTCCTTCCGGCGACTCAAACTCAAACACCGCCTTATCCGTCTCGATCTCGGCGATGACTTCGCCCTTCTTCACCGCCTCGCCCTCAGCCTTGAGCCAGGCGACGATTGTCCCCTCCTCCATCGTCTGCCCAGCCTGCGGCATTGTCACTTGGAACATGGGCAACCCTTCGGTGCTGAAGAGATCTCGATTTCCGCCTCGCATACATGCTATTTCAGGAAGCCACCCATTACAATAAAGGAGTTGTTGCAATAATCAAGGCTGAATGTACACTTTGTGCTTGATAGTTTGATGTTTCTTTGCTACTCGCGTTCACTTTTGTAGCTACGGGATAAACAATGCGCCGGCTCCTGAACGGAACTGGTATGAGCAGTTCGACGCGGCAACGCCGAGAGCGGATTTTGAACGAGGTCTACGAGACCGGGCACGTCTCCGTGAGTAACCTTGCCGCCGCATGCGCGGTATCCGAGGCGACCGTCCGCCGCGACCTGCGGTCACTGGCGCGCACCCACCCGATAGAACTCGTCTACGGAGGGGCGTCGCTCGTGCGCAGTTGCGACTTCTCGTTCCGGTCGAAGTCGATGCGGAACATCGAGGCGAAGAAAATAATCGGGCGGCTGGCGGCGGACCTTGTAGAGGACGGCGACACGATATTTCTCGATTCGGGGACGACATGCTTCGAGATGGCGCCGTTCCTGAAACGCCGGCGCAGCCTGTCCGTGATCGTAAACTCCGCGCGCCTGGCGATGGAACTCGACGCGCCGGGCCTCAACGTGATCCTCCTCGGCGGCAAGTACCGCCCCGAGAGAATGGACACGATAGGACCGATCGCGATCTCGACGCTCGACCAGCTTCGGGGGTATCTTGCATTCATCGGGGCCGACGGCCTCAGCATGAACTTCGGCCTTACCGCAAGCGACATCGACAGCGCCAGCCTCTATCGCCTCGCCGTCCGAAACGCCGGGAAAACGGTCCTCGTGGCCGACAACTCGAAATTCGTCAGCCCCTCGCTTTTCAAGATAGTGGACTTCGAGGCCATATCAAAAGTGGTGACCGAGAAGCCGCCCGGCGACGAGTGGACGCGGTTTTTCGCTTCGCGCGGAATCGAGCTTATCTGCCAGTCTCAGGGCATTCCCCAAGGCCAAAAGGGCGCCTCCGGCGGTGCGCCTCAGCCAAGGCTCGCGCCCGCGCGGCGTTGAGCCGGCAAAAGGCACAAGAACGCCCAGGTTCCGATCTTCTGGAGTACATGAAATGCCGAAGTGTCAATTCATACGCCCCTACGACATGCGCCGCCGCGGGCGCCTCGAATTCGAGCCGATCCCCCTTAACCAGTACTCCAAAACCGTCAAAGACGAACTGGGCAGCTTCACAAAAGACCAACTCGTGGCCATTGCGCGCGACATGGAGATCATCCGCGCGTTCGAAACGATGCTCAACGAGGTGAAACTCCGCGGCAACTGGAAGGGCGTCGAGTACAACCACCGCGGACCCGCGCACCTTTCCATCGGCCAGGAGGCGGCGGCGGTCGGGCAGGCGTTCCTCCTCGGCGTCGACGACCACATCTACGGAAGCCACCGCAGCCACGGGGAAATACTCGCGAAGGGCCTTTCCGCCATCCGGAAAATCGACGACGCGCCCCTCGTCGCGATCATGAAGGGCTATTTCGACGGCGCGTGCCTCAAGGTCGTCGAGAAAGACGCGAGCGGCGGCGTCAAGGACCTCGCGGTGGACTTCCTCGTCTACGGCGCGATGGCGGAGATCTTCGGAAGGGAGGCCGGCTTCAACAAGGGCATGGGCGGCTCCATGCACGCCTTCTTTCCCCCTTTCGGCATATATCCCAATAACGCCGTGGTCGGCGGTTCGGCCGACATCGCGGTGGGCGCCGCGCTCCATAAGCATGTCAACCACAAGCCCGGAATCGTCATCGCCAACATCGGCGATGCTTCCGCCGGCTGCGGGCCGGTGTGGGAGGCGATATGCTTCGCGACGATGGATCAGTTCAAGGAACTCTGGGACAAGGACCACCGCGGCGGCCTGCCGCTCATCTTCAACTTCGTGAACAACTTCTACGGCATGGGGGGCCAGCCAGTCGGGGAGACCATGGGCTTCAAGGTCCTGGCGCGCCTCGGCGCGGGCGTAAACCCCTCCCAGATGCACGCCGAGCGCGTCGACGGCTTCAACCCCCTCGCCGTCATCGACGCGGTTCGCCGCAAGAAGGAGATACTCGAGCGCCGCGAGGGACCGGTGCTTCTCGACACGGTGACGTACAGGTTCAGCGGGCACTCGCCGTCGGACGCCTCGTCGTACCGCGAGAAGGCCGAGATAGAGGCGTGGCAGGGCGTAGACCCGACCGTCTGCTATCCTGAGGCGCTCGTCGGCGCGGGAGTCGCCACGCGGGCCGAGATGGAGGAAATCCGCGCGCGCTGCGAGGACCTCGTCCTCAAGGCCTTCAGAAAGGCCGTCGACGCCGCCGTGTCGCCGCGTGCCGACCTGAGAAAAGAAGGGTGCCTGCTCGACCGCACCATGTTTTCGAACGCAAAGATCGCCGTCATGGAGCCCGGGCGAAAACCCGAAGTCCTCATCCCCAAAAAGGAGAATCCGCGCTTGAAGCAGCTCGCCGGCCGAAGCCGCTCGGCCTTCGACGCGGCGGGAAAACGCCTTCCGAAGACGCGCTGCATCGGCATTCGCGACGCGATTTTCGAGGCGGTGCTCGACCGCTTCTACGAGGAGGCGGCGCTTGTAGCCTACGGGGAGGAGAACCGCGACTGGGGCGGCGCGTTCGGCGTCTACCGCGGGCTGACCGAGTCCCTCCCCTACCACAGGCTTTTCAACGCGCCCATATCCGAAGGGGCGATAGTCGGCACGGCCGTCGGATACGCGCTCGAGGGCGGCCGCGCGCTCGTCGAACTCATGTACTGCGACTTCCTCGGCCGCGCGGGCGACGAGGTCTTCAATCAGCTCTCGAAGTGGCAGTCGATGTCGGGGGGGCTGCTGAGGATGCCCGTCGTTGTGAGGATCTCCGTCGGCTCGAAGTACGGCGCCCAGCACAGCCAGGATTGGACGGCCGTCTGCGCGCACATCCCGGGGCTCAAGGTCGTCTACCCGGCGACGCCGTACGACGCCAAGGGACTCATGTATTCGGCGCTTCTCGCAACGGACCCCGTCATCTTCCTCGAGAGCCAGCAGACGTACGACCAGCCTGAGCTCTTCGTCAAAGGCGGCGTGCCGGCCGGCGCTTACGAGATCCCCATCGGCGAGCCCGACGTGAAAAGGGCCGGCGGCGACCTCACCGTCGTGACCGTCGGTCCGACGCTTTACCGCGCCCTCGACGCCGCGGCGATCCTCGAAACGAAGTACGGCGTTTCCTGCGAGGTCATCGACGCCCGGTCCGTTGTCCCTTTCAACTACGACAAGGTAATCGCTTCGGTGAACAAGACGCGCAGGATCCTTCTTGCCTCCGACGCGTGCGAGCGGGGCAGCGCCCCCCAAACGATGGCCGCAAGGATAACGGAGCTTGCCTTCGACTCCCTCGACGCGCCTCCGGTCGTCATCGGCGCGCGCAACTGGATCACCCCGCCCGCGGAGCTCGAGGACACGTTCTTTCCGCAGCCGGCCGATTTCCTCGACGCGGTGCACGAACATGTCACGCGGTTGCCCGGTTACGCGCCGGCCCGGAAAGCCGACGCCTCCACCCTCAGGAAGCGAAGCGCCCTCGGCCTGTAGGGGTCTGTAGCACGCACTGCCCGATCTTCGAGCGTCTGACAAAGCCGGCCCACAGCCCGCGGTTTCGTCAGACGCTCTCAAGCACGCCCGACGGACGTCGTCACGCGCTAATCTTGGCCGGTTCTCTCGCGTCCGGCGCCGCCGCCTGGGTCAAAATGCTCGTTGTGTTCAGTGTATGCTCCTTAAGTGCACAATGTGAGCAGTATTTCCGTCCACTTTAATTTATTTTGCTTTCATATCACTTTTTTCTTTGAGAGGCTCATTGTCCGAGGTAAAAGGGCGCTGTCGTCACAAGGCGCGGGGGACCCGGAAATGGCTGTTCGCCTTGAACTCGGCACCATGACGCTCTGCTCCGGACACATCACCAGGGCACGCGATTCATCATCGCCGGCTCACGCCGCGCCATCGCTCTCCCCCTGCGACTCGAGAACCGTTTCAAGACAGAGGTACTCTGAAACGGTTTCAAGACAGAGATAACCGGCTATTCGATTTCACATGCGGGGCGTACTGGAGGTGTGCGATGTACCGAGGGGAAAGGGTGAGCGGATCGGGTCTGGCAGGTTTCGCATTTTTGTGCGCAGTTCTTCTCGCGGCGGCTGGGGCGCTGTTGGTTACGCCGGCAACGGCAGGCGCGACCACCTACCAGGTGGGGCCCGGCAAGACGTACGCGAACATCAATGACGTGCCGCTTGAGAACCTCACGGCGGGAGACACCGTCGAGATATACTACCGCTCGACGCCGTACAACGAGAAGTTCGGCGTATTCGGCGTGGGCACGGCAGACCAGCCCATAACCGTGCGCGGCATCCCGGGGCCCGGCGGGGAGCTCCCCATCATCGACGGCAACGGCGCGACGACGCGCCCCGCGCAGTTCCTCAGTTTCTGGTCCCAGACGCGACAGATCATCAAGGTCGGCGGGTCGATGCTTCCGCTGTCAGATGCCGACCATCCCCCCATGTACATCGTTTTCGAAAACCTCGACGTCAGAAATACCAGGGACGCTAACTCCACTTGCTACACCTTCACCGACCGTGACGGCGCCCAGCAGACCTACGACGTGAGCGGCAACGCCTTCCGCATCGAGGTCGGCAAGCACGTCATCATCCGCAACTGCGCCCTGAGCATGTGCGGTAACGGCCTTCTCAACAGCGGCAATTCCGAGGACGTCCTCGTCGAGGGCTGCTACTACCACGACAACGGCAACCTGCCCGCGGTGAGCACCGCCGAACATTCCAACTACACCGAGACGAAGGGCATCTGCTTCCAGTACAACCACATGGCGCCTCTTATGGCCGGCTGCATCGGGAATAACTTGAAGGATCGATCCTCCAACACCGTCATCCGCTACAACTGGATCGAGGGCGGAAGCCGCCAGCTCGACCTCGTGGACTCCTATGATTACCCGCTCATTTACGGGGATCCCGCCTACGGAAAGGACTTCGTTTACGGGAACATCTTCATCGAACTCGTCGACCCGGACGGAAGCCGCCAGATGGTGCACTACGGCGGGGACATGGGTGTTTACTACCGTCCGGGGCCGCTGCAGTTCTATAACAACACGGTCATCACGAAGCGGACCGACCAGACTGATATGTTCCGTCCGCAGGACGACGAAATCATCAAGGTCTTCAACAACGCCGTTTACAAGGAAGCGCCCGGCAGCACGTTCTACGTCAACGCATACGCCAACGGGACAATCAACACAAGCCACAACTATTTCCCGACCGGCGCGGTCCTGAACGGCGCCACCGAGGACGGGACCAACATATACGGGTCTGCTCCCGGCTTCGTCGACTACGCCAATAACGACTTCCACCTCGCCCAGGGCTCGCCATGCATCAACGCCGGCATGGCGCTTCCCGGCGAATGCTCGAGCTACCCGGTAACGTACCAGTACGTAAAGCACCAGCAGTACGAGGGGCGCCCGAGCGACGCCACGATGGACATGGGCGCCTACGAATACGGCACCGGCGGCCCTCTCAATATAGACACGACCTCGCTTCCCGGCGGCAACGTCGGCGTTTCATATTCGCAGACACTCCACGCCTCGGGCGGGATTCCGCCGTACACGTGGTCGATCTATTCCGGCTCGCTGCCCGCGGGACTCTCGCTCATAGAGTCCACCGGCCAGATAACGGGCGTCCCTGCCGCTGCGGGGACATCGAACTTCACCGTCAGGGTGGTCGATGCCAATAACCCCCAGGGATCGGACACTCAAGGCCTGTCAATCCAGATAACGGTCCTTCCGCTCGACATAAACACGACGAGCCTGCCAAACGGCGTCGTGAATACCGCCTACAGCCAGGCGCTTTCCGCTACCGGCGGCATACCGCCGTACACCTGGTCAATCATCTCCGGCAGCCTCCCGGAGGGGCTCTCCCTCAACTCTTCCACCGGCGTGATAAGCGGAACGCCGACGACGCCGGGCACCTCGAACTTCACCGCAAAGGTCCAGGATTCGCAAGGCTCCCCCGCCAGCGACACGCAGGCGCTCTCGATTGGAGTCCTTGCCGAGGGCTCGACGTACGAGTTCGTAGCAAGCGACGCCGAGAGCAACACCACCAGCACCGTCTTCGTCACTAAGGCGACTCTCCAGTGGACTCCCACGCATACCGACGACTGGCTCATCATAGCGTGCGCGGAGATTCACGCGTCGTCGAGCGGCGCGAGCTTCAGGTCGCAGCTGACCGTCGACGACGCCGAAGAGGCCCTCCAGTCGTGGCGGCAGAACGTGGGCGGCACGGACTGGGGCCACTTCATCTCCGTCAAGAGGGTCGCGCTAAACGCCAGCCAGCACACCGTGAACCTCAATTACTGCGCGAGCGCCGCCGGCTACACGGTCTACATCCGCAACGCGCGCATCATAGCCATAAGAAAGGGAGACCTGCCGTTATTCTCAAACGCCGCCGACGCACAGGTCGTGCTTACGACGAGCGAAGCAACCTATGTTTCGCTCAACTTCACGCCGGCGACGCCCGGCAAGTACCTCCTCGTCTACACCGCCGAATACCTTGGCGATGCGTCGCTGCCAATGACCGTCAATGCCAAACTCAACGGCTCGGCCATAGACAGCATGTCGACCACCACCCGCCGGCCGACAAGCGACTGGCTGCCGTTCGCGTCGTTTGCCGCGGCCGAGTGCCCGGCCTCCCAGCAGACCGTGTCAATCACCGCGGTCAAGCAGAGCGCCAACGCCGAGTACCTCAGGCGCTGCCGCGTCTTTGCGGTACGCTTGAGCGACAGCCGCTTCGCGAACGCCGTCAGCAGTGTTTCAGACGGCATCTCGACGACAACCTCCACTTCGTACGTCGAGAAGCTGACGAAGTCCTGGTCGCCCGCAGTCGCCGGCAACTGGCTCTTCCTCCACAGTTCGCGGATGCTCGAGGACAACGTTTCCTACAGCGTCAAGGCGCAGGCGCAGCTGGATAACTCCACAACCGTTACGTCGGGTATCCGCAAACCCAACGCCGCGGGCGACTGGATGCTCTTCAGCGGGTTCGACGTCCGAAGCCTCACCGCCGCGTCCCACGCCTTCGACGCCGATTTCGCCACCGATAACGCCGCCGGCACCGCCAAGATGCAGTACTCGCACTTCGTGGGCGTGCCGCTTGACGAAGCCGCCCCGGCCGGCGGGCCGACTATCACCACCACGAGCCTCCCGAACGGCCAGATGGGAGTCGCATACAGCCAGACTCTCCAGGCGACCGGCGGCACGACCCCGTACACCTGGTCGCTTGACTCAGGGTCGCTGCCGGCGGGCCTCTCGTTAAACTCCGGGGGCGTCATAAGCGGAACGCCGACGACGGCGGGCACGTCGAACTTCACCGTGAAGGTGACCGACAACGGCGCACTCACTGATACACAGCCCCTCTCAATCAGCGTCCCGGCCGACCTCGCCGTGACGACGTCAAGTCTGCCGAGCGGGCAGATAGGCGTTGCATACAGCCAGGGCCTCGCCGCCTCGGGCGGAACGACGCCATACAGCTGGTCGCTCGACAGCGGCAGTCTGCCGTCGGGCCTGTCCCTGAGTTCGGGCGGCGTCATAAGCGGCACGCCGACGGCGGCGGGCACCTCGAACTTCACCGTCAAGGTGACCGACTCACAGGCCCCCGCCGACACGGCCACGAAGGCCCTTTCCATCATGATCCCGGCGGACCTCGCGGTGACGACCGCGAGCCTGCCGAACGGCCAGATTGGGGTTGCGTACAACCAGACGGTTGCCGCATCAGGCGGCACGACGCCGTATACATGGTCACTTGACAGCGGCACGCTGCCGTCCGGCCTCTCTTTAAGTTCCGGGGGCGTTATAAGCGGAACCCCCGTTACAGCCGGCACCTCGAACTTCACAGTGAAGGTGACCGACTCGCAGGCGCCGGCCGACACGGCCACGAAGGCGCTTTCAATCACGATCCCGCCCGACCTCGCAGTCACGACGGCGAGTTTGCCAAACGGCGTCGTAAGCATCGCATATTCGCAGACGCTTGCGGCCTCAGGAGGTGTGACACCGTATACGTGGTCGCTTGACTCGGGGTCGCTGCCCGCGGGCCTGTCTTTAGGTTCCGGGGGCGTCAT
>Ga0315277_10010678_pt1 | contig 11615 bp, 8 predicted proteins | sample YL17G05_15_MG_FD_203695 | JGI IMG/M metagenome (GOLD analysis project Ga0315277, IMG submission 203695) | Sediment microbial communities from Yellowstone Lake, YNP, Wyoming, USA - YL17G05_15 | ecosystem: Environmental > Aquatic > Freshwater > Lake > Sediment | place: USA: Wyoming | collected...
CTGGTCGGCGTGCCGCTGCCGATGACGACCGACGAGGTGGTCGCCGCCGCCAAGGGCGGGGCGACGGAAGACGCGATCATCGCCCAGCTCCAGGGCCGCGGCTACGACGGCGCGCTCACGGCGAAGGACGTGGACCAGCTCCGCGCCGACGGCGTGTCCGAGGGCGTGATCGACTGGATGCTGGCGCACCCGGCGGCACCGCCCATGCGGTCCGCGCCGATCATGGGGCAGCCCGGGCAGGTGGTCTACGTCGAGCGGGCGCCCGAGGTGGTCTATGTGGACCGGGCGCCGGACGTCGTGGTCGTCGAGCAGCCGCCGCGGGTGACCTACAGCATCGGCGTCGGCTACACCTGGGGCGACTACCACCATTATCACCGCCCGTACTACCACTCCTACTATCCGCGGACGCGCGTGTACCATTCCGGCGGGCGCGTCTATCGCTACACGAGCGGGCATTAGGCCTCACGCGTTCTCCCTCGCCAATGCCACGGAGGACGTGAAGGCGCCAAGGTGCAGAGGCGCAAGGAGTTAGCGGCGATCCGGGGCGGCTGCCCAGAATCGCCTCTGCTTCCTCCGTGATCTCCGTGTGCTCCGTGGTGAGGCTCTCCTGGGAACGGCTCCCGGCGGAAAGGGGTTGAAAGAGCCGGGTCGGACGCCGACAATGGGGGTATGGGGCGGGCGAATACCGGCTATGCTGGTTCGTCCAACCTGATGAACGCTCAGGCGGTGGCTACGACTTGGGGTGCGTGTCCACTGTCGGTCAAGCGACGTGATAGGTCTTTCCAGGCAAAGAGATGTTGGCTCCGTTTGGGCCGCAGTCTTGCGGTCCGGGGAGGTATTGAGATGAACGCTCGTCGGGTTTGGGTCAGGTCCTCGGTCGTCGCGCTCGTCGTGCTGCTCGCGGCGACGCTGGTGGGCTGCTATACCGTGCCGGAGACGGGTCGGAAGTCGCTCATTCTGATCCCGGAGAGCCAGGAGATGGCGCTCGGGGCGTCGGCCTACCTCGAGGCGAAGTCGCAGACGCCGGTCTCGACAAACGCGCGTTATACGGCGCAGGTCGAGCGCATCGGGCGGCGGATCGCGGGGGTGGCGCATCGCGACTACTACGAGTGGGAGTTCGCGGTTTTCGAGGCGCCGGACACGATCAACGCCTGGTGTCTGCCGGGCGGCAAGATCGGGTTCTATACGGGGATCCTGCCCGTGTGCTCGAACGACGCCGGCATCGCCACGGTGATGGCGCACGAGATCGGGCACGCCGTCGCGCGCCACGGCGCCGAGCGGATGTCGATCGGGCTCATCGTGCTCGCCGGCGCCGCGGCGACGGCCTACGCGACGAAGGACCAGGACGAGACCAACCGGCAGATGATTATGGCCGCGTACGGCATCGGCACGACGCTGTTTGTGCAGCTCCCCTACAGCCGCAGGGACGAGTACGAGGCCGACCGCATCGGCCTGATGCTCATGGCCGACGCCGGCTACGACCCGCGCGAGTCGGTCGTCTTCTGGCAGCGGATGCAGACGATGGGCGAGGCGCGCGGCAGCAAGCCGCCCGAGTTCCTCTCGACGCACCCGACCGACGCGCACCGCATCCAGCAGCTCGAGCAGTACCTGCCCGAGGCGATGCAACGCTACTACGCGGCGACGGGCCTCACGCCCCCGCCCGTAACGTCCACCAACGTGCAGCCGACCACGCACACGACGACGACGCACGCGGGCGCGACGCTGCGGTCGGCCACGATCATCCGCGGCCATTAGAGCCGGTGGGTTTGTGCGCCGACGGGACAGGATATTGGACGGGATTACAGGATCGACAGGATGGGATGCTGATCTTGTCCATCCTGCAATCCTGCCTGACCTCCTGCAGTTCCATTCCGCAACCGGGTGTTCCCGTTCTCGTCGTGGGACGAGATTAGGCTTGGCGCGTCTGTGGCCGGTAAGTAGACTCGGAGCGTAGCGCAAGCGGCGTCGGCAAAGCCCGTCCGGCCTGCGCGGGTTGCGGGGCGGTTTACATAGAGCTGGGGGATCAAGCCCGCCGTGTTCGTCCATCTGCACAATCACAGCGAGTACAGCTTGCTCGACGGGGCGTGCCGGCTCGACGAGCTGGCGGGGCGCGCGGCCGAGGAGGGGATGCCGGCGGTGGGGCTGACCGACCACGGCAACCTGCACGGGGTGGTCGAGTTCTACCAGGCGTGCCGCACGGCGGGGGTCAAGCCGATCCTCGGCATGGAGGCCTACGTCGCGCCCGAGAGCCGGTTCGACAAGCGTTCGCGCGGCATCAGGGAGGCCGGCTACCACCTCGTGCTGCTCGCCGAGAACCAGGCCGGCTACCGCAATCTTCTGCGGCTCTCGACGATCGGCCACCTCGAAGGCTTCTATTACAAGCCGCGCGTCGACAAGGAATGTCTCGCCAACTACCACGAGGGGCTCATCGCGCTCACGAGCTGCCTCAAGGGCGAGGTGCCGGCGCTCGTGCTCAAAGAGCAGTACGACGAGGCAAAGGCGGCGCTCGAGCTCCTTGCGCAGACCTTCGGCGCCGAGAGCGTCTTCGTCGAGCTGCAGAACCACGGGATCGCCGATGAGGCGCGCGCCGCGCCCGTGCTGCGGCGGTTGGCCGAGCAGGTCGGCGTCGGCACGGTCGTCTCGAACGACATCCACTACACGCGGCGCGACGACGCGCTCATGCACGACTGCCTTCTCTGTTTGCAGACGCAGTCGGTGCTCGCCGACGCGAAACGGATGAAGTTCAACGGCCCGGAGTTCTACTTCAAGACCGAGGCCGAGATGCGCGCGCTGTTTCCCGACGACGGCGCGGCGCTCGACGCGACGGTGGCGATCGCCGAGCGCTGCATGGTCGAGCTCGACTTCGACTCGCTCCACTACCCGGTGTTCACGCCGGAAGAGCCGATGGAGCTGAGCGCCTACTTGCGCAAGCTGTGCGGGACGGGGCTGCGCGAGAAGTTCGGCGACGACGCGCCCGAGCGATACCTCAAGCAGCTCGACAACGAGCTCGACGTGATCGACAAGCGCGGGCTCACGAGCTACATCCTCATCGTCTGGGACTTCATCCATTACGCGCGCGAGCACGGCATCCCCGTCGGACCGGGGCGCGGTTCGGCGGCCGGGAGCCTCTGCTGCTACCTTACGGGGATCACGGACATCGACCCGATCCGCTACGGGCTCGTCTTCGAGCGGTTCACGAGCCTCGAGCGGCCGACGTTCCCCGACATCGACGTTGATCTCTGCATGGAGCGGCGGGGCGAGGTGATCGACTACGTGCGCCGGAAGTACGGCGAGGACCGCGTCGCGCAGATCATCACGTTCGGCACGCTCGGGGCCAAGGCGTCGATCCGCGACATCGGACGCGTGCTCGGCCACGCCTATGGCGACGTCGACCGGATCGCCAAGCTTGTGCCGGGCGGGCCGAACGTGACGCTCGACGGGGCGCTCATGGCCGAGGCCGACCTGCGCAAGCTCTACGAAACCGACGCGATGACGCGCCAGATCATCGACATCGCCCGGCGCGCCGAGGGGCTGGCGCGCAACGCCTCGACGCACGCGGCGGGGATCGTCATCTCGTCGGAGCCGCTGACCAACGTCGTGCCGCTCTGCCACGGCGGGGGCGACGAAGTGGTGACGCAGTTCGCGATGAAGCCGGTCGAGGACGTCGGCCTGCTCAAGATGGACTTCCTCGGGCTCAAGACGCTCACGGTGATCCACCACGCCGTCGAGATCATCGAGGAGCTCCACGCCGTCACGCTCGACGTCCGCACCATGCCGCTCGACGATGCGAAGACGTTCGAGCTCCTCAACCGCGCCGACACGTGCGGCGTGTTTCAGCTTGAGAGCTCCGGGATGACCGACCTGGCGCGCAAGATGGGCATCGAACGCTTCGAGGACATCATCGCGCTGGTCGCCCTGTTCCGGCCGGGCCCGATGGAGATGATCCCCGAGTACCTGGCGCGCAGGACGGACCGCTCGAAGATCAAGTACGCGCACCCGGGGCTCGAGGCCGTGCTCAAGGAGACGCACGGCGTGTTCGTCTACCAGGAGCAGGTGATGCAGGCGGCCAACGTGCTCGCCGGCTACTCGCTCGGCGACGCCGACATCCTGCGCCGCGCCATGGGCAAGAAGAAGCCGGACGAGATGCAGGCCGAGCGCGAGCGGTTCCTCAAGGGCGCTCAGCAGCGCAAGATCCACAAGAAGACGGCCGAGAAGATCTTTGCCGAGATGGAAGCGTTCGCCGGCTACGGCTTCAACAAGAGCCATGCGGCGGCGTACGCCATGATCGTCTACCAAACGGCGTACCTCAAGGCGAACTACCCGCGCGAGTACATGGCGGCGCTCCTCTCGAGCGAGATGGGCAACACGGACAAGATCAGCCGCTACATCGGCGAGTGCGAGGCGCACGGCATCCGCATCCTGCCGCCGGACATCAACGAGTCGCACGCGAAGTTCACCGTCGTGGGCGAGGGGATCCGCTTCGGGCTGGCGGCGATCCGCAACGTCGGCATGGGCGCCGTCGAGCACATCCTCAAGCGGCGGCGCGCGCATGGGGCGTACACGGGGCTCGACGAGTTCGCCGGCGACGTCGATCTGCGCGTGGTGAACCGCAAGACGTTCGAGAGCCTCATCCACGCCGGCGCGTTCGACTCGCTCGGCTGGAACCGCGCACAGCTCGCGCAGGCGCTGCCGTCGGTGCTTGACGCCGCTGCGCGGCACCAGGCCGACCGGCAGAGCGGCCAGGTCGGCCTGTTCGACCAACTCGCCGGCGCCGGCGCGATGGCCGCGTTGGGCACGCGCCCGCCCGACGTCGAGGAGTTCCCGCTGCGCGAGCGGCTCGCGCGCGAGAAGGAGCTGCTCGGCTTCTACGTCACCGGGCACCCGCTGAGCGACTACCGCGAGCTCATTGCGCGCATCGAGTGCGCGCCGCTCCAGGCGCTCGAGACGGCGGACAACCGGGCGCGGGTCAAGGTGGCGGCCATCATTGCGGGGGTGCGCAACCGGCTCACGCGCAAGGGGAACGAGCGGATGGCCGTCCTCGAGCTCGACGACGGCACGCAGACGATCGAGGCGGTGGTGTTCCCGCGCTCGTACCAGGAATGCGGCGCGGTGATCGAGAAAGATCTCCCGGTGGTGGTCATTGCGAGCGTCGATCGGCGCGAGGAGCGGCCCAAGCTCATCGTCGATGCGCTCGTGCCGCTCGAGCGTGCCGAGCGCGAGGGGATCGAGGCGGTCAACCGCGCCGTCGAGGCGCAGCGTTCCGGCGGCACCGGCCCGCGCCGCTCCCGTCCCGGCGACGGGCAGGGGCCTGGCAGCAACACCGCGCAGCCGAGGGCGTTGCGTGTCACCATCGACCGTGCCGCCGCCACCGAGGAGACGCTCGAGCGGCTCCTCGCGCTCTGCGAGGCGGCGCCCGGCGATCTGCCCGTCGTGCTCGCCTTCAGCGAGGACGCCGGCGCCACCACCGCCGGCGTGGTGCGCACGGCCACGCGCGTGCGGGCCGACGAGGCGCTCCTCGAGGGCCTGAGTGCCGTGCCCGCCGTGCTTGCCGTCGAGAAGGCGCTGTCGGAGCTCCAGTAGTCCCGCCCGACAGGTGCTTGGGCCCGATGCTCTGCCCTCGTTGAGGGGGCATTCGCTACCCCATGGGGGGACGGAGGTTCCGACGCTTTTTGTGCGGTTTCCGCTTGACGCTCACCAGTGTGCGGGGTAGTATAGCATCAAGCGGTGTAGGGACTTAACGCGACGGTGCGATGCGGAGGAGTCGCGATGCGGCGCTTGTGGTCGCGGCGCGACGCGGACGCGTCGTCTAAGCCGTTGCTAAGCAACGACCGTGGACGCGTGCCCGGCATGGTGGCCCGGCACGTTGGCCGCATGCGGTCGGGGAATGCGGGAACGACACCATGCACGACCTGCGGCTGGAACATGAGATGGCGCTGCTTCGCTCGCTCATGGGCGAGGTGAAGGCGTTCCGCGACATCGTGCAGGCGACGGTGGTGACGGAGGTCGTCGTTCCGGAGCACGAGGCGCGTTTCGAGGAGCTGCGCAAGACGCTGCCCGAGCTGTCGGCGCGGTTCCGGCGTGAAGTGGGGCTGCCGGAAGACGACAGCGCCGAGAAGCTCTTCGGCAGGATCAGCGCGTTGACGGCGGTGATCCGGCTGACGGATCTCGACAAGCGCAAGTTCTACGATCAGTGGCACCGCTGTTACCTGGAGCTGTATGCCGTGCAGGGCCGGCTCAAGGTGCGCAAGGAACGGCTTGATGCGCTCAACGTGGTGGGGCTGAGGCTCAGGCGCATTGTGTTCAATCCGTTCGTGCTGCTGATCTTGATCGGGGCGCTGGTGCTCTTGGTGTTGGCCCTCCTGTAGGGGAGGCGCGCGCGAGGGGACGGTGCGAGGAGCGGGGAGCAGGACAAACGGGGCGCTCATGGGGCTGCGCATGGCGCAACCCAAGCAGAAGGATCGTGGGCCATGAGTGAGACGGTGACCAAACGCGACATTGTCATCAAGGTGCAGAAGGACCTTGGGCCGCGCATGACGCAGCTCGAGGTCAAGGAGGTCGTGCAGCGCGTGCTCGACATGATCATCGACGCGTTGGCCGCCGGCCACACGGTCGAGCTGCGCAATTTCGGCATCTTCAAGCCGGTCAAGCGCAAGGCGCGCATCGGCCGCAACCCGAACAACCCGAGCGTGGAAGTGCGCATCCCGGAGAAGTGGGTGGCCGACTTCAAGCCCGGCCGGATCATGAAGATGCACGTCTCCGAGCTCGAGGGCACACAGCCCGGCTGATCTCCGTCTGTGCGCCGCCCGCACTGCCCTGGGCCGCCGCCACGACGCGGCACAAGCAGGGGTGGGCCGCATCCTTACACTATCACGCCGCAATGCATGGCCGACGAGACGTCGGACCACGACTCAACCCTTCGCGTCGGCCGCGGTGTGTCGTCATGCCGCGAGGTGGCCGGACGCCGTGCGATGCTCGCGCATCGCGCTAGCGGCGGCGCAGACGCAGCACGACGGGGTTGCCCTCGTACGGCTCGGCCTGGCGGATGCGATTGACGAGGTAGGCGAGGTAGTCGGACTTGGCGAGCTTCGGATCGTTGACGAACAGGAGGAAGGTGGGCGGGTTGCCGTGCGTCTGTGTGGCGTAGAAGACCTTGAGCCGCTTGTTGCGCACGACGGGCGGCTGGTGGGCCTCGAGCGCCTTGGTGATGATGTCGTTGACGCGGCCGGTGCCGAGGGTGACCGCGCCGGCCTCGAAGACCTTGCGCGCGCGGCCGAGCGCGCGGCCGACGTTTGTCGCCGTGGTCGCCACGGTATAGATCACGGAGCAGTGGGTCAGGAACGGGAGGCGGTCGAACACGCGCCGCGTGTAGTCTTTCTGGCGGGTGTCCTCGACGAGGTCCCACTTGTTGACGGCGATGACGCAGCCCTTCCTATGCGTGTCGATGAGGTGGGCGATCTTCGCGTCGGTCGTGGTGAGGCCGGCCGAGGCGTCGATCATGAGGAGCGTGACGTCGCAGCGGGCGACGGCGTCCTCGCTGCGCATCGCGCTGTACTTCTCGACGGCGATCGTCGTGCTCTTCTTCCGCTTGATGCCGGCGGTGTCGATGAGGACGAACCGCTCGCCGTGGGGCCCGCGATAGGCGACGTCGACGGCGTCGCGCGTCGTCCCGGGTGCGGCATCGACGACGAGCCGGTTGGTGTTGAGCAGCGCGTTGACGAAGCTCGACTTGCCGACGTTCGGTTTGCCGACGATGGCGACGCGCACGGCGCGCTCCTCGATGGGCGCCTCGGCGGCGGCGGGCAGGCGGCGCACGACCTCGTCGAGCAAGAGCTCGATGCGCAGGCCGTGGAGGGCGCTCACGGCGTAGATGTCGCCGAAGCCGAACCGGCTGAACTCGTAGCGCATCTCGGTGAGCCGCTCGTTGTCGCACTTGCTGGCGACGCAGATCACGCGCGCCGCCGCGGGCCGGAGCAGGGCGGCGACCTCCTCATCGAGCGGGGTGACGCCGTCCATGACGTCGCAGACGAACAGGACCACATCGGACTCGGCGATTGCGATCTCGGCCTGGAGGCGGACCTGCTCGACGAGCGGCTCGCGGGGATCGGGCACGATGCCGCCGGTGTCGGTCAGCGTAAACCGCACGCCGTGCCATTCGGCCTCGGCGCCGAGGCGGTCGCGTGTGATGCCGGCGACTGCGTCAACGATGGCGAGCCGGCGCCCAACGAGCCGGTTGAAGAGCGCCGACTTGCCGACGTTGGGCCGGCCCACGATGGCCACTGTGCCTGCCATGATGCTTCCTCGTCGAGATACGCTCGCAGTATAGGGGGACGAACACGGACGCGCAATCGGGCGCTACGCTCGTGTGCGCACAGCGCCTCACCCAGGCAGAGCGCGTTACATCCCCTCGGGGCGGGTTGTGGGGAGGTCCTTGGGCATGTAATCGCCGGGGTTGACGGGGTTGCCGTTGACGCGGATTTCGTAGTGGAGGTGCTCGCCGGTGACGTTGCCCGTGGCGCCCGAGAGGGCGATGACCTCGCCGCGCTCGACGTTGTGGCCGACGGTGACGCGGACTTCGGAGAGGTGCGCATAGCGCGTCACGACGCCGTTGCCGTGGTCGATGTAGATCACTTTGCCGTAGCCGCCGTTGTAGCCGGGATTGGCCACGACGACCACGCCGCGTGCGGTGGCCCGGACGGGCGTGCCGGTGTCGATGGCGAGGTCGACGCCCTTATGCATGCGGCGGCCGCCGCTGATCGGATGCTCGCGCATGCCGAAGGGGGAGGAGACCCAGCCGCGATCGAGCGAGACCGGCAGACCCCACGGGATACGCTGGTGCTCGTCGATCAGGTCGGGCGCGCGCCGGACGACGCCGAGGAACATCTCTTCGGCGCGCTGCATGGGGGCCGAGAGGAGCACGCCGCCGGTCTCGAGCAAGTCGAAACTGGAGACGTCCTCGCGCGGCGGATCGAGCGGGCCGATCCGCGAGTCGTCGGCGGTGTCGCGTCCCGGTGCGCTCGCGACAAGCAAGTAGACGAGCTCGGCCACGATGAGCCCGCTGAGCGCGCCGACGAGCCGCACGCGCCGCCGCCTCGATCGCAACGATTTCCTGCTCCACTGGCCAGGTTGGGCCACCCGCAGCACGGCAGTTCCAGGGGAGCTGCTTATGCGACGCGAGCGTCGCACGGGCGCTCCTGTTGGCCTGCTCGAGGTCGCAGCAATCCGTTCAGCGGCCATGGCCGGCTGTCTCCTTGCTCAGGTCCGCATCGAGTCGAGGGTCGCTTGGTCGAGCGCCTCGACCTGCATCACTTCTCTGGCTTGCTCACCATCCTTCGGTTGGCATCGGACCGCCCCGGCGCCCGATGGGCCCCGCTTTGAATGCGAGACGCACAGGCGCGCGGCCAGGCTCCGGTCTTCCTCGGCGCGGGCGCCGCACAGGAGCACGGTCGGGCCGACCGTGTCGTCTCGTTCCAGCAGCACGTCGCCGGCCTGCGCGATGGCTTCGATCCGGTTGTTCTCCGTCTCGTTGCGGCCGACGATGGCCTTGGCTCCGCTCGGCAGCCGGTAGTGGCGGCCGAGCTTGAGGAGCTCGAAATCCCGCTCGTTCGCTTCAGGGGTGTGCGCAATTAGCTCATCTACCCTACAGGCGAATCCCTCATCTGTCAAGAGGCAACCGCCGGCGGAACCGGGGTACTCGGTGATGCCGAGGCGTTCGGCCAGCTCCATCTGGGGCTTGCGCGAGCGGCCGCTGATGGCCTGGAGCTTGCCGCGGTCCACCCAGCCCTTCTGTTCCGGCACGGTGGGGGGCAGGAGCTTGGCCGAAAGCGGCCGGAGCACGTAGCCCTCGACGCCGGCCTCGCGCTCGATGAGGCGCACGGCCTGGAGCCGCTGGCTCATCGGGCGCTGGCCGACGACCTCGCCGGTGACGAAGAAGTGCGCGCCGAGGGTGTCCATGTATTGCCGCGCGAGGCGGAACTCGGCGATCCGGCAGTCGATGCACGGGTTCATGTTCTTGCCGTGGCCGTGCGGCGGGTCCTTGACCAGCGGGATGAGGTGGTCGTTGAACGGGACGCGGACAAGCTCGATGCCGAGGGCCGTGCAGGCCTTCTCGGCCTCGGAACGCGCGCCCGGCGCTGGGGCGTGGCAGAAGACCGAGTCGAAGTGGAGCGCGACGACGCGCACGCCCTGCTCGAGCATGAGCGCGGCGGCGAGCCGGCTGTCGAGCCCGCCGCTTATGAGCGCGAGCGCCGTGATGGGCCGGCCGTGCTCGTCGACCGGGCCAGCGGCGTTTGCGTTGCGCGCGTCACTCATGATCGTGTCGCGTCCTTGGTTGCGAGCGTTGCGATCCACAATGTAGACCGGGACCTCCCGGTCCCGCCGCAGCCCCGCCTCAGGCGGGGCGACAGAAACGCCGCGGGCCAACGCGGTGTCGCGCCTTCGGCACCCGGCGGGGCCGGGAGGCCCCGCGCTACACCGGCGGCGTGCTCTGTCCGGGCAGCACCTCGTTCAGGCTGCCGGTCCGGTAGCCGCGGCAGTCGAGCGCGACGTAGCGGTAGCCGATCTCGGTGAGTCTCCTGACGACCTGTTCGCGTACGGCGCGCGAGGCGAGCCGCTCGATCTCGTCGGGTTCGACCTCGATGCGGGCGGTCTCGCCGTGGTGGCGCACGCGGACCTGGCGGAAGCCGAGCCCGCGCAGGTACGCCTCGGCCGCGTCGATCATGCGCAGCTTCGCTTCTGTGATCTCGTCGCCGTACGGGATGCGCGAGGCAAGGCAGGCGAACGACGGGAGGTTCCACGTCGGCAGCCCGAGCTGCTTCGAGAGCGCGCGGACGTCGGCCTTGGTCAGCCCGGTCTCGAGCAACGGGCTGACGACGCCGAGCTCGCGCGCCGCCTGCATGCCGGGGCGCCAGTCGCCCACGTCGTCGGCGTTGGCGCCGTCGGCGACGTGGGCGAGGCCCTCGCGCCGGGCGAGCTCGATCAGCTCGCCGAAGAGCTCGCCCTTGCAGAAGTAGCAGCGTTCGGGCGGGTTCTCGGCAAAGCCGGCGATGGCAAGCTCGTCGGTGTCGATGAGTACCTGGCGCACTCCGATCTCGGCGGCGAGGGCGGCGGCGCGCTCACGCTCGCGGGCCGGATACGTTGGCGAGGCGGCGGTGACCGCGAGCACGCGGTCGCCGAGCACGTCATGGGCGGCCTTGAGCAGCAGCGTGCTATCGACGCCGCCCGAGAACGCGACGAGCAGCGAGCCGTAACCGCGCAGCAGTTCGCGCAGCCGGTCGGACTTCGCCTGGAGCTCGTCGGTCGTCATGGGTGCGTCTCCCTCATGCAGGGACCGTGCAACCCCTTCGGGGTAGGTGTCTCGTTGGACGTCACGAACCCAGGGCGAACGCGCCCCTTTGGGGGGCGCGCCCTGGGCTGCCCTATGAAGCCCCTCCGGGGCACGCTGCTGCTCGGGCGGCACGGGATAGCGTATCAGTCTGCTGCCGATAGTGCGCAGTGCACGTCGTCGGACAGCCTGCCCGGCAGCGGTCGGCTAGTGCCTACTTGCATAAGTCCGAATAATGTGGTTTGAGCCCTTTGGGATGCACGACGTGTTTGCTCCAGGCAAAGGGAGCCGCCTT
>Ga0315277_10010679_pt1 | contig 11613 bp, 11 predicted proteins | sample YL17G05_15_MG_FD_203695 | JGI IMG/M metagenome (GOLD analysis project Ga0315277, IMG submission 203695) | Sediment microbial communities from Yellowstone Lake, YNP, Wyoming, USA - YL17G05_15 | ecosystem: Environmental > Aquatic > Freshwater > Lake > Sediment | place: USA: Wyoming | collected...
CCAGTAACCGCCGGCAAGGCCTTCCATGCGCCTCCGAGGTTAATTGACGGATTCGGGTTGAAAGGCTAACCCTACCCTCGCTCCAGCGAGAGATTCACCCCTGAGTTGTTGGTCCCCCGTGTCGCCTGCGGCGACTTCGGCGCGGGCGATCGTGACTTCAATCACATATTATAGCAATAACGAAAACCTGTCAAGATGCGTGGGAGCAGGTGCTTGTCGCTGGCCTTTGCTCGCCTATGGGCTGACTCTTGACTGAGCGAAAGGCGGGTGATACCTTCACTGCGCCGATAACATGTTACCAGGAGTTGTTCTCAGGCGGTAGAGGGCAGAGCCAGCCGTGCAGCAGTACATCATCCGGCGTGCTTTTCTTAACGTCCTGGTCATCTTCATGGTCATCACCATGGTCTTCCTTGCCCTGCGGGTGACGCCGGGCGATTTCGCTCTGCAACAGGCGGGGGCTCAGATCCCGAGCCGTTCGCTGGAAGAGGCGATAGACATCCGCCGCCACGATCTGGGCCTGGATAAGCCCATGCCCAAGCAGTACTGGGAGTTCGTGAGCGGTCTGTTTCGGGGCGATCTGGGCGACTCCTTCGTCAGCAGGCAACCGGTCATGCCAGAGATGAAGGACCGATTGGCTACCTCCGTCGAGCTGGCAATCCTCCAGGTCACAATAGCGGTGATGGTGGCTGTGCCCATCGGCATTATCTCGGCCATTCGTCAGGACACCTGGCTGGACTACATTCTGCGCTTGTTCGCCATCTTCTGGCTGGCCGTACCCTCCTTCTTTGTGGGCGTACTGCTCCTCTATTCCTTGGCCCGCTGGGCTCACTGGAGTCCGCCTCTTACCAACTACAAAGGCTTCTTTGATGACCCCCTTTTGAACATGCAGGCCATGGCTCTCCCAGCCGTAGCGGGGGGCCTGGCCGTCGGTGCTATTATCATGCGGTTCTTGCGATCGCAGATGCTGGAGGTGCTTCGTCAGGACTACATACGTACGGCTTGGTCAAAGGGGCTGCGGGAGCGAGTGGTCGTTATGAGGCACGCCCTCAAGAATGCTCTTATTCCTGTTCTTACTGTTATCTCCCTCCTCCTCGCCACCGTTATCAGCAGCAACGTAGTCCTGGAGAGCCTCTTTCAGCTACCCGGCGTTGGCTTCTACGTTGTCAATGCCATTCAGCAGTACGACTATCCGGTAGTCCAGGGGGTAGTGCTTGTGGTAGCCGCCGGTCTGGTGTTCGTCAACCTGCTGGTGGACATGGCCTACGCCTGGCTGGACCCCCGGATTCGCTACGCTTAGTGGTCTGCTGGAAGGAGGCGTCCCGTGCTGGCGGGACAAGAAAGGGTCGGGGTGGAGGTCCTCGCCGCGGCGGAAGAGATTGCTCTGCCGCGGCAGCCGGGCTGGCTTTTCCTTGTTGGGCGCTTCGTACGGCGCAAGCCTTTGGGTGCTTTCGGGCTGGCGGTGGTATTGCTGATGGCAGCGGCCGCCGCTGGTGCGCCCTGGCTCTGCCGCTATGACGCCGAGGAAACCTTTCGGGTTGCCAACCCCAGCTACCTGCCCGGCTCAACGGAGCCGGCGGAGAAGCTGGATAGCCGCTCGGGCCCCAGTTGGAGACACTGGTTCGGCACTGACCAGTTCGGCCGTGACAACTACGCGCGGGTGGTCTGGGGCGCGCGGCGCTCCCTGGGAGTAGGGCTGGGCGCCATGCTGTTCGCTATCATCTTCGGAACAACCATCGGCATCGTATCCGCCTACTACCGCGGCTGGTTCGACATGTTCGTCCAGCGGATCATGGATTCCATCCAGGCCTTTCCGGCCATGTTCATCCTGCTGCTGCTGGTGAGCCTCACCGAGCGCAATCTGATTACGCTGAGCGTGGGCTTGGGCTTTGTGGTCATCACCAGCGCGCAGCGCATCGTGCGTAGTGCCGTCCTTTCGGCCCGCGAGGATCCGCACGTGGAGGCAGCCAGAGCCATCGGCTGCTCGCCCTTCCGTCTGATGGCGGTGCACATCCTGCCCAACGTGGCGGCGCCGATAATTGTCATCTTCTCCATCGGTATTGCCAGTGTCATCCTGGCCGAGGCCGCGCTCGCGTTCCTGGGCCTGGCGCCTATGGAGCCGCCATCCTGGGGCATGATGCTGGACGAAGGGCGGCGGTACATGACTAGCCAGCCCTCCACCATGCTGGCTGGCGGTGCGGCGATAACCCTGACAGTTATGGGCTTCAACCTGGCGGGGGATGCCCTGCGCGATATCCTCGACCCGCGCATTCGCCTCACCTAGAAGTGATCTCGGATAAGGCAAGGGAGATGTGACTATGGCTGAGTCGGACTACTGGCGACGCTTCTGGACTCGGCGGCTGTCGCGACGGCGGATATTGCGAGCGGCCGCCCTGGGCGGCGCCGGCCTGGCGGCGGCGGCTGTGGTGGGCTGCGCGGAGGAGGAAAAGGAGGCCACGCGGACGGCCCTCGCTACGCCAACCGTTTCCGCCACTGCCACGCCCTACGCGTACGAGCCAGCGGCCTATCGCGGCGGCACCCTCCACCTGCCGGGCTACGAGGCCTTCGTGTCCGACACCCTGGACCCCCACCAGACCGAATTCGGGCCGGTCTACAGCTCTCATTCTGCGGTTTTCAGTAAGGTCTTGAGGTACGAAGACATCGAAAGGGGGGTCATCGTTCCTGACCTGGCCCAGGCGATGCCGGAGATGCCCGACCAGCTCACCTACATCATCCGCCTGCGGCCAGGGGTGCGCTTTCAACAGCCCAGCGCCGTGCTGGGCGGCTCGGCCAGCGCCGAAGAGAAGGCGGTGGGCGGCCGCGAGCTGACGGCGGAGGATGTGAAGTACAGCTTCGAGCGGCAGATGAGCGAAACGAGCCCTCGCCGAGCCCTCTTCCGCCGCGCCCATCAGTATCAGACCATCGATAGCATAAAGGTGGTAGACCCGCTCACCCTCGAGATCCGAACCAAGCGGCCCACGGCCCCATTCATCCACTTCCTGGCTGATAGCAGCGCCTTCATCGTAGCCAAGGAGCTGGTGGACGCCAACGACGAGATGAACCGGTCGGAGGCCATGCTGGGCACTGGCCCCTTCATGTGGGACAAGCTGAGGCCGCTGGTGGAGTCGTCCTTTGTGAGGAACCCCGACTGGTTCGGCTGGGGCGAGCCAGAGCTAGGAAGGCCCTACGTCGACGGCTACAAGTCCTTCTTCCTCTTCGACGATGTCTCGGTTGAGGCTGCCTTTCGTACCAAGAAGCTGGATGTGGCCTTTCAGGTGAACAATCCCCAGTGGGTGCTCAACCTTCGCGCGGACGAACCGAGCCTGATCAGCGTCGATATGGGCTTTGCGGCTTGGGTGAAGGTTTCCTTCAAGATGGACCAGCCGCCCTACAATGACATCAGGCTGCGGCGAGCCATCCACCTGGCCACTGACCGTCAGCAGATGCTGGATGCTTTCTGGCAGGGCTACGGCAAGATGCAGGGGCCGGTGGGCTCGGTCCTCAAGCAGTGGGCGCTGCCGCAGGAAGAGCTGCTTAAGAAGCCCGGCTATCGGCTGGGCAAAGAGGAGCGGCAGCAGGACGAGCAGGAGGCCCGTCGGCTCTACGAAGCGGCGGGAAGCCCTGACCTGAAGGTTATCTTCGCCAACCAGCCGCCCTACATCCCTCAGTTCGCTCCCCAGTATAAGCGACAGTTGGAGCAGGTTCTGGGGGCCAAGGTTGAGTACGACAAGTGGACCTATCCCCAGATATCGACGGGGATGGACCAGGGCGATGCCCCCTTTGTTTTCGCCTATGACAACGGTTGGATCGATCTGGACGACTGGCTCTATCCTTACTTCCACACCAATGGGTCCAGTAATAGCTTTGGCCTGTCAGACCCCACCCTGGACGGGATGCTGGAGGCCCAGAGGGAAGAGTTCGATTTCGGGGAGCGACAGCGTCTGGGCTACGAGATCCAGAGCTACCTGCTGGACAACACTCTGGCTCGTCTGGACTTTGCCGCCGCTATCTGGCTATGGGTGGCCTGGCCCTACTACCGCAACTTCCGGCCCACGCCCTTCTTCGGGAACTCCTTCCTGATGGCCAATGCCTGGCTCGACCAGTCACAGCCCGTTTGGGGGAGCAGGCCGTAGAGAGCTGGCCGCTAGAAGACGGCGGTGGTGCTGGCGCCATCCACCTGGATGGTGGCGCCGCTGATGTAGCGAGCCCTGTCGGAGGCCAGGAAGACGACGAGGGCAGCGACGTCCGCGGGCTCGCCCAGGAATCCGGTGGGCGTCCTGCTCTGCTCCTCCTCGAGCACCTCCCGGAAGGAGCGGCCCTCCCTTTGGGCGCGTGCCTCGAAGATGGAGAGGAGCCGCTGGGTGGCGATGTTGCCCGGGCAGACGTTGTTCACAGTGATGCCGTCCTTGGCCACCTCTCGCGATAGGGTCTTGGCCATGCCCACAACCCCCAGGCGGACGGCGTTAGACAGGATCAGGCGGTCGATGGGCTGCTTCACGGCCACCGAGGTGATGTTGACGATCCGCCCGCCTTGCCGGCGCAGGTAGGGTAGGGCCTCGCGTATGGTGCGCACGGCGCTGAGGAAGTTCTGATCGACGGCCTTCTGCCACTCCTCCTCGGAGAAGTCATCGAAGGTGCCCAGGGGAGGGCCGCCGGCGTTGTTCACCACGATGTCAATGCGGCCGAAGGTGTCCGCCGTCTCGCGGACCAGGCGTTGGATGTCGTCGTAGCTGGACATGTCGCAGACCAGCGGCAGGACGCGGGCCGCCGTCTGTGAGCGGATCTCCTCGGCGGCGGCGTTGAGGGCCTCCTCGCTGCGGGCGCAGATGGCGACATCGCATCCCTCCTGGGCGAGGGCCAGGGCGATGGCCTTGCCGATGCCACGGCTGGAGCCGCCCACTATCGCTGCCTTTCCCGTCAGTCCTAGTTCCATTTTCTGCCACCTTGTCTTCTGTCGAATGCTGCTCTTCAGGTATGGTATTCGATCTGGCGACAGTGTCAAATGGCGTGGGGTTTCAAGACATATGAGAAATCATAGGTCGCGACTTTCCAGACGGCAGTTCCAATGGCTGCGGCCGATGCATTGCAGCCTCTCTTTTGAAACCGCTCATGGTGAGCTTGTCGAACCATGAGCCCCCGCTCGTCCTTCGACAGGCTCAGGATGAGCGGCCAGAGGCCGTCTGGCCCTCCACCTGTCACCCAGACTGAAACACCACACTCCTTGACAGGCGAGGGGGCGCTTGCTATAGTCCAGGTGCTTTCCTGTACCTTAGCATTCGAATAGTCGTTGGCAAGGGTGCCCCACGTGGTCTCCGCCTCAGGCGGAGGCTGGGGTTAAAAGCGAAGCCGGTGTGAGGCCGGCGCTGTCCCGCAACTGTGACCCCGATGTATCGGGGGAGTCAGGTCGCCTGCCCTTGTCAGATGCACCAGCCTTCGAGGGAGAGGCACGGGCACAGGCGGTAGAAGAGCACACGAACCCTTGCCAGTCTCAAGGCAAGGGTTCGTTCTTTTTCTGCCCGAAGGTCTATTCGAAGTGTCCTCCGCCAATCTCGAGGCGAGGGACTTTCTATGTCCCTCAGGAGGGAGGAGACGTGACCAGTCTTGTTAAGCGTGGCCTGCTGTTGCTGGCCCTTGGCCTCGCGTTAGCGGCGGCCGTCGCCTGCGGTGAGGGTGGCGGTGAGCCGGGCCCGGAGGCATCGCCCGGCGTCCTGGCGGCCGTCCAGGTCTCGTACCCGCTGACGATCGCCGATACCGTAGGGCGCGAAGTTATCATCGAGGCGCAGCCGCAGCGCATCGCATCGCTCTCGCCGGCAGCCACGGAGACCCTCTTCGCCATCGGCGCCGACGATCAGGTCATCGCCGTCGACAAGTACTCCAACTATCCGGCGGAGGCCACCAGCCGCGAGCAACTGGATGCCTTCGAGCCCAACCTGGAGGCCATCGCCGCGGTGCAGCCGGACCTGGTGCTGCTGTTCTACGACCCGGGGGAGCTTGCCGCTTCCCTGGAGAGGCTGGGCATCACGACGGCGGTGCTGGGCTCTATTGAAGAAACGCCCGAATCGGTGGCGGCCGTGTTCGACCAGATACGGCTGCTGGGTGAGATGACAGATCACGTTCAGGAAGCCGGAGACCTGGTGGCAGGCATGCAGGACCGTGTCGACGCCATCGAGGAGACCCTGTCGGACGTGGAGCAGGGGCCACGCATCTTCCACGAGGTAGACGCGACGTTGTACACGGCAGCGCCTGCCAGTTTCGTCGGCGGCCTGTACAAGATCCTCAAGGCCCAGAACATCGCCGCAGAGGCTGGCCAGCCTTTCCCTCAGCTCAGCCAGGAGGTGATCATCGAGAGAGACCCGGAGGTGATCATCCTGGCCGACGGCGCCTACGGCGAGTCGCCGGACACGGTGAAGGCCCGTCCCGGCTGGGAGAACGTCTCGGCGGTGCGCCACGACCGCATATTCGTCATCGACCCGGACATCGTGAGCCGAGCCGGGCCGCGGTTGGTGGAAGCCCTGGAGACGCTGGCCGAGTACCTCTATCCGGAGAGGTTTGAATGAAGCTCTTCGGCTCTGCGGCCGGGGCTGAACCGCTGCCGGAGGCCGCCCTCAGCGCCCTGCTGGGGCGGGCGCTCTGGCCCCGCTTGGCCGTGGGCCTCGCCGCCCTGCTGGGGGTGGCTCTGCTGGCCGCGGCCATCGGGCCCGTCGCCATCCCCGCCGACGCCGTGGCCCGCATCATCCTCTCGCGGCTGCCTGGCGTGAGCCTGGCCGATAGCCTACCGCAAAGCTGGCAGGACATCGTGTGGGAGGTGCGCCTGCCGCGGGTGGTCATAGCGGGCCTGGTGGGGGCAACGCTGGCCTTATCCGGCGCCACCTACCAGGCCGTGTTTCGCAACCCTCTAGCCGACCCCTACCTCATCGGCGTGGCGGCCGGGGCTGGCCTGGGAGCCACCGCAGTCATGGTGTCGCCGCTGGACGCCTCCGTCGGCGGCGTGAGCCTGGTGCCGCTGGCTGCCTTCGCCGGCGCCCTCACGGCGGTCGCTCTGGCCTACGCCCTGGCCCGCGTCGGGCGCACCGTTCCCACCGTTACCCTGATCCTGGCGGGGGTGGCCATATCCTCTATCGCCACCTCGGCGACGTCCTTCCTCATGATCAGCCATAGCCAGCGGGTCCTGACCACCCTGACGTGGCTCCTGGGAGGCTTCAACCTGAGCGAGTGGAGCAAGCTGTGGTGGGTGCTGCCCTACGTGCTCCCAGCGGCGGCCATCATCCTGCTCCACGGACGCATTCTGAACGTGCTGCAACTGGACGAGGAGCAGGCCCAGCAGCTTGGGGTGAACGTGGAGCAGGTCAAGCTGCTGCTGTTGGGGGCGGCGTCGCTGGCCACCGCGGCGGCCGTCTCCGTGAGCGGGATCATCGGCTTTGTGGGGCTCATCGTCCCCCACACGGTGCGCCTCCTCTGGGGGCCGGACCACCGCCAGCTCCTGCCGATGTCCATGGTCGTGGGCGCCGCCTTCCTCATCCTGGCCGACATCCTGGCCCGCACCGTCAATTCCCCCAGCGAGGTGCCGGTGGGCATTATCACCGCCTTCTGCGGCGCACCCTTCTTCCTCTACCTGCTGCGGCTGCGCCAGCGGGCGGTCTTTTGAGGGCGACATGCTGGAGATACGCGATCTGACGGTGGCCTACGGCGAGCTGGTCGCCCTGCGGCAGGTGAGCCTGTCGCTGGCGGCGGGCGAGCTGCTGGGGGTGGTGGGGCCCAACGGCTCCGGCAAGTCCACCCTCATTCGGGCCATCACCCGCCTGGTGCGGCCCCTGGGCGGCGAAATCCGCCTCGACGGGAGTGAGGTGGGTCGTCTCTCCCAGCGGGAGCTGGCGCGCTGGGCAGCGGTGGTGCCCCAGAACCCCTATCTGCCCGATGCCTTCACTGTGCTGGAGGTGGCCCTAATGGGCCGTACTCCTCACCTGGGTCTGCTACAATCGGAGGGACGGGCCGACCTGGCGGCGGTGCGGCGGGCCCTGGAGCAGACCGATACCTGGCACCTGGCCAGCAGGCGGGTGGGCGAGCTCTCGGGGGGCGAGAGGCAGCGGGTGGTGGTAGCCCGCGCGCTCGCTCAGGAGACGCCGCTCCTGCTTCTGGACGAGCCCACCGCTCACCTGGACGTGGGCCATCAGGCGGCGGTGCTGGATCTGCTGAGAGAGCTCTGTCGAAGGGAGGGCAAAGCGGTGCTGGCAGTTATTCACGACCTGAGCCTGGCCGGCCAGTACTGCGACCGATTGGTGATGCTGAGTGGGGGCTGTATCGTTGGCGAGGGCGAGCCGCAGGAGGTGCTATCGCTGCAGCTCTTGGCCTCCGTCTACGGAACGCGGGTCTCGGTGTTCGCCCATCCTCTGACGGGGCGGCCGGTGGTGACGCCGATGTCGGAAGCCACCTGCCCGGGCCTGGAGGCGGAGGGAAGCATCCGCACGCTGGGGAGCTGAAGGATGTCGGCAAGAGGCGCCGGACGCCGGGCGCTGGTCATCGTCCTCACCGGCCAGGGCAAGGGCAAGACCACCGCTGCCCTGGGGGTGGTTCTGCGCGCTTGGGGCCGCGGCATGAAGGTGGTCGTTCTCCAGTTCGTCAAGGCGCGAACGGCCAACTACGGCGAGAATCGGGCGGCCAAGAAGCTGGGGATCGAGATGATCCCCCTGGGCGAGGGCTTCACCTGGCTCTCCCAGGACATCGAGAAGGACAAGGCCACCGCCCGCGAGTGTTGGGAGCTGGCCCGCCAGAAGATCGACTCCGGCCAGTACGACATCGTCGTCCTGGACGAGATGACCTATCCTATGACCTACGGCTGGATCCCTGTCGAAGAGGTGATCGCCACCCTGCGCCAACGGCCGCAGGGCCTGCATGTGATAATCACCGGGCGCGATGCCCCGCCGGAACTGATCGAGTTCGCCGACCTGGTGACAGAGATGCGGGAGGTGAAGCATCCCTATCGGAAGGGGCTCAAGGCCCAGCCGGGCATCGACTTCTGAGATGGCGATGAGTCAGGTCTGGTCTGGCCAGAGTGCGACGCTGCCATGATACCCATCGGCGATAGCGTGCGGGCTCGCACCGTCCCCTACGTCAACATCGCCATCATCAGCGCCAACTTCCTGGTGTTCCTCTATGAGGTGGGTTTCGTTAGCAACATCGGTAGGTTCTTCTTCGACTGGGCGGTAGTGCCCGCTGATCTCGCCGATTATCTGGGCAACCCCGGCGATCACCCCTTACGCGTTCTCTTCACGCCGATCACCGCCATGTTCCTGCACGGCGGCTGGTTCCACATTATGGGCAACATGATCTTTCTGTGGGTGTTTGGGGACAATGTGGAGGATGCCGTGGGGCATTTTCGCTACCTGGCGTTTTACTTGCTTTGCGGCATTGCCGCAACGGCGGCTCAGGTAGGGATAGACCCTAACTCGCAGGTGCCCATGCTGGGGGCCAGCGGCGCCATCGCTGGTGTCTTGGGGGCCTACCTGGTGCTCTATCCGCGGGCGACGATAGCTGCCCTGATAATGCCATTCTTATTCTGGACGGCCTACGTACCGGCCTTCCTTCTCATCGGCTTCTGGTTCTTCCTCCAGCTATTCAACGGCGTGGCCTCGATTGGCTATGCTGTAGGTGCCAGCGAGGGCGTGGCCTGGTGGGCACACGTGGGGGGCTTTTCGGCGGGCTTCCTGCTGCTCTGGTTCTTCCGCCCTCGCCGTCGCAGCGCTGGCATCGGCCGAGCGCCGTGGTAGAATGGCGCCCATCGTTGATGCTTGGCCGACTCCCCGCTGCGCCTCAAACCGCCCGATGGCAGCTTCACTTGGGCGGGCGGTCTGCGGAAACGCTGTGCCCTACGGGAGATGCGGCCGATTGGCTGGCGGGAGGGCGTGGTGCTTGGGTCTGACCTCGTCTTGAGTAGCTGAAGTCATTGGAGAACTGGCGGTGAGCACCGCACCACTTGCAGACGCCCTCGGTCGTGGGGCCAGCTGGGTTTCCAAGCAACCAGTGATGGGCGTTGTGGGAGCAGCTCGGCCCGGCGACAGGAATGATCGCCTCGCTCCTGCTGCCTACCATCGTCCGCGACCGTAGCCCGATCCGCCTGAACGGCCCCCTGGGCCCCCTGGTCTGCCGCCGCTCTGCCGAGGGGGACGTGCTTCGTCGACTGTTATGGTCCGTCCTCCCAGCTCCTTCCCGTTCAGATCGCTGATCGCCTGCTTGGCTTCCGCGTTGGTGGACATCTCCACGAACCCAAATCCCTTCGATCGGCCCGAGAATCTATCCGTGATGACGACCGCTGACTCGACTTTGCCCGCCTGCTCAAACAAGGCCTTGAGTTCGGCATCCGTGGTCTCGAAGGAAAGGCCGCCGACGTAAAGCTTGTGCGCCATGAATGATCCCCCTCTCTTCGCCCCTTACGCAGCCGGGGGCCAATCTCGTCTGGTTCCGTATGTGAATCGCGCGACTTCCCCGCCCCGCTATGTGGAAAGAGGGGGGCATAGCCCCCCTCTTTCGCTGTCAGACCTAGTAGCGGCGTGAGGAAGAGGCGGGTTGCTGTCGGAAGCAGTCGCTACAATACACTGGGCGGTCTTGGCGGGGCTGGAAGGGTACTTCGGTCTGCTTGCCGCACTGGGCACAGACGGCGGGGTACATCTCTCGCGGGGCGCGGTCATAGCCGCCGCCGGAACCGCCGCCGCCGTAGTCGCGTTCGCTGCGGCGCGATTGACGGCATGTTGGACAGCGCTTGGGCTCGTTAGTGTAGCCCTTTTCGGCGTGATAGGCCTGATCGTCGGCGCTGAAGGTGAAAGACTGACCGCAGTCCTGGCAGGTGAGACTCCTATCCTGGTAGCTCATCGGTAACCTCCTTTCGCTCAACAGTTGGCGATGGCTTGGTCACCGGAGTCCAGGATGCTGAGGGGCGATCCCGCGGAAGACAAAACGATCACCACTGTCGCAAGGGTATCATAAATAGAAGAAATCGTCAATATCGCTTGGCCATTCGGTCTAGGCCCGAAACTCGATACGGCTGAGGAGGCGCTGCTCGGCCTCGGCGGCTACCTGCTCCACCAGGCCGGTGGCCACCCGGCCGACCAGTCGCTCCAGGATTGCCCGCCGCGGCCGCAGGTAGGCCAGCCGTCGCGGCACTCGGCCCAGCTCGGTGGCCATGTCGATGGCTGTGTCCAGGTCACCCAGCTCATCCACCAAGCCCAGCTCCTTGGCCGTGCGAGCGGTGAACACCTCGCCGGTGGCGAGGCCGCGCACGTTCTCTGGCTCCAACTGGCGGGTGCTGGCCACAGCGTTCACGAACCAGTCGTAGTACTCGTCCATGAGGGTCTGCAGCTTCTTCTGCTCCTCGTCGGTGGGCTCGCGGAAGGGCTGGAACATGTCCTTGAAGGCGCCGGCCTTGGTCACGAACACCTTGACCCCCAAGCGCTGCAAGAGCTCGGCGACCACCGGTCGAATGGCGATGACGCCGATGGAGCCCACCATCGCTGTGGGCAGGGCCACCAGCTTGGTGGCAGCGCAGCCCGCCAGGTAGCCGCCGGAGAGGCCCGAACCGCGGATAAAGGCGATGACGGGTTTCTTGGCCGCTATCTTGGCTATCCC
>Ga0315277_10010680_pt1 | contig 11612 bp, 10 predicted proteins | sample YL17G05_15_MG_FD_203695 | JGI IMG/M metagenome (GOLD analysis project Ga0315277, IMG submission 203695) | Sediment microbial communities from Yellowstone Lake, YNP, Wyoming, USA - YL17G05_15 | ecosystem: Environmental > Aquatic > Freshwater > Lake > Sediment | place: USA: Wyoming | collected...
ATCGTCGTGCTCAAGGAGTATCTTGCGGCCGGCCAGCGCGGGCGCCACAATCCCGTATTGGGAGTTCATGCCCCTGAGCAGCAATGTCCTTAGCTTCGGTATCCATAAGCCGAGGGAATTCCGCTCCATTATCTGCTCGCGGGAGGTTACGTAGCGCTGGCTTGCCCCGCTCAGAACTACGTCAACTTCGTCGATGCTTCTACTGATGTGGTCTTTCCTGAAACGCACCCTATCGCCCGGGACGAGGTCGCACGCGTCCCGTGAGACGTACCTGTCCCCAAGCTGCACGAGCGCTTTGGAGGTCGCAGGGAGCAGCGTGATGCCAGCTTCCGTCCTTATCTGCTGCACCCTTAGCGTACGAACCATAAAAGTATATTAATTACGAAAAGAATAAATAACCGGCGCACTCCCATTACAGGCTATTTTTTAATTGTTGCACATAGAATATAAATGTGAAAATTATAAAAGATGCACATACGGTCAAGAATAACACCAATATTCGCCGCGTAAATTTCCTTGTGCACCCTGGATTCAGTGCAGATCCATATGGGGGTAAAATGACCAACCGCCAGCTGGAGGCCCTAGAAATCCATTTCAGAAAATACAAGGAAAAAGCGGACAGCCTGGACAAAGACGAGCTCCTTGTTGTCCTGTCGCACCGAAAGGGCACGGAGCTGTGGGATGATTTCAAATCAAAGGCGGGCTACGGCTTCCTGCTTGCCGGCCTTTTTCGGAAGTTGAGAGTGGCGGCAGGGAGCAGGCTATATATCTTCAGCGACGACCACGATTTTTTCGAAAGGGATGATACAGTCACGGAGAGCCTGGAGCTGCTAAAGGTCAAAGCCATCAATAAGGGATTTGTTATAGGCGCGCTGTCACAGCCGATTTTCTTCGGGGAAGAGCTTGGCGCTTGCGTCGAGGACGCTGCGACGGCGATATATTCAACTGCCTACTTTAACCATAATTCTTTGATAATTCCTTCCCTCTGCGCGCCCTACGGATATTGCGAGAGCGATAAACTAAAACGCCTTATGAGGGAAGAAATGGCCTTGCACGCAGGCATCAGGTATGATCTTTGACCTGCGATTTCTCCGAAAGACATCCTAGCCAGCACAGTGAAAAATATGCAGGGGGAAGGATTCGAACCTTCGAAGGCGCTTGGCCCGAAACCGGAAACCCGATACGGGAAACCGGAAACCGTTAAGCCAACGGGTCCTAAGCCCGTCACGTTTGACCGCTTCGCTACCCCTGCGTTAGTATAGCCGTATGTTCCAGTTGGAATATCTCAGGCTGGGGTGGCGACAGACGACCGGAGCACCGGTCGGCGAGGTCGCTACCCCTGCTCAAATAATTACGCTTTCTCCATCGCTTCTTTTATCTCTTTTGCCGCCTTTGCCGGGTCCTTGGCCTTTGTTATCGCCCCGCCCACTATGACGACCTCGGCACCCGCCCGGACGACTTCGGGGGCGCTCTGCGCGTTTATCCCGCCGGCTACGATTTTTTTGCTCTTCACTTTCAGCTTTCTCAGGAGCTTGAGCGGGTCCACCCCTTCATGCTGCTGGTCTATGCCCACGTGCAGGCAGATGTAATCCGGCTTCAGCGCGTCTATCGCCTTCCATTTCTCCGCCGGGACGTTTATCAGGTCGACCGCGACGGCGATTCTCCGCCTGCGTCCCTCATCTATCGCGCCCTTTATCGTGGAGATATCCGCAGCGCCGCAGACCGTGGAGACGTCCGCGCCAGCTTCGGCGGCCAGACCCGTCTCGAAGGACCCGGTGTCCATGGTCTTCATGTCCGCCACTATCGTCTTGTTGGGGAAGCGCATCTTCAGCATCCTGACCGCTTCAAGGCCTTCGGATTTGATTAAAGGAGTGCCCGCCTCTATCCAGTCGCAGTAAGGCGCCGCCTTCTGCGCGACCACCACCGCTTTCTTCAACATCGAAAAATCAAGAGCCAGCTGCAGTTTTGCCATCCTTATCAACCTTGTTCAGATAGTCCATCGTCTCGTCAGGGCCTTCCACCAGCTTCTCGAAAAGCTCCACCGGGTCGAACGCCGTGACCTTTCCTTTCGTCTTCTCCTCAAGCTCCTTCAGGGCGAGCTCGCGGACCGATAGTTTCTCGTTCCTCAGATCTCGGATGCGGCCTATCTTCGCCGTGAGGCTTTTCGAGTCCATCCTGTTGTCTATGAACACGTGCTCGAACTCGGGGAGCTTTATGTCAGAACCTGACATGCCGTCTTTCATGGTCCCGTCTATCTTCAGGGAGATTATCGCGCCCGGATGAGTCTGCTTAAGTTCGCCAATCCTCTTCCTGACGGCTTCCATGACCTCGCTCTCGTTTGCGTCTTTCAGGCTCAATTCCTCGTAGAAGAAGGGCCTGGAATCTATCGGGACGAAATCCGCCTTCCTCGTTCCCGTGTCGAACATGAAGAAGCCCTTGCTGCCCGTCTCGTCCTTTCTCAATTGTGTTACGACCGTGGAGCCCGGGATCAGGAACCTGCCGCCCAGGAGGACCTCCTTTCCGTGGAGATGGCCGTTGACGATAAGGTCGAACGGGAGGGTTTCCAGATAGTCCAAAGAGAGCTCGTTGCTCCCGTGGGGAAGCAGCTCCTTTATGGACTGGTGGATGAGGAGGATCTTGAACGCGCCCGGCTCCGGATTGAAGCGCTCCATCGCCTTTTTCACCGCGGCTTCGGCGTATTCGTCCGGGACGTTCCCGATCCCGAATATCTGGAGCTTTTCCCCTTTCATCTCGTACGGGGCGCTTTCCCCGTGGAGATATCGTATCACGCCGGAGGTGTGGAGCAGGCGGGCCGGGTTCACCTGCTCCTTCGTCCTGCGCTCGTGGTTGCCGTGGATGGCGTAGACCGGGATCCTGATTTTCTTGAAGATGGAGATCGCCCGGTCGAGGGTCTCAAGCTTCGGGATTTTCGTGTCGAACACGTCGCCTGCAAAAAGGATGAGGTCGGCGCTTTCCGATGCCGCGAGGAACGCGCGCTCCGCCTGGACGAACGAGTCCTCCTCGAAGCGTGCGTAGCCGAGGTGGGTATCGGAGATTATGGCGATGCGCATGCGTTATTGAGGCGGAGGATTGTTTAAAAAACCAAAGCATCAAAAAGATTTTCATGATAGAAGAACTGCTGTTTTCGACGCTGCTAATCACAGTGGTTCTCTTGGTGACTTACTTTGTCACGAGATAGCATCTTTCGGCATCCTTGACCGAAAACCATATGCAATTAATGGGCCCGTAGCTCAGTCCGGTTGGAGCGTTCGAGCATAACGCGACGAAACTGATAACCAGACTGTTGGAAATCGAAAGGTCCGGAGTTCAAATCTCCGCGGGCCCAATTTTATTTTCCTTGTGTCCTGTGTCGGGTGTACCGTGTCCTGGTTTTACGTCATAATTGCTTCCATTTCTCTTACTGCTTTTCCAGCCGATTTTCTTTGAATTCAAATTTGATGACCCTTGGGCCCCGGAAAATGCCATTTCTTTTGTTCCGCTCATGCGTTCACCTCAGTTGTTATAATCCATCACCATTTATGTCAGCCATTTATAAACCTTTTTAGACACAATATATTCAATGGCATTCAGGCGACCAGACCCACTCATAAGGGAAAAGCTAAACCGCGCATTCGCCACTTTGGGATTCAATCCGATGGAATTTGACCCGAAAGACACGAAACCGCTCAAAACAGTCGTCAGGCAGTGGTCCTGCAAACTGCATCCTGACCGTAATCCGAAGGATGTCGAAAACGCGACGAGGAAGTTCCAGAACATACAGGAAGCCTACAACCTCATCATGGACAATCTCGACGAGGCCGGCAAATGCGCCATAGGCGGCGAATGCCCGAAGGCGGCGGCAGTCTGGGACGAGCGGGTGGAAAAGAACGTTCTTGAGGATCTGGCGGGCAGGGGAAGCTGGTCCGGCATCATTGTTTCCGTGAAAAATCGCTTCGGCGAAAGTTCCGAGCTCGGAAAGTACGCGATATCGCTTCTTGATTCCGGCGTGAAGGAGATGATGGCCATCGGCCATAAGAGCCACCTGGAATTCCTCTGCATGAACACCGGCTCAAAGGAGGTCAGGGTCGCAATAATGAAGTGGTTCGAGACGCACGGGGAAGCCGCGAGGGCGGACGCGATCATCAAGGATCTCGCGGAGCAGCGGAAATGGAACGCGGTAGCGCATTGCGCCGGGGCATCCGGGCTGAACGGGCTGGGAAGCTATGCGTCCTCGCTGCTTGAAGACAACGCGGCTTCCGTGGTCGCCTCTGGGCAGAGGGACGCGATGCTGTTCCTCCGCAAGAAGGCGAACCTCGCGTGGGTGAGGCAGGCCGCTCTTGACGGGCTCGCCAAGGCCGGAGACCCGGACGCGATAAGGGTCGCGCTGGATGGGATGGCGCAGAGGAAAGAATGGCAGAAGATCATAGCCACGGGAATGGGGCTTCCGGAGAGCCAGGCGGACCTCAAAAGGCATTCGGTCGCGCTCCTGGAGAGGAACCTCGAGGAGGTGCTGAAAAGCGCCACCCCGGACGTCCTTATGTTCCTGTGGGACAGGCTATCTTCAGACCGAACAAGGATGCGTATCGTTGACTGGCTCGTGGACGCAGGGGATTACGATTCCGTGAAGCGCCTGATGGGGGACATGGAGCAGAACGGGCGGTGGGCGGAGATTTTGCGCACGTACTCGAGGGTGCCGCCAGGCCATTCCGAACTAAGGAATTTCACCCTGTCACTGCTGGAAAGGAATACGCGGGAGGTAATCGAGTCAGGCGAAACGGATGCCCTGGTATTCATCTATAACAACTCAAAGGACGGGAATGCAGGGCATGTGATATTCGCAGGGCTGGCAGAATCAGGCAATTTCGCAGGTGCAAGGGAATTGCTTGCGGTCATGGCCGGCAAAGGCCGGTGGAACGAAATCAAGGAAGAAGCGTCCATGCTCCCTGAGAGCCGTCTAAGGGCGCACGCGGAGGCGCTGCTGGAGAAGAACTCGAAGCACGTCATCGCGTCCGGCCGGCTGGATGTCATCGAATTCATGTGCCGGAGCGCGGGCTCCGGCGGCACGGTGGTCGCGTCGCTGAAAGGCGTCTCCGGGAGCGGCGACCGGTTCGGCTCCGAGCGGATACTCGATATCATGGCGGAAAGGCGGATGTGGAAGGAGATGAAGGAGGCCGCGTCACGCAATCTTGCAGGGGATGGTGAACTACGCGACTATTCCCTTTCCCTCCTGGAAGCGAACGTGGATGGCGTAATCGATTCTGGCAGAACAGATGTCATCCTGTTCCTCTGGGAGAACGCCAAGAGCAGGGGCATCAGGGACCGCATGCTTGAAGGCCTGGCAACGGCCGGAAACACGGCTGCCGTGAAACCCATGCTCGCGGTAATGGCGCAAAAGGGGATGTGGAGGGGGCTCACATACTGCGCGAAGGACGTTTTCGCCGGCAGGCCGGAGATGAGGAGATACGCATTGTCGCTGATGGAGGATAACGTCGGGAGGGTCATCGATGCGGGAGCCGGAGATGCCCTGGATTTCCTGCGCCAGAACACAATGAAAGCGCGCGTGCTCGATTCGATTTATGGGAAACCCGAACAACCCGGTGTTTTCCGGGCCGCGGTCAGAAAGGCGCGCGATGTCTGGGACAGGCTTCCGGTTGTCGGCAGCGCGTGAGCTCCGTTAGTGCATTATTATCATCGTCTGCGTGCTCGAGACTCCTTCCAGCAGCTGCAATTTGCTCAGGAGCAGCTTGTCCAGCTCCTCTATATCCGTAACGCGGACTTTGGCTATCAGGTCCGTGACTCCTGTCACGATGTCCACCGCCTCGACGCCGTGCAGCTTCCGAATCTCCTCCGCGAGAGTGTATTGGGACTTGTGCCGCTCTTTCAGGTATTTGAGGTCAGCAGATATCAGGATGTACGCCCCGAGCTTCCGCCCCAGCTTCTGCTCGTCAACGTCTATGGTGTAGTGCCGAATCACTCCTTCGGCCTTGAGCTTCCTGAGCCTGCTGTGTATCGTCGTCGGGGCGAGAAGCGTCTTCTTCGCGAGCTGCCGGACCGTGTAATCGCCGTGCTCCCTCAGGACGTCCAGTATCATCAGGTCTTTCTCGTCGAATTTGCCTTCCATAGTAGAACATATGTTCCGAATATTTTATAATATTAACTATTTTTAGCTCATTTATTCCGAATTTTCGGGACAAACTATATATACCGCTTCGCGCGCGATGATTGCAGGTGAAAAACCATGAAAGACACGATACGCCATATCAAGAGGCCGGAGATGAGGGACATACTGCGCGTGCAGAGCGCGCTCATGAAATCCCTGCGCGATTTCATGTGGAAGGAGGAGGTCGTGGAGCTCATGCCGGTGATACTCTCGCCATTCACAGACCCGCTCGCGCACGGGGTTTACGAAGGCGCGGTCGAGTACGAGGGGCAGAGGCTGCAGCTCACCAAAAGCATGATACTGCACAAGCAGCTGTCCATGATGAGGGACGACCTGAAGGGCATCTATATAGTTTCCCCGAACGTGAGGCTTGAGTTCGGCGAGAGGGGGAAGACCGGAAGGCACCTCATCGAGTTCAGCCAGGTTGACATCGAGCTCGGAGGCGCCGGGCATAAGGAGTTCATGGCGCTCATGGAAAGGCTGTATGCGCACATGATAGGATTCGCCGTGAAGGAGTGTGGTGACTCGCTGGAGCGGCTGGGAAGGAAAATCGAGGTCCCGGAGCTGCCGTTCCGGGTGTATGACCGGGCCGACCTCGAAGCCGAGCATGGGAAGGAATGGGAGCGCATCATGTCGGAAAAAGAGGCACGCCCCTTCTGGGTGATGAACCATTACAGGGAGTTCTACGACAAGCAGGACCCGAAGACCGGAAAGCACGTGAACTATGACGTGATTTATCCCGAGGGATTCGGGGAGGGGCTCTCAGGGGCCGAGCGGGAGACGGACTACGAGGTCATCGCGAGGAAGATGGCCGAGAGGAAGACCGACCCGAAAGGCTACGCGGCGTACCTTGAGATCGCCAAAAGCGGGCATCTCCGGCCCACCGCGGGCGGAGGCTTCGGGGTCGAGCGCCTCGTACGATACGTTACCGGGAAGCGCCACATCAGGGACGTGTGCATGTTCCCGAGGGTTCCGGGGGAAAAGATAGTGGTCTGAATCCATCCCCCTGCCCATAATTAGTTTTTTTTGATTTTTTTCTTTCCTCGGCGGTATCGAACGAGGACGTATATCCCCTCGCAGCTTATAGTTGCGCTTCCGCACTTGGCAGAGATGCCACGTACAGTCTCGTCTACCGCCGGGAATATATGTCGGAGCGGCTTTGGACGGATAATTCCATTCAGCAGGCGTTTGGCGTATTCCCGGATAGGGGTGTAAGCCAGCACAGCCCGGTTGTCCGCCGTCCCGACGCTTTTCCTTTTTCGTGTGTGGCCGTAAGTCACAAGCCACAACGGCCGGTGCGGTCTTTAACGGATTGTTCCGTTAAATGCACGGAGCCCTGAGACCTTTCCCTACTCTTTCATACTGCACTCTTTCATACTGGGATAAAGGACCAGGTATAAACCGATATTAGCCACATCGGCATACTAACTCGCACTTCCAGCCTTTATAAACCTTTCGGTAATTTCTTAGACGCGAGACTAATGTTAGACGCCTGTCTAAGCCTTTTTAAACAGAAGTCCGACGATGGCCAGATCGTCCAGTTTCGAAACAAGCGCCGAATCCTTATCGCGGATGTCGAATTTCGCCTTCATCCTGCGCACGATCTCGTCCCTGATGAGCCTGACGATGCCCGCCGCGCCGGACGCGCCCCCGATTATGAGCCTCAGGTCCTCCTCGCCGGAGGCGTCGGCGACCTTCCCGCCCTTCACCCTGATTTTCAGGTTGTCGATGACGGCGTCGGTCATCACAAGGAGGACGTCCCCGCCGCTGAGCTTCCCCTCCCGCATGAGTATCGGCATGTCGGCATCCAGGCCAAGGGCCGCCGGGACGACCATCCTCTGGAAGATGAACTCGTCCAACGGAGACCCTTTCCCCACGACGCGCATCGGCTGGAGCTGGAGCTTCAGCCTGCCGGATTTGTCAAGCGAATAGATCGTTGAATCGCCGACGGACGCGCAGATGAAGCGGCCGGTTTTCTCGACGACGATGACCGCCGCGGTCGTGGAGCCGGTCACGATGTTCGAATGGGCGTTCACCAGGGACTCCTGGAGGTCGTTCTTGGTGGGCGAATCGACGTTCTTGAGGGAGTTCAGCATCGCCAGCGCCGCGATGGAGGACGCCTCCCCGGCGCCCGGCTCCCCGCTCACTCCGTCGAACACGGCTATCACAGCCTTTTTGTCATCCACATGGGCGAAAGCGGAGTCGCCGCAGGTCCCGTGGCCCCTGCGCACCACGTACGCGATGTCGGCGAAGCCTTCCGAAAAACTGCCCTTCTCCTCGTCCCCTATCCCATTCCCAAGAAGTTTCACGGTCTTCATGATATCACGGATTCCAGCGTTTTGAGCGTCGCGTCGGTCTTTATCGCCGTCTCGGAGAAATGCGTCCTTGACGCGGCGCGGCCTTTTTTCCTCATCTTCGAGAGCACGTCGTCCATCTTCGGCACGCTTTTGCGATTAAGCAGCTTGCAGAGCTGGTGGATGTCGTAATAGAACGGCGGCATGCCGATCTCGCCCTGCATGCGGCCCAGGGTTTTGCCTATCGCGTCCCGGTCCGAATACTCCCTCTTCGCGTTAAGATCCGCCATCCTCTCCAGCGTCTTCCGCTCGTGAAGCTCCCCCAGCCAGAGCGGGCCGGCAAAGAGTGTCCTGTGTCGGGTGTCCTGTGTCCTGGACGAGCAATTCGGGCAACTGGAAACCGGGAACTGAGAACTTCCCCTCCAGCCGCACGATTCGCAGAAATTCACGTATCCGAGCTTCGTCATGGAATCGTTCGCGAGCTCGGCGCCCCGCGTGACCTTCACGACCGTCTTGAGGAAGTGCTGCCTTGATACCGAGACGAGCGGCTCTATGCCCATGTTGAACTCGGCCGCGGTCTCCGCGATTTTCTTTATCATGATGCGCATCCCGGTCTCGTGCGTGAACTCGTTGTTGAGAGGCACGCTGTGATAGTTCTTCAGGCACGCCTTTGTCTTGCCGCCGCACAGGACCGCCACGTCGGTCGCCGTCACGGAGAGATAGGCGCGCTTGAGGGGGTTGAAGGCCCTGAAAGAGTCGTATAGGTAGGGCGCCGGGCTGCCGAAAGGGTCGATTTCAAGGAAGTCCGCGCAGATGTCGAACACCAGGCGGGAGATGTTTCCCTGCATGAACGAGGATTTGACCTTGTTCGCCTTCGCGTTCTTCTTCGCCGAGGCGATCGCCCGCTTGTCTATGTCCAGGAATGTCACATCGTCCACGTTCCGGTTCTCCCTCGCGTACCTTATGCCGCGTATCCCGGAGGCGCAGAACGCGTCGCACACCCTGAGCTTCTTCTCGGGAATCGCGCCGAGCGCCAGAGAGGCGAAGCTGCGGCAGAAGCGCATCGCTGGATTGTAGAACACTCCGGAAGGGGCGCTGAAACCGATGGATTCCTCCTCTGTCATGATTTCTTTACCTCCATGAATTCTCTTAAAGCTGCCGTGGCATAGGAGCCGGACTGCAGGGAGAAGCGGAAAACGGAATCTGAGAACGAGAAACCGGGGAGCGGGGCGAACGCGGTGCGGAAAGTCCCCTTGGAGCCGACTTCCGGGATGCCTTTAACCCTGAAATCATCCTTCCTTATTCCGAGCGAATCGAGCAGCTCCTTCTCGCGCTCGTTCGGATTCGAATTGTAGCCGAGGATCTTGATGCAGAGCCATCCGTCAACATCCATCTTTTCCAGGACAGGAAACCCGAAACCGTCCACCGGGCACAGGTACTCGCCCTCCTCCATCACGACCCCGCCCTCCCTCATCCTGTCCGAGAGCAACCTGTTGAAGAGATGGGACTGGAACGCGTGGACGAACAGCAGGAGCGTCTGCCTGGGAAGGGCGAGGAACGCTCCGGTGAAATCCGACGGGCGGTTCGCGAGATGGTTGAGCATCGCGCGCTCGAGCTTCAGGTGCGCGGGGAAGGTTTTGAGGGCCGCCTTGAAATCCAGGGTATCAAGCAGCCCTTTCCTCGCGAGCTTCGCCTCCTGGTTCTCCTCGCCCTCGCTGTCGCAGAGAAAGGACATGGCCGCGGCCTCGTAATCCCCGCGTATGAGCTTCTCGCCGACAAGATGGGTGTTCCTCCTGCTCGAGCCGAACCTCTGCCCGCCGAAATAATTAGGGAATCTTCCGCCGAGCTCCGCGTGTATCCGCCCGACGTTCCCGCCCGCGGCTTTGGCATCGCCCTCCGCTCCCTTCACCCTTATGGTGAAGCGGTTGCCGGCCAAGTCTCCCAGCCTGACCTTGTCCTTCGCGCTCCACGCGCCGTTTATGGATATGCCCCTTATGCCGAGGGCGAGCAGCGCTTCCCTGCTTATCCCCAAGCCGGACGCGAGCTGCGTTGTCACCGCGCATTTGTCCTTGGAGCCCGCGAAGCCGAAATTCCTGTGGCTGGAGCGCAGCCGTTTCGCTATCTCCCTTATCGCGAACGCGGTGGTCCAGTTGTTTTTCTGGAGGATGAAATGGGTGAATCGGCCGGGCTGGCCGGGCATTTCCATTTTTTTGCCGAGCTCGAGGACCGTCCCGTCCGGGAGTATCTCCTCCACGAGGAAATCTTCAGGCGCGCTTTTCAGCGCGCCGCCGATGCCGGGCGTTTTCGACAGGAACGCCAACTCTTGACTGCCGGCGTGGCATGCGCTTGCAACGAGTCCACGCCCGCCTTGTTTGTAGTTGGAAGACATGCTAATCACCGGCGAATGGAGAATCGCTTGGTACAAACCTACCGCTCATCCCTGTATCGCCTTGATGAGGTCCGCCTTGGTGATTATGCCGGCGGCCCTGCCTTTTTTCCTGACCAGCACCGCCTTGTAGAACCTGAGCAGGCCGGTCACAGCCTCGATGTCCGATTCCGGAGGGACGGAGGGGAACGCCTCGTCCATCGCCTCGCCCGCGGCCACGCGCGTGAGCCGGTTGCCGTACTTCTCCATCCAGTCCACGAGCATGTTGTCTGAGAGGCTGCCCACGCACACGTCCCCTTCGAAGACGGGGATCTGCGAGATGCCCTCCCGCTTCATCAGGCCGATGGCCTTGCCGAGCGGATCCGAGGGCGTCACCGAGATAATCCTTCCCGTCATTATGTCCTGCGCCTTCTTCTTCTCGCCCTTCCGGTCCCTCTCCTGCTCGAGGGCGGCCATTATCTGCTTGACCTTGGAATACGCCGGGTCTATCCTGCCGGACTCTATCTTGGCTATAAGAGACTGGCTCACTCCGGAAGACACTGCGAGCTCCTTCTGCGTGAGGCCGAGCTTCCTCCTGAGCTTCCCTATCTGCGCCAGGTCCGATTTCGCTTCTTCCATCAAATCCCCATCCTTCGTCCTATTCCAAATAGAATATTTTTTTCAGAATTATATAAATATAGGAATAATCTTTAAAACCTTTACAGGTGGTCATGATGGTATATGGCTTGGAGACGATAAGGCGCATCAACAGGGAAGCGGCGAAGGACGGAAC
>Ga0315277_10010681_pt1 | contig 11611 bp, 6 predicted proteins | sample YL17G05_15_MG_FD_203695 | JGI IMG/M metagenome (GOLD analysis project Ga0315277, IMG submission 203695) | Sediment microbial communities from Yellowstone Lake, YNP, Wyoming, USA - YL17G05_15 | ecosystem: Environmental > Aquatic > Freshwater > Lake > Sediment | place: USA: Wyoming | collected...
CGCCGGGCTTCGCTCGCGGCTTGGGATCGGCGTCATCAGCGACACCGACGACCAGCCGCTCCTCATCCGGTCGCACCTCGGCAACTACGCCATCGTGACCGTCGGGGCGGTCAAGAACGCCGAGGCCCTGGCCAAAGAGGCTTTCGGGATCCGGCGCCTCCACTTTTCGGAGATGAGCGGCGGCGCGATCAATCCCACGGAGGTCGTCTCCACGCTGATCAACCAGGGTGGGACGTTCGAAGAGGGCATCCGAATCGCCCAAGATTCGATCCAGGGATCCTGTTCCATTCTCATCCTGACGGACAAGGGGATCTACGCGGCCCGGGACAAAAGGGGGAGGACCCCCATCGCCATCGGACAGAAGAACGGAACCACAGTTGCGGCCATGGAGACCTGCGCTTTCCCTAATTTGGGGTTCGAGACCTTGAAATATCTGGGGCCCGGAGAGATCGATTTTATCACGGCTGACGGATTCGAGGTGAGGAAGGCTCCGGAGGACATCCTCCAGATCTGTTCCTTTCTTTGGGTCTATTATGGTTACCCCGCTTCGAGTTACGAGGGCATCAACGTCGAATCGGTCAGGAACAGGTGCGGGGCCTGCCTGGCCAAAAGAAACCCGATCTCCATCGACTTCGTGGCCGGGATCCCCGATTCGGGAGTCGGCCATGGGCTTGGATATGCCGCAGAAGCCGGGATCCCGTTCAAACGGCCCTTTGTCAAGTACACACCTACTTGGGCGCGAAGTTTTATGCCCCAGAACCAGGATGTCCGGGACCTTATTGCCCGGATGAAGCTCATCCCCATAAAAGAACTCATCGCGGGCAAGAAATTCCTGTTCTGCGAGGATTCCATCGTCCGGGGGACCCAGCTCAAGGATACGGTCCAGAGGCTTTACCAAGTCGGCGCTCTCGAGGTCCACATGCGCCCGGCCTGCCCCCCTCTCGTTTACGGCTGCAAGTTCCTGAATTTCTCGGTCTCCCGCTCAGAGATGGACTTGGCCGCCCGGCGCGCTATCCGGGAGATCGACGGGGAGAACGTCGCCGACTTCTCCGAATACACGAAAGCCGGAACGGACAAGTACAACGCTATGGAGGAAAGCATCCGGAAACGCCTTAACCTGACGACGCTCAAGTATCAGCGCCTCGAGGACCTGGTGTCGGCCATCGGCCTGCCCAAGGAAAAGCTCTGCACTTATTGCTGGGACGGCGCGGAACCGAAATAGCTCGCAATGTTCAGAGCCCAGTTAGGACCAAGACGAAGCTGGAGTCCGAACGGGCGGGCAATTACATGATCCGGCCGCTCCCGGCCCTGGAGAAGCTGACGTTTCTGGAGCAAGAGGGCAAGGTCGGCTGTCACTTGGGACAGGACGGCGCGGAGCAGGAGACGATGTCTCCGGATGTTCAGACGAGCTTCCGGGCTTCCATATAGAATCGTTTCTCCCAGGCCTCGCCCATGGAGAAGGTCTTCCGGGGGAGGGCGCCGTCCAGGATGACCGTCCGGAAAAGCTGGTCCTTGCCCATCGCCGGAAGATAGAAGCCCTCGTTCCCGGGGTAACTCCCCAGCTTGATCACCGCATCCGCCCCATGGACGTAATCGATGCTGCGGGCCCCCTTGCTCTTGAGGAAGGCATCCAGGAAGGTCTGGAGGGTGCCGACGGGAAGATTGGAATCGGGTTCCGAAACCTCGATGACGCCATATTCGCCGCCGCGGATGACGCCTATCTTGTGGAGCCCGGCCGGGGCCGAATCCACGGCCGTCTTCATCTCTTCGAAGTTCGCGCAAGGCGAGAACGCCCAGCGGCCGCGGTAGAAGGCCTTCATCTCCTCGAGGAGATATCGGCCCGGGGCTTTTTCGAAAATGATTCGGTGGATGGGCGCGAAGTTCAGGGCGTCGTCGTGGAGGTTGACAAGTTCTACGAGAGCGTACCTCAGGGGTGAAGTTAGGACAGCCGTCTTATTCACGGCGGCCTCCTTGGTCTTCTCCCAGATGGTCTTGGCGGTGGCTAGAGAGTGATTCCCGTCGCCCATCGCATAGAGAAGGACGGGGGTGCCCGGCTTCAGATCGTATTTCCCGGCGAACGAGACCGGATCGGCAAGCGCCCTGAGGGCATCGAGAACCCCGCGCTCGAGGGCTTGGTCGTCGACCCTGTAGCCGGCAAGGCGTCCCGAGTCCATCATCAACTCAAAATCATAGAGCTTCCTGAGATGGTCCTTGTTTTCGGTGAGAGGTCCGATGACCCTGTTCTCCGGGTCATCGATGAGGACCATGATGTGAGGGAGTTCGAGGGGCGCGCCCTCCCGGATGCGGACCCGGGGCGGGATACGTTCTAGGATGGTCCCTTCGGTCGCCCGGATAAAGCTCGTGGAGCCCTTTCGGAAGTCATAGGCTTCGAGATCCAGGCACGCCATCAACCCCTTACGGGTGTGGTCTTCGGCTTGGCGTTCGACATAGACCAAGCCTTCGGTCTTCACGAAAAAGCCTTCATCAACGTAGTCCTTCATCTTTTTCCGGATGCGGGCGATCCGGGTGTCGGGGTCCTTTTCATTCAAGTAGACCTCGGGGTAGATGAGGTTCAGCGTGGAAGGGGCGTCCCCAACGATCTCGATGACGCGGTTCCAGTACTCCGGTTCCGACGTATACTGGTCGCAGGCGATGACCGCCCACCGGCTGAGGTTGCGGCCGGGACCGGGGAGCAGGATCTCGGGTATCCCGAGATGGATCGACTCATAAGTCCTCATGGTCTTTCCTTTCCAAGGCACTCTTATACAACAGAAGTCCCCGTCTTTCAATACGCTGGGACTTGAGGAGGCCGTCTTGTCTCCCCGGTTTTGGTATGGTATAAGCAAAAGAGGTCGAGGAGGAGAAAAGGTCATGCCCTTCATCCGGATCAAGCCCTCGGCGGTCATATTCTTCCTGACTGCGGGTTTCGTCTTCACCGGGTGCGAGACACAGGCCTCCCTCACAAAAAAGAGGGTCCGGCAGGTCGAGAAGGGACTCCTCCGGGCGGTCTATATCAAGGGGTCGAAGATAGACAAAATGTCCATCACCGGGCGGATGGAGTTTTACAAGGTCCCTGGCGTGAGCGTCGCCGTCATCGATAGGTGCCAGGTGGAGTGGGCGAAGGCTTATGGCTATCGGGACATTCGGAATTACCGGCCATTAACGACCAAATCCCTTTTCCAGGCTGGGGGGCTCAGCCGGCCGCTGACGGCGGCGGCCGCGCTTGGCCTCGCCGCGAAAGGCGGGATTGACATGGATGGGGATGTCGCGTCCTCCCTTCGTTCATGGAAACTCCCCTCTGCTCATGTGCCCGGGTCGCAGGCCGTGAACAAGATCTCGCTGCGGGACCTGCTCACGCACAGTGCCGGACTGTCGGGGCAGGTCTTCCCCGGGTATCCGGCGAAAGACCCTCTGCCCGACATCCGCCAGGTTCTCGACGGCGAGAGACCCGCGGTGAACCTGCCCGTCTTGGAAGGCATCCAACCGGGAAAAGCCCGCGAATCAGAGTCCGGGTATGTCATCCTCCAGCTGCTCCTCACGGACTTAGAAGGCAAACCCTTTCCCCGGATCATGAAAGAGACCGTCCTCGATCCCCTCGGTTTGAGGAACAGCACGTTCGAGGTCGTTTTGGCCGCGGAACTCAAGGACAGGGCGGCCTCCGGGCATCTCCGGGAAGGCCGGGAAGTGGAAGGAGACTGGTTCAACTATCCTGAATCGGCGGCCAAGGGCCTCTGGACGACGCCCGGCGATTACGCCGATTTTCTTGTCGAGATCCTCGGGGAAGCCATGGGCAGGTCGTCCAAGCTCCTCTCAGCGGAGGCGGCCCGGACGATGCTGACCCCGCAGGCGGGAAACCAGAGCTTCGGATTCACGGTCGAAGGGACCGGGGACGAAGCCAACTTCAAGGTCCAGGGGAAGACTTGCGGCTATTCGAGCTTCGCGATCGTCTTCCCGGGGAGGGGACAGGGGATCGTCGTCATGACGAACAGCGATAACGGAGGCTTGCTTACGGAAGAGATCCTCCGGGCCGTCTCCGCCGCCTACGGTTGGGGCCTGTTCAAGCCCGAGGAGAAATCCCTGTTCAGGCTCGATCCTTCGGTCTACCAGGATTATGTGGGAATCTATGAGGTCGCGTCCGACTACCATCTCGACGTGAGCTTCGAGGACTATTACCTGGTCATCCAGCCGACCGGCCAAGCCCGGACGAAATTCTACGTAGAGAGCCAGACGGTGTTCTTCTCCATCGACCCATATATCCGGATCCAGTTCCGTCGGGATGACAAGGGTGTCGTCAACGGCCTCGTCCTCTGGCAGCAGGATTTCGAGCAGAAGGCCGGGAAAGTCCGGTGACAAAGGACAGGGCCGCCGTCTTGTTCAATCCCTCAGCGGGGAAGGGCAAAGCCATCGGCATGAAGGACCGGGTCGAGGCGTGCCTTCGCAGACATGGCGTCCCATATGACCTCTTCGTGACCGGGAGCGAGGGAGAGCTGAAAGCCCTTGCCGGTGAGCACGCCATGACCTACGCGACCGTTGTCGGCGCGGGCGGCGATTCCACCTTCCACCTGATCGTGAACGAGATCGTCAAGGCGGGCGCCGGGGCGAGATTCGGGATGATCGGCGCCGGTTCCTCCAATGATATCGGCAGGGAATTCGACGTGGATTCCCTGGAGAAGGCCTGCCGGACCTTGAAGCGGGGATGGATCCGGCGCGTGGACCTGGGACACATCGTCCGGGGGAGCGAGACGCTTCGCTATTACCTTGGCCAGGCCAATGTTGGGCTAGGGGCCCAGGTGAACAGATATGTGGACGCTCTGGCCCGACGGAAACCGGCTCTCGGTCGACGACAAACGCTCGCCGGCGTCCTCGGGATCATCAGGTCCTACCGTTCCGGGATTCTGCCGCTGTCGTTGACGATGGACTCGGAAGCCGGAACCGTCCGCGGCAAGTTCATCGCGGCCGTCTTCAGCAACATCCGCTACTGGGCGACGGGGAAGCTGATCGCGCCCGAGGCCCGGCCGGACGACGGGACCCTGGATGCCTGCCTCATCGGGATGTGCTCCTTCGGCCGCCTGGCCCGGATCGCGCGGCTCGCGGGAAAGGGGAGGCATGGAACGATGAAAGAGGTCCGGTTCCTGCGGTCCTCGAGTTTCGAAGTCTCCTCGGAAACGCCGTTCGAGGTCCAGACCGACGGCGAGATCATCGGCGGCGCGGAGTGTCCCGAAACATTCGAAAGGGTCGCCTTCAAGGTCCTTCCGCGGGCGCTGGACCTCGTCTGCTAATTGGGGACACAATACCAATTTCCGAATTTCCCGATTCCTCCCTGGGAAAACAGCCGGTTCAAAAAAATCGGAAACGGATATCGTGTCCCCAATTTGACAACCGCCCGCGCCGGGGTTGATACTAATCGCTTGCGGGAGGTTTTAATGAAACAAAAAAATAGCGAGGAGGACCCATGGCAATGTATAAGGACCTGGCGGGGAAGAGGATCGTGATCACGGGCGGCGCGAGCGGCATCGGGCTGGCGACGGCGCAGCGTTTCGTCGATGAAGGCTCGCGTGTGATCGTTCTGGACATCGATCGGAACGCCCTTGATGCGGTCGCTCGGGAGAATTGGGGGATCGAAGGGGCCATTCAGGCCGATGTGAGCGACCCCACCCAGGTCGCACGGGCCTTCCGTGAGACCGATGGACTCTTTAGAGGGATTGACGTCCTTATCGCAAACGCCGATATCAGTATCCGGAAGGATTTTGTGGAGATTCCCGATGAACAATGGGCGCGCGTCATCCACACCAACCTCGACGGGGTATTCTATTGCGCCCGGGAGGCCGTCCGGCGGATGAAAGCCCGGGGTTCGGGTGTCGTCCTGATGACGGCCTCGACAAACGGGACCGAAGGGCATCCCTTCTATGCGGATTATAATGCCTCCAAGGCCGGTGTCATCCTGCTCGCCAAGACCATGGCCCTCGAGTTGGCGCCGGTCATAAGGGTCAACGCCGTCTGCCCGGGATATGTTCTCACTCCGATGCAGAAAGCCGAGTATACTCCGGAAATGCTCGAGGCCGTGAATCGCAAGATCCCGATGAAACGTCACGCCGACCCCGCCGAGGTCGCGGCCCTATTCGCTTTCCTCGCATCGTCCGAGGCGGCCTATATCACCGGGGCTGAGATCTGCATCGACGGAGGTGAGACCGCCGGCCTCTCTTAAATTATCATTTTTTCCAGACCGGCACGCCTCGGCCGGGCGTCCAGGGTGCGCCCGCCGCCTCCATCTCGTCCCCAAGCTTCTTCAAGTCGACCTCGATCAGGGTCCGCAGTTCTTCCAGGTACTTCCCGAACGCGTCCGCCGCGATTTCGTAGCCGTGCTTGACGGTCTCCGTGATCGGGCTAGTCGTCGAGAGCTGGGCGTTTACCCGATCTATGAGAGACGGCGACGACGGTTCGGAGCGGCGCCGCATGGTGCGGTCGCCGTGGAGCGTCCTCATCGCTTCCTGCAATCGCTTCTCCAAAGTTTTGATCCTTTCCGCGAATTTCGGGTCGGCCTTGGGCGTTTCCATCAGGGCTTTCTTCATGAACCTGAGGCTCTTGGACGCTTCCTCGGCGGCCGCCCCCGCCCCCATCATAGCCCGCTGCAGCTCGCCGGCCTTCTTCTGGAAGGCGAGGAGGGCGCCGCGGTCCTTTTCCGCCATGCCGGCGAGGCCGAGGGATTCGACCATGAATGTTTCCGGTTTTCCGAGCGGCGTCAGAACGCCGTCGAGCTTCTTGGCCAGCGACACGGTAAACGTGCCCGGAACGACAAGCGGCCCTTGGGGGTTCCAGTCCCACTCGTCTCTCTCCTTCGACTCGAGCTCGGTCGGTTCGACCGCGGGATACCGCAGATCCCAGGCGATCCTGTGAATGCCTTTGCTCCCGGGGCCCGTGATCCGGCGAGCGACCTGGCCCGTCTCGTCGGCGACGGTCAGGACGATCTCGGGCTTGTCCTCGGTCTCTTCCGTCCGGAGCTTGTCCCAGCCTGGGAAGGAGACGGGCTTCCCGGCTTTGTCGAGTTCCTTCTCTTTCTCCCGCCGGGCCTCGGCCCCGCTCTTCAACGAATCCTTCAGGTAATAGGTGAACACGGCGCCGAAAGGCGGGTTGGGCGCCAAGTAGAACGTCTCGCCCAGGCAGCCCTTCCCGCTCGTGTCCAGCGGTCTGAGCGGGATGTACATCAAAGTTTTCTTGACGGGGAAGAGGATCGCACCCTCGTCCAGCGCCCGCTCGTTGATAAGCCTTAAAGGAGAGTAGTCGTCGAGAACGAAGAAGCCCCGTCCGAACGAAGCGCCGACAAGGTCGCCCTCCCTGTCCTGGACCTCTATGTCCCGAAAAGAGATCGTGGGCACGCCGCCCGTGAGCTTGACCCAGTGCTTGCCTCCGTCCATCGTCGCGTAGATCCCGAACTCCGTTCCTGCGAAGAGCAGGTCCTTCCGGACGCTGTCCTGGGCCACCGACCAGACCAGGGTCCGCTCGGGAATGTCGTCGGCGATGTTCGTCCAGGTCCGGCCGCGGTCGGCGCTCATGAGGAGGTAGGGCTTATAATCGCCGATCTTATGGCAGTCCACAGCCGCGTAAACGGTGTCGGCGTCGTGTTTCGAGGCCTTGATCCGGTTGACAAAGAAGAAGTCCGAAACGCCCGGGACCTTGTCGATCTTCCGCCACGTCCTTCCACCGTCCTCGGTCACCTGGATGAGACCGTCGTCGGTGCCCACATAGATGAGGTCCTTCCGGACCGGCGACTCGCTGACCGAGGTGATCGTGCTGAACTGCGACATGGCGCCGTGGTCCCACAGGGCATCCGGGCTCCAGGTCTTGCCCATGATCTTCTGATCCAGTCGGAAAATGTTGCGGGTCAGGTCGGGGCTGATCTTCGTCCAGGAGTCGCCCCGGTCATCGCTTTTCCAAAGATACTGTGAGGCGTAATAAATGCGCGCCCGGTCGTGCGGGCTGATGAGGACGGGGGAGTCCCAGTTGAAACGCAGCGGCGGTTCTCCCGGCTCCGGCTTTGGGCTGATATAGACAGCTTCTGTGCTCTTTCGGTCGTAGCGGAGGAGGTTCCCCTCCTGCCACTCGACGTACGCAATGTTGGGGTCCACTGGGTCGATGGCGCACGCATAGCCGTCGGCCCCGTAGGTGATAGTCCAATCGAAGTTGCTGATCCCATTGGCGTTAAGCGTCCTAGAGGGTCCGAGCTGGCTGCCGTTGTCCTGGGCGCCGCCGTGGACGTTGTAGAAGGGGAGGGCGTTGTCGAGGGCGAGCTTGTAAAATTGGGTGACCGGCAGGTTTTCAAAGAACCGCCACGTCTTGCCCCGATCGCGGCTCTCATACACGCCGCCGTCACTTCCGTTAAGCAGATGGTCCGGGTCGCCGGAGAAGAACGCCAGGGCGTGATTATCGCCGTGCTTGTTTCTCTCGCCAACCCGCCGGAACGTCTTGCCGCCGTCATCCGTCACCATCATCGCCGGGTCCATCTGGTAGACGCGGTCGAACGCGTTGGGGTCGGCGAAGATCTCCTGGTAATAATGAGGTCCCGTGCCGCTGCTCGTGTAGGAATTGCGCTTTTCGAAACTCTCGCCCTTGTTCGCGGAGCGATAGAATCCTTTCTCATCGGAGCCGGCCTCGATCGTGGCGTATACGACCCGCGGGTCGAAGGGGGAGACGGCCAGGCCGATCTTGCCCATGTCCCCGGACGGAAGGCCGACCGTGAGCTTCCGCCAGGTCTTCCCGGCGTCCTCGGACTTGTGGATCCCGGATTCGGGCCCCCCGCCCATGAACGCGGCCACGGAGCGTCGGCGCTGGTAGGCGGCGGCGTATAAAATGTCGGGGTTCGATGGGTCGAATTCTACGCTCGTGACTCCCGTTTCCTTGCTGATCTCGAGGGACAGGACCCAGGTCTTTCCGCCGTCAACGCTCTTAAAGAGGCCGCGCTCTCCGCCCGGCGACCAGAGAGGGCCCTCGGCTGCGACGTAGATGACGTTGGAGTTACGGGGATCGACAAGGACCCGGCCGATATGCTCCGAGTTCTTGAGGCCCATGTTCGTCCAGGTTTTCCCGCCGTTCAGGCTCTTGTAGACGCCGTCTCCGTACCCGACGTGGCGCCCGCTGACGTTCTCGCCCGTCCCGACCCAGATGACCTCCGGGTTTGAGGGATCGAGGGTGATACAGCCGATGGAATAAGAGGCTTGGGAATCGAAGACCGGCGTCCAGTTCATGCCCGCGTTCTCCGTCTTCCAGACGCCGCCCGAGCCCGCGGCGACGTACCAGGTCGCCTTGTCCTTGGGGTGGATGACGATGTCGCTGATCCGTCCGGACATCAGGGCCGGCCCGATGTTCCGGAATTCCAGTCCGGAAAGAACCTCGGATGTGATCAAACTGGTCTTGGCGGATTTGGAGCCGGGTTTGACATCTTCGGCCCAAGCTGCCATGGAAACGATGAAGATCGCGAGAAGAACCAGGATTACGGTCTTTTTCATATCTTCCTCCTTCGATCGGCGCTTGCGGACGCCGGAAAGAACTATTTACGCCAGACCTGCAATTAATTCAACCTCAATTTGAAGATGAGGTTGGTTGACCGGCCGAGGCTAATCGAGTAAAATTGGGGCTATGAAAGACAGGCGCCTGTCGGGAAGCCTTGCGATCATGTCTCCGATCATCCTAATTATCGCCCTGTCTCTGCCCCTGCTTTTTCTTTTCCTGCTTTCGGTCGCCTTGATCTTCGAGGTCGTCCGGATGTCCAGGGCGGCGCCTCTGGGACCCGCCTCGGTCCTCTCGTTTTGTCACGGGCTTCTCCCGTCCAGGAGCCCGCCTCTAGCCGCCTGATCTACCCCTTGCTTTTTGGAAAACGATTCCGGCGGCAGAGGAGATTCCTATGCAACAACAAGAGAAAGTCAAGACGTTTGCGTTCAAGAAAGTAGTCCAGCCCTTCACGAAAACACGGGCCTTGTTCGATAAAGCGACCGGAAACCCGGTCGAAACGAATCTCGACATTTACAGGGGGGTTGTTTCGGCGGTCAAGTCTCGAGATTATAGAGGGCTTCCGGATGGAGAACTCAAAACCCGGTCCGAGGCCCTCATCGCGGAGGCGAGGTCCGTTCCCGATTTCAGCGAACACGATGTTATGAACGCACCCTTTTCTCCACACGACCGGCTCATCGAGGCTTTCGCCCTCGTCCGGGAGGCGTCCCGCCGCGTTCTGCGCCTCGACCCGTTCGACGCCCAGCTCATCGCCGGATTTGCCATGGCTAGCGGAAAGATCGCCGAGCTTCCGACAGGGGAGGGGAAGACGCTGGCAGCTGTCTTTCCCGCATTTTTTCACGCCTTGTCCGGAAAGGGCGCTTACGTCCTGACGTTCAATGACTATCTGGCCCGGCGCGACGCGGCCTGGATGGGCCCCATTTATGAATTTTTAGGCCTTACTATCGGTTGCGCTCGGGAGGGCGCTCAGGCCGGAGACAAGCGTCGCGCGTACGCTTGCGATGTGACTTATGCCACCGCCAAGGAAGCCGGTTTCGACTTTCTCCGCGACGGGATCGCGTCCTCGGTCGGGGATCTCATCCATCGTCCTTTTCATATGGCGCTCGTGGACGAGGCCGATTCCATTCTCATCGACGAGGCGCGCGTGCCCCTGGTCATAGCGGGGGTGGGGGAGAAGGCGACGTGGGACGCCGGCCGGCTGGCGGGGCTCATAAAAATGTCCGGTCCCGGATGTGATTACGAGACCGACGCCGAGCACCGGAACGTCTTTCTGACGGACGAAGGAGCGGCCCGCCTCGAAGCCGCCCTCGGCTGCGGCAGCCTCTATGACGCGAAAAACCAGCAGCTTCTAGAGGCCCTTCATTGCGCTCTTCACGCCGAGGCCCTTCTTACACGGGACGTGGACTACATCGTTCACGATTCACAGATCGAGATCGTCGACGAGTTCACGGGCCGTGTCGTGAACAACCGGCACTGGCCGGACGGCCTGCAGGCCGCGGTTGAGGCGAAGGAGGGGCTTGCCCGGAAGTCAGAGGGCCGGATCTTGGGCTCGATCACGCTCCAGCATTTTTTCCGACTCTACCCGCGCCTCTCGGGGATGACGGCGACAGCCCGGCCGGCGGCCCGGGAGTTCAAGGAGTTATATGGACTGAACACGGTCGTCGTCCCGCCGAACCGGCCGAGCGTCCGGGTCGACGAACCGGACAGGATCTATACACACAGGGAAGCGAAGCGGACGGCGATCGCCGACGAGATCGCCCGGGTCCATTCCGGGGGCCGGCCCATTCTCGTCGGCACGGCGAGCGTACGGGAGTCGGAAGAACTGGCAACGGACTTGAAGGGCGCCGGCATCGTTTGCGAGGTTCTCAACGCGAAGAACGACGATCTTGAAGCCAAGATCATTGCCGGGGCCGGCAAACCGGGCGCGGTCACCATCTCAACCAACATGGCCGGACGGGGCACGGATATCAAGCTCGGCGGTGAGGACGAACGGGAGCGCGATCGGGTCGTGGCGCTGGGAGGATTGTACGTCATCGGAACGAACCGTCACGAAAGCCTCCGTATCGATCATCAGCTCCGGGGCAGGTCGGGCCGGCAAGGCGATCCCGGA
>Ga0315277_10010682_pt1 | contig 11611 bp, 13 predicted proteins | sample YL17G05_15_MG_FD_203695 | JGI IMG/M metagenome (GOLD analysis project Ga0315277, IMG submission 203695) | Sediment microbial communities from Yellowstone Lake, YNP, Wyoming, USA - YL17G05_15 | ecosystem: Environmental > Aquatic > Freshwater > Lake > Sediment | place: USA: Wyoming | collected...
CTTCCCTTTCGATCTCGGGGGCCAATTGTTCGATCAGCACTCCAACCCCACTCAGACCTCGAAGCGTCGCCCGATTAGATTTACCATTAATTGCAAATACGGGCGATTGCAATGTTAAGGTCAGAACAATAACCAGCAATACGATTAACCATTTTTTCCTATCCATCATTCCACCTCCTATGGAAGACTGGAGTTATTCTCCGATCCCTCAGAAATATCTTGCCGAGAGTATATAGACCAGACATCTTAAATTATTGATGAGTGGAGTCCGTCTCTCTCTTTTCCACCGTGCGCTCAATCCTGAAACTATTCTTCTGCTACACTTCCTTCCTAGTAGCCCTGGATTTGGGTGGAGGGCCCCGCCAAGGCCCCGAAGCCCGCAACCTCAAGTTATGCGGGGTTGAAGGCACTCTTCTTGTTGTGATATTTCTTAGATATTGACTTTTCTATCCAGGTACTCTGAATAACCTCTTATCACCGGGGAGTATTCTTTTTCCATTAATTTCGAAGAGATCAAGAAATCTGCTGTCGATCTATTACATGCAGTGGGAATGTTATAGAGCACTGATATTCTTAAAAGGGCCTTTACATCTACATCATGCGGATGAGGTTGCATGGGATCCCAGAAGAATATAAGAACATCAATATTCCCGTCCACAATCATTGCACCGAGTTGTTGATCTCCGCCAAACGGTCCAGACTTTAGTCTGACTATATTATGCTTTAGAGGATGTTCTTGATCTATTCTTTCCGCTAAAGCCTCTTCTACTAACCTCCCTGTCGTTCCTGTGCATATCAATTGATGGTTTAACAGTAGGTTCCAGTTCCAATTCACCCACTCCACCAAATCCTTTTTAAGGTTGTCGTGTGCAACAAGTGCAATACGTTTTGTAGCTTCCATTCTGCCTCCGTTTGTTAGTGAAGTGGAGCCGCGTGGGCTAAAGCCCGTGATTCCTCCACATGCGTCAAAGGGCGGAACCCTCCGAAGCATACCCCACTATGCTCCTCCGGAGCTTCGAGGGGTACCCTCCACGCATTCATCCACGGTCTTAAGCTCGTCGCTTTCTGCGTAGGAGGGTAAACTTTTTCAAAACTCATAGATGCTCAAAACCATCTTTATAATAGCTTATTGGTATGAGTTATTCAACGTCCGCAATTTCGCATGACGTTCAAGGCTAAAAGAAGTCGCGAAGTATTTGGATGTAGGCTTTTCGGTCAGTGTTATCTGCTGTTGGAGGGAGGATGATCTACCATGTTTCAATTTTTAAGCTTTCAATTGCTTCAAAGTGGGAATCTTTAGTGATCAATGTAAGACCATATTGGAGGGCGATTGCAGCAATCCATATATCATTCTCAGGAATCGGTTGGCCTTTCTCTCTCAAACTGTTCTTTATATCTCCGTATTTTTTGGCTATGCCTGTGTCGCAAGGAAGCACCGTATTGTTGAAAGCAAATTCATCTATAAGGGCAAGATTTTCTTCAAATTTTATCGATCTGTATGCTCCAAAATATAGCTCTCCAATAGCAACACAAGGAACAAACACTTCTTCGGCTTTCGCTATGCGATCATGAATTTGAGAGTCTTTTGCAAAGAGAGAAATAATAATGTTTGTATCAAGAAGATATTTACCATTCACTGATGTCTACCTTCTCACAGCCTTCCTCTATTGCTTTTGACATTAGTTGCAGATCATCAGCAGGAATGAACCCTTCGAATCGCAGTAGACTTTTACCTACGACCCCTTTGGGGCTTAAGGCTTTTACGAATTCAAGAACACGAAGTTGAAGGTCATGAGGAAGTTTATTAATCTGACCGATGAGATTATCTTTTATGGTTTCGGTTGTCATAAATCCCCCTCCTCTAATTTGTTAATTCTAACATAACCCAAATCTTTATGGTATACAAAAAAGAGAAAAAGAGAAGGGCGAAGGCCTTGGGTGATTAATCTTGGGCACCCTGTTATCTGCCCTCTTGTCTTTTATGTCCAATCTTTTAGTCTGCTGTTATGTGCGGGTTTGCATGGGTTTAGATGCTCTGGATTTCCACCAGCTTAAAATAAATAAGCACCCGGATACAAAAGGGAGTAATGCAGTAGTTAAGACAAGACGTAGCATTGCAAAAATGCTATCGAGGCTTATTCCCCATTCCGATAAATAAGCAAAATATATGAAAAATGCGACCAACCCTTCAATCACCAACACAACTCCTCCAATAACTTTCCAACACCATGCAACGGCAGCACTGAACAAGAAAATCAAACCAGGCACGGCAGTATGAACCAGAATTCCTCCGAACCCCAATCCCATCCTTAACCCCGAGCTTAAGCCATGGAACGACCAATAACCACCCGAAATTAGTATTATGGTCACTGCAATGTTCCGAGACCACTTTGGCACCCGATTAACACTGTAGGCAGCACTCAACATAATTCTTGCCCCTTTTCCTCGCAAGATAGCGTATAACGTTTTGGATTGGCGAAGTCCCGACTCAGTCGGGACTTTCCGAAGGGTGGAAACGCCAATCTTGTGTTATCTGCAGTTGCGGGCAATTTATTGCGCCTTTCGTATTTAATGGGCAATTAGCCATAAACCTTTAATATTTTGTGTTGCTCCAAGAGAAGCAAGAAAACTCTTTTTGCCTTGAATGAAACAGACTGCACATGCGTTATTACTTTCCTAATTTCGCGTGAGTAAAGATTACGAAATTGTTTAGAAGGACCCCAGAAAGCTATAACTATAACGAGTGTACAGTTAGAATAGTCCTTTTTAGCCTTCTTCAAACAAACATCTTGAATGAATTTACACAGACGTTCAATATCTTCTCCCGGTGCATACACATCACATTTCCCGTAGCCACGCGATACAACGAGTTTGGCGTCTTTTGCTTCAGATTCCCAATCGTCTGGAAACGTAAGCTCAACGTAATCAATGATATTACCGTGAGTATCTCTAACAATTGCATCATATCCTTGATTACCAAGGATCGGCTCCACACGGCATGTGTTTGGATACGTTTTAAGTGCGAAAATGCTGAGTGGAATGATTTCCTTAATGAAAACATTATAAATACCTTGCCTTTGTATCGCGGCGTGCCGTTCAGTTGTTATCGCTCTTAATTTCTCTTTGTGATAACAGACGAACTGTCTTAAGCCACGCGGACATCTTGGTTTTTCAATATCCTTTTTTGTAATCATTAGAATTCTGTACCAATTTACTGATAGTCTTTATTATCCTGCCCGCGATGAGCAGATAACGTTCAAGGCTAAAAGAAGTGCAATAGCATTTGGATGACAATCTTTTAGCCTGTGTTAGCAGATGTTTCGCCCACATCATTTTGCATTAATAAATGTCTTTTTCCGACAAGTATTTCGTATAGGACAGGGTTCGCCGGCCCAGTCACAATAAGCTTCTTCTGAAGTACACCAGTCAACACCAATACTGAAAACTGGCTCATCAAGACAACCTGGAAAAGATGGCCGCAGATATCTGGCGCTCTGAATTATATCGTCCTTTACTTCAGAAACGGAATAAATGCCTTTCTGCCTGTCAACTAAACCTGTCCTCAAAAAAACTCGTGCAACGTGTCTGTCAACGGCAACGTCTATTCTTTCCCAATTGGTCAGAGATATACCAAAATATGTGCCAAGCAGACGACCCATCATTCGTGATATCTTCTGACTAATTCCATCAAAATCTTCAAGTCGTTCCATGACAACACTCGCTGGTACACTATTCGCCCAAATATTTGAGGCACTACCTTTATATTCACTGACGAGTTTCCTGCTGGCCGCGATAATTCTTCTTGTTAGTGTGGGTGGAAATCTGTGAAGAGCTTGACCATGTTGACCACGTAGAAGGTAAGGGAGTAATTGCCTCTCTTGCATTTTTGCAAGGCGAAAAGGGTCAATATGTCCTAATCTCCTATGCAACTCGAATGGTGCGATCCATGCTTTTTCATAAGGTATCAAGTAATTGAATATTGCGCCAAAAAGAAGTGCATTCGGATTTTGTAGCAAAAAATCACCTACTTCTCGACTTAATCCCCACGAATCTAAATTTGTTGCTTTGACTACATTTTCCATTTGAGGACAGGGGCTATATCTGAGCATATCTTTTACGATTCTTTCGTTTATAATTTTTTCAGTCATAAAACTTCTCCATGCTTATTTGTGGGCGAAATGTCGGCTAACGTTTCTGGCACAAAAGAAGTGCGGTAGCATTTTCCATCTTACTTTTGTCCCGTGTTAGCCGACGTCACCTTTTAAAAGAGATCGCTGTTCCTTATAGCCCAGGAGAAAACCGCCATTTCCACATCGATGGGCAAGAACTCAACACACTCCCCATGGATATCAGTATAGCCGATGCATGACTTGCCAAGCTCCTTAGCTATACGGACGCACTCTGGGACGAACTCGTTAAGGTAGACACTCAAGTTGTAATTAAACCCGTTACGAGTGTAAACGGCAAGACGCAAGCTGCCAGTACCCCCATCTTCAATTCTAAAGTTGATATTTGTCACATAGCAAAGTACTTGACTGGTCTGTCCATCGACAGGATTAAGCTTGAACTTCCGAGCAAAAAATTGGGATAAAAATTTGTCGAGAATAGGAACGTTTTGTCGGCCGTAAAGAAAGGAAGCAATCGCCGTACAGACTGGAAGGTTGCAATTTCTAACCTTGAGATGCTCAATTAAAATTCCCAAGTTTTGAGTGTTGACAAAAGGACCGAACCAAAGCAACCTGTTCAAATAATCCGTACCAAGACATTCGAGAGTTCTGCAATATTGTGAGGTCTGACCCTGTCGATTATGTGTTTTCCACCGATGAATTTCAACAAGTGCGGAATGCAGCACATCCCAATGACCTTGCGCAATAGCTACGTGAGTATCTGCACATAGGCGATTGATATGTTCCTCTGATGCCTGTCGCCCAGTGCCCAAAGGCCATTCGTATGATTCCCGGTAGGCCTTGAACCATTTTCCTACTTCTGGACTTAATCCTGAGTCATTCATGTTTTTTAAAGGTGATGTCGGCTAACGTTTAAGGCTAAAAGAAGTGCGAAGCATTTGGATGTCGAGCTTTTAGCCGATGTTAGGCGACCCGAAGGGCGAAGCGTTTTGCGAGCCTGATCCTGAAGGTTTCATTCGCCACTTCCTCCTAGAATCCAGATCACCGTCAATCCTTGTTTCTTAAGATAATCTCGAACGTGAGTTTCATTATTAACTCTCAGATTGTTATCCACTTCTTGGGATGGGTCTTTCCATACCTTATGTGCGAATAGTCGATTAATCCTTCCTTTAACAACATCCCACTTATCTTCATGAACCTCTCTTAGCAGAATTTTATTTCGCTCTCGTTCATCATATAATCCTAAAACTTGGGCAACGACATCTCTCAACATCCCACTCCAAGCTTTCAATGATCCTGCGGCGTAAATCCGTTCTGCTACTCGATGAGTGGTATCATTCGTGGTCGGGTTCCATTTGCCTGATAGGCTTTCTTGGGTCAAGATATTCATAAGGTTGAGGACATTCGTTCGCTCAAACTCTCTAAGCTCATCGGAATCCTCGATGTCTATGTCCAAGGGAGGGGAGGTTATGAAGTGTTTGAATATTGTTTGTTTTAGAGCATGTATGCTCAAAGGATTCTTTCTAGTTCGATTGCGCTCTGCGATATACTCTGATATTAAACTGTCCTTGTCTTCCAAAATGCTATCGTAGATATTACTTCTGAGCATGTTTAGAGCTTCTGCTTTGCTCTTGCCTTTTTCCACCAGGAAAGTAACAAATCCACTCTCTGATTTTTTACCTTTTATTTGAACATATTCTTCCCATTCTTCTTTGAACAAATCGGCCCATTTATTTATTAGTACTGAAGTAAAGAATGGCATCTGACGCAAATCATCATGCGCCGTTAGATTGGTTTCTTTTAGGACTTTCACATCTGGATTTATGTAGACCTTGCATTCGATTTCCTTTCTACCTGCCCATATCTGAGCCGCTGATTTATGTTGCCCATCAAATAGGAGGATTTTGTCATTTACTAACCTGCATATCGCAGGTGATAACTGAGTGTGCGTCAACAAGTGTCTATATAATTTCCATAATCTTTTCATCTCTAAAGGGCGGGGTTGAATTTGGTCTCTACCTCCTCCTGGGTTGTAATCATTTTTTATATATTGGATTGGCAAAATAATGTAAAAGTATTTGTAGCCTGTAGAAGGACATTTAAACAAAGGTAGCATAAGAGGCTCTATTCTATTCTCAAAGAATAGTTTTATTTGCTCTCCTATATTGGAGATTTCCGTTTTAATGCTTTTCGCATATTTGTCAGTTCTTTTCTCCAGCACATCATCTAATCTTCGTGGCTGAGGATTGTTGAAGAAATCCTCCATTTCCAATCTTGCTCTAAATTCTTCAATTGAGAGGGTGCCAATCCTTTTATGATGTTCACGGCACACTGGTGCTAGGTTTGATACTTCTGTCGGTCCCTCTTGAGAAAAAGGCTTTATATGGTGGTAATCTATCTCGGATTCATTGTCTATGGGATGGTTGTTTACGAAGCACCTTATTTTGCCTTCTCGTGTGTGTTGCTCACAAATAATCCTTCTTTCGTTCTCGTTTGGCTCACGATGTATAGCCATTTTTAAACCCCCTTCTAATTCGAATCTTCTTGCCGAGCAAAATGTTGCTTAACTCGTTGACATCCGAACTCATCCGAACTGGTTCGTTTATCCCCTCAAAAATGGGAGGATAGACGAAGTTCGGATATACCAACTCTGGCTGACAGTGATTCACCTTTTCCCCCCTCTCATAAATCATCACCTCCTTTGAGAGTTAAATTATCTAAGGGACTTTTTATCTTTCCAATGCTCTTCGTACTTACATGCGTATAGATTTCAGTCGTCTGGCTATGCTGATGTCAAAGTATTTCCTAACTTCGGGGACAGTCCCGATTCAAATCCCCCCTCGCCCCCCTTTTCTAAAGGGGGGATGGAATGATTATCCGTCTGTAAATCTGGGATAGTCCCTTTCAGAGCAGGGTCTATCCTGACGTTTTCATAACCAAAAACCTTCAAAATCTCTTCACCCTCACCCCATCCCTCTCCCGCCCAGGGAGAGGGAAAGAGAGCTGCTACATAAGACAAAAAACCCCATTCCTTATTTAGAAATGGGGTTTCGGTTCACTTCCAGACCATATGCCCACCCTGTCTGTGGTTAAAGGGTTAAAGGATATTCGTACATGGCCTCTATTTTTGGGAAAAGATTATTCAATTAAGACGAAAAAGTCAACAAAAATAGTTTTGGTGTTTTGAATTTGCCCTGTGATTCAGACAATAGACCATAGACGCCAGACATTAGACTAAAAAAAAGGTTTGAGAGCGCTGTAAGGGTTAATTCCCTATATTGAAAATCTAATGTCTAAAGTCTGAAGTCCAGTGTCTGGATTGCATCTTTCAATCCCTCTGAGAGGTGAATAAAGTACCCCGCAGCAGAGCTGCGGGGCATCCAATTCTCTAGAAATCTCTCCTCCCCCTTGATGGGGGAGGATTAAGGTGGGGGTGATGATAAGATCATTTCCCCCTCACCCTAACCCTCTCCCCCCAGGGGAGAGGGGAGGCCATTCATCCCCCCAGCAGAGCTGTGGGGGTATTCTGGCATATTTTTATAAACCTCAATCGTGGCTTATTGTTTTTGATAGCAATGCGTAGAATTCTGGTACTGAGCATTTTAGCAAAACTCCACCATGGTGCTGTTTGCCATTCTCATATGTGGAATGTATAATGCTTTCAAAGTTGAATTTTTCTGTATTTGAGGGAGGAGGCTATTGAATGGAAGAAATAAGGATGCGTCGTATTATGCAGATCTTTGAACAGAAAAAGATAGAAAATATTCCAGAAGAGATATCTACACAATTGGAGAAAATTAGATTGAGCGAGAGGATTAAACCACGCATGCAGATAGGTATAACCGTTGGTAGTCGGGGGATTAAAAACATACCGCTCATCATAAAGTGCGTTATCGAAGAAGTTAAAAAAAGAAGGGGTGTTCCTTTCATTCTTGCGGCCATGGGTTCCCATGGTGGCGCCACTGCGGAGGGACAAAGGAAAGTTTTAGAGAATTACGGAGTGACGGAAAAAACCATGGGTGTGCCCATCAAGAGCTCAATGGACGTGGTCGAATTAGGGCGTCTTGAAAATGGTCTACCTGTTTATTTCGATAGGGTTGCTTTTGAGGCAGACGGTATCGTCGTGGTTAACCGGATCAAGGTGCATACCGCTTTTAAATCAGCGATTGAGAGCGGATTGTGCAAAATGTTGGCTGTCGGTTTGGGTAACCACGAAGGGGCAAGTTTGGTACATCATTTAGGAGTAAAAGGCCTCAGAGATTATATGGTTGATTTCGCTAAAGTCATATTGGAGAGGGCTCCGGTTCTTTGTGGATTAGGTGTCCTTGAGAACGCCTATGATGATACTTACAGGTTGACGGCAGCCGTACCAGAAGACTTTGAGAGAGTGGACATGGAATTGCTCAAGGAATGTAAAAAGATCATGCCTGCCCTTCCAGTGTCCGACATTGACATTCTTATCGTCGAACAGATTGGAAAGAATATTAGCGGGACTGGAATGGATACCAATATTGTGGGTGGAATTAGAGAATATCGCGAGGGAGAGTATGATCCCCCGAAGATCAAAAAGATCATCGTTCTCGATTTAACCAAAGAGGCGGAGGGAAACGCCTTAGGAATTGGATTAGCCGACCTCATCACCAGGAAATTACATAACAAGATTGACTTCGGAGCCACTTACGAAAACACCATTACAACCACCTTTCTTGAAAGAGCAAAAATACCCATCGTCTGCAAGACTGAGGAGGAGGCATTCCAGATAGCGATGAAGACCATCTGGAATCTACCTGGTACTAAACCCCGTATGATGATTATTCGCAATACCTTAAAATTAGATGAATTATATGTCTCGGAAAATATTTGGGAGGAAATTAGCAATCGATCCGATATGAGACCTTGTGGAGATTGGGAAAAGCTACGCTTTGATCATCAAGGGGATCTGATGTTGCGGGTTTAATTGTGGAGCCCCACGGCTAAAGCCATAGCCCCTCCCCACCGCTTCGGCAGAACGTAACGATGAGAGGATGAGCCGACAAAGTCATCTGATCCCGATCTATTGTTCAATCATGAGTCCATATCTATTCTTAGGCATGGCCTAACGCCAAGTCACCTTAGGAGGAAAACGATGAACGAGGCGTATGTATTTCACACCCGGAAAGCCGAGGGTCATCGCTGAGTAACATCGGTGATCCGCCGGGATACCCAACCATCCTTTAATCTTAGGGGCACGGTTTACCGCGTTCACCAGGAACCCGTTGAAGCAACATCCAAGCCCGAGGGTGTGGGCCATCAAGGAGCAGTTATAGAGGGCCACCGAGCAGTTGAATGACGAGTTAGTGTCCCAGGATTCGGCGTGGGCGAGCATCACGACTGGCGCATGATAGAATAGGCGATCTTTGCCCTGCTTCATTTGTTCGTTTGCATAGTCAACCTTTGGAAGTGATTCACGCAGATATTCTGTAGTTTTTCGACCCGCAACGAGAGATAATAAGACCGTACCGAACCATCCCCGAGCTCGCGAAAAGATTTTATCGTAAAAGCTTATCGTCATCTTTTGTAACTCTGCAATCTGGTTAGGCGATGTCAACACCACGTAGTGGACATTCTGGCTATTGGTCCCTGTGGGTGCATATCTTCCCGCATCAAGGATTTTATTCAAAACCTCTTCCGGGACGGGGTCACTCGTGTAGATTCGAACTGAGCGCCTTTCCCGCAAGAGAAGTTCCAGTATCCCAGGAGACGTGGCAGAGGCCTCCCCTTTTTTCGGGTGCATATCAAAACAACTTCCTTCATGAAGAATGGCCTCAGTCGGACATACAGCTCCGCAGTGCCCACAGCCGATACACCAATCACCCCTGACCACTGAGGATTTGGCCTCAACCATATCGAGGACAAAACTTGGACAAATCGCGACGCATCGTTCGCAACCAACACAATCTTTTGTGATCACCACCGGTGGGTTTACCTTGCGTTTCATAATCCCAGTACCCTCCCTCTTCCAAAATTTATACATGAACAGAATGGCGGCTGCTATATCGAATTACTTCAATCATACAACGTTTACCTATTTGGGTCGAATGAATAACTTTAATCATCGAGAAAGGGAAGGGACATTACCACTCACTCTCGTTTAACTGGACTTTTGGCCCTCCTCCAAAAGATATAGAATCACGATTTCAAGGAAGGAAGATTTAAAAAGGGGGTTGTTTAGTACACCCACAACTATTCACTTCGCAGTAGTAGGTGTTGTTGACGATTACTAATTGAAAGAGTGACTAACGGTTCTCACACTCAGGAAGAGGTCCGTTCTCCCGCCTTTGTAATTTTTGATCTCTTATAACATAATTGATAGTAGGAAGAAGCAAGAGGTTTAAAAGGAATGTTTCTCCAACTTTTTCCGTTTCTGGGCATACATCAGGGCATCCGCCTTAGACAGGAGTTCGTCTATCGAAATAGGATATTCAGGATCAAAGTGAGCAGTTCCCACACTAATCGATAGTGTATAGCGTCGCGACTCCTTGGCATCATAACCTTTTAGGTTTTCATACAAGCGATCTATAATAATCTCACCCTGCTCATCAGTGGATTCTACTAGAACTCCAAATTCATCTCCTCCAATCCGAGCAATAATATCCGACTCACGAAAGGTGTTTTTGAGGATCTTGGCAAGGTCTATTAATGCTTGGTCTCCTTCATTGTGTCCATAGTGGTCGTTAATCCATTTTAAATCATCCATATCGATAAAAAGGAGCAACAACCTTTTCTTTGTCCGAATGGCTACCTTTAAATACTGGTCTATCAAAACAAAGAACCTTCGCCGATTATACAAACCTGTAAGCTCATCGGTGAGGGAAAGAACCAGCAACGCCTCCTCCCCCTTGTAGTCACGCATCATTTTATCAAATCGGATGACGAATTCAGTAGTAGAGAATGGCTTATTAATAAATTCTCGTGCCCCTGAAGCCACAGCGGTTTCTGCTGAATATTCCTCAGGATGCCCTGTTATGACCATTACAGGAAATCTTTGATCATGTCTTGAGAGCTCCTTTGTAAGGGCAATCCCATCCATTTCGGGCATGACAATGTCAGTAATTACGGCATCGAATTTGGTTTCCATAATTTTATCCAACGCCTCAAGGCCGTTACTTGCGGTTACACAGTGATGTCCCTTTTGGCACAACAAAGTTACAATTAACTTTCTCATTGATTCCTCATCATCCACCACAAGAATTTTGTAATGAGTAGATTCCATATTTAACCTTCCTAATTCTTCAAATTTCGAATCTCGGTAAAAGGGACATTTTTTATGGTTGATATCATTATTTTCCTACAAAGTCAAAAAAAGCGGAGAATATTTGGGTCGAGTAGAGCACAGGCGCAGTAAATTTAGGTTAAGGACTTTCCGTTTCCAGCCCTTTCGTCTGCTGGTGCCAAAGAGCCTCAAACCTTGTCCCTGTTTCCTATGCCCCCTCTAAAATTCCGTA
>Ga0315277_10010685_pt1 | contig 11610 bp, 21 predicted proteins | sample YL17G05_15_MG_FD_203695 | JGI IMG/M metagenome (GOLD analysis project Ga0315277, IMG submission 203695) | Sediment microbial communities from Yellowstone Lake, YNP, Wyoming, USA - YL17G05_15 | ecosystem: Environmental > Aquatic > Freshwater > Lake > Sediment | place: USA: Wyoming | collected...
CACAGCCACGATTCATGAAAGAAAAAACTATGAAGAGCAGTGACCTTCGAGCGCGTCTTCGAAAAGACCGCCCCATGACAAGCATTACCATTAGGATGCCCGAGGACGTTGTAAAGGAGCTCAAGCGGGTAGCTCCCCTTCTTGGATTTTCAGGATATCAGCCTCTAATTCGAGCTTATATCGGGCAGGGACTGCGCAAAGACCTGGAAAAGATCCAAGGCAGACCCAAGCTGGAGGACCTGGTAAAGAACCTGCGTCGGCATGGAGTAAAAGAGGACGTAATAACTTCAGCAATCGCCGAACTACGGTCGGCCTAACAACGGCATCCAGCCGCCGGTGCAAAAACCGCACCGCGGCTGATGCCGGGCGTTATGCGGATCCGCAAAGCGGTGAACACGAAGCGAGGTAACGGCTGACGGCAACGCACCATTGAGGTATCGATGCTCAAATTGAATCGCAAATTTGCAGTAACGCGCTCCGACGGCTACAACGCCGTTCGCGTATTTCACCGAAGTCGCGTGCGAAAGAGAGACCCTCGGTTCCTATTGAAGTGCGGCTGCTGTGAGAACAGGTTTGAGATTTACTACGGCGGCGACTCCCTTGAGATCGGCGGAGTCACGGGCTCGGTTGAAAACTGGCGAGAACTGTTGCTCCCTTTACTGAACATGAAACTGCCCGGGCAGAAGCCGAGAAAGCGGAATGCCTCGCGGCGTGCGCAGACAAAAAGGGCGGCGTGAATTGGCAAGCCCTTGCTTCAACCGACCGCATAACAAGCCGCTGCAGACCGACGAGCGGCGCGTTGCGGTTCCGGCTTATTGCAGGTTAACTCTCGCGCCGCTCGCGGCTGAGCGGCAGAACGTTAGACAGGCAGAAAAAGTGATTGTTCTGCGAGAGTACGATATTGTTCGGGTTGCGAAGTTGATCGAACCTGCGCGCAGGTTCGACGGGAGCGAGGGCGCGCGACGGCCACCGCAGATCGGCGATGTGGCGACGATTTGTCATGTTTACGACCCAAAGGACCCGATCGCGCCCGTTGCCGTGGAGATGGTAGACCACGAAGGACGAACACTCTGGCTTGCAGACTTCCAGCGAAGCGAGCTGGAGTTTGTTGAGCGCCCGTAGCCATCCCGGCATCACCCGGGTGCTCTGGCTGTCTAACACGCCGATGCACCGGACGGCCTTCGGCCGCCGGTGATCGGCATGACGTTAGCTTGCAGCACCACAAGAGGGAATCGTGATCAAGAGCGAGACAACTGAGTCGAGGCGTCGGCAGGTGTTCGTGAGCTACGCCCAGGCCGACAAGGTTGTAGCTCGTCAAGTCGCGGAGGCTCTGCGGAACGCTGGGCTGCTTGTGTGGATCGACGCCTGGGAACTGGCAGCTGGAGACTCCATCGCACAGCGGATCGACCAAGCTATTGCCTCCAGCGACATCCTCCTTGTCCTCCTCTCCCAGAGTTCCGTTGCCTCACAATGGGTCCAAAAGGAACTCAGCGCCGCACTCTCAGGCGAACTCCGGGACAGGGCCATCACAGTCATACCGGCCCTGATTGAGGACTGCCGCATTCCTCCTCTCCTGGCTGACAGGCAGTATCTTGACCTGCGCCGGGACCTCCCTGCGGCAATACAGCGGCTGGTCGAGCAAATAGGCTCAGCTCCAGCGCTGGATTTTTCGAAACTCGACGGCCGCGCCTTCGAGGCAATGGTCGGCGACCTTCTCGCGACCCTTGGTTTTGCGGTCCAGCGAACTCCCCCTACGCGGGACTCTGGTTTCGACTTCGTCGCCTCGTATCGCTCTCGTGACCCGTTTGGTGCCGAACAGACGGACACGTGGCTCGTGGAGGTGAAGCTCTACCGCGACGAACGAGTCAGCATCGCGGTTCTGCGGCAGTTGCTCGGCGTCCTGGTGATGACGGGCGGCACCAAGAAGGGCCTAGTCGTAACGAACGGCCGGCTCACCTCCGTGGCTCGGACGTTTCTAGTGGAGAGCATCGAGAGATCTCGCCATGAGCTTCGCATCATTGATGGAACGGAGCTCACGAATCTGCTTATTCAGCACCCCGAGATTGTTAGAAGGTACTTCCACTCTGGTGGCAGTCATGAGTGACGCCCAGAGCATTCGCAAGCGACTACAAGACTGCCCCGCAGGACGTGAGGGATGGAAGCAGTTTGAGGACGCCTGCATCGAGGCTCTTCGGTTTCTCTTTGTACCTCCACTCACCGAGCCGATCATTCAGCCACGAACCTACTCCGGGATCGACCGGCGTGATGCCGTGTTTCCCAATCGCAACATGGAAGAGCCAAACAACTGGGGGCATCTTCTCCGGGAGCTTGCGGCTCGGATGGTGCTGTTCGAGTTCAAGAACTACGACGCCGAGGAGATTGGCAAGGAGGAAACGAATCAGACACGCAACTACCTATCTCCTCCGATGGGAAAGCTCGCGATCATGTGCTGCAACCGGGAACCAAATCACGCGGCGCACATCAAGAGGAACACAATCTTCAGCGAGGACGGCAAAGTCATCTTGTTCGTTACACGCGACCAGCTCATAGAGATGATCTTCATCAAAGAACGAGGGGAAGATCCGTCAGACCTCATCATGGATTTGGTCGAGAGGTTCTACCTCCAGTACGAGTGATCGGATGAGTGAAGGACTGCAAGCTAACAACCGGTTCCAGCGGACGGCGCTTCGCGCCGCCGCTGAACCGGGGCGTTAGACCGCAAAATTCTGCAGTGGAGCCAATGGATGGTACTCCGATTCGAATGGGACCGCAAAAAGGCGGAATCAAACCTTAAGAAGCACGGTGTATCATTCGAGGAGGCGATGTCGGTGTTCGGCGATGCCTTATCGCTAACGATCGCGGACGAGCTGCATTCTGTTCGAGAGCGACGGTGGGTGCTGGTCGGTTTCTCGAACCGGGGTCGACTTGTCGTTGTGGTCCATGTGGAGCGGGCAGTTGGAGTTCGGATCATCAGCGCACGCGAGGCAACCGCAAAAGAGAGGAAAGCTTATGAAGGTGGGGATTATGAAAAGAGGTAAAAGCACTGCGAGAATAGCTGAAATGCGAGCTGAATACGACTTTTCAGGTGGCGAGCGCGGAAAATACGCGAAGCAGTTTGCGGAGGGCACAAATATCATCATTCTGGACCCGGATGTGGCAGAAATATTCCCTGATTCAAAGACTGTGAACGAGGCACTGCGCGCTTTGAGCAAGATCGCCGATCGCCAAAGAAAGATAGCTTCCAGGAGCAAATAGACCTGGCAAAGGCGGTCTAACATCGGCATCCAGCCGCCGGCGCAAACCGCGCGCCGCGGCTGATGCCAAGCGTTAGGCCGACTCATCGGAGCTGAGTGAAATGCGAAAGGATTTGTTTCTCCAAGCCATCCAAAGCCGAACGGCCCGAGTCGCGGTTGGAGCGTCGGCTGTGCGAGGCCGAGGCAATGCGGGCGCCGTGGCAGCATCACGAGCCTATCTTCGCCGCCTTGACCTCGCCAGGCTTGTTGTCGAAGATCCGAGAGCGTTCCAAACCGAACTGGATAGGGCCACGAACAAACTTCGCCTCGCGCTGCCTCGGAATGCCCAACATTGGGGACTTGCCAGAAAGATCCTCAATATCTTCCTTCGCGATTGCTTGTATACATCCTATCTCAGCGATGCTTTCCAGCTGCGGCGGACCGAACGGCTACTTGAATTGCCGCTAGATTCCATCACGGCAAAGAAGCTTCGGCAGGCCACAGGTCCAGGCTGGTTGCCACTGTGGCCTGGAGTGAAGCATTTGACTCCGGCCATTAGCGCTCGTTTTCAGGAGGCAGCGGCGCATGCAGCTGATATGCAGGAAATCTCTCGAGTTCATCTCGATGCTGTTTGGTGGTCAGCGAGTCGCGATGAAGACGCGGCCTAACAAGCCGTTGCAGCGGACGTTCGCCTTCGGCGCCCGCCGCTAAACGGCAAGGCGTTCGGCTGAGATGACAGAATGAAAGGGATCCGGAGTCTGCACAGAATCTTCGACTATGTAGCACGCCTCTCCGAAGACGGACAGTTCTTCCGTTTTCAGAATGACGTTGCCCAAGTCGCTTACGACACATTGGGTCAATCATATAAGACCGGCGATAATGAGGTCGCGATTGTGACCAAGTTGGTCGCCGCGCTTAACGGCAAATCCTATGACCACATCAGGGTTGCGGCGAACAAGATTCACGGGACGCGATCATTCGTGGAATTCAACTATCGTGACAAGCCAACCACAAAAGAACTCGGTGACATGGCCGTCATCTCCATTGTAACGGCAGGAAAGAACCGATTGCTTCAGCGCGTATGCATTATTCAGAACAAGAAGGCTAAAGACCACGCCTGGGGTGTGGACGCTGAGCAGTTGTTCCTCCTGAAGAACTTCCCGCCATTCTCCGGCAATCGCGGATTATTTCGAGGACTGAGCGATGTGGGATTCCGCAATCGTAGCGGTTGCCTTGGCGCATATGGGCTCTTCGACGAGCCTGGAGAAATGATGTTTGTCGCCGCACCGCTATTCTCAGAGGTCTTACGGGACCGCAGTTCCGTTTCACTGGATGAGATCGGCCTGCCATCATCCATCAGTCAGTCGGGCGTTCAGTCCGCTTTTTCCTCTGCCCCTTTTGGCCAATTCTTCGACCCGGAGGAGTGGCATATGATCATGCGGGAAGTATTTCATCGATTTGGCCCGTTACCATGGCGGGGCTTCGGACTCGGCCTGCCATTCTTCGGAAATGTCCATTACGGCAGGGACATCTACGACTTTGTTCGAGCGTGGACTCAAGTGAACTTGGGCGAATACACCTGCCTCGCTGGCGCGACAATCAATCCGGAGGTTGACGGATTCGCAAACCGCTTGATCCGAAGCGCCGGATTGGGCCGTGGCATAGATTTGCCAACAGGCAACGAGGATACGGACAGGAAGCCCGAGGGTGATATGGCAGTATTCGTGTTGAGAATGGATGTTGAGCATAAGGGATAACGACCTGATTTCAGAATGAAGGACGGATTGCCGAACAAGGCGCTGCACTGGACGGGGATTCCGCTGACGCTTCATCTCCGCCAGTGAGCTTTGCCGTTAGCTGCCAAAATTATGATGCGCGTGCCTGAAAAGATGAGCCCGGGTAGGAAGGCGCACCACACCGCGAAGTGGGCGCGCACGATGACGAAGTGGCTTGTTACCTACACTCGGCGCAAGGGAGCCAAGTGGAACTTGGTGGACTTCGGGGGCAAGACGAAGTCTGAAGCCCGTGGAATTGTTGATCTGATCGCGATCCGAAAAGACCACCGCAAAGACGGTCCAGGTCTCAAGCGCGGCGACATCTTCGAGATCGTGCTTATTCAAACGAAGGGAGGTTCAGCCCCGCGGCCGACGCCGGACGACCTCGCCCGCCTGAAGAGAGTCGCCAGATACCACAAGGCAAGAGCCATCATTCTGGCAGAGTGGCGGCGCGGAGAACACCTCGAACTGTTCGAGCTCAACGGATCACGCTGGCATTCGGTCTCACCAGATGAAGTCTTTGGATGATCGAGTCGGTTGGCAGCTAACAACCGGTTGCAGCGGACGGCGCTGCGCGCCGCCGGTGAACCGGAGCGTTCGGTGCCAAGAAAGGGACTACACGACTATATGAAATCCCCTGGGATATGCGAAATGTGCGGTCATCATGTTGGGGTGAGGCAGAAGGCCCATATAATGGCTGAAGGGAAGAAGACAGAGAGTAACGTATTGATGCTCTGTCCCACCTGCCACATCATGTTTGATACTCACCTGAAACCAAAGGTATTCAAAGCGATGATTGAGGCGGGCTTGCAGGGATTCCCCGAGTCGTGGAAGAAGTCTATTTACGAGCAGGCCGCAGAGGCATCAGCAAAGGCATTGAAAAGAAAAAGGGGCTCCGAACCAGCCGCTGCACCGGACCGGGATAAAGCCCCCGTCCGGTGAGCGGCAACGTTCGGCTGACTGACTGCACGGAGAGTCGGTGCTATCATTTGCTTGTATGCTCAGGCTGGGCGGGATTTTGGCGAAGGCAACTTTGCCTCTAGATTGGTTGGTATGAGACCGAAGATTTACATTGAAACGACGATTCCGAGCTTCTACCACGAGATTCGCACCGAGGCAGAAATGGTAGCGCGACGAGATTGGACCCGCCAATGGTGGAATCGAGCGTGTGTCGCGTGCGAATTGGTTGCCAGCCCGCCTGTTGTCGATGAACTCGAACGCGGCGGCTTCCCGAGCCGGGAGGAGTGCCTTCGCCTTATTGCTCCCCTGCCGCTTTTGGCGGTCGAGCCGCCCGTTCTCGAGATCGTGCAGGCCTACATTGCCCACCAAGTCATGCCGAGGAGTCCCGTTGGCGATGCCCTGCACCTTGCCTTGGCATCGTTCCATCGCTGCGACTTTCTCGTCACATGGAACTGCAAACACCCGGCAAACGCCAGCAAATTCGCTCATATTCGTAGAGTCAAGGCGCTGCTTGGCCTGTTCGTGCCGTCCCTTGTGACGCCGCTTGAACTCTTGGAGGCTGACGATGAAGAATGATCCCGCAATCGAGCAAACGCGCGATGCACGCCGACGAATTTCCGCGAGCGTCGCGGACGATCCCGCGAGGATAGTGGACTATTATACCGAGATGCAGAAGCGCTTTACCGTGCGACTCCGTCCTGGACCTGCGGATGCTTACGAAAGCGCTGCCGAACAACGCCTTCCAGCCGCCGCGCGAAAAAACGCGCGCGGCTGAAGGCGAGCATTAGGCCGCACCCCACTCAACGAGCTCGCTCAAGATTCGAGGAGGCGATCCATGTCTGAAGAGGTTTCAACGTCCCGTCTCTACCTGATGAGAATCGGCTACCTGGTGAATTTCGCGGTGGTGGGACTCGGCGCATGGCCAGCGCTCATCAACCACGCCGGACCCTGGGATTCTGTCCGCGGGGCTGCCTTCAGTCTTTATGCCGCCTTGTCGACGTTGTCGGCGTTGGGCATCCGATACCCGCTGAAGATGGTGCCCTTGTTGTTGTTCCAGCTTTTCTACAAGGTCGTGTGGTTAATCGCAGTTGCGGTCCCCACCTGGCCCGCGCTGAGAGGCGCTACCATGGTGATGGTTGCCGGAGCCGTCATGGATCTCATTGTTATCCCATGGCCCTACGTTTTCGAACACTACGTGAAGAAGGGTGGAGATCGATGGAGACGCCGCACATGATCGATCTCCCCAGAAGGTGTGTAGGAATCCGCGGCGCTAACGACGCGCTGACCTTCTGGTCAGCGCGCATGTGGAACGATGCGATGACAGGATTAGAGTCACGATCGCTGGAAGCGGCAGAGTATCGAAGGCTCCTCTCCTCTGTTGGCCTCTCGGTGATCAAGAACGGCACACATGAGTCCGTGCCGATGATCACGGCCTAACAACGCGTTGGAGCGGACGCGAGTCGGATAAAGTGCCTACAGTGAAACGTCAGCAGCGCGCCGCTCAACGCGAACGTTAGACAGGCAGAAAAAGTGATTGTTCTGCGAGAGTACGATATTGTTCGGGTTGCGAAGTTGATCGAACCTGCGCGCAGGTTCGACGGGACCGATGGCGTGCGGCGGCCACCGCAGATCGGCGATGTGGCGACGATTTGTCATGTTTACGACCCAAAGGACCCGATCGCACCCGTTGCCGTGGAGATGGTAGACCACGAAGGACGAACACTCTGGCTTGCAGACTTCCAGCGAAGCGAGCTGGAGTTTGTTGAGCGCCCGTAGCCATCCCGGCATCACCCGGGTGCTCTGGCTGTTTAACACGCCGATGCACCGGACAGCCTTCGGCCGCCGGTGATCGGCATGACGTTAGGCAGCGGAACCAACGCAGAAGGGCGGTCATCATGAAGCGAATTCTCGGATTGACGGCGGTCGCGGCGGCGGTTGGGGTTTGGGCTGGCGTCAGCGCCTGGCAGTCCGCATCGGTCATGGCGAACATTCAGGCGGGGCTCGCGATTGTGATCGGGGGCAACCTACTCTTCTGCCTCTGGCTGTGGCATCGGGCGAAGCCCGGCTCCGGCGACGCGATGGTGCTACCGACCGTCGTACTTCTGTCGGCTTCGATGCTGCTCGGGATCCTCCCCCGGCTGTTCTGGCCGGCGGCCGAGGGCTTTCAAACCGCCGGATCGATCGCGAGCATCCTGGTGCCGACCGTCTTGGTAATCATGCAGATCCGCCGGCGGCGAAGGCTTCGTCGGGCTGCGCGACTTGGGTGAGGCATTGATGTTCGCATAGCGAGGTACGCTGCCTAACCTCAGCTTGCAACCGACGGCGCGCCTGTCATCTTGTGAAAGATCGAAGGAACGAGCGCGCCGCGGCTGAAGCTGGGCGTTAGACCGATATCAAGAGTATTGACATTGTACATACATTCTGGTATTGTCATTTATGGACGATGTTGAATATCGTTTGAGCGGGATAAATTTTGTCTGGGATCGCAGGAAGGCACGCCTAAACCTTCGCAAACATGGTGTTGCCTTCGAGACCGCGTGTGAGATCTTTTTCGATCCCTTTGTAACCTTCATCGGGATCGAAGTTGTTCGCGGCGAAGAGCGTGAAAGCGCAATCGGGATGACTGGCGACTGGAAATTGCTGAAAGTCGCCTATGTTTTCAGCCCTGCGTTTATCCGCCTCATTTCGGCGCGCACAGCCACGATTCATGAAAGAAAAAACTATGAAGAGCAGTGACCTTCGAGCGCGTCTTCGAAAAGACCGCCCCATGACAAGCATTACCATTAGGATGCCCGAGGACGTTGTAAAGGAGCTCAAGCGTGTAGCTCCCCTTCTTGGATTTTCAGGATATCAGCCTCTAATTCGAGCTTATATCGGGCAGGGACTGCGCAAAGACCTGGTGTTGCCGATCATCGAAAAACGTACTTTTTTGAACTCGCGCCGCTGGTGAATATTGGGTGAACCTGGTCGACCGATGATGATACCTGCCTCAGCATCATTCTGGCCCCCTTAGGGGATCCAGTGTGGTTCGTAGGACTTCCAAGGATGATGCTTGGGATGATGATGTTGAGGTAAGCAATAATTGTGCCCGTTTCCGGCGACTGTTCAGATAAGTCCGCTTTCTGATGATCGTTGACACCTGGAAAAGATCCAAGGCAGACCCAAGCTGGAGGACCTGGTAAAGAACCTGCGTCGGCATGGAGTAAAAGAGGACGTAATAACTTCAGCAATCGCCGAACTACGGACGGCCTAACGCCCGGCATCCAGCCGCCGGTGCAAAAACCGCACCGCGGCTGATGCCGGGCGTTAGGCGTACTCGATTCACGAGGGTTCGGAACATGAAAGCACATCACCCAGGAACGGTCTCGTCGGATGAGCAGGCCTTTCAGCAGATCTCCAGTCGTTTTCAAGACGAGGTCGGGAGCATTCTCTCAAGAGTGGACTTCGTTCGCGGTCCAGTCCCATTTTGGGCGCTAATTCGGACGATGTTCCCAATCGCTGAGTCGCTCGGCGACTTGATCTATCGAAAGGACCAAGCAACCGCACAGAATCTGTGCTCAATTCTCAAAAACGAATTCGAATCTGTTCGCCCAGGGTATGCGGCGAAAGCCGCTATCTTGGCACTGCTATACCGACACTCATTGACGCACCACGACGAACTTAGAATTATCGTAAGTGGAATGAAACAGGTCGGATGGAAGGTCAGTAGCGCTGATGACACGAACCATCTTCAAGTTCGTGCCGCATCGCATGACTTGTTCATCATTGAGTTTCAGCCGCGTGCGTTCTACGCTGACATTATCAAGGTCTGCGGCCATGCGCTGACGCGCAGTTGGAGTGGCAAGGTTATGGCCCGCTATAACAGGTGGATGCTTTTCGACCTTGAGGTCGTGAGCCGCAATTCAACGGTCAAGGCGGCAAAGAACGAACTGGCTTTACTGTGACGAGCCGCCTAACTATGGCATGCAGCTGGCGGCGCAAAAAGCGCGCCGCAGCTGATGCCAAACGTTAGACCGCGGACTCGCGAATTGGGAGATCTTCGGCAATGACTGTTCACGTGCCGTGCTTCGACGCAATCGACTACTCACGGCCAGAAGCATATTGGCAGGTCAGTCCCTCGTTTGCTGGGGACGAGCGCATCCTGCGTGTGGCCGAGGGACTCCGTGTTGCGAACCAAGAGGCAACATTGGGTGCCATTTGGCGTTGGATTCGCGACAACCTGCCGGAAGAGAAGAACCAAACCGACTACCGCTGGCGCACCGCTTCGGAGATCCTGGCGCGCGGCCTGTACTACGGTTGCGCAGAACACGCGCTGGTCTATGGTTCGCTTTCTCGCGGATGCGGCATACCGACGGTTTGGGTCAAGTCGCTCGACGTTCCTTGGATCCGGACCTTCGTATCGTCCGGCAAGTTCAACGGTGGGAGTGGGCATGTGTACTTGGAGGTCTTTGTCAACGGCATCTGGCGCCTCTTGGACGCTACTCAGGATGAGCTTTTTGACTGCTACATGACAAGCGAGCGGCTGCTTCCCGGCCGCGACGTCCAGCGATATGCGTACGACAAGGGCGGTGACGCTCACGAGCTCGTTCTGTCACTCGACTGGGATCCTTGGCAAAAGGAGACTCGGCAGTTCTTTAGCGGGTTCGATCTCGAGGAACTCAGCCGCGCTAGGAGCGCGGTTGCTAGCCGTGGAAGGAGGCTCGCGGTCTAACAAGCGCATGCACCTGACGGTCGGGGTCCCCGGCTGGGGGAGGTCGGCTCATGTTGGCACCCGCCCGCAGGTGATGCGCGGCGTTATGCACACTGAAGAGGATGACTCCATGTCGGTGGCGGTGAGAAAAGCGGCCAGATTGGCGGGCCAGGTGGGGCCACGTGTGAGGTTGCCATCCGGACTGGAAGCGTTCGAGAGAAATCACGAGAGAAGGCTTGCCGTGAAGGATCCTCAGGAGGCTGCCTTTTCTCCATTGCGTTTGCGGTTGGCCCGGTAGGAATCCCCCTTGATCTTGATGATGATCGCCCCGTCGACGAGCCGATCGAGAAATGCCATCGCGAGTGGTCCGTCAGCCATGTAATCCGCCCATTGGTCGAAGTCGATATTCGAGACCAAGGCAGTCGAGCGTTGTTGGTTACGCGCAGCAATGACCTTATAAAGCAGGTGAGCAGCCTGGGGCGATTCCAGTCGCTCGACACGATCGAATCCCCATTCGTCGATGATCAGGAGCTGGGAACGGTTGTAGAAGCGGAGCAGTTGAGGCAGAGTCTTGTCCGCCAGGGAGGCGGTCAGATCGGTGATGAGTTTCGCGGAGGTGCGATAGAGGACACGATAGCCGAGAGCGCAGGCTTTGCGGCCTATGGCCTGGATGAGGTGGCTTTTTCCGACTCCCGCCTGGCCGATCATGATTAAATTACTCCGGCGCTCGATGAACTCGCCTGTGGCCAGCTGCTCGATCTGCTGGCGGTCGATGGCCTTGCGATTGAAATTCCAATCAAAGGCCTCCAGGATAGGTGCGCCGCTGGCCACACGCATCAGCACATTCTTCCGCATCCTTGCCACACCTTTGGCCTACAAATACGGGGGCGGGGAATCCGGCCTGGCCCGATTCCTGAAGGACGCGGCTGCGCGCTTGAGCGCAGATCCCAAA
>Ga0315277_10010686_pt1 | contig 11608 bp, 11 predicted proteins | sample YL17G05_15_MG_FD_203695 | JGI IMG/M metagenome (GOLD analysis project Ga0315277, IMG submission 203695) | Sediment microbial communities from Yellowstone Lake, YNP, Wyoming, USA - YL17G05_15 | ecosystem: Environmental > Aquatic > Freshwater > Lake > Sediment | place: USA: Wyoming | collected...
CGGCCCGCCGGCCCGCTGGCTTTGTTGCTCGCTCCCTATATACCACCCCGGGTATGCTCGTCGCTCGCGCCTCGCCAGCGGGCCTGGGGGCCTGCAGCAAAGTGTAAACGTTATTCATTGACAGACCCTAAGCATGGATCTGATGGGGAAATGGTTTCTTTCAATCGCAAATGACGCAATCACAAATGGCTCAATTCAATGGCTCGATGATTCAGCCAGGAGGTGAGGTCTGATGGCTGACCAGTTCGGTTTCGAGGTGCTCCATCAAGACTCCGGGTCATTGGCGCGCACAGGCGTCCTGCACACGGCTCACGGGGATGTGCCAACGCCTGTGTTCATGCCCGTTGGAACCGCAGCCGCGGTCAAGGCAATGCCTAACGAGTGGCTGGAGAGCCTCGATGCCCGTATCATCCTTTCCAATACCTACCATCTTTATCTGAGGCCCGGCCATGAGTGCATCGCGAGATTAGGCGGGCTTCACCGTTTCATGGCTTGGAGGGGGGCAATTCTGACCGACAGCGGTGGCTATCAGGTGTTCAGTCACAAGGAGTTGCGTCGGATTACTGAGGACGGGGTTCACTTCCGGTCGCACATCGATGGAAGCCCTCACTTCCTTACTCCAGAAAAGGTCATCGAGATCCAGCTGGCGCTCGGCTCGGATATCCTGATGGTCTTTGATGAATGCACTCCCTACCCATGCGGGCAGACAGACGCCGAGGCTTCCATGGAGTTGTCGATGCGGTGGGCGAAAAGATGCAGGGAGGCGTGGGAGAAGGCGGATCATGGATCGAGTGCGCTCTTCGGAATTGTGCAGGGGGGTGTTTTCGCCGATCTGAGGATACGTTCCGTCGACGCCCTTCTGAAGCTTGATTTTCCGGGACTTGCGATTGGAGGATTGAGCGTCGGCGAGCCCAAGGAAGTGATGTATGACGTTCTAAAGACTACGGCACCCTTACTGCCGCCAGACCGGCCGCGTTACCTGATGGGAGTCGGAACGCCGCAGGACATTGTGCGCGCCGTTGCGCTTGGCGTGGATATGTTCGACTGTGTCCTCCCCACGCGCAACGCACGCAACGGATGCCTTTTTACCAGCGGTGGCCGCATCCTCATTAAAAACGCCGCCCATGCTGAGGATGAACGGCCCCTCGATCCGGCTTGTCGATGTCTCACCTGTCGCCGCTATTCCCGTGCCTATCTGCGGCACCTCTTCCTTGCGGGGGAGCACTTGTCAGCAGTGTTAAACACGGTGCATAATATGGCCTTTTATCTTGACATCATGAATAAAATAAGAGAGTCTATCGCGCTTGATTCGTATGGTAAGTGGCTCGAGCGATGGGAAAAAGGGCCCCAATGAGGCTCCCTTTGGAACTTTCCACTCTTGACGGCGCTTGCGTGTCCAGCCAAGTTTTCCTCCAGAAGGAAAAGTACTGAAAGGTATTCACCGGGGAAATGGAACAGCCAATTTTAGTCTTGCAGGCTGGAAGTCCTGATGTCCTGATCCAGTTTGCGCCTATTCTTATTATTGGCATTATCTTTTACCTTCTGATATTCATGCCCATGCGCAAAAAGCAGAAAAAGCTGGATGCAATGATAGCCGCGCTCAAGAACGGGGACAGAGTAATCACCGGCTCGGGCATTTACGGTGTCGTGGCCGGGGTCAAGGAGAAGACCTTTATTCTGAAGATTGCCGACCAGGTGAGAATCGAAATCGCCAAGAACGCCGTGGCAGGGCTTCAGTCACCCGAAGAATCTCAAGGCAATTGATTTGAATCACCTCTCCATCCGAAGCTGCGTACCCGGACATGACAAGGGTTCAGGCGCACGTCAACTAAGGTAAGACCATGCAAAAGAATCTGAAGTGGAAACTCTTCATGATCCTGGCCATCATGGTAGTTTGTACCTACTGGTTTATAAGCCCGAGGGACAAGGGGGCCCCTCTGCTGTCGAGGCTTAACCTGGGTCTGGATCTAAAGGGTGGCATCCATCTCGTTCTGCAGGTTGTAACGGATGATGCTATTAACCAGGATCTCCTGCAGGACGCCGACAGAATCAGTGAAGAGCTAAAATCAAAGAACGTTCCTTTTATTTCCTCGAAAAAAGGAAACGGCTACTTCGTTGAGATAGCCGGGGTAGACTCTGCCAGGGAGAATGAAGTTCGACAGTTCCTGGATACTACCTATAACCGGAAGTACTCGGTCCGCAGTACCGTTTCGGAAGGTAAGACGAACTACATGCTCACTCTTGTTCCCGCCTACCTTCGCGACACGCAAGACTCGACTGTTAAGCAGGCCCTTGAAACCATCCGACGCCGCGTCGATGGGCTAGGAGTCTCCGAGCCCAACCTTCAGATATATGGTGGCAGTCAGAAGGAGGTCCAGGATCAAATTATCGTGGAGCTTCCTGGCATTGACGATCCGGATCGCGTGAAGCAGTTGATCGAGAATACGGCCCAGCTGCTACTTCTCCTCGTGAAGAAGGAGCAGGGCGGACCATTTTCCAGCATTGAGTCGGCCCTCCAGGCAAACGGGGGCAAGATCGCGGACGGCTATGAGATCATTCCCTACCGCGAGGAGAGAGGGGATCAGAACCAGCTGGAGTATCTGGTTGTGAACAAGACCCCTGTGATTACCGGAAAGGATATCAAGACGGCGCGCCGCGGGGCGGATTCCAACGGCCAACCGGCGGTCAACTTCTTTCTGGGCTCTGAGGGGGCGGGACTTTTCTCACGCGCGACAGAGCAGCATGTGGGCGATAGACTAGCCATTGTCTTGGACAATGTGGCCAATTCGGCGCCGATAATCAACGAGCGCATTGGGGCAGAGGGGCTCATCCACGGCCGTTTCACCGTGCAGCAGGCTGAAGACTTGTCTTTGCTTCTCCGGTCCGGTGCCCTGCCTGCATCTCTGAAGGTGCTCGAGGAACGCAGCGTGGGCGCATCGCTTGGAAACGACTCGATCCGCGCCGGGATCATGGCTTCCATCATTGGCTTCGGCTTGGTGGTAATCGGGATGGTGGTCTACTACAGGCATTCGGGTCTTAATGCTGTCTGGTGCTTGCTTGGCAACCTGCTCATCTTGATGGGCTTCATGGGTGGCGTCGGCGCGACACTGACCCTGCCTGGGATCGCCGGCATCATCTTGACGATCGGTATGGCTGTGGATTCAAACATTCTGATTTTCGAGAGGATTCGTGAAGAGCTCCGCGGGGGCAAAACGATTCGCGCAGCTATCGACACAGGCTTCAGCAAGGTGTTTTGGACTATTTTCGACACCCACGTTACGACGCTTATTTCAGCAGCTTTTCTGTTCCAGTTCGGGACGGGGCCCATCCGCGGCTTTGCCGTGACGCTGACGGTAGGCCTGATCGCGAACATGTTTACGGCTATCTACGTGTCGCACCGCCTGTTTGATTTGATGATCGGGCGGCGCAGGGTAGAAAGATTGTCAATTTAAAGGAACTTCGGAGCACCGGACGGGGTCGAAAATAACAGCCGGATCAATTCGGGTTTGTCGGTTGAGGGGTACCCGAGGCTCCAGTTTACGAAATTGGGGAGTTGTTTGTGGAAATATTCAGGCAAGTCTCAATCGACTGGCTGAAGAAGAAATGGTACTTCTTCGGTTTTTCCTGGTTCCTGATGGCGATAGGTCTGATTGGCTATTTCATGCACGGCGGTCTCTCGTATGGCATCGATTTCACCGGTGGGACCATCATCTACTTAAAGTTCAGCAAGGCACCGGACCTGGACTTGATCCGAAAGTCTCTGAAGCCGGAATCAGCGACTCCTCCCCTTATCCAGAGATATGACGAACCCAAGTTTAATACCGTCCAAGTGCGCATGCAGACTGTGTTCGGCCAAGGCCAGGACGTGGAATCAGGACACCGGGAGCTGCTGACCGTTCTGCGCAAGGCATTCGATCCGGAACATCTAAACAGCGAGCTGACCGACTTTAATAATGTGGGATTCGACTTTCTTAATAAGTACCTCCTGTCTGCCGATCCGGATCACTTTAAGACCCAAAACAAAACATCACAGGAGATGGAGACGCACTATAAGAATGTGGCGCAGTCCCTTCTCGATTATCGCAACAAGAACGGCGGGGGATTGATTAGTTCGTTCGACGAGTCGAAAAACGCTTCGGGCGTCAGTTCGGCCGTGATAGAAAGCCTCAAGAAGGGTTTTTATGCAGGGCCCTTCGCGGTCAAAGGAGTTGAGAGCGTCGGCGCAGTGGTAGGATCCGACCTGAGGCGCCGCGCCGTGCTCGCCGTGGGCCTCTCGTTCCTTGGAATGCTTGTCTACATCGGTTTTCGTTTTAAGCCGATCTATGGGGTGGGTGCCATCGTTGCCCTATTCCATGACATCGCGATTACCCTCGGATTGTTCGCGGTGGCGCGCAAGGAGATTTCCTTGACGGTAATCGCCGCCATCCTGACTCTGGTCGGCTATTCCATGAATGACACCATCGTCGTATTCGACCGGGTGCGGGAGAACCTGAGGCTGGTCCGAAAAGATCCCTTGTATAACATTCTCAACATGAGCATCAATCAGACGCTGTCGCGAACCATCATGACGTCAGGCATGACGTTTCTGTCGGTCTTCGCCTTGTATGTTTTTGGCGGAGAGGTGCTCAATGGGTTTTCCTTTGCGTTGACGGTCGGAATCATCATAGGCACCTACTCGTCGATCGCGATCGCAACTCCAATAGTTGAATGGTGGTACCGTTCTATAGATCAAAAATCGAAGCGAAAAGCGGCTTAAAGAGAGGGAGTTTCTTAATTGCTTTTTGTGCTGTTGAATCCATATTAAAAATGCCCAAAAGGGTTGAAAATTCACGAGAATGCGGGCGAAAAACTGCTTGACAGCTTTTGTGGGCCGATATTAAGATCACCTCCTCAAATTTCGGCACCGCAACACCCCACTTCTCAGGCCCACGGGCAGTCATGAGGGGGAGAAATGTTTGAGACCTTAGAACAAACCAGTCGATCGGATTTCGGAAAGCGTCTCCTGACGCTTTTAATTTCGATCGTGATACACGTCGTGGCGGTCATCGTCGTGGTGATCATTCCGCTCGTGTTTTTCAATGTGCTTCCAGAGCAGGAGCTCTTGACGTTCCTGATCGCCCCGCCGCCGCCACCCCCACCACCGCCACCTCCGCCGCCGCCACCGGCACCGTCGAGGGTGGCCCCTACGCGAGTGACAGTCGATCCAACCAAGTTCGTCGCGCCGACGGAAATCCCCAAGGAAATTCCGCCGCCGGTCGATGAACCGCCCATTGTCGGCGTTAGCGGTGTGATAGGAGGCATTCCCGGCGGCGTCACAGGGGGAGTTGTAGGCGGCGTACCCGGCGGAGTCGTCGGAGGAGTATTAGGAGGGGTCCCACCGCCACCGCCACCCCCGCCACCGCCACGGCCGGTCAGGCGTGAGCCGATCCGTGTAGGAGGCAACGTTCAGGAATCCAAGCTCATCAAGAAGATAGAGCCTGTTTATCCGGAGCTGGCCAAGCGAGCCCGTGTCTCGGGAACTGTCATCTTGCAGGTCACCGTCGACGAGGAAGGCAGCGTTTCGGACCTCCGTGTACTCCGAGGACACCCTCTCCTGGATGACGAGGCCATTCGTGCTGTGAGACAGTGGAAATATTCTCCTACGCTGCTAAACGGAGAACCGGTCCCGGTCATCGCTACCGTGACGGTCATCTTTAATTTGAGATAATCCTTTACCTTAACAATAGCCGGAGGTTACAAAAAATTCGATGGGATCAATCAATATAGTAGAACTGTGGGGTTCAATGGGGGCAATCGCCAAGGGGGTCGTTTTTATCCTTGGCATCATGTCGGCCTACTCGATCAGCGTGATGATCGAACGGTGGATCACCTACCGTCAGGCACGCAACCAGTCCCGAGCGTTCACCCCTGCGGTGGCGGAATGCCTAAAAGAAGGGAAGATCGACGAAGCGATCGCTCTCGGCGAGCAGAACAACAAGAGCCACCTCGCCAAGGTGCTCATTACCGGGTTGCATGAGCTCCAGGCTCACTCCAAGAGCAAGGAGATCCCGGGTGAAACGATCGAGGCCGCAAAGAGGGCTTTGGATCGGGCCACTGCAATCGGAATCGAGGATCTGAAGAGAGGGCTGAGTGGATTGGCGACGATTGGTTCCACCGCTCCTTTCGTGGGATTGTTTGGAACAACTATCGGCATCATCAACGCTTTCCAGGGGATGAAGACCGAGGAAACCGCAGGTATCGCGGCCGTGGCAGGAGGTATCGCGGAAGCATTGGTAACTACGGCCTTTGGCCTGTTCGTCGCGGTTCCAGCGGTGTGGGCATTTAACGCCTTCACCAACAGGATCGAAACCTTCACGGTCGAGATGGACAATTCCTCTTCGGAGTTGATCGACTATTTCTTGAAGAAGCGGAGTCAGATCGGTGGCTAAACGCGCGCTCGGACGCAGCAATGTCAATGCCGACATCAATGTCACGCCCATGGCGGACATTATGTTGGTGCTGTTGATCATTTTTATGATCACGACCCCACTGCTACAGAGTGGCATCACCGTCAACCTTCCCAAGGCGAAGTACCCGCTGGATGCGCCCGAGGCCGACAGCAAAGATGCTGTGATCGTTGCCATCAACCGCGATGGACGCATCTACCTGGCCAAAACCGCCATTTCCGAGTCCGAACTGCTCGAATTCCTGGCCAAACGGTTTGGAGGTGGTGAAATCAACAAAACCATCTACCTGAAGGCCGATACAGCAGTTGCCTATGGACGTGTCGTGCAGATCGTAAATGAATGCCGGAAATCGGGCGTCGAAAAAATTGGCCTGATGACGGAGAAGGAAAAGCAGTAGTCGCTCGGTGTGCAGCTAAGAATCAAGAACGGAGGTGTGCCTCCGTGGCGGGATTCTATGGCTGACATAGCAGTGAGAGGTTAGACCTCTCACCATGAACTGGATCTCCGGAAGCTACGGCGATGATGTCCGCCGTCATCCATCTGGAGAGACCGAGTAACGACGTGCACGCTAGGGCGTAATCTCCGGCGCCGTGGTCACTTGGCTTGCAGTCACCGTTCTTTCTGCTGGCTTGTTTGCCGGCGGGCCCAGACGGTGGAGGCGGCAGTGGCTGGCGGCAACCGCAAGAGTCCGCCTTCTGTTTGTATTGGAGAGAAAGGAAGGGACCTCTCATGGGAATGGCAGTTAGCGGTAAAAAGGGCCCCAAGTGTGATATCAATATTACGCCATACATTGACATCCTCCTGGTGCTCCTTATCATATTCATGGTTATTACGCCGGTGAAGCAGATGGATCTGGACGTTAAGGTTCCTCAGCCCACGCCAGAGGGGCAGCCGACTATCCCAGATCCAAGCGTGATTGTAGTTTCCATCGGCGAGAGCGCCCAGATAGCGATCAACCAGGAGTTGACGGATATCGGCCAACTGGCACCCAAGCTGCAGGAAATCTACAGCGCACGGGCGAACAAGAACATGTTCATAAGCGCCAGTCCTAAGTTGCCCTATGGCGATGTTGTTAAGGTAATTGATATTGCCAAGGGAGTCGGTGTGGGTGACATCGGACTTCTCACGGAAGAAATCCGTTAGGCTTCTCCCGCTCGCGCGCGGTTTAACTCATAGTCTGGAGGCCATAATGAGGGTCAATAATAAATGGCTCGCCCTTTTGCTCCTTCTGTCGGTGATGCCTCTGTCCGGCTGCGGCTTTATCTCGAAACTCCGGGCTCGAGACAACCTGAACAAAGGAGTAAGAGCCTTCACCGAGCAAAAGTTTGATCAGGCTGCTCAATACTTCGAACAAGCAATCAAGCAAGATCCGGAGTTTGAAGTCGCCCGCATGTACCTGGCGACGACCTACACGTCCCAGTTCGTGCCCGGTTCACCGGATCCGAAAAGCAAGGAGATGGCGAACAAGGCAATTGCTACGTTCCAGGAAGTTCTGGACGCTGCCAAAGACAAGACCAAACCCAACATCAACGCCATGCTGAGCATCGCGAGCTTGTATTACCAGCTCAGGGAGTCCGATCGATCCAAGGAGTGGTGCCGGAAGATCCTGGAGATTGAGCCGCAGAATGCGGAGGCCTACTATCGCATTGCTGTCATCGACTTTGACGACTCTCTAAGGAAGACCGGCTTGCAGGGCGAAAACGTGGAGTTCCTCAGCCCGGAAGAGAAGACCGATACTCTAGCGGACATCGAAGAAGGTCTGACTGCGCTGGATAAGGCGCTTCAGATCCGGCCCGAATACTTCGATGGCATGGAGTACCAGAACCTCCTCTGGAGAGAAAAAGCCAAGTTCGTAAAGAACGAGAAGGATAAGACGGTACTCATCCGCCAGGCGGACATGGTGGCTCAAAAGGCTCTTATGCTTCGCCTGAAGGCTCAGGAAGAAGAAGCAAAGAAGCCCAGGAAGCTTGCCACAAAGTAGATCTTTGACTATGTAGCCATCTTAGGGGGCCTTCGGGTCCCCTTTTCCCTCGCGGTGTCATCTCACAGAACAAGTCCCTGCTTTGCAGTACTCTTTCGCGCATCTGCACGTTTCCTCTATAATGGATTTACACGACGATGATTCGTTACGAGGATGTTGCAGAAAAGATGTTGCGCTACCATCCCGAGACTGCGCTGGAGATGATACAGCGGGGCTACGTCGTCTCCGCCAAGTATCACAAGGGACAAGTGCGGATGAACGGCGAGCCATACCTCACTCACCCTCTTGAAGTTGCAAACATCCTCGCTGAATTAAAGCTCGACATCGTTACGGTCACCTCCGGCCTGCTTCACGACGTGCTCGAAGACACCCTCATGTCTGCCGAAGAGCTCAGCAAGCAGTTTGGCGAAGAGGTCTGCCAGATCGTAGACGGTGTGACCAAGATCTCCCAAGTGCACTTCACATCGCGCCACCAAAAGCAGGCTGAGAACTTTCGCAAGATGCTCCTCGCGATGATCGGTGATATCCGCGTGCTTTTCGTCAAGCTCGCGGACCGATTGCACAACATGCGCACACTGCAGTATCTGCCCCCGGATCGGCGCGAGCGCATCTCGCGGGAGACGCTCGAGATCTATGCACCCCTTGCGCATCGCCTCGGAATGGCAAAAATCCGCGGGGAGTTGGAAGATCTGGCTTTTAGTTTCCTTGAGCCTGCTGCATACCAGAACACGGTGTCCCTGATCGAAGCCCGCCGCGCTGTAAGTCAGGATTTCATTGGTGAGACGACTAAGGTTATCGAAAGGGAGTTGGCGGAGCATCACATCCCGGCACGCATCGAGAGCCGGATCAAGCGCATTTACGGCGTCTATAACAAAATGAGGCGCCAGAAGATAAGCATCGATGAGGTGTTCGATTTCATCGCGATCCGCGTCATTACCGACAGTGTGCGGAATTGCTATACGATCCTGGGAATTCTGCACAATCTCTGGAAGCCTGTTCCCGGCCGGATCAAGGACTACATCGCCATACCCCGGCCAAACCTCTATCAATCGCTGCACACTTCAGTGATAGGGAAAAATGGCCAACCGTTTGAAATCCAAATCCGAACGCAGGAAATGCACCGGATCGCCGAGGAAGGGATCGCCGCCCATTGGAAGTACAAGGAAGGCAGGTCTGGTACGGTGGAAGGCGAGGAGCAATTCCGCTGGCTGCGCCAGCTCATTGATGCCCAGAGCGATGTTAGCGATCCGCGCGAGTTTCTCAGCAATCTGAAAGTGGACCTTTATCCCGACGAGGTTTATTGCTTCACCCCCAAGGGAGAAGTTATCACGCTTCCACGGGATGCGACGCCGGTGGATTTTGCTTACGCCATCCACACCGAAGTCGGGCACCACTGCGTCGGTGCGAAGGTAAACAGCCGAATTGTTCCTCTGCGGCACAAGTTGAAGAATGGCGAAGTAGTCGAGATCCTCACGTCGAAAGATACCGGTCCCAGCCGAGATTGGCTTTCATTTGCCAAGACAGCCCGAGCGCGCAGCAAGATCAAGCACTGGATCAACCAGAAGGAGCGGGAAGACGCCGCTGAGCTCGGAAAAAAGCTGCTGGAGAAGGAAGCCCGCAAATTCAGAACCACCTGGAGAAAGGTGGCTTTGATGTCCGACTTTCCCGCCGTGCTCGATCAGCTCGGCATCAACAGACCTGAAGATCTTTATCCCGAGGTTGGCTTCGGGAAGATTGCTCCACGACAGGTGTTCGCGCCGATCTTCCCGGATCTTTCCCCTCCCTCGGAACCGAAGGCCAAGCCGTCTGCGATCACAACTGTCGTGAAGAAAGTGCTCGGCAGAAGCGATTCGCCGATTACGGTCAAAGGACAAGACGGGTTGTTGGTTTATCGCGCCAAGTGCTGCAACCCGATACGCGGAGATGAGATCGTAGGGTACATTACCCGGGGGAAGGGCATCTCGGTTCACACAAGCGGCTGCCCCAATCTGGTGAACTTCCTCGGATCGGACCGGATGACGGATGTCGAGTGGATTAACGTGTCGGGAAATGAGGTCTATACGGTGCGGCTTGCCATAGCAGTCGAGGACAGGCAGGGCATTCTGGCCGAGATAACCTCCGCTATTTCAGACCTTAAGACCAATATTCGGGAATCCCGTTCCTCGACTGAAGGTGCGAAAGGATCGGTCGAACTAACCGTCGATATCAACGATGTGAAGCACCTGCAGAAAGTTGTCCAGGTCTTGAAAAGGATCCGAGGCATTCAAGACGTGGAGCGAGTCAGCAAGATACCCTGATCCACGCTGCAAGGAGAACTCATGCGAGAGATCATCGAGACGAAAGGCGCTCCAGCTCCAATAGGTCCGTACTCCCAGGCTATTCGCGCTAACGGTTTCCTGTTCGTTTCGGGACAGATTCCCATCCAACCAGAGACCGGGGCTCTGATCCAAGGCGATATTGCCATCCAGACGAGACAAGTGATGCAGAATCTTTCTGCGATACTCGAGGCCGCAGGCAGTGGTCTGCAGAAGGTGGTAAAGACCACCATCTATTTGACGAATCTGGACGATTTTTCACGGTTCAACCAGGTTTATGCGGAGTATTTCGGGGAGGTAAAGCCTGCGCGGGCCACGGTACAGGTAGCCCGATTGCCTAGGGAAGTGTTGGTGGAGATCGACGCGGTTGCTGTGTCCCCTTGATCGCCTTCTGGACCTTGCCGGACCGCAGACAGCGGGTACAAACGCGCACGCGCTTAACTGAGCCATTCTCCATTATTCGCACGCTTTGAAGATTGGGATAGAACTTTCGCGAGCGAACATTATGCGCATGTGAAATGGTGTGGCCGAAGACCGGCGTCTTTGCGCAGACATAGCATTGCATCGGCATGGAGTCACTCCTGAAAAGCGCGTATAGTAACAGCCCCTTCGCCTTGAGTCAATAAGCTAAGCGGCATAAAGATCTGCCATCGAAAATGGGGAGGTTTCGATTTTCCGCCTGACGCGAACTAATAGCGGAGAATTCGCCCTTGGGATTGATCTGTTAAAGCCGGGGAGACCAAACCGGAAAGCCGGAATGTCTCCTTTGTTGTTCTTCATCCTGTGAGGTCCTCGCCTCCATCCACCCCGATAACGTTTCCTGTTATCCAGGTGGAGTTACACAGGCTCAGCCAAACGAGCACTTC
>Ga0315277_10010687_pt1 | contig 11608 bp, 8 predicted proteins | sample YL17G05_15_MG_FD_203695 | JGI IMG/M metagenome (GOLD analysis project Ga0315277, IMG submission 203695) | Sediment microbial communities from Yellowstone Lake, YNP, Wyoming, USA - YL17G05_15 | ecosystem: Environmental > Aquatic > Freshwater > Lake > Sediment | place: USA: Wyoming | collected...
CGTTTTGCTCACAAACCGCTCCGACGCACGAAATTTAGCTTTGCTTGTGGTCAAAGAGTAATAGGGAAAGAAAGTTGGCAAATCTTTCAGGCGTTTGTTCCTTGACCTTTGTTCGCTCTTTTCTGAAGAACCAACGGTAATCGGGTCGTTCCTTATCGGAGGTTAATTTATTTTGACCGAGACCCAAAACTAACGGTAGATAGCACTCTTCTCTCCATGGGTTTTAGCACAGCATATTCAGCGCCCCTCCTTTGTTAAACGCCTCTTGAGAAAAACGTGACTTTTCATCGCCAATGTTTATAAGAGGAGAAAGGTTTATATTTCGTAAGAAATGTGAAACTTTGATGTTTATTGCATTGTCTCCAATTTGTCTCTGGGCGTGAGTGATCTGGCATCAAACAGTCAAAATTAATCTTAGAAATTTTACAAAAAACGCATCTTTAAAAATATTTTTAGCAAAAATAGGATTAGATGATTTGAAATTTCACGACCTTCGTAAAACCTTTGGCTCCATGCTTGCCCAAAAAGGTGTGTCCACTGCTGTTACACAGAGGCTCTTGGAACACTCATCGTCGATGCTTACAAATAAAATTTACACAAATGTGGATCCTGTGCTTCGTCAATCTGTGGATCAGTTACCAACAGAACAGTGGTTATGAAAATAATAATCACAGATTTTTGAAGGATAATGGTTCATATTTCACACCGATTCTGAACCTTTCAGAAAGAACTTACACTAACGCAAAGAGTCGGTGGCTTTGCCTGCGGCGTAAGTTACTTTTATTGTGCCCTCTTCGCTAAGGGCATATTCTTTCTTATCAAGTTCAAAGACCGTGCAACCGCAGGCGCGTTTGATATTTGAAATAACCGTCCCGAGCAAGACATTACCAAAATCCTGGACGATATAGAGTGATATGATCCTTGCACGGTTCTTTTGCATTCTCTGTATCAATCGAACAAACCTGTTGCCTGATGCTTGTAAAGAACATAAAATATCAACGGGCCACATGATCGTATTGAATGACAGGTAGCGTTGTGAAAACCAGCAGAATCGTCAGAACAATTCGGATACTTGTAGCGTTACAGTCGGCCAAAGGCTATGCTGTTGAGGCATTAGCGAGGATATTAGGTGTAAGCCGGCGGACGGTTTTCCGTGACTTAAGGGACTTGCAAATAGCAGGTATACCTTGCTACTACGACCATAAAACGTGCTCTTACATAATAGACCCAAAGTTTTTCCTGCCTGCACCAAATCTAAGTGCCCAGGAGGCGTTAGGTTTATTCTTGCTAATTCATACAGCAAAAGACAATATTCAGCTTACGTTCAAGGAGTCAGCACTATGGGCAGCAATGAAGATAGAGAACAATCTGCCCGCCCAAATTAAGCAATATTGCAAAACCGCCCTTCGCAGCATCGCTGTAAGGCCTGACTCCCACGGAGGTATTGTTTTTATGGACAAGATATTCGCGCAACTTTTAGGAGCCATTTTAACAAAACAGGTCGTGAATATTAGCTATCATTTGCCTCGTGAACAAAAAATCCTAACGACCGAATTCAATCCTTATCGCTTGATGTATAGTAACAGCACTTGGTACGTGCTTGGCTGGTCGAGCCATTATAGAGGTATCAGTGCCTTAAATCTTAGCCGTATTAAAGAAGTGCAAAAACTGGATAGACGTTTCATTGAGGATAGGAAATTCGACATTCAGGAGTATATTGGCAGGGCCTGGTCAATGATGCCTGAAGGTAGGTTGTACGATGTTAAGCTCAAGTTTCTGCCAGATGTGGCGAACGATGTGGTAAAACGCCAATGGCACAACACACAAAAGGTTAGCTTTGAGCAGGATGGTTCAGCAATTGTAGAGTTTCGCGTTGACGGCTTGGGTGAGATAACCTGGTGGATACTTGGCTTCGGTGACAAGGTCCAGGTTCTCGCACCTACAGTGCTGCGAGAGAGAGTCATCAAAATTGCTCAAAGTCTGATTAAACAAAATGAGCAATTGTCATCTGTCGACAACAAACCCTAATTTGCCGAAACAGCAGAATTACCTCTGACATAAGCTCTTGACACACATCTATGCAGGTGTTGGGCATCACCAGATGTTGTTAGTGGACGACCTCACGGCCTGAGCACTTCTCCTAATTTATCTGTCACGGGCTTCACCAATAGCAAAGTGTGCGGAGCAAAAAGTGGAAAAAAATTGCCAGCGATAAAACATAAGTGCTTTTGTCAACAAGTATTATGGGAAAAGAACACACCACGGTTCTGAATGTTTTGAAGAGAGAATATAACTTTAAGCCGGACTGGCCAACATTTTAGTCAGATGACGTTTTTATATAAGACCGTTTGTTTGCTGCAATTTGGATTAGTTTATATAATAAGCTGAAACTTTAGGATATTGACTGTCAACTCGGAGGTTTGACTTCTGCAGTTTTTAGCGTTGGCAAGTTGGAGAACTATGGTGTTGGTGAGCTCAACCAGCAATAGGAACAGTGAAAATGTCGACAAAGCGTATAAGGTTTTCGCCGAACACGGCAATTTCATACGTGCAGTTATTCGTTCCCAGGTGAAAAATGAAGCACAAGCAGAGGATATATTTCAGGATTTCTTCCTTGCTCTTGTCGCCAAACCTATACCGCCGGACGTCAAAGACCTGAAAAGCTACCTTTATAAAGCCATAAATAACGACATCGTTGATGCTGTTCGCCGAATGGAAAGCTATCGCTCTTTCGCATATAAATACCGTGGGCAGCTTTGCACTTGTGTCAACAATAACGGTACGGAGAACGCCTTAATTATAAAAGAAGAAATCGATAAGTTTTTTGAACTTATTGCGGGGCGACTGCCAAGCAGCCAATCTCAGGCAATTTGTTTGCGATATGCAAACGGTCTTGGCGTCAAAGCTGTCGCGGAAAGAATGAACATAAACGATAGGTCTGTCAGCCACTATGTTTCCGTAGGATTGCGAAAAATCCGCCAGCTTTTAATAACGAAAGCTAATAAATAGAGGTACTAAAATGGTTAGTGCAGATTCCAATTTTTTGTGCAGCGAGAGCAAGCAGTATTATTATGACTTTCTCTATGGTGAAGAGCAGAAAACAGTCCCAGATTACATTGCTGACCACATTAACAACTGCCAAAGTTGCCAGCAGCAATTAAATCAACTGAAAGCTGCTTTATCAGAGGCCCAGAACTTAACACAAGAGCAAAACCAGGCCGATTCGGCTGAAACTACAATGCTGCAACTCCACTTTGCCTACATTGGTAAGCCCGTAACGTGTGAAACCGTAAAGCCCTTTCTGCCCACGCTGTTAGAGCCTAAGTTGGAGGTCAGAACACCAACACCAATAACGGTGCATCTGGATAGCTGCCCCGAATGTTCTGAAGATTTAGAGACCATCCGAAGATTAAATCTTAACCGCAAGCAACTTTGCCGATTAAGCCAGTTGCTTGCAGATAAATCTACTAAGGATAAGGTCAGCTGCTCAAAAGCTCACGCTGCCATATTATTCATAGTGCTGATGACTTTTCGCGAAACAGATGCAGAGGTTTTGAAGCACGTATGCGTGTGCCGTCGTTGTCGTCAGGCATTATACGAGTACAGAAATGCAGTTATCAGAGACGTTGGCAGCGAAATACAGCAAACTGAACTTCCATGCCAAGAAGTTTTAGCGGCTGATATTTTTGATTATGTTGTACCTTATGGCCTCGACCCTATCGCTAACCAATACGCCAAGTTTCGGGAATCGCTTACATCGCACTTACGCAGATGCACAACGTGCCTGGCAAAAATGCAACAGCTCCATGAGACTGTTTATGCCATCGCGGACAGGGTTGATTCTGAAATTGCTACAGTGTATAACATAGCTGAATCCTCCGAAGCTTCTGTTAGGAGCGAATCCACTGACCTCTACAGAGGCTTTCCCATCAATGTAGATGTCATAGAGCCGGAGAAAGTGAGGGTTGTAGAATCCCCTTTTGACCATAGTCCTGCAGCGGCATTAAGACAAAAACTCACGGCAACAAGCCTAATACCGATAATTAAGGCTGGTATCGCGGCTGCTGCGGCCTTGTTAATAGGGATCGGCCTACTGATCAGCACTCCCAGTGCGAAGGCAGTTACGATTGAACAGATTTACAAAGCTATTGAAAAAGCCAAGAATGTCTATATTGCAAGCTTTGTTCCTGATAGGAAAGAACCTGTCCAGGAAAAGTGGGTGTCGCGTGCGTTAAATGTTTATATAACTAAAACTGGAAAGCAAGTGGTTCTGTGGGACCTTCAAAACAAGGTTAAGAAGGCAAGGCATCTGGACTCCAATTCGGTCGAGACAACAGTATTATCTGCTGAAATGATTACTGAAGTCGGAATGACGGTGACCACCTTCCTCGGTTTGGTGCCTTTTGCCGACCTATCTGTACTCCACGACAACGCTAGTTGGAACAAAGTAGCCAGCCAAGATTTGGGAGGTATCACCGAAAGAGTTGAAGTTTATGACCTGACATGGAGCGAAAAAGCTTATGATGGCTCTGTTGTCTTTAAGAAATGGCGAGTTTTTGTAGACCCCAAAACAAATCTTCCTAAAAGGACTGAATTTTACCAAAAATTGCCTGCTGAGGATGAATATACTTTCATATCTTCTATGGAGATTGAATATTTGAGCGACAGCAAGATGCAGAGCATTATTAGAGATGTCTTTTCAGGACAATGACACTTTATTTCGGCAGCCAGAGGGGGCTTTTATTTTTATAGCCATCGGCTGTTTTTTCCACAAATAAACTTTCAGCTTTTACCTTATCAACGTGATTATCCACAAACCCGACGTTGACGGTTTTGTTCGGATGGCGGCCGTTTATAGCATCTTCCTCCTGGCCGGGCCAAAAATCCCTTTTCTTGTTAATCTCAAGCCCCGGAACATAAGCCGTATCTTCTATTACAGCATTACCAAGAGCAACAGGTGGTGCATCAGTTGCGTGCCACCAGCTTATTATGCTATAGCCACTATCAACTATCAGCAAAGTCTGGCCTGGATGCGGTATATCATCACTGCACAAAGGCGTCCCAACAAATTCTTCTCTGTGGCTTGGAATATCATCAGAACTTTTGCATATAGAGTAGTTCACACCATAATTGCCATGCAGGACATAATCAAATTTGGGATCTTGTATACTCCTGGATGGACACCAAGGAATCGTTTTTTTGCCCCTTTCTTTTCCAGAATAGTCAGATGTGTAATTGAACCACCACCATCCTTTTCTGTCAAATGCAGAATTCCCAGGATAGCCGCCTGGGGGTTTAATAGGATTGCCCTTAATGTCACATTTAACGTTAAAACCGTAAGGCAAGGTTTGGTTTTGGGTTTCGTACATAAATAAAGCAAACGTCAACTGCTTGACATTCGAACTGCAAAGGACAGCTTTTGCCTGCTGTCTTGAACTTTGCAATGATGATAATGATATAGCTATAAGAAGAGTAATCGTGGCAATGACCACAAGCAGTTCGACCAGCGTAAAACAGGAGCGCCTCATACTCACTTATTCTATGGTCATTCTCCTGATGAATCAACATAGAGCATTCATAATAAGAAGCAGATGAGGGATTTTATTCTGTCTGTATTATTAGCCTCGACGAGGCAGTTATTGGGTTAAGCACATGCCTTCATATAATAGCACGTCCATTCACCAGTGATATCACAGCCAAAAGGATTATAAGGGTCTTCTATGCAGGGCGATTCTCTATATCTGAGCATTTTGGAACCAGTACAGCTACCGCTCTCTGCGGCTTCACAGCCGTATCTTGTGAGGTACTCCTGGTACTTACCCATGCACTCTCCACCGATATAAGTGCAAAATATTACGTTGTATGTCTGGATAATCCGCGTGCAGCTATAACCGGCGCTGCCGATTATGCTCTGAAGCTGGTCTCCACCAATCTCGGTAAAATTGCCTTGTATGGGATGGTTCGAAAGCAGAAGAGCCGTGCCTTCAGTCCAGTCCATACCGAAGAAGTCGATATCAGTTCGGTAGAAAAACTTGTTGTTTGCCAGGTCTATGCACCACACATATTCATTATCGATACCAGCCAGTACCACAAAATGGTTTTTCCCGGGGAAATGCAATATCGCCTGACATCCATACAAACCTTTAAGGGTTTTGATGTCGGTCTTGACCGCGCGACAATAAAGCCCTCGGTTTTCTGCGAAATTTTTCATTGCATAAAGAGTTGTCGTTTTATCCGGCTCACTTACAAGCTGAACAAGCTCCTGGTTCGTAACCTCTTTGCCTAACTGTGAGGCGACATATTTCAAGGATATTGTGGCACAGTTCTGGGGCTGCGTCCCCTGCGTTGCTGCAACGGCCAGTCTCTCAGCTAAAAGCATATCCGTGTCAACCATATCTGAATGAAGATGCATCAGGGGCTTATCAGTGACTGACGAGCGATATTCTACCAAGGCATCGTTTTCATACCTTACCTTGAAACTGTCAACCGAAGGCGCCTCGCCCCTTATGTTGGTAAAGTTCCAGAAGTCACTGGCTAACAGCCTTTTTGAGCTCGCCTCATATTCTTCTATCAAAATGGTTGTCGGAATCCACTTATCAGAAACATGTTGGTAATTGGAATAATGCTTGAAGATAGTTGAACCCGCAGGGTGTGCTATCGAGCAAGAAATTACAGCATAGTCTTTTCCTGGGTCCAGCATAAAAACCATTTTCGAGCCATCTGGATTGTTAAGGGTCAGGTTTATCTGGGTTTGGCCATCGATGTCCTGTTCGGTTGCAGAGGATAGCGCCGCGCAAAGGTTTTCATACGTATAGTTGCCGTAACCCCAGGGGATTAATCCTGCGGTCAAAGGACCATTGACAACGTGTGGGGTCTCACCAGTCGTGTCAACAATAGCGTGATTGCCAGGTAGAAAATAAGTAGTATATTTTTCACCATCCCAGGCGAAAACACGTCTGGCGTTCCAGTCGAGGTCAAACTGTTTGGTCATGAAATTGCCTTCTAAGTCTTTGCCGGGTTTGACAGAGTCTGTTCGCGATTGGACATTGATTTCCCAGTAAAACCTCTCTCCATCAAACCTTACCACCACAGTGGAATTCATTGTGTACTCGTTGGAGAGGCGGTAGCGGATGTCGAACGGTATAGCATCGAGTTTCATTTTCTGGAGATTTTCAGTCAATTCGGGCTTGTTAGGGTTGTCTTGATATTCCTGGACCCGTTGTTTTATTTGACGCTCAATCTCGTTGGGGTCTATTAATTTTGGTGCCCTGTACTCGTCGTGTGTTGCCTCGATGATACCCGTAGAAATCCAGGTCTTTCTGGGCTGGCTTGTCAGGCTTTGAAAGATTTGCAGAATCTCGTCTCTTTCTAACGGCCTATCAGCAAAAACGGCACAGTTGACAAGCAACAAAATAACGAGTGTTAATGCAAAATTTTTCGTATTCATAATAATCTCCTTCACTAAGTTTCTGTCGGCAAATTTGCACGACCACTGTCGATTTTTCTCAAAACAGGATGCTGGACCCTGGCGTTTGTAAATTGTGGCGACTCCGAGGAATAGAATGTTGACAGATTTTTTCCGGCTTTTTTGAAAAAAATCTTCAAGAGAACATTCAAAAGTGATTCTTTTTGATAGGAGGTTAGCTGGATAGGGATGCAAAGAAAAACGCAAAGTGCACTTACTTGAGTTTTTCAACCCAGTTTTAGTGGACTAACAAAAAGGGAACGAATTTAAAAGAGGCCTTCTATTCGGTTCTTTCGAGCCAATAATCGGCGAAAAGCATCAAATCGGGGAAGTCAACATTTCCGCTATTATTGAGGTCTGCTCCCCCGCACCAATCTGGTTCGCTACAGGTAGTTTCCTGCCAGTGTGAGGTAAAAACCGCAAAGTCAGAGAAGTCAACCTTGGTATTCTTATTGAAGTCTCGTGTGCGGACATGAGAAAACTTAATATAATAGACGGGATTGTCCCAGCTTATGCTGTAATCATAGAATCCCACGTTGCAGGTGCCTATGTTTATGGCATTATAATCAATAATGAACCAGTCTCCTGCTTGTATGACAGTAGAGACTGTTGTATACAAGTCAAACTCATTAACGGGCCACCAGGTAACAAGAGCCTCATTACCTGCAGCAGGAAGATGAGACCCTGACCAATCCTCACCTACCTTTGGACCTCTGGCTGACAGAATTCCATAATCCAAATATGCTTCTTCAATGGCCAAACTGCCCCCATCGCTCCAATATTCATTAACATCCGAGCTAACAATAATCGTAAGCTTAGTTCCAACCATGATGTCCGGATATTCAATTAAGGTAGGAGTGCTATTTATCGGTTCAAGTGGCGTGTTGCCATCAGCCAAGCATACCTTTGTTGAGACCTGGCCCGTAGCAATAGTAGCCATGCTCAAAATTACTGCTATAAGCACCAGTTTCCTCATATTATCCTCCTTCCGGAAGCTGATAATGCGCTCATGAGCCCTATTTACTCCTCAACTACACCCGTCTCAAAACGCATAAACCCATCTGATCCTAATACCTCCGCCTGACTTTATCCTTACCTTAATCTACTCAGAACTCGGGCAATATAAGCAAATCATCCCCACAAATCAAGTGAATTTATTAGAACCTTTGCTGGTTTGTAGCACCGCCAGCCTTTTTCAAAAATTTTAATAAATTTTTCTCTGAAAGAGTGTCAACAAGCAATATTCGTATGCGCCTCCATAAAGTATGTATCAGGTAAAACTGGTTTTGCTTCTGGGCCTTTGCGCACAGCTATGATGCCAGGATTTAACGAACTGCCAAGAATAAACATGTGTCCTGAACACCGACACGGCAGTAATGCCGTAAATACCACAAAAGCTTAGGTAGCCATCTTTTTGACGAACCCCTTGTCATAGAAAGACGGAATTACAAAGGCAAAAACTTGAAAACCAATGAGAAAAAAGCTGTTCGGGTGCTTATACTGGCAGACGACCCAAAAGATGCAGAGCTTCTACAAAGCTACATAAAGGGTTTCCGAAAATATATAGTGGAAAGTGAGCACGTTATTAACCTTCCTCAAGCTCTGTATATGCTCCATAGAGGGCCTTTTGGGCTTATCTTGTTGGTCGACAGACCTGATTCTGACACCAATGCCAGAGAAACACTCGAAGTTTTTTGTGAGTGCAGAATCACGGTGCCGGTGGTCGTTATTTACAGCCAGGGCAGTAAGCAAACTGCAACGGAACTGACAAAAATGGGTGTCTGCGACTGCATTGTACAGGAGAATCTTAGCGCAATTCTGCTCGAAAGAACCATTTCGGGCGTGGTTGAGAATTTTCAGCAACCTTAGCAAACAGTCTGTGTTCTTCACAGACAGGCAAGTTTAATAAAGACAAAATTTGATATTTCGTAAGAAATGTGAAACTTTGATGTTTATTGCATTGTCTCCAATTTGTCTCCAGGCGTGAGTGATCTGGCATCAAACAGTCAAAATTAAACTTAGAAGCTTTGCAAAAAACGCGTCTTTAAAAATATTTTTAGCAAAAATAGGATTATATATCCTCTTAATTTTCATATCGTATAATAATCATAAGATATTTTATTGTAGGTAGTTGCAACTTTCGGCTTTTGTTGCCTTGTCGAAAATTACAACCAAAGCTACAACTAATTCGGGTTTATCGTAAAAAAATGTAACCTATTTTTTAGGAGGCAGGCTTATGAAAACCAATGCAAAAAGAAAGACACGTTCCGACAAATTTCCACTAACGCTCCATTCCACAGGACAGTACTGTAAAAAGATCAAAGGGAAAATGTATTACTTCGGCTCTGACAAAACAGCAGCGCTTCAAAGATATCTTGACCAGGCAACATATCTGCACGGATGTCAAAACAATCTGCAACAACAAAAACCAACAGGCGATAATATGACGCTCAAACAGCTTTGTGATATGTATCTTAGCTATCAGTATTCAAAACTTCAGGCAAATGACCTTACCCCAAGACACCACAATGACCAAATTGACAGTCTGAATAAATTACAGGATTTTCTGGGTCAGAATAGAAAAATCAAGGGCATATCGACTCTGGACCTACAGAACTACAAAAGGAAGCTCCAGAGGCATTATGGCTCTTTCTGCAGACTAAACCTTCATATAAGTATTATGAAGGCTATGTTTCACTGGGCCAGGAAAAATGATGTTCTTGGGAAGAATATCCCGAATATCGATGCTATCTCAAGAGGCAAGATAACTCATAAGGAAAAAAGCACCTTTAGTTCTGAGCAGATAAACAGGTTGCTATCCTGTGCTGATGTAAAGATGAGGGCCATGATATGGCTTGGGTTAAATTGCGGTTTTGGATGTACCGATTGTGCAGAGCTAAAATGGGCTGATTTAGATATTGTTAATGCCAGAGTTACATTGCCGAGGAAAAAGACGGGAATTTCAAGGGATTTGCCATTATGGCCGGAGACTATTGAATCGCTTGAAAAGCTCCCTAAAACAGGCAAACTTGTCTTTTATACCTCCAGAGGCAACCCATATATACAAACGTTGTTAAAGACTGATGGTAATGGTAACGACAAATATACAACCTTAAATATAATCACACCGATATTTTCTAGGCTGATTAAGAGAGCAGGTCTTAATGTTCCCAAAGGGACGGGTTTTTATACTCTGCGAAGGACCGCTGCCACTATTGCTGCCAGGTCAGGTGACCCATTTGCAGTTCAAAGGCTTCTTGGCCATGCGGATTTACAAATGGCAACAAGGTATGTTCAGGATGTTTCTGCACAAACAGACAGAGTTATTGAAAATAGCAGGAGGTATGTCTGTCAGATGAAGTAGTGGAGGTGTTGAAAAATCCCCCATAACATGAACAAGACTTGCGATTATTAAACGCTTGGCGACACAATCAAGCCTTGCAAAAGTCTTAGGCCGTTTTTCACATATTTTGTTGCTAAAGTCACCTAAAATTCAAGTATGCGGCCTTAGCAGATGTGTTCCATTGTAGCTTACCAAATGCTTGGTGGTAATTGACCTGAGACCAGATATTTACCAATCAAACTTTGTGGAAGTCCTTATCTTTTTGCTGAGACAAGATACACCTGGCCGGCCTTCGTATCAAATTCGACAACATTTTCTTCAGGGCAGGTGGTCATTATTGGTCTGCCTCTGGATGTTATCTCGACAGGCGCCACAGCGCGGACCTTGCACTTATTGCCTAACAAGGAGCGGATTGTAGCAGAAGTTAGTTTGCCGTTTGTCCAGACGATGTCCACCTCGAATCCTCCACGGGCACGCAGGCCCCTGACACAGCCGGTCGGCCAGACCTTCGGCAATGCGGGCAACAGGTGAATTTCGCCGGCGTGGCTTTGCACCAGCATCTCCGCAATACCTGCTGTACCACCGAAGTTGCCGTCAATCTGAAATGGCGGATGGGTGTCGAACAGGTTAGGCAAGGTGGATTTTTGCAAAAGTGCCAGCAGGTTTTCGTAGGCTTTCTCACCATTTTGTAAGCGAGCCCAGAAGTTGATTACCCAGGCCCTGCTCCAGCCGGTATGCCCGCCGCCATGCGAAAGGCGATATTCCAATGACTTTCGGGCCGCTTCTGCCAGCTTTGGTGT
>Ga0315277_10010688_pt1 | contig 11608 bp, 12 predicted proteins | sample YL17G05_15_MG_FD_203695 | JGI IMG/M metagenome (GOLD analysis project Ga0315277, IMG submission 203695) | Sediment microbial communities from Yellowstone Lake, YNP, Wyoming, USA - YL17G05_15 | ecosystem: Environmental > Aquatic > Freshwater > Lake > Sediment | place: USA: Wyoming | collected...
TTAGCAACATATCCATTAGCTGTAACAACGCTGTATTTTATTCACTTGGTTCACATGTTGTTACAGTTGATAAATCTGGAACGTGGAACATCACTGCTCGTATTTTCAATGCAGATCTAGACCGGGGATCGATTGATCAAGAATTTAACGAAAAAATCGAGTATTTCAATATAACTGACTCCTTTACCAAAGAAATGATCCTGGACACCATCAAACGCGGCATCTTGAAAATACAATCTTCTGAGGATCAACAATGGCGACAACCGGGAGAAAACCGAAAACGAGTAATGCAGAGCAAGTTTGAGGAATTATATCAGCTAGTTTCGGCAGAATGTGACAATTATAACCAAGCTTATGAAAAACTTTTGCACGACATAAAACCAAAACTTACTGGCTTGAAAACGGATGAAAATGAAAATCCTTGGGGTAATGGGATGTTTTCTAACCCTTAGATTGTTGATCCAATGCTGCGAGAATATTTCGGGTTATGGTCTAACTCGATATTAAGTGCAATTAGTCGATCGTGATATTAAAATTCCCTTTACAATATTTGGAGATTACAGGTTCGAAAAATGCTAAAACATGTCAGATCTTTAGCCTTGTTAGCTGCATGGATTCTTTTAGTGCTTACACTTCCCATCTTAAAGGTAGATGATTCTTTTCATGCTGCAACGCGGAATGAAGAGGGAAAAATTGGCGTGAATCAAGATGATTGCTTTCACGATTACATAATAAGTACCGACAAAGATAATCCATTTATTTTAGACGTGAACGTGAGCTACGATCCTCGATTATTCTTTTTTAACAATTCGGCCGGGACTTACTACAATCGCGTCAATTTAACCGCGAATGTAACGTATTTCTACTATTTTGGGACCAGTAACCTGTATCTAAATAATACATTACGATCTTGCTTAGATAATTCAACAATTTTTTCCCTCTGTAGTGAAAACGTGCCTCCGACGAGTGTTATTTTTACAGCACCAACAACAGGAACTTACGAATTAACCTTCACCTTCAATTTTACATATGCCATAAATATTCCAATTAATGGCTTGTTTTTTTATGAACTTCCATTAATTTCTCCGGGGACAGAATTTATGGCTCCTTGGTGTTTTAGTGGACTTCCTGAGCAATGGATTCAAGCATATTCCATTTATCTAGAAGCTAATAAAACGTATGTGTGTTCCAATGTCAATTTCACGCGCTTTTTTGAACTCCAGAACCAACTCTACATTCTAAGTGATACCTTTGAGCAAATTCCTTCCGAAATACAGAATACCGATGGCGGAACCTATGTGATTTTCATGATAGTCTCCCATTATATACCCCAATTTTTTATGATCTCGGAAAAAATTGACAATAACTTTGCATTAATTGTTGTTATTGGTGTTCTTATTGCTATTCTCTCATTATTTGCTGGGCTATTCATTAAAAAGACTTACTCGGCCCGAACATAGTTTTTTTACGAACGGGCATGCGATGTGACGGAAAGAGAATATGGATCAAAAGAGGGGGCACGAGCACGCGAATTGTTGTTTTTTGACGCCAACTAACGATGATGAATTTGGCCTATACCTATCGTGACGCTCGGGGCGATAGAATTATTTTTCCACTTGAGCAGCCACGATGAGTGAAATTCCACGGATGAGCATTCCTGGAAAAATAGAGGTCGTCGCTGAGGCACGAATGCGAACGTGGGACCGAACGTGATAATCATTTCTCTATTCATTCTCGATTCACGGGTTTTGGTCAGTAATCAATTTTCTGCTCGATTCGTTCAGCCACGCGAGGGAAAATTCTGCGCGATGCGGCCTGCAGCCTGGCGGAAGATCTTCACGGTCTGCATCATGATCTCCCGTCATCATGGTCTCGACCATGCAGGAATTGAAGACTGCCTAGTAGATTTAAAGAGTGCAAAGTAAAAAATAGGACCTTTTTTCTACCCGATTCATTCAGCCACGCGAGGGAAAATTCTGCGCGATGCGACCTGCAGCCTGGCGGAAGATCTTCACGGTCTGCATCATGGAGTTGATGAGCCGGCTTGCCCCGACGAGCACGAACCGACCGGCGTTCGACACGACGATGTAGCCATTCTCCGCCCGCACGATGATCTCGTCGAGCTCCTTCTGGAACACGCTCATGAGCGTCGTGCGGCCGGTCATCGTGAGCGCACTGGCCAGTCCAGAGAAAGCGTCGGAATCGAGGTGATAACTCGGCACGGCGGCGAAGGCGATTTGAAAACCCTCGGCGGTCGTCAACGCGATTGCTTCGACTTCGGTATTCTCTGTGATAAATGCTACTTCTGGCTCTAACTTCGTTATGTCCGATTCATCAAGTCCAATCTCTGTTCCGAATTTAAAGGTCATTGTCATCATCAATAGATTTTATTGAGAGACTGCCAGCGCAAATCTCCTCGAAGATCCTCGATCTCGCGCTTGTCTGTACAAGTATCCGTTTCTAGACTATTAAACTTTGATCGCTATCCAGACATTAGACCTAATCTTGTTTTCATAATTTAAAATTTAGCGGTCGAATTTCATATCGTAAATCGATAATACCAATTAACTATCACACTCTTCTTTATTCCGGTGACATCAGACCCTATCTCTGTACCAAAATTTCGTTTATACAATTACTGGATGTTAGAAGTAAGAATAGCAAGGTATGCCTTAAATTTACCCCAGGATCTGCCGCAGCGTGCGGTAGAACCGAGCGAACGCGGCGACGCGTGCCTGGTCATAGTTCGTGAGGCAATACTGGATGAATTGCGCGAGGCCATTTGGATCTCGCACCCATTGCAAGAGCTGGGCGACTTCCTGTGCCTCCGGACTCCCGCCACCCGCAGCCATTCCTCCTTGTGCTGCTTGCGCGCCCTTGGGAACTCCGGATGATTGCAACTGCACGCCGGAGACATCAGTCTTCTGGAAGGCCACGTCCTGCGTGGCGGCGGTCATGGCCAGCCCTGCGGTGCTCCCGCCCGGTCGGATTTGCCCCGCCGCTCGTGCGACGTCCATGTATGCTCCATCATACGCGGCATCGGGCAAGACGAACCCGAGCAAGCATTGGCCACCGGGCGTTGTCGCTCCGACGAGGTGGCCTTGTTTCTTGATGTTCGTGCTGATGAACCGATCTTGAACCGATTGCAGGACCGAGAACTTCACGCCTTGCAAGGTGACCGAAATCGAATTACCGCCACGCCACGCGTTGATGACATTTTTCACTTCCTGGGGATTTGGCTGCCAATTGCTCGTGCAATAAATGATATCCCCAGTCATCGACGTGATGATGACCCCAGCGATTGACGGGTTCAATTGCTGCAAGGTTGCGATGATGCTGACATAATCCACGGACATTAAACGGTCACTATTGCAAGGGATCTTGATCCGTATGGAATCTCGGGTAGAATAATTCTTCGGCTCTATAATCAACCAATCAATCGATAATTTACATTGTGCCGTTAGGCATTTAAACCTATATTCTTAGTCATCACGCGTACTGGTTGTACGATAGGCACTCGACCTCCTCATCAACGATGTTCTATGCTTGGATCTTTTTGATAAACACGATTGGATTCAAGCGCCCGCAAAAGCCCGGGAGACAATTAGTTACGGGTTATGAGTTGATACGGCACGGAAAGGACGTGCAAGACGAACGATTCCCAAGGCTTGCCAGGGAAAAATAAGCCATCTTCTTGCCCCGTGTCCAATTCCAGATCCACGGAGCTGCTCACGGCACGGTTAATTCGTGGACCGAATACGCATCCCCGTCCACGACAACGCAACGGGGTTGCTCGAAACTGAACCGCATGGAGAACGTCGTGCTATATGCCCCGCAATTCATGAGCAAAACGTGCTCGCCGGCCTTCGCGTCCTTGATGAAATGTACGCCCTTCCCGAACACGTCTTGCTCCGTCGGGACGCGTCCCTGGAAGCTGATCGGGGTCCCGTGCGGTGCATCGGGATGTTCCATCGAGAAGAAGCGGTAATGGCTGTTGGCGAACCTCGTGAGCACGTCCATGCCAACGTCGAGCAATGCCCAGCGCGCCCCGGCATCGTCACGAAATGTTTCCACCATCGTCGAAACGATCGCGCTGGCGTCCCCGACGATGTATCTGCCGGGTTCGAAGCACACGGCGAAATCCTTCAATGAGTGATTGGCCGTCATGGTATCCTTTATCGCGTGCATGGTGCCTGCGAGGCGTGCCGGCGTCGCCATCTCTGGCTCGGCAAATCCACCACCAAGGTTGAGCAGGACGGGTTTCGGAAACGGCATGCCTTGCCGCTGCTCGAGGTAATCGTGGGCATCGAGCAGCGTCTTGCAAGCCACGACGTGGTCGTGGGGATCCTGGACCTGCGATCCCGGGTGGCATGCAAGCATCACGGGCCGCACGCGATCACCGCTGCCGATCGCTGCTCCCAGCGCGTTCATGGCGTCCTCGTCGGCGAGGGAGAACCCGAGGCGGTTGTCTTTTTTCGGGAACTTGAACCGCAACCCGAGCCGGGCTTTCCTTCCAAAACGTTCGCATGCTTGCTGGAGCTTGGACACGTTCGATGTCCAGGATTCGATGAAGAGCAATCCATCATGATCCTTGACGAGATCATACGACGTTTCATCGCGAAAGATGCCGTCGACGATGATTTTATCCGCGGGAAATCCCGCGTCGACCGCCATAAAAAACTCCCTCGGCGACACGACCTGTGCCCCGAGGCCCGCGATGGCTATAACTTTCAAAACAAAAGGTTGCGTGTTGGTCTTCACCGAGTAAAAAATAGGCGCATCGGGAAATACATCCCTTGCCGGCACCGTGAACGCCCGGCAATTCTCCTTCACGCGATCGAGCACGGTCACGAAAAACGGCGGTTTCGTGCCTTTTAAAACGTCGCTACTCGGCACGAGGCCGAAAAACAGGCCCTTTTCCGTCACCATGAATGCGGGGTTGTTGGCGAGCCGCAAGGATCATTCACCCGCGTCGTCATCGCCGTCATCCTCGTCATCTTGCTCGCCGGTATCGACATCATCGCTTTCAGCATCGCGAGCGTGATCCTCCCGACCTGGAACCTCGTCATCAGGCTCCGCGCCGCCTTTATCGTGATCAACTACTTGTGCAAGCGGAAACAAGTAGAGCTTGTCCGCGAAAAAGAACCCCTTGATGATGTCCTCCTCTTGCTCGATGCCGAGCCATTCCTTGAAGTTCTCGACGCGTTCCTCGTAGGTATCGGTCCGCATGAGGTTCATGGTGGCATCTTGCTCGTTCAAGGACACGACCTGGAACTCGATGGGATCGTCCTTGTTGACCTGGAAGATCAGGTCTTCCTCCGTGAACGTGTCCGGCTTAGCATGCTCGATCCGTCCCGTGACGAGGGACACGAGATGCGCCATGGCCGACGTGACCCGCAAGATCATGCATGGCTCGCCTTTTTTTTCGAAGAGCAAGACATCCCCGGGCACGAAAGAATAGAGGCGGATGCCATAGAATGTCCGCGTCAGGTTTCCCCCGGTTTCCTTGTCCGGGCCGGCGATCTTGAACGATTCCTTAACGTCGACGCAATATTTTTTCCTCACGTAGTTCGTGATGTTTTTCCCGAGCTGCTTGGACATGAGCTTGATGTCAACGCCACCGCTCACGTCCTCGACGGACGTGATCTGGTTCGTGCCATGGAAATCCGAGCGGGACGCGAAATCAAGAATATCTTGCTTGAGATCCGCGATCCGTTGTTCATTTTCGACCCGCTTCATGCCAGATCGCAGCTGTATTAGGGAATTGTGATATCCGACATGTTTCTGGGCACAATCGTTGCACGTCCCGACCGAATATTTCAGCTGGATCTTAACTATCTCCTCGCGGGGTTCCTCGCCCTCTGTTCCCTCGGGCCGCGACCGGCCAGTCAGTTCCAGCCACACGATTTTCTTCTTGCCCGAGTCGATCACGGATGGTTCATGAGTGGGATCGATGAAGAAATCGAGCGCGTCGCTTCCCTTGATCTTGCTGATGAGAAAATGGTGGATCGCTTGAAACCACACGTCCTTGTATTCTTTTCGCTCGGGAATGTACCAAGCCTTGTCGCTTTCCTCGATGTTGCGATATTTCAAGCATTGGGGACAAATCTGGATGAACAATGACTTCTTTTCCATGGTGAAGAGCGGGTGGTTCTTGTAATAGCAGGTCTTGCACGTCCCGTCATACTTCTTGATGTCCTCCAGGCTCACGGTTTTTCCGCAAACTGGGCAAAATCGGTTCATACGTTTGATCTCCCCGCTATTTACATGTGGATGATGATGAGATGCGGGATCTTGTTCACGCGCCGGACTCCATCCTTGCAAATCACGTCTTTCTCGTGCAAATAATCAATGATCCGCTCGCCGATGATATGCACGCTGTCCATCGCCTTGATATTATCTCGTATGATGATACTCGCTTCCTCGAGCGTGATCTCAGTGCCTTTGTAAAATGACTCGGTGACTCGCAAGCAAGTCTTTCCTTCAGTGAAAGTTTTACCGAGCAAGTCACTGTCGCAGCAGCTCAAGAATTGCTTGTCTTGCATCTCGTGTATTTTCAAGTGTACTGTGTTCTTCACTGCTGCTCTATCCTGGGCTTATAATTTTGGAATGGCACGGCTGGACCCACACGCCTTGCAGTGTAAAACCGCCTGGCGACCTTCCTTGTCGATCACGGTATCGGGGCGACCGCACGTCTTGCATACCACGAAATCCCGGACGTATTTGTCGATCGTGTCGATGATCAACTTTCTCGTGAACGCGCCCGATAAAATTGCCCTTCCCGCTTGGTCGTCATACGTGCCGGCGGAGCCCACCTCGCTCACGATGAATTTCATGAAATGCTTTGGATCGCGCAATGCCTTCTCGGCAAGCACCTTGAAATTCTTGATGAGCGTCTTGCTTCCTTCGATGAATATCTGGGCTTCGGGCATGACGAACTTTTCGTGTTTCATAACGTCGGGTGGCAACTGGCTCAGCGCATGGTCCAGCAGCTTGATATATTCAGCTTCATCCATTCTCTATCTACCAGGAATCTATAACAAACCGAAATACAAATATCTTGTCATTTCGCACGGTAGGTGTCTGGTTTCGACTTGATCTTCGTCAAGGTCTTTTCATTCACCATGATTTTCAAGACCCGTGCAATGACCTTGGAATCGAGCTCCGTGGCTTCTTGAAGCTGGTCGACGGTCATGCCGTCCGCGTATTCTGGTTGCATGATCGTGGCCATGATGGTGTCCTTGACGAGATCGTCATCGTTGCCCAGCTCTTGTTCATCCCCGGAATCGTCACCAGCTTCGGCCTCGATACCACCCTCGGCTCCATTTTCGCTCGAATCCACCTGCTGTTCTGCGAGTTTCGATGTGAACTGGAGCTTTTCCTCTTTAGATTCCGCGACGATAACCGGTTTCTCGATAGCTTCGATATTTTCCTCCCCCTTTCCCTTGCCCTCGAAAAATCTAGCCGCCTCGTCATTTTCCTTGTCGATGCGGCCTCCATTTGGCAAGACAAGTGGCTTTCCCGCGTGCTCCAATGCCTGTAGTTTTTTCAATATTTGAGCTCGGTGGTGTAATTCATCGTTGAGGTTCGAGATTTTCTTGATCCCGTCGATGATGATATTGATTTTATTTTCATAAGCTCCGATCCTCGCGGTCAGCATCACGCTATCGCCTATATCGTATTCATCAACTGTGTCTTCATCTACGCCGAACCAGGTTCCTTGAATAATGCCCGTTCCATCGTCCAACGTTAAGTTCAGCAGGCTCTTCTTTGGTTTCTCCCCGTCGCTCTGCCCCGCAGGCGTGTATTTTTTCGCGATGATTACTGCAACGAGCAAAACTCGTTTCACTTTGCCGTAGATGGTTTCGAGCTCTTTATTTGTCGCGTCGAAGACGCCTCCCACCACGTCCTTGATACGTGCTGGTGGAGACGGAAATACTTGGAATTTCTCCCGAGGTGCAGATTCCACGGTATAGGCCTCGCAGTTGTTGAAATCTCGGTTAGATCTCGGTTAGATCTTAGATTTAATAACAACCGCTTAATTTATAATGATTGGTAATAACCGACAAAAACGCACCGGTGTCATCCCGTGGCCGAAAAGAAAGAGAACGACCTAAAGCTCACTCGTTTCATGCTATGGCCAGCAGCCTTGACGGTGCAGAACAAGTCGATCCCCCTCCCGAGCAATCTCGGCGAGATTAATCCTAACGGGTACAAATATGTCCTCGGCATCTTCGCTCCGGCGAAGGATTTTCTCAAGATCACGTCGTATTACTTGAATACACCCGACGTGACGAAGATCTCGTTCGTGTTCGACAAGATCGACGACGATATGGTGAAACTGATATCGAACGTGATAAAGGAAGTGAAGGACCCGCCGATTCACGTATCTGGTTTTTGCATGAAAAGTGGAAAGTACATCTACGAGTTATATACCCGCGGGAAGAAGCAAACCGCCAATAAGATTATCCAACTCGTGCAAAAGCTCCCGACGAAATTCGAATCCACGGTCGAGGAAATTGCGGTCCAAGCCAAGCCTTGAATCACGCGCAGTTCATATGCCGTCCGGCTCGAAATTGCTCACTTTTAAAGTCATATAGTAAGCATCTTCCCCGTCCCTATAGTACTCGGGGATTGTCTTCTCGATAATGAATTTTAGTTTCTTGTACAAACTGATGGCGATCGTGTTCGACAATCGCACTTCCAGCACGTAAAAATCGATCCCGTAGTTCTTCACTTGCTTCATACCCTCGATGAGCATGTTTTCGCCGATCTTGCGGCCTTGATACTCCTTCAAGACCGCAATACTAACGAGATGACCCTTCTTGATGAACTTTAGTCCTGATTCCAGGTTCCGTTCGATCCGGAACATGACATACCCCACGATCTGGTTCGTTTGCAGGTCCTCCGCGACCAGGAAGCTTTCCGGGAAGCGCTCGATAATGCTCTCGTAGAAAAACTGAGGATAATTCTCCGGAAGCGTCTTTTCATTGATGCTCATGACGATGCCGAGCTCGTCCCGGGTGCAACGCCGGATGGAAATTCCGTTTAACATGTGCGGGAACCTCGCCACGATCGCGCGAAATCTTCAGTCGGGGTGATGATAAGCAATGGAATCCTCCAGAACCTTTTATTTTACCGAAATACCTTGAAGGACAGCCATTATTGTATTACATCACCGGGAAACTTTTTAAATCCCTCATCCACGTGGGTTTCCAATGGTGCGTATCCTCGCGATCTCCGGCACGCCGGCAGTGGGCAAAACGTCAGTCGCCGCGGCGTTGAAAGAACTCCTAAAAGCCGAAGTTATCTCCTTGACCGAGTTTGTTAAATCCCGCAGCTTGGTCGACTCGTGGGATAAACAAAAGGACACGGGAATCGTCGACGAGGATCGCCTCAGGGAAGCATTGCTGAAGGAAATTGGTAGTTTCAAGGAAAAAAGCATTCCATGGCTTATCATTGAAGGTTTACTTGCAGATGTCGTCGCGGATGCTTGTGACTATGCTGTCGTCCTCCGGTTGCATCCCCGGGTCGTGAAGGCAAGGCTCGAGCAGCGTGACTATTCGGAAAGCAAGATCGCCGAGAATGTCCAGTCGGAGGTCCTCGGGACTTGCACGTACCACATGCAAGAGGCACGCGGTAATGATTTTTACGACATCGACACAACAGGCAAGACCATATCGGATATTGCCCATCTCATCACGGATCTCGTCGATGGCCGCGTCGATAGAAAAGCGGTGACCCCGGGATTGGTTGATTGGATTTCCGATCCAGATTTCGACCTCATCGGGACATTCCAGGACAATACGAAAAAAAGGGAGAAAAAGATTAGATCTTGATGCCCTTGACCCACGGCTCCATGACCACGGAGTTTAGAACGGAGACAAAGCGGGGCTCGTTGGAGTAAAACCCGATGATATGCCCGTCGGCTTTTTCCAAGGCGATGATCACGTCTTCACCATCACGGTTTATGACCCACCTATCTTTTAAATCATACTGGGTGAAAATCACGCCTTTTTGTTTCAAGTCCATGATGATATGCTCGTCTGTTGCCTTGATATCACCGGCACATTGCACAACGGCCGTTCGTGGGAATGCCTTAATGACCGCAAGCAATCCTAGCGATTCCAAGAGTGTGATGCTGGGGACGCAGAACCTGATCGACCGCTGTGTTTTATGAACCATGGCCTTGAACACTTCAATCAATTTCTCCTTGTCGGTCAACACGCCGCTTCCACCGGTCAATATCGAGCCGAGACGGCCACTTAACTCCGTGACTTGCGTTTCTTTTTGCTGGAGCTGCGTCTTGAATTTTTCGAGCTCCATGGTCGCGCCCAGGGCGGAATCGCCACTGTCCCGGATCTTGGACTTTGCCTTATCATACTTCTCGGTGACCTCCAGCATCTGGGCTTTCATCTTCTCTTCCTTGAGCTTGACTTGCTCGTTCTCCTTTTGCAATGCCAAGATCTGGTCCTGGAAAGCAGCAACCTTTGATGTCAAGTCAGTGATCTGCACGTTCAATTTCTTGTTATCATCGTCTTTTGTAGAAATGATGTGGTCTTTATCGATGATTTGCTTGTCTTTTGTAGAGATGGCCTCGTCTTTGAGAAGGACGGATTTCTTGAGGGTTTTTGCCTCATCGTCGAGGTCGGCTAGCTTCTTTTTGAGGTCAGCGAGCTGCGATGACAGGGCATCCTTCAGCTCCTTATCTTTCTCGACGATGATCTTGAGCTTTCCGCATTCCACAGTCATGTCATTCAGCTGTTTCGAAGACTCGTCGAGCTTGGCCTGGATTCTCGTCAATTCCTCGCCCTTTTGCTTCACCTCCTTCGCAAGGTCGTCAAGCTTGCCCTGCATCTTGTCGGAGGTATCAAGCAGCGATTCGAGGGCATCGACTTTGGGCATTGATGGCTTTTTCCCTTTTTCGGACATCTTTTTTCACATGCGTGTTATTGCTATCTATCTTTGAATGATATAACACTAACAATATATTACGTTTTCTCAACAAATGTATTAAGATTTAGCTCATTTAAGATCAAGTCGAAATCGGCATAAATCCTCAAAAAATATGTCTTGAAATCAATTCCAGGGCTCGTCACCTAGCCAGGATATGGTGCCGGACTTCTAATACCTTTGAAAAGAAGGTTGAAGATATCCGGATTGCGTGCGTTCAACTCGCACCGAGCCCGCTTTTGCATTTTTAAATTCAAGGATCACGGTTGAAAAGGGAGGTCGCGTGAATGGCATCTCTGTGCGTCAAGGTGGATAAGATTCGTGCTCAAGATGCCAAGATGGCCTTGCTTGAGCATGACTTGCTGGACGAAGACCGTGAACCGTTGCACGAGGGGAACTCCATCTATTTCGCGGTTCTGGATGGCTCCGAACCGGAAGTGAAATCTATCTTAAACGTGGAGTTCCAGTTCGTGACCGGCAAATGCCCGCCGAGCCGGAAGCACCGCAAGGGAAACCTCGCGACCTTGCTCTCGAACGTGATCCCGCGAGACCTGGCTGCATTGATCCCGCGGGCATTCAACATCATCGGCGAGATAGCGATCCTGGAATTAAGCGAGCAATTGGCAGGATACAAGAACGTGATCGCGGGATCAAT
>Ga0315277_10010689_pt1 | contig 11607 bp, 9 predicted proteins | sample YL17G05_15_MG_FD_203695 | JGI IMG/M metagenome (GOLD analysis project Ga0315277, IMG submission 203695) | Sediment microbial communities from Yellowstone Lake, YNP, Wyoming, USA - YL17G05_15 | ecosystem: Environmental > Aquatic > Freshwater > Lake > Sediment | place: USA: Wyoming | collected...
CTCTTCTTGATATATGCTGCATCTCCTGGATATACGCCATCATCTTGTGGGAGTGCGTCATTCTCTTTTTTCCCTCTCCAGGGGGAGAGGGTAGGGTGAGGGGCCTTCTTTCAAATCCGTGTCTTGGCTGAAAAGCGGAAAACTCATCCTTGTCTCACCCACAGATTCTTTGGAAGACCCAGAATAGACAAAAAGAATCGGCAAAACTCATGCGGGGGATCAGTCGCCGCTCCCGTTTACTTTGCATTCACCGCCTGCAGTGTCACCGGGCCAAGAAGGCCGGATTCCAGCAGCGGTGTGTTCTTGTCAAACTCGACATTGGTCCGGGTAAGGGATGGTTTTCTTCTCACTTGAGCGTCTGTGGGAATCCTCTAGTGTTTTTTCAGTGCGCATTGGTATCATACTGAGTAGCGATCAAAGAGATACAGTTCAAACCCTTGTTCTGTCCATGAACACTGCGGGAAACAATCTATGAAGGGCACAGAGAAAACCCCAAAAACAGCCCACCACAGAGACGCAGAGGCACAGAGGAAAGCATCAAATGGAAAGGTGGAAAGACACCCTCTTGTTCTCCGGATCTTTGTGTCTTCGTGGTTTTGGGGGTTGGTTCTCTGTGCCTCTGTGGTGAGTTCTTCCTATTGTGTCGCTTCGGTCACTTTGAATGCATATTGGCATTATTCCAGCGTCGGTTTCGCAATCTCGCCGCGCAGCTGCGCCTCTCCGCCCTCGCGCTCGTAAACGCCATAGAACATCGAAGTGCAGTCCAGCCACAGGGTGATGCGGTGCATTTCCTCGGCGGAGAGCTTGACGTCGTAATGCCCTTTTTTGAGCACGTCGTAGAGAGCGGAAGCGCGCGCGCCGAAACGCCCCGGCGTGGTGCGGTAGCCGTCGCCGTAGTCTATGTAGGCGTACTTGGGAACAAGGCTGGCGTATGACGTGTACCACTTATTGACGAGGGGCTGGGCTGCCAGGCTTTGCGCCTTGTCCGCGTTCTTCGCGTGGCACGCCGCGCAATTCTTGTCGAGCACGGGCTGCACAAGGCGGGGATAGCTGAACGGATTCGATCCGTCCACGTCGGGACGGAGGCGCGAAGGCGGACGCTGCGCCGCCAGGACCGGCTTTTTCAGCGGCGGCGCGCTCTGCTTGCCGCGCTCATGACAACCCACGCAGGACAGGGTTTCCCCTTCGTGCAAGTAAGTTGCCGAGCGCATGGATTGCACGGCCAGCTCGTTCTCATCCAGAGCCTGGAAGAAGATCTCCCTGTTCGCCGGCACGATGAAGTGCGCGCTGCCGTCCGCCTCGACCGGGACCGTGCCGAGCACGTGGCGCACGGGAACGACCGAATCGCCCGCGTCGGGATGGCGCACGCCCGTCTCGTGCGGGGGAGCGCCGGACGGCACGCTCATGGGCAAAAGCTGAAGCACGCGCAGCGACTGGATCCTGGTTCCCTCGGGCAACGGCTTGAGGCTGTCGTAAACATTGACAAGGACGAGCGTTGCCTCGGGCGTCTTCGCGCTTTCGCCCGCCGCCATGAGCCGCGCGGCGGGATTGGTCTGGGGCCCGCGCTTGTTCATGTCGGGCATCACGCGCGGCATGGGACGCGGGCGCAGCGGCATGGGGCTGAGGCAGGCTATCTCCGGATCGCGGTAAATCAGCTCTTTGTTGCCAAAGGCGTCCACCAGATAAATGCCATAGTTGCCCGGCGCGTATTCGTTGTCCGTCCCTCTGTCTCGCATCCGCATCTTCGCGTCATAAACGCACAAGTAGTACTTCTCGCTCAGCGGCCAGGGCGTTCCATAAGCCTCCTGTCCGCCCTGGCTCTCGGGGAAAGCGACTTCGGGCGTGAGCCGCTTGACCGGCGCCATGGTGTCGTCGTCGTAAACGCGCGGATCAATGATCACGAGCGAGCCGTAGGCCTGCCCATGATGCGGCGCGGCGGTGGCGGCGAACTTGTGCGAACCGGGAATCGCGCGGCAGTCCAGTTCCATGTCGGGCCGGGTCTGGCGCGGCGCAAAATTGCCTTGCACCGCGCGGGCGTCGCGCCCGTCCAAGGCCGTGACCCAGGGAACATGCGCCGCGCAGCCGTGGCGGTCCACGTAGTCCCAGCGCGTGTACAGAATGCGCCCGTCGTTCGTGAGGCTGGGGTGCCATTCGTTGCTTTCATGGAAGCTCAGACACGTGATATCCCCGCCGTCGGCGGCCATGTCGAACAGCGTGTAAAGCGGGCACACCCGGCCGCAGCGCAGATAGCCTCCCCGCCGCTCGCTGATGAACGCGATCCTGCCGTTGGGCAGCCAGAGGGGGTCGAAATCGTTGAAGGTTCCATCCGTCAGTTGTTCCAGGTTCGAGCCGTCCGTGTTCACTCTGAAGACGTGGTAGCAGCGGCCCTCGTCCCAATGCCCCCGGCTGGGATCGGTGTGGTGCCGATGATTCCGGTCTCCCTTGCCTTCAACGTATGCGAACAGGATGGACTTGCCGTCGTATGACAATTCCGGCGAAAGAAACGTGCCGCCCTCATACTCCGGGCCGTTCAGATTCCCCATCCCGTCGAAGCTCAAGGCAGGAGGCTTGCTGGGGCCGCCCGACAGCTTCTTCCCTGTCAACCGCCCGCCCCGCACCAAGGAATCGGCGAGAACGTCGCGCAGCCGCGGATCCGCGCCGAAGGGATTGGAGAGGACGTAGATCCCGCCGCCCGGGGTGGCCGCCATGCCGTAATACTGGTCGCACATGTGGTCGCAAAGCGCGCGGTGGCGCTTGATGAAGAGAATCTTGTCGAAGTCGAGGAGCGGATTGGCGAACGCGATCTGGCGGCGGAGACGGCAGGCGCGCGCATAGAGCAGGCGGCGGGCTTCGGCGTTCTTGACATCCCCCGAGGAGGCCGCGGCTCGCAGCTCGGCCAGGTCTTTCTCGAACGCATCGAACTTCGCGTCCGCGGCCGTCTTTTTAAGATCCTGAAGAAGCGCGGCGGCGCGGCGCAATACCACCTCGCCCGGATCGCGATCGGCGTCCTCGATGAGAGACTCGGGATGATAAGTCTCATCTGCCCGGGTCTTGATGGCATCCCGCGCGCGCAAGTCCTGCATCAGCGCGGAGTATTGCCGATTCCATTCCTTCTCCATGTTCGCAGTGACCGGCGCGGTCTGCGTCTCCGCGCGAATCTGAGCGGATGATGGAATCACTCCGCAGACAACCAGAACCAGCATCCATATCCCGGCGTACAATCTGAGAGGCATTTCCAGGGTTTCTCCTTCGCGTGGACTAGAGCGCCCAACTCAATCTCAAGAAGCAGGCCGGCCAGGGGCCAAGCCTCAACGCCTGCGAACGGCTCGGCGAAGTCTCAAAGGGAGAGAACATATTCCACCAAGTCGTCTGATTCGTCCTTGGAAAGCCCGCGGGTCGAACCGTGCTGATCGTTGGGGTTATCCACAGTCAGAAGATCCTGGAGATTACCGGCCCGGCCGTCATGCAGATACGGCGCGGTCCGCCAGACCTCGACAAGCGCCGGCGTGTCGAAGGCCTTATCCTTGTCCATACCGGTCCCCGTGCCGATCTTGTAGGCCTTCATGTCGGTATGATAGGGGCCGCTGTGGCAAGCCGCGCAGCCGGCCTTGCCGAAGACCGCCTTGCCGCGCTTGGCGGCCGGGGTCAGCTTGCCGTCGCGTGCCAAGCGCGGACTGGGAACCGGCTTCATCGCCTTCAGGTATTCGTCCATCGCCTTGGCGTCTTCGTCGGGGCGGACGGCAAACAGGATGAACTTGATGCCGGAGCGGACGGCGTACTCCGCGTTCTCACGCACAGCGAGGCTCATCACGGGCGGGGTCGCGTGCGCCAGAAGCATGCTCTTGGTGTTCTTCGGGTTCCCTATGCCATCATTGAGCAGATCCCAGTTCAGGCCGTCGGCGCGGGCGTCGGGATGGCAGCTGCCGCAACTCTGCCACTGCTGAAAACAGAGGCTGGCGTCGTTGAAGAGTATCTCGCCTTTGCGAACGGGGCTTAGCGGAACCTTGGGCCCCAGAGCCAGTGAGCGGACTGAAGTGGTGGAGGAACTCTCGATATCAACCACGGCGACGCTGTCGCTGTAATACTCCGCCGCGAAGGCGTTCTTGCCGAGGACGATCAGGCCGCGCGGGCCATTGCCCGCAAGCTTGATCCGGCGACGCAGGCCCACAAGGAACGAAAGGTCGTTGGGCACGTCGGCCGCGGCGCCGGTGACCTCATTGACGCGCTGGCCCAAGGCCGCCTTGTCGAGCTTCTCGTGAAGTGCCGCGCGGTCAATCACGCTAAGCTCATGGGTGCCGGCGTGCGCGATGCAGAGAAGCCGGCCATCGGGGGAACAGGCGACGCCCCAGGGGTTGGCGCCGCCCAGGTCAACGTCGTCGAGCAGCACGGTGTTGACCAGCTTGCGGCCGGCGACTTCGATGACGCTCAGAGCGCTGGTGTTCATCCAGCCGCGCTCGAGCTGGGTCGTGGGGATCTGGTAGCGGCCCAGGGTGTGCGTGACGTAAACATACCTGCCGTCGGGCGAGATGCAGAGACCTCGCAGGCTTGTGCTGCCGTTGGGCAGCATGAGCGATGCCGTTTGGCGCATGGCCTTGAGGTCAATAACGCCCACGCAAGCGGCGACGACGTCGGAAGTGGCCGCCACGCCGGGCAGGTGGTTGGCGACAAAGAGCAATGCGCCATCCCCGGTGATGGCCGCGGCGATGGGCTCGCGGGTGACGGCGATCCTGGCCACTTCCTTGCCGGCGGCCAGGTCAATCACGGACACATCGTTGTTAAAGCGATTGCATACATAGAGCGACTTGCCGTCGGGGCTCACGACCGGCGCCGTGGGCGTGTGGCCGGCCGCGATCTTGCCGGTGACCTTGGCGCTGGCCGTGTTGACGATAAAGACCTCCCCGTCCGGAGCAGCGCCGGTCACGTAAAGGCGCGATCCATCAGGCGACAACACAAGGCCGCCGGGCGAAGACGGCAGCGCAATCCGGCGCGCCACCTTGCCTCCGGCGACGTCGAACACCGCGACCCTCCTGGCTGTGGCCTCGGCGATATAGAGGTTCTTGCCATCCCGGTCCGCGGCCAGAGCCAGAGGTGAGAGATAATCCTCTCTTCCGGATGACGTCTCGGCCATGGCCATCGCCACCCCGATCATGAGTGTTATCCGTAGTCCAAGTCGGCGTGATTTCGTCCACATGATTTCATGCTCCTTGTTCAGATGCGTTCCTTTTCAGATGCGTTCCTCTTCAGAACGGGGGGGCGGATCGGAGTTCTCAGCTCGGTTCACCAAGCGCTTCCACCGCTTTGCGCATACCCTGCAGGTCATTGTCCTCAATCTTGATGTCGCCGCCGCGGGCGTTCTCCTGCGCTTGCGCCACGCGCCGCGCCCCAGCCAACATGTGCGTCACGCCCGGCTGCGCCATCGTCCAGGCGATCACCATCTGTGCCGTGGTGCAGCCGTATCTCTCCGCCAGCGCCTTGAAACCGGCCAGAAGATCGAGCACGCGTTTCCGGTTCTCCCGCTTATACCACGGGTTCCACGCCTCGTTGGTGCGGAAATCGCCCGGCTTGAACTCGCGATCCATTCCCACTTTGCCGGTCAGGAGCCCCTGTTCAAGGCTCATGTACGTCAGCGTGGCGATATTGTGTTTCCGGCAGTACGGCAGGATGTCTTTCTCCGCGTCGCGGGACAACATGCTGTATCGGAACTGGTCGCTGGCGACCACGCCGCAACGGCAATTCTCCCGGAGCTCGTCAAGCGAGACGTTGGAGACCCCGATTGCGCGGATCTTACCCTGGTCTTTCAGCTTCATCAGGCACGCCATCGTATCGGCGATAGGCGTCTTGTCGGGCGCGCTGGACGGCCAGTGTGTCTGATACAGATCAATGTAATCCGTGCCTATGCGGCGCAGGCTGTTCTCCACTTCGATCCGGATCGTGTCGGGCCGGAGGCTGCGGTAGAGCGATCTGCCGTCGAACTCGGTGAAAAACGAGCCGCGTTGGTCATCCCACCACAGCCCGCACTTCGTTGCGAGCACGACCTTGTCGCGCCGGCCGCGAATCGCCTTGCCAACCACGATCTCGCTGCGGCCGAAGCCGTAGGCCGGCGCGGTATCAATGAGATTGACGCCGGCATCCAGCGCGGCCCGGACGGTGGCGACGGATTCGTTGTCATCGGTGTCCGCGCCCCAGATGGAGCCGCCGCCCAATACCCACGCGCCGAGTCCAACGACCGAGGCTTCGATTCCCGACTTGCCCAGTTTGAGATACCGCATGACTGTGTTTCCTCCTTCAGTGGATCGGCCAGGCTGTGAGTCCTCAGGGCAAACGGGACAGAGCGCTCTCAGATTCGGAAGACGCCCGGACCGATGCCGGCCCGGCTTGATTGTGCATTCTTTGACTGCCGGCGGGCAAGTCTTTTTCCCTGGTCTTTTTCCCTGGCGCCTTTGCCGGCGGCGCGAAACCCGCGGATGCCGCTGTCACGGCCATATCCTCCGGTATGACTCTGGACGGGCAAAGCCCTTGACACGTTCCGTAATCCGTGGTACCCGTTCAGGCGATAGGTGAGGGAATCGCCTCCGGACGACGCAAAGAAAGAGGTCAGACCATGTTGGACGTGAAGCTCAAGATTGAACCTGGTCATGCCAGTGAGAGGATTTGGATGGCCCCGTCGCCGTTGAAGACCCTGTTCTGGAATATCACATACGCATGCAACTACCGCTGCGGCGTTTGCTTTACCGCTTCGGGCTCCCGGAAAAATGATGAAATTCTGTGGATACCATACTCATCTCTGAATTCCTAGAACTTATATGGAGTTTAGTGTGGTGTACCCTGAACTGGATTAGCCATGAAAAAGAATGAGTCGAATGCGAGAATCTCTCTTGGCGCTTTCGTTTTGCTTGCTCTGGCAATCGGCGTGCCCTGTCCGTCGGTTGCGAAGGAGGAGAACCCGCCGATAAAGCCTCAGGCAATCGTGACAATTGATACGGACACCCCATCCGTGACCTACAGCCCCATGATCTTTGGCGGCTTCCTCGAGCACTTTCACACCCAGATATACGGCGGAGTATTCGATCCCGGCTCGCCGCTCGCGGACAAAAACGGGTTCCGCAGGGATGTCATCGCAGCGTTGAAGGAGTTGAGAATCCCCATTGTCCGTTGGCCCGGCGGATGTTATGCCAGCGGCTATCACTGGGAATCCGGTGTCGGAAAGAAACGCAGGCCGACTGATGACATGGCCTGGGGCGTGGTCGAGCCAAACACCTTCGGCACGGATGAGTTCGTCGAGCTCTGCCGGCTCATCGGATGGCAGCCCTATATCTGCAACAACGCCGGCAGCGGTACCGTCGAGGAAATGAAGAACTGGGTCGAATACTGCAACGCCGGCAAGGGCAGATACGCGCAGATGCGCAAGGACAACGGGTACGACAAGCCACGGAACGTCAACATCTGGAGCATCGGCAACGAAAACTGGGGCCAACATGAGATAGGCTACAAGCCCATCGAGCAGTGGGCGCCGCTGGTCCTTGAAGCGGCAAAAGAGATGAAGGCTGCCGATCCCCGTATTCAACTGACAGCGGCGGCCCTACCCACCAGAGAGTGGACTCTGCCACTGCTGAAAAAGGCTGGACAATACCTGGACTACATTTCCATCCATAGCTACTGGCTGCCTCTATGGCAAACGAATGACACGCCCGATTACATGACCTGCATCATGGAATCGGAATCCCCGGAGCAGCTCATTGCCAACTACATCGGCGTTCTTGAGGAATCCGGGTGCCGCGGCCGGATCAAAATCGCTTTCGACGAATGGAATCTTCGTGGCTGGCATCATCCGGGTTTCCCGCGCAAAGAGGTCCAGGACTATACCAATCCCGAGGTCATAAAGTTGATTGCGGCCCGTGACAAGAACCTGATCGCTTCGCAATACACCATGGCAGACGCGCTGTTTTCCGCTTCATTCCTCAATGCATGCCTTCGTCACGCGGAGGACGTAGGCATGGCCAATATCGCCCCGATCGTGAATACGCGGGGGCCGCTCTACGTTCATCCCAAGGGGATCGTCAAGCGTACGCATTTCCATACCATGGCGATGTATGCCAACGAGCTGGAACACCGGGTCGGCAAGCTGGACATCAAAGCGGACAAGCTCACACACGGGAGCAGATCCGTTCCCATGGTTGATGCCATCGCCACCGTGAACGAGCCGGGCAGGAACTGGGCGATCGCGCTGGTGAACCGTCACCCGGAGAAAGCGGTGGCCTGCACCGTCAAGATGAAAGACGCGCTGCTTGAAGGCAATTGCGAGGCGATGGTCCTGGCCGGCGATTCACCCGATTCCTATAATGACATTGAGAACCCAAATCGGGTTGTGCCGAGGAAAACGAAGCTGACATTTACAGAGGGTGTGGTCAATCTGCCGGCCCACTCTCTGACAATCGTTAAGGTGCCGCTGAAGCAATAGAAAGCGACAATCAGGTGACACAGCTATACAATCAGGTGACACAGCTATACAATCAGGTGACACAGCTATACAATCAGGTGACACACCAGGATCATGACCCGATCAGGGTAGAGTAGGGCGCTGGCGCGGTGGCTTTAGGAAAAGGGGAGTCGCTGTTACCGGCGGCTTTCGCCGCACAACCGGCGCCTCAGTCCCTTCCTTGACCCCGTTTCCAGCGCCCCCTCATCAAACCGTACGTGCGGATTGTGCTGCGCAGATGCTTCGCATGCCCGCATACGGCTTTCGGAGTTCCCACTCTTTCTCAGGCATGCGCAGGGGCGCGAAAGGGCAGGGTCAGACTTTCAATTTTCAATTTCCCCGAAAGGGCAGGGTCAGACTTTCAATTTTCAATTTCCCGGCCTAAAGGGCAGGGTCAGACTTTCAATTTTCAATTTCCCGGCCTTGAGGTGAGTGGCCCTCGCACGGCCAACCAGGACTTCACCCTCGCGTTCTGGCTCAAGTTCCCGTCGGAGTCCTCCAACTACTGGCACTACCTCGACCTGTACCCCTTCGGCGGCGGCAGCAACAAGACGGTGTTGGAGTTCTGGACCTACAACGGCTCGATGCGCTGCAAATCAGGTGACACACAACTTAAATCTTGAGACAAAAGCGCATCCGGAGTATGTCCATGCTCATGGCCCACATCACCCCCGCGTCATGGACGGGCCATCCTTTCGGTTCGGAGTCTTTTGTGGAGAAGATACTAACGCTTCTCGGGCGTGATTTGCGGAAACAAAAACCCGGTCGAAAACCCAAGGAGGGGTGATATAAGTTGTGTGTCACCTGATTTGTGCAAAAAACGCGATTGAGGAGACCGACACTATGCAAAGGGCAGGTATTGTTGTTCAATCACTTCTGAAGGGGCAGGGTCAGACTTTCAATTTTCAATTTCCCGGCCTTCAGGGGAGTGGACCTCGTATGGCCAACCAGGACTTCACCCTCGCCTTCTGGCTCAAGTTCCCCACGGCGCCCACCGGCGACTATTGGCACTTCCTCGATCTCTACCCCTGCGCCACCAACAACACCCGCCTGGAGTTCTACAACGTCCAGGGCAACATGTACGGCCGCTTCATGGTGCCGGACGGCGCGGGGGGGTCTCACACCGTCTACTAGCTCCTGGGCTCGCACGGCACGAACGCCTGGCACCACTACGCCGTCGCGCGCAAGGGGACGACGGTGACTTTCTACTTCGACGGCGCGTCGGCCGGCTCCGACACCGACGCCAACAACAACAGGAACCTGATTGACTCCGGCGACCTGAAGCCTGCGCTACGAACTGAACTGGCCTGATTGAATAGTGAGGTTACCGATTCACCCGCCAGGAGGGGTGGGTAAGGCCGAACTTTTTGACGCGGGCGTTCATGCGGTCCACGGAGATCTTGAGGAGCGCGGCGGCGTCTTTCTGATTCCAGGCGGTCCGCTCCAGCGCCTCGATCACCAGCTTCCTCTCCACCTCTTCCAGCGATATTCCCTCTTCCGGGATCGAAACGGGCAGCTCCGTCTTGCCCGCGAGATTCCCGCCGGAACGCTCCAGGTCCCCCGCGGCGAGGCTCACGCCGGAACGCTCCAGGTCCCCCGCGGCGAGGCTCACGCCGCAGCGTTCGAGGTCGCCCGCCGTGATGGTCTCGGAGCGCGAGCGAATCACGAGCCGCTCGACCACGTTGCGGACCTCTCGGACGTTGCCCGGCCACGCGTAGGCGCGCAGGACCTGGAGCGCCTCGTCGTCAAAGCGGCGCGCGGGCTTTGCATACTGGGCGCAAAACCGGCCGAGGAAAAACCGCGCCAGAAGCGGGATATCGTCGCGCCGCTCTCGCAAAGGGGGAATCACGATCGGAAGGAGGTTGATGCGGTAATAGAGGTCCTGGCGGAACCTTCCGGCCTTGAGCTCGGCTTCGAGGTCCTTGTTGGTGGCGAAGATGAGCCGGCAGCGGACCTCGATGGATTGAGCGCCGCCGAGGCGCGTCACCTGGAAGTTTTCGAGGGTCTTGAGGATCTTGGCCTGGGCTTCCAGGGGCATCTCGCCGATTTCATCGAGGAAAAGGGTGCCTCCCTGGGCGAGTTCGAACTTGCCGCGTTTGAGGGCGAGCGCGCCGGTGAACGCGCCGCGCTCATGACCAAACAACTCCGACAGGAGCAAGTTCTCGTCGGGCAGCGCGCCGCAGTTGACGTCCACAAAGGGCCCCTTGGGGCGGCTTCCGGTGCGGTGGAGGGCGCGCGCGACGAGCTCCTTGCCCACGCCTGTTTCGCCGGAGATGAGGACGGGCACGTCCTGTCCGGCCAGCTCGGCGATCTCGTCCTTGATGGCGCGCATGGCGGCGCTTTCGCCGATCATCTCGCGGAACTCGTCCCGCCGGTCCAGCTGGTCGCGCAGATAGCGGTTTTCGTTGAGCAGCGCGCTCTGCTCCAGCACGCGCTCGATCCGCATCAGGACTTCCTGTTTTTCGCTTTCCTTGGTCAGGTAGTCCACCGCGCCGCCGCGCATGGCCCCCACCGCGGTGTCCACGTCGCGCACTGACGTCAGCACCACGACGGGCAGGTCTTTGTCGAGGCCGTCTCGCCCTTCCTTGATCCGCCGCAGGACCTCCAGGCCGCTGATTCCCGGAAGGCGGATGTCGGTCACCACCAAGTCATAGTAGGCGGCCCGGAGCATCTCGAGGGCTTGCTCGCCGCTGCCCGCCGCGTCCACGGCGTATCCGGCCGCGCGGAGGTTGGCCTGGAGCCGGCGCGAGAAGGCGGCGTCATCTTCTATGAGCAGGAGGCGTGGGGGCACGGTGGTCCTTTCATGCGGGGCGGTCGGCCGGCTTCAGGGACTAAAGGACATCAGGGACCTAAAGGACATCAAGGACACCAAGGACATCAAGGACACCAAGGACCTAAAGGACGCCAGTCTTCCTGCCTCAAGTCTCAAGCCTCAAGTCTCAGTCCTCAAGTTTCCAGTTTCCAGTTTCCAGTTTTCAGTTTCGAGTCTCAGACCTCAAGTCTCCAGTCTCAAGTCTCCAGCCTCAAGTTTCCAGTCTCCAGTCTCAAGCCTCATTCATAAATCTCCCAGGCCCTCGCGTCGGTCTGATGGAGGGGTCCCAGGATATAGACCCCTCCCACAGGGGCCGGCG
>Ga0315277_10010690_pt1 | contig 11607 bp, 13 predicted proteins | sample YL17G05_15_MG_FD_203695 | JGI IMG/M metagenome (GOLD analysis project Ga0315277, IMG submission 203695) | Sediment microbial communities from Yellowstone Lake, YNP, Wyoming, USA - YL17G05_15 | ecosystem: Environmental > Aquatic > Freshwater > Lake > Sediment | place: USA: Wyoming | collected...
CTGAGAAGACTACGCCCATTCCCTGGTGGACCAATAACCAACTCACCCTTCGCTTCCGCTAATTATTTCCTCACTCCTTCACGCCAAATTGTTAGGTCCTTTCTTCCGGCGAAAATCCAGGCTAGGGTGCTCCACGAAACTCGAGGAGAGTTCGAAAGAGCGATTGCTGAATACCGTAGAGCCCGACTGCTGGATGACAGTCCGGAAACTCTGGCCTACCTCGCCCGCACTTATAAAATAGGGGAGGCTACCCTATATTTCGTATCGTGGGAGCTTTCCCCCTGTCGCGGTGGCAGTCAAGATATAGTGTAGCGTCCGCTATTTTTAAATGAGTATCGCCTCCGCGAACACCCCGAGGAGTTGGCGGTGTCAGGCGATTCGCTGCATTGCATTTACAAACTCTCGTCCCGACAGCGGGGGAGGAAGAGTCTTTCCATCCTGTTCATAGAGCTGAATGGTTTCCTGGACGATGTCGCAAAGCTCCGCAAAAACCTGCTTGGCATCGTGCCCGTGGCAACCACCATAAAACAGTTCTGGGCAGCTGCCGATAAAGCAGCCATCTTGTTCGGACCATTCAACGAGTTTCACATATTTATCACCTTTATTCATTGCTGGGACTCCTCAATTGCCAGCCGTACGGCCCTTTCCTGGTATAGTAAGGCATCATCACCTTCATGCCCAGACACTGTTACGGGCTTGCACACTTTGGGGTGGACAAAATTCCGATGACTCCCCTTTCCGCCCCTGTCGATGAAACCGGCCAGCTTGAGATCTCGTATCAGGTCGCGGACTTTACGTGGCACTAACTCTCCTCACCTATGCCTGCTGTCTGAACGACTTGCTCCATCGCTCGGTCGGTGTCGGGACGAGAACTATCAGCGAAAGGCTTTAGAGGAAGGAAATTATACCATCGAAGGAGGCGGCATCGGGAAAACTATCGGCTCGCATTCTGGATCTCAATTCAAAGTGCAACTCGGAAACCCAAAGCAGAAAGGGGTGTTGAGGCAGAAGAATCTGGACCGACTGTGGAAGCCTGCGCCTTGACCTTGCTGGAGTCTCAGGCTCGCTATATTACTCGCCCCGCTCTTGCCATGGGCGCACTGCGAAAACTGGAGGACGGCAACCTGGCCTTGGAAACGCCGCCAGACCAAAGGACCGGCGCAACCTTGCTTACGCTGGATCCACTGGAATGGATTCATCGCATCACCGCGCACAGCCTTAATCCCGGGTGCTATGGCCAACGCTACTATCGCGCCTACAGCAACCGTGCCAGAGGGACCACTTCATCAGCCTTTGGCGACTGCTCCGGTTCCGCCGCAGACACCCACCCGGAGCAGGACGATTACGGCTTCTCCAAGGAAGCCCGGAGCACTTTGGCGCGGCCGCTCAAGAAGATTTCGAGATTGATCCCCTGGTCTGCACCTGTGGCACCCGCGTGCAGATTATTTCCTTCGTAACAGACCGGCGGGTCTTCAACCGCATCCTGCGCCATCGTGAAAGCGAGCGCTGCCGGGTACGGGATCCATTCGAGCCCCGCGCTCCTCCCTTATCATGTGCGAGCACGCGGCAATAATTCGAATGTTAAAATACGACGTCCGCTTTCCAGCCAGGCGACCGATCAGTTGAGGTCTGCCCGGGTTAGTCTCAAGCTGCGAGTGCAGAACTCGAAGCAGGCAGCGGATTGCCGGGCTCTCCGGCACTCGGGAGATGACTTCCTTCCTGGCAATTCCCTGCCTGCCCCGAGCACTCCCCGGATTTTCTCCCTCGCCTTCGCTCTTTCCCCCACTTTCCTCTTACGCACGCAGATAGCAACGCTTATAAGGCCAAGCAATGGGTGGCCCTGAGGTTAGCCGGATGTGAACGTGATCGGCGGCCCCGCTGATGGCGTTGGCAACGGCGTTCAATCCACGAAGGGAGCCGCCCAGATAGCCCTACAATCTCTCCCGTAAGGACATGCGGATACAATCGTGGCACACGATCCCGACACGGCCCGAAAGCTGGCGCGCCCGCGTTTAGCGCCTTGCCTGGCACATTACGAGAAGTGCTTGCCTGTCGTCTCCCCCCTCACGAGTGCTTTCCCCTGGAGTCAAAAAGAATGGCGGGTGTTTTTGACTGGAGTGAAAAATAGTAGCAGGCTGCGATTCCCTGATTGCGAAGCCTTTCAAATCAGCGCGGCAGGCAAAAAGAATTACCGTTCGCCCGAGGGGATTTGGGTCTGCAATGCACTGCCGTTTCTTAATACACTCGTCTGACAACAAAGCCGGCGCTCCTGCGGGCCACGGTCCGAGAGGATTCTTCTCCTGCGGATTTCGGAGCACCGGAATTTGAAATCGGGGCTGCAATCGTGATCGCTGCCGGGCCTTCTTAGCATCGGTGAATTACGAAACCGATTGCGATCCCGATTCCGGCTCAGACTTGATGTTCCCCTGGCGATAGTGGTGTTTGGCGCAGCGGAGGATTCAATCTTGTGCGGGCCCTAAGGCCGGGCTTGCGAGTCGGTCGCGACAGGGATATTGGATCCGCGCCGAGGTCATGGCCTCCTTTCCGGTGAGTTGAGAGTGCGGCCTCTGTTTGCAGGTTCCAGGGTGACGTTTTTGAAAAACACGGAACCGGCATACTGCAGCACGTCACTTGCCGTCAGACCGCGGAAAGTGCAATTGGTAAAGCGCAGATCTTCGATGGTGGCGGCGGGGAAGCTCACCACCCACATGACCCGGGGGCTGGCGGTACTGGTCACGTCTTCCAGTTGGACGTTGCGCACCACCGGATGATGAGGGCCGTTGGCACCCGTTTCGTAGAGGAAGTCGATCGTCACCACAGCCTCCGTCACGCTGCCGATAGTGACCTTGCGCATGAAGACATTTTCGATGACTCCGCCGCGTCGGGCGTTGGACTTGAAACGCAGCGCCCGGTCAAGATGCGGACTGTCCATTTTGCAGTTCTCGACAAAGACGTTGCGGCAGCCGCCCGAAATCTCGCTCCCCATGACCACACCGCCATGGCCGTCTTTCATAGTGCAACCACGTACGACAATGTTTTCCGCCGGGGTGGCGACGCGCCGGCCGTCGTTATCGCGCCCGGACTTGATTGCGATGCAGTCATCCCCAGTATCGAAGATGCAATCGTCGATCAGCACGTCGCGGCTCGACTCGGGATTGCAACCATCGTTGTTCGGGCCGTGACTGCTGACTGTGACCCCGCGCACGGTGACATTGGTCGAAAGCACCGGATGGATTTCCCACATGGGCGAATTCCGTATGGTGATTCCTTCGATGAGCACGTTGCGGCAGCGGTTAGGCTGGATGAAGTTGGGACGCAAGTGCTGGCCCAGGCCATAGACGCGCTCTTTCACCGGCAACCCGCTCTCCCCCTGCTCGCGCAGCCGGGTGATGCTTCCCGCGGCCTGAGGTGGGCCGGCTCCGCGCCTGACCCAACCCCACCAGTTATCAATCGATGCCGATCCGTCGAGCGTGCCTTTTCCGGTGATGGCGATGTTTTCCTGTTCGAAAGCGTAAATGAGCGGTGAAAAGTTCATGCACTCTGTGCCCTCGAATCGCGTGTATACAACCGGCATGTATTTTGCAGGATCGGGGGTGAACTTGAGTGTGGCCCCTTCGGACACGTAAAGGTTGACGTTACTCTTCAGGTGAATTGCACCGGTAAGGAAAACTCCAGCCGGAACGACAACGCGGCCGCCGTGCGCTGCGTTGCAGGCAGCTATGGCTTTGCCGATGGCTTCCGTGCAATCGGTCGTGCCGTCAGCGAGTGCGCCATAGTCGGTGATCGTGAAGTCGCGCACTGGAAACTTCGGAGGCTGGATTCGGGCCAGGATCGCGGGCAAGGCATCCCAGCCGGCCAAACCTTGTTTATCCTGAGCAGGATTCGGTTGCTGCAGCTCGGCTGCACAGTCCGCCGGGTGTAACCGGACCAACCCTAGGCTGAGAGCTAATAATATCAACGTGCTACGCATCATTCGGTGCATCTTTTTCTCCGTTTCTGACATATTCGCGACGTGCTGACAATAATGTATTTTGAATTCCCAAGCCAAGCACGTTATTTCCCGCTTTAGCGTCGGGTCCGGCTAATGCCAAGACCGTACGATGTGGGGCGATCTGAGCGAAGCATCACCAATCCGGTTCAGGTCTGCGCTTCAACAACGACCTCACGTTGCCGGCACTAGGTGGAGAGGTCGCCGCGGATTATGCCTTGCGCATAAAGCGGGAGTTCCCGCGGAGAAGGCTATGCCGTTCCGGGCAGCCTATAAACAGCCACGAATTACACCAATTACACGAATCAAACGCAGCCACGAATTTCACGAATTGCACAAACTTTCGACCTACTAATAGGGATTTGTGGCTGCATCTGATGCTTAACCAAGCCCAACGCCTCCCTTCGGGAGGCCTCCTCAAGCCACCCGCTCTGCGGTTGGTGGCTGACTCCTTTGCAGCGGGTGCTGAAAGAAGGAGGCTACGAGCCGTGGACAGCATGATCTGCTATAGACTCCCGGGCCTGTTCAGCGAGAGCGTCGAAGACAGCGTCATCCGTGCCGTGCGGCAGGTGTTGCAGAAGATGGGCGCGCTGAACCGGCTGCGGCTGTGTCATGGCAACCGAGTCAATCCGCGAAAATCTATCGTTGGGCGCGTGTCGGTGTCAGTCCCGACGATGATTCCCCTGTGGTCAATCCAATAGTAGTTTGAACCGCTCTCGACTTTGATCTCGCGTCCCGTCACCGGATCAGTCACATCCTCGACGCCCAGGATGGCGTTTGATCGGCGGCGACTGATCTCATCCATTACCCCCTGCCGGTTCCAGTAAGAACTGGAGATGATGTTTGAGATCTCCTCGCTCGTGCGGCTCACGATCTGCGATGTGTTGGCAGCAATGTTCTGTTGCATGGCCACCCACTGCGGATTCAGTTGAAACGTTTTCAGCATGTGCCCCAGGACCGACTGAGCTTGGGCAACCTGGCCGCTGGCGGCGAGATAGCCATAGAGGATTTCCACATGCCACAGCGCAAAGCCGTATCCCTGCGTGGACTGAGTGCCCGCCAAATAATACCCCTGCATCAACTGACTGTCTTTCCGGCATGTGAAAGCCACTTCGCCCGCCGTCAGGTTCGTGACGATGCCGGCGTTGCCGTATTGGGAGTAGATCGCATTAATGGCTTGGACAGCATCCGGCCGGTCGCGGCTCTCTGTGATCGTAGCATCAGCGCAGCCTTTCGTGAGTTTTGTCATCGCATATTCTTGGGCAAACGCCTTTCCCGGCATGTACCGTCGAACCATCATGTTCACACCGTAGCCCGGCGAATACCAGGAGCCTTCGCGGAACCCGGCCATTGCAAGCGTGGGATTCGGCACCGTGAAGGGGGGGATTTCAGCATCGCCGCCGCTGATGCGAATCTTCCCATCAGGCGAAATCGCTTCAATGACCGGACGCGTGTCCACCGAGGCGAACCGGAACAACCCGCCATTAACCTTCCATTGGCCTGGTACTTCCAGACTGAAAGCGTTCTCTCGCGGGTCTTGCCACTTGATGTAGTTTGGCGCAGGTGGTTGTTTTTCCTGCGTGGGTGGGCCGGTGATACGGAAGCTTTGAAGGATGCGGGCAAAAGTGTCTTCCACTTGGCGATAGTGCGCTTCTGGAGCGGTCATTCCGTAAACATAAGCCGCGCTCCCCTTGGAGCTGCTGATCCAAGTGAAGAGGGCAGTGGCCACGCGGTTCCCGGCGCGTCCGCGCAGGCGGATAGCCGCTGCCCCTGCCGGCTCGGGCGATTCCCATTGGGTGTCGGGCCAGAGCTTCGCTGCCAGCTTGCGCAGCGATGCCGAGGCCGTTGTTGTCTCCAACGAAACCGGGATGAAAACGGGCCAAACGACGAGTTGTTCTCCACCAGGTCCTTGAAGCTCGGCTCGACCTGACGCGCGATCTCCACGAACGGTCCACTCCCGTGGAGTCTCAACCGAAAAGCCAATCGGGTCGTCGTGTGCAACCCAACCCCTTGTAGTTTGACCACCCCCCGCTTTGCGTTCGGACGAACGGCTCTGGTCACCTTGACAGGATACCCAAGCAATGGTGGTAAGACCAAGCACAGCGAGCAGCCATCGAATCTGTTGTTTCATAGCAGAATCCCTCCGGGCTCTTCAGGGCAGACCAACGTGTTTCTCTTTTTTTTTGTTTCAATTTGGTTACAGGTCTCAAGGCAGGCTCAGCCACGATGAAGTGTCCTGCCACAACTTGCGATGAAGGGATCGGCAGGCCATCTTCCAGATGCCCTTGCATGTCCCTCTCAATCGCTTCATACATGCGTTGTTCAACTTGCCTCCGCGTTTTGCTACTGGCGACACAGCCGGGCGGTTGGGCGCGCGCAAAGGTTACACCGCCTAGAGGCGATAAAGCATCAGGTAGACCACGACTCCCGTGACTGACACATAGAGCCAGAAGGGCAGTGTCCATCGGGCGATCTTCCTATGCTTGCCGAATTTTCCGGCCAACGCCCGCCACAGAGTGAGGATGACCAGTGGAAGGATAACCGCCGCAAGGATTGTGTGCGTGATCAGGACCGAGAAATAGACGGTGCGGATCCAGCCCAGCTTCTGGAAGCGTACCGTTCCGACGTGCGCGTGATATACGAGATAGGAAATCAGAAAGAGAGCTGAAGTGATCGCGGCGCTTACCATGAAGCCACGGTGGGCTCGCCACTCCCTCTTCCGAATGAAGTAGTCGCCCATCAGCAAAAGCAGGGCGCTGGTGCCGTTGAGAAGCGCGTTGAGATGGGGCAATAGGGTATAGGGGATCATGGTCCGCAATTATGTCATCCAGCCACCGTTTTTCAGCGGGTGGAAGGCTGATTGGCCACATAAGTCGTGGCTCCAAACGCTACAATTCCGAATAGAACGCTGATGGTGATGCACGCGGCGAGAGAAGGAATGTCCATAGCCACCTGGGAGCTCTCCAGGTAAAGAACGCGCCTCATAGCGCCGACGCCGTAGGTCAGAGGGTTTGCCCTGATGATTGCACGAAGCCATCCGGGTGCGCCAGAAGCCGGGAAGAAAGATCCCGAAAGCAGCCACATCGGCATGAGCAGGAGATTCATAATCGCGTGGAAGCCCTGCGTGGAATCCATTTTCCATGCGATCAGGAATCCTACTGCCGTCAGCGCAAATGCCACGAGAAACAGGATTCCGGCAAGCGCCACCAGCTTCTCAAAGCTCAGCGAGATCCCCACGGCCGGAGCAAGGAGCAGGAATATCAGAGCCTGGACTAAGGCCAGGGTTGTTCCTCCCAGAATCTTGCCCAGCGTAATCGCAGAGCGTGGGATTGGCGCGACCAGCACGGCTTGCAGAAATCCGATCTGACGATCCTCAATGATCGAGATCGTTGAGAAGATGGAAGTAAACAAGAGGATGAGCGCGAGTGTCCCGGGAAAGGAATACTCGAGGTAATGCTCCCCACCCAGGGTGCCGGAGCGGAAAGAGTTACCGAGACCCGAACCGATAAGCAGCCAGAAGACAAGCGGAGTTCCCAGGGCACCCACGATTCTATTGCGCTGGCGTACAAATCTGACGATCTCCCGCCACCACAGTGTTCCAACGGCCAGAGCATATTTCATAGAGTTGTCATCGCACTTCGTAAGATATTGACGATTTACGATTAACGATTGAAAATATCGGCTCGGGCAATCGTCAATTGGTTTCGTCTTCCCACAGCCGGTGACCGGTGCGGTGAATGAAAACGTCCTCCAGCGTAGGTTTGCCCAACGAGATCCCTTGAATGCGCCCCGGAAGAGCTTCCACGAGTTGGGGAATGAACTGGTGCCCGTTTTCACGCTCGATTCTCACGGTTCCGTCCAGGACGGTGGCTGGGCATTGGAAACGCTTGCGGATCTCCTCCGCGAGCTTCTCCGGATCGTCGGTGTGCACGGTCAGCACATCCCCGCCGATCTCCGACGTCAGCTGGTCCGGGGAACCGAGCGCCACGATCTGCCCATGGTGGAGCAAGGCCAGCCGGCCGCAGCCTGCTGCTTCCTCCATTAGATGCGTGGTGAGGAGCACGGTCACGCCATCCCTGGTGCGCAGCGTCCTCAGCTGTTCCCAGAGATCTCTCCGAGCTCCGGGGTCCAGTCCCGTACTGGGCTCATCCAGGAGCAGCAATTCGGGCGAATGCAGGAGAGTCTTGGCTAGTTCGACCCTTCGTGCCATTCCACCGGAGAGAGTCTCGACAAGGTCGCGGGCTCTGTCCTGCAGATTGACGCGCCCCAGCATGAGTCTGATCCGCTCATCGAGTGCCTTCCCATGCAACCCGTACAGGTGTCCGTGATGACGCAGGTTCTCTTCGGCCGTAAGCTTCTTGTCGAGGCTGGGATTCTGGAAAGCGACTCCGAGATGGTGGCGGATATCATGCGGATTCGACCGCACGTCCAATCCCGCTATGCGTACCATTCCGATCTCGGGCAACAGGAGCGTAGATAGAATCTTGAAGAGCGTTGTTTTTCCTCCGCCGTTTGGCCCCAGAAGTCCGAAGATTTCTCCTCTCTGCACCTGGAAGGAAACATCCCTGAGGGCGGCGTGCGGAGATCCGCCTCGTTTTGCTGGAGGGTAGGTGTAGGAAACATTCTCGACTTCAACAATGGGAAGTAGATGCATTCTCTGTGCTCTCTGTGTCTCTGCGCCGAGATTCAGGGTGCAACCTTATCGACCATCAGAAGGGCGAGAAGGATCGGTAGATAGCAAATGGAAGCCACGAACAGGCGCCTGGCGGAAACCCGATCCCGCAATCGGGCGAACCAGAAAGCGCAGGCGAGGAAGAGAAGCCCCAACGCCAAGGCTCCAACCAGGTAGACGAGTCCGGCCAGCCCGATAATTGACGGGACCACGGTTACCAAAATCAGCAGAACGATATACATGCCGGCTTGGCGGCTCGTCCTGCTACCGCTAGAGTCGATTACAGCAAGCATTAGGAATCCGGCTCTGGCGTAGTCTTCGCGATATATCCATCCGATGGCGTAGAAATGGGGGAGCTGCCAGAAAAAGACGATGGCAACGAGGACCCACGCTCCCAGCGAAAGATGCCCGGTGACCGCAGTCCATCCCATCGCTGCTGGGAGAGCACCCGGAACGGCCCCGGCCAGTGTGCAGAGCCAAGTATGTCTCTTCAATGGGGTGTAAATGAACAAGTAGCTCACAAATGTGACCGCGGAGACGAGACTGGTCAGGGCATTCACAAAAGCAAAAAGGTAAACCACGCCCGCGACGGAGATGGACAGGGCGAAAGCCAGCGCCTCGCCCGATCGCACTCGGCCCGTCGGCAGCGGCCGGCTGACGGTTCTCTCCATCAGAGCGTCGAGGTGCCGCTCGAGATACATATTAAATGCGCTGGCGCCACCTGCGACCAGCGCCGTGCCAACCAGTGTGTGGCCAAGCAGCATAAGCGGAACGCTGCCTTTCAATCCAACGTAAAAGCCTACCAGGGTAGTGACAAGCACGAGAAGGGTGATCCTGGGCTTGGTGAGTTCGAGAAAATCGGCAGTCCGAGCCCACGAGATCAAGGATGCCGTAGCAGAAGCCGTTTCCAGACCGACTTTCACTCAATCTGCTCCATGGCTGCGCCGGCGTGCGCCTCTGTAACCGGCTGCGACACCGATTGCGACAGGAGAAGCCGCCGAGCGGTCAGCGTCAAGAACAGGCTCGTGGCCAGAATGAAGGCACCCCCCGCAACATGCAAGGTTGTAGGAATTACGCCTTTGCCGGACCAGATGGTCTTCGCGCCGAGAAAGATTTGTACCATCAGAGCGCAAATCAGCAGGTAAGCGGGAGTGCGAAGCGCCCTTTCCGATCTATGTCGGCGCAGGATTCTGGCTGCAACCCAAACGATGAACAAGGCCACCACCAGAGCTCCGACCCTGTGAGCGAAGTGAACAAGAATCTGTCGTGTGAAGAAAGGGGGAATGAGATGCCCGTAAGAAAGCGGGAAGTCCGGTATCGCCAAGCCGCTTGCGGTGTGGCGCATGAGAGCGCCGAGCAGGATCTGGAGGTAGACGATCACTGTCGTCGCAGTTGTCAGTGTCCGCAGCGAAGGGGAACCCACTTCCTCAATGTGCGGGCTTGCCTCCTGCCAGCTGCGCGAAGTGACGAGCGCAATGGAGACCGTGAGGCACAAAACGATTTCCGCGAGGGCTGCATGGGAGACGGAGACGGCGGGAGGAAGGAGGAGAAGAACCGTGATCCCTCCGAGCGCAGCCTGACAGATCACCGCAAGCACAGCCAGGCCTCCCAGCCTGCGCACCCATTTTCGCGGCTCGCGTCTCCAGAGCCAGATGGCCAAGATCACGATGAGCACACCTACGGTTGCGGCAACCATGCGATGGCCGTGCTCGAAAAGGATTCCCCCAACCATTCTGGGAAAAAACTGGCCGTAGGACAGGGGCCAGTCCGGAACCGCCAATCCCGAATCGGTTGAAGTGACGAGTCCTCCAACGAAGATCAGGACGAGAGTGCTTGCCGCCACGAGCACGGAAAATCGATGCAACCAGAGATTGGATCCCACGTGATGTGAACTCTGCGGAGGCGGCTTTCTGTGCAAAGCCACCTCCGTTAGAGGACTCCTCTTGAGTTGTGTTTAGGAAGCAGCCTTGAAGCTGAAGTTGACCTCTTTGGTCTCCTTATCGCCGACTGCGACTTTCTGGGTCTGGGTGCCCAGCTTTTCCTGCCAGGCCTCAATCACGTACTCACCCGGAGGAAGATTCTTAAGCGTGAAGGCACCGTCCTTGCCGGTCACCGAGTAGTAGGGATGGGGCAAGACCCCGAGGTAACATGACATCCACTTGTGGACGTCGCACTTAAAATGGACCATTACCTCGGGAGTGGAAAACTTCTTGATTGTCTCCATGCCCTTGATCGGCTGGCCTATGTTGAACTGCGGGTTTTTCTCCGCCCAGCAGTGAATGTTATGGAGTATGGGATCGCTGTTTAAAAACTTGAGGTCCTGTCCGACCATGATCCCACCCACGTGGGGCGTGTAATGGCAACCATCCTGATTGATCTCGGCCGTAGCGGAAGGCGGGGTGAAGGTGTACTTCTCGAGGCCTTCCTTCACGTAGACAAAGACATTCTGCAGCTTGCCGTCGCTCACGAGGACTTCTTCCGAACGAAGGGGTTCCTTGTGCAGGCCTACGCAAACGGGGTCGGAGTTCATCTTGATCTCGGCCATCGTCGGCGGAGTCCCTTCGAACGTAACTTTCCCGCTTACGGCCGCGGTGCCGGCCGATGGATCAAACGGGGTGCCGCCTGCGCGGGCGGCTCCAGGAGCAGTTGCAGAGGTTTCACCGGTTGCCGCAGGTTCTTCCTTCTTGCTGCAGGAGATGGCGAGGGCGAGCAGAAAGCCAACCACTACTGCCAAGACCCTTGCTTTTGTCACTGCAAACCTCCTTCTTCAGGATTGGCGACGAAATTCCCGACGAGTTATGGGCTCCGAAAAGGCAGAAGAGAAATTAGTTCCGACTTAGGGATTGCGTAAGAATTAATTGGCATTTTGGCGCGAGCGCCGGGTGGGCAGATGCGAGGCGCCGCGACGCAGGCGATGTCGGTGTACATCGTCGAGGAGCGGCAACGA
>Ga0315277_10010691_pt1 | contig 11607 bp, 15 predicted proteins | sample YL17G05_15_MG_FD_203695 | JGI IMG/M metagenome (GOLD analysis project Ga0315277, IMG submission 203695) | Sediment microbial communities from Yellowstone Lake, YNP, Wyoming, USA - YL17G05_15 | ecosystem: Environmental > Aquatic > Freshwater > Lake > Sediment | place: USA: Wyoming | collected...
GCATCCGGTCACAGAGATGGTCACCGGTATTGACATCGTCAAAGAACAGATGCGAATTGCACGAGGCCGGTGCTTGCGCCACAAGCAGGAAGATATTCATGCTAATGGGTGGGCAATTGAATGCCGTATCAACGCCGAAGATCCTTACAACAATTTCGTCCCTTCCACTGGGCGCATCACCCATACACTGCTCCCGACCGGGCCAGGTGTGCGGGTGGATACAGGGGTATATATCGGTTTTGAGGTCTCCCCATATTATGATTCACTCATCTCAAAATTGATCGTGTGGGGTGAGACACGCGGCGAAGCCATTTTGCGCATGCGGCGGGCTTTGGAAGAATATAAAATCCTGGGTGTACACAGCAACATTCCCTTCCACCAACGGCTGATGGATTCACACCGCTTCATGGCTGGGCAATACGATACCCGCTTTGTGGAGGAACGTTTTTCCATTGAGGAAGCTGAGGAAGGAAAAGAATCCCGCCCGGATATTGCGGCCATCCTGGCGACTCTCGTCGCTCACCGCCAAACTGAACGTGCGGCACATGTCATTCAGCGTAATGAACGCGACACCAGCAACTGGAAATGGTTGAGCCGGTGGGAGAGGTTGAGGAGATAACATGAAATATGTGACCACCATTAAAAATCACGAATATATCGTCGACATTCTCGACGAGCACCATGTGAGCGTGGACGGAGTGATGTACCAGGTGGATTTCATGCCGGTGGGCGACCAACCCGTATATTCACTGGTTGTAAATGGAACATCGGTTGAAGCGCATATTTATCCGAACGAAGATACCTGGCAGGTGTTATTCCGCGGAACGCTCTTTACAGCGTATGTAGAAGACGAGCGGGAAAAACGCCTGCGGGCTGCACTCGCGGGGAGGGTGGCAGAGCACGAGGACTTTCACCTGAAGGCACCGATGCCGGGCATGGTTATTTCCATACCTGTACAGGATGGGCAGGTAATACAGAAAGGCGATGTATTAGTGGTCTTAGAGTCGATGAAGATGCAGAATGAGCTGCGTTCACCACGGGATGGGAAAGTGATCCGCGTGCGAGTGAAAGCTGGTGACCGGGTGGAGCAGAAGGAGACCATGCTTAGCGTGGTATAAATAAGGCGATGCAGATGAGGTAGCATGAGTAGCTCAGATCAAGAGTTGGAAGTCAAGTTTTATCTGTCCAAACGCAAGGAAATGGAAGCGAAATTGTACTCCTTGGGCCAGGTGAGCGCGCCGAGGGTGCATGAGGTCAACCTCCGTCTGGATACCGCTGACTTGTCGTTATTATCGACTGGCAGGTTGCTGCGCTTGCGACAGGATGCAAGAGCACGTGTCACGTATAAGGGAGTGGGTAGCGAAGAAGGTGGGGCGCGCTTGCGCCAGGAGCTCGAATTTACGGTATCAGATTTTGGCACTGCGCTCGCGTTGTTTGAAGAACTTGGCTACCAGGTGTATCTGATGTATGAAAAGTATCGCACCACTTACCAGTTGGGGAATGTGGAAGTGGCGCTCGACGAAATGCCAACCGGAGATTTTCTCGAGATCGAGGGACCCGATAGTGAAAGCATCCATAGTGCAGCTCTGCAATTGAAGCTGGATTGGGAGGCCCGCATCCTGGATAGTTATACTGGGTTGTTTGCCCGCACACGTGCGCAGTTGGGTTTTGATTTTCGGGACCTGAGTTTTGAGAATTTTAAGGGGATGACTATAACCCCACAGGTGATGGGGGTCTTGGTCGCCGACCAGTATTAAAATACGTAGCATAAGGCAGAGGCCCGGTTTACTATCAAAGCCTGGTCTCTTTTTTTTATTATCGATTAACTCTAAATATCAGAGGCAAGAATTCGAAACGGTCGAGCGCCAGTCCGCGGCTCCAGTTGGTGGAACCGCAAGCGTTGGTCACGTCCAAGTCTACAGTGTAAAGGCTGTATCATGAAGATGTGCCAGTAATATCACGATGAGTTTAGCTTGCCACCTTTCCAGGTGAGGGACACAACCGGAGCTTTATCTCCGAGCAAACCAGGCAGCATGCTCTCAAGGCGAATTGGATCACCCGTGGTGATAATTTGAAGGAGAGGCTGCGGTTTTTGCAGTATGTCCACTTGCATCATCGAGTCCAACTCAAGTAAATTACTGGCAACCAGCAAGCGCTGAACCTGGCGGGCAACTGCCGGGGCGGGATCGATAACGCGCACGCCCTGACCAGTGATTTGCTGGATGAGTGGGATGACGAAGGGGTAGTGAGTGCAACCCAGCACGACGGTATCAATTCCCTGCTTCAGCATGGGTTGGAGGGCTTCTTCCAGGATGCGTCGCGTCTCGCTTGATTCCAGGGCACCACTTTCGATCTGTGTCACGAGACCCGGGCAAGTATGCTGGAGCAGCTTCACTCCCTGACCAAAGCGTTCAACCACGGAGGCGTACAGCTCACCCTGGAAAGTGGCTGGAGTTGCCAACACACCAACCACGCCACTGCGCGTATGCTCGGCTGCTGGCTTTACTGCCGGCTCCATGCCCACGAAAGGTACATCTGGAAAGATCGATCGAAGATATTTAAGAGCAGCTGCGGAGGCCGTATTGCAAGCTACCACGATCAACCTGGCTCCCTGATCAAGCAGATATCGGGTAATAACTTCTGAGAAATGGCGCACTTCCTCAAGACGGCGGGGGCCGTACGGGACATGGGCTTGATCGGCCAGATAGAGCAGTGGTTCGTCTGGCATCAACTGGTGGATCGCACGTAACACTGTCAATCCACCAATGCCCGAATCAAAGATCCCAATGGGGCGCATGTGTTTAATGTTCACTTTTTCCTTGTATGAGCAACTCGATTGTCCGTTGAACACGATCCAGGCGGGTTTGGTCGCGTTTGGCTTCAGTTACCCAGCGTACGTACTCTCTTTGATGGGTGTAAGAAAGCCGGTTGAACAACTCGTGCGCTTTCGGATTAGCTTCGAGGGCTTGCTGGAGGTCTGGCGGTATATCCACCTGCCGCAGCTCAAGGTCCTCTTCCAATTCGACGGCAACATCATCCCCAAAGCTTTTACCGATCTTTTCGCGAATTTCCTTTAATACCGGTAGCATGTGATGTGGACTACCCATGCGTACAAGGGTGCCCCGGTATGGCTCGCCTTCGATGGTCGCCATGACCTTGACCCGTTTCTTGCCAAAAGCCTTCTCCACATCGAAAGGGATGGTGACATATGCGCCACCGCCTCCCGCATTCTCGATCACAGCGCGAAATTGAAATTTTTGGGTCATATGTTATCCTGTTTTGGTATTATAGAATTGACTGCCTTGCACGAGTGAATAAAAATCTGAAAGAGTTTTCGCATATATTCGTGCTCCTGCAGCTCTTCCGGGTGCCATTGAACTGCCAAGCCAAACAGGTGACCCGGCAGTTCGAAGCCTTCAATAAGACCATCCGGGGCGATTGCAGTTTCGTGCAAATCGTGAGCAAGTTTACGCACACCTTGATGGTGCAGACTGTTGACCCAGGCGTGGTTGCTGGTCATTATCTGCGCCAGCCTGCTATCCGATTGTATATCTACGCCGTGAGCCAGAAAATTTCTTGAATGATCATGATTATCATGATGCACTTCACCAGGGAATTGCTCTGGGAGGTCTTCGTACAGGCTGCCACCCAGGGCGACGTTAATCACCTGGCATCCGCGACAAATGCCCAAGAAAGGCTTGTCTGATTGGATCACAGTCTGCACCAGATGTATCTCCAATCGGTCACGATCCGCATCGACCCCCTCAACTTTGGGATGTGGTTGATTGCCGTATCGCCGGGGGTCAATATCATTACCACCCGTGAAGAGGACGCCATCCAGCCGGGGAAGGAGTACTTCCAGATCATCATTCGAAAGTTCCAATGGAATAAGGATGGGTAAGCCACCGGCGTTCGCAACGGATTTGACATAGGACTCATTGATGCCAAAAGTATGACCCCCGGACGGAATGGGCAGGCGGGTGGTGGTGAGTCCGATCAGTGGTTTTGGCACAATCATTTCAAATTCTCTCAAGGGAAAGAGTGAATATAACTGGGTTAGTCAGGAATGTCTTATTCGCTATTACCAATCGATGCTTGATAAGACTGGGAAATGAAAGCTTGGATTGGACCATGCCAGTTATCATTATTCGGGTTATGCTCCTGGAAGTTACCGTGGGTGTAGCGAGTGATGACTTTGCGCCAGAAGGCGATCGCGGAGGGATTTTCAGTGATCTGCCCCACCTGCCAAGCACCAGGGAACTGGTCGAAGATGTAGCGGGCGACGTGCTCACCCACACCCTGATGGCGGTACTTTCGCATGATAAAAAATTCTGCCATCACCCAGGTATCTTTTATCCCGGTCAGGTAATTGTAACGCGCCACGAGAACAAAACCCGCGAGCTGACCGTCCACGCGCACCAAAAAAGGTGAACGCTCGGGCTCGACCCAATAATGATCCAGGTAAGGGTAATCATATAAACCCAAAGGTCCAGTGTCTGCCCCGTCGAACTCACTGAAATCGTATTGGTACAACTCCATCAGGTGCCGCAGGATCGGGCGCTCCAAGACGGTAGCTGGATTGACTTCGATGTTCATGGTGTTTGCTTGGTTAACTTCCTTTATTTCGTCAGTAATGCTCATAATTTTGTATTTTACACCCAGCATTACCTTCGAGGGCTAAAGGTTCTCATACGAGGTTTCTCGATGAAGGCGGCGTTTCAGCTCGCTGGCATAATGCAACCCCAGTGTGGACGCATGCTCCTTTGCCCAATCCGTCAGGCAGGTTGTCCCAACGGGAGGTGAATAGGTATATAAGCGTTCTTGCATCAAACCGGTAATCTCATCACGGGTGATCAAGATATCTCCCATCAGCTTGCCAAGGATCCAGCCTATCCAATATCCAAGGGATGGTGAGACCGAGATAATCGGCCGATTTTTACCGATGATCGTGCCAATTGTATGTACCAAGTCACGGTAGGTGAAAGTCTCCGGTCCAATTGCATTGATGATCCGGTTGGTCAGATCCTGCCCCTGCTCGACTGCTAGCCTGGCCAAGTCATCCACGTAGATGGGTTGAATCCAGTAGCTGCCATCCCCAAAAACGCCAAAAACAGGCAGGTGGCGTAAAGTCCAGGCAATGTTATTGATCAGGATATCTTCCTTGCCGAACAAGACCGCTGGGCGTAGGATGGCGTAAGACAAACCTGACTCAATCAAGCCACGCTCCAGACGGGCTTTGCCGCTGAAATAGGGCAGTGATGAAGTTTCAGAAGGGTTGGTGATGCTGATATGGACGACGCGCCTCACGCCAGCTTGTTTGGCGGCTGCAAATAGCTTGAGGCTATTCTCGATGGCAGCTGCATGGGAGAAATCGGCGTAATCGAAGCGCACCCAATAGGTGTTATAAAGCACAGCTGCCCCACGCAGGGATTCGGTCAGTTTATCTATATTCTCAAAGTCGTACGGGTAAGCCTGCACCTGATTACCAAAGGGGTTGGGGCGGTTTATGGAATTGGTCAACGTCCGGACGGTACAACCCTGCTCCAGTAACCGCTGGGTGATATATTTGCCGGAATAGCCGAACGCACCGGTGACCACATCGAATTCTACCGTTGACATAGCTATTTACGTTTCTTTTCTGCCAGTAAACGCAATTGGGTTAAGGTTTCTTGAGCACACGCGAAGAGCGGGGAAAGAAGGTGGTTACCTGAAGCGATTAATTTTTCAGGCGCTTCTGCAGAAAAGATTCCTGAATAGGTCAATAGGGTGAACCTGACCTGACCCACCCCAGGCAGGGGAAATTCATCGGTGGATGACATATGTTGTAGATGGTTTTCAGCTTCGGCTACCAATGCTCTGGAAGCCTCTGCGACTGGGGTATATTCACCGCTACCAAGCATGCCACCCCCTGTGCTGTAATAAAGGCTGGTGGTGCCATCTGCCAGTGAAACCAGGGTTGCGGATCCCACTGTGTACCCAGTCTCCATCAATACCCCCCATACATGTGGGGTTTTGGATGAGGGAGTGAGACCTAATTCGACAGGGGTGAGGCTCAAGATGCGACTGCGAAGTTGAAGATAGGTTTGAGAAGGGTCAGTGGTAATGGCATTCATGCAATTATTATTTACCGGTAAAAAAATCCACCAGCTGTTTATTCACAGCTTCGGATTCATCAAGCTGTACCCAATGGCTTGAGCTTTCGAAGAACACAAGTTTCCCCTCATCGCACAAATCGAGGCTGGGTTGAGCCATCTCACGGCCTAATGCCAGATCTTGAGCACCCCAAAGCATTAGCGTTGGCACCCTGATGCGTAAATCACCACTCAAATCAGGGGGCATCTGGATGGCAGCTCGATACCAGTTAAGCATACTGGTAATCGCGCCCTTACGCCACCATGCTTGGCGATAGTGCTCGATATCTTCTTTGTTGAATGATCCTGGTTTGCTGCCGCTCAGCAGCATCCTCACCATCAATTCCCAATCGTCATTACGCAGGATGGCTTCCGCCATGGATGGGATTTGAAAGAAGAACATGTACCAGCTGCGGCGGAGCTGAGCCAGGTTACTGATTAAATTGCGCATCATCACGGCCGGGTGAGGGACGTTGAGAATGGCAAGCTTATGCAAGCGATCGGGATATCGCAAAGCCACCCACCAGGCGACAGCTGCACCCCAATCATGGCCTGCAAGAGAGCATTTATCAACACCCGCGGTATCGATCAAGCCGACCACATCATTGGCTAGCTCGTCAAGGCGGTACGCTGCGGTTCCTTTGGGCTTGTCACTCAGATTATAGCCGCGTTGGTCTGATACCCAGACGCGTAAGCCTGCCTCAGCCAAAGGTTGAATTTGCCGCCTCCAGCCGTACCAAAATTCTGGGAAACCATGCAATAAAATCACCAGGGAGCCATAACGGGAGCCACTTTGCACCACATGCAAGCGGATGCCGTTAGTTGGGAGGAAAACATGCTCCAAATTGGGTTTGTCCATGGATACCTCCGATAAAATTTAAATGAAGGATATCATTATTGGAGAATTATACTCCGGATATATAGTCAGTTTATTTTGGAGAGGGAATAACTATTCGTCCAAATCAGTGTTATATAACCGGAGGGGTAAGATGCAAAAAGTGATATCGATCACTGTGCCTGCATATAATGAACAGGATTTAATTGCAGGCTGTCTTGATTCTCTCCTGAAGCAGACACTTGATAAAGATAAATACGAAATTATCGTCATCGATAATAATTCGACGGATTTCACAGCGAAGATTGCGATGGAAAAGGGTGTGAGGGTGGAAAAAGAGCTAAAAAAAGGCTATGTACATGCCATCCGGAAGGGGATTGAAGTCTCGCAAGCAGACATCATCGCATTTACGGATGCGGATTGTCGCTTGCCGATAGGTTGGGCATCAAAAATACTGGATGATTTTTCGACTTCACCGGATATCATTGCGGTTGGAGGCAAGTTGGCTTTTTATGATCTTAATCCCATTCTGGACAGGCTGATCAGGTTGATCCTTTATCCCATGAATGCCTTACCAGGCAATAATATGGCCATTAAGCGGGAAGGATTAATCCGGATGGGTGGGATTGACCCGAAGATCAATCTAAGTGTGGATTTTTGGCTGACCACGAGACTCCGCAGGGTTGGGAAAATATTCGTTGATAAACATCTGGTCGTGGAGACCTCCGGAAGACGATTCAAAGGCTCATTTTCCTCGGATCTTAAATATTTTATCAACGTTATTTCGATCCTTGTATCATCCAAACCTTTATTTTATGACTTCCCCGATGTTCGGGAAAGTCGAGGGTAAGTGCATCGATGTTGAATGATATGGCTTATCACCTCATTATAAGCATCCTGGAAATCTTCATGTGGGATGGAGAATTGATTGGAGGAGAGAATCTTCAAGCTGGACCAGCCGTTATTGTCGCCAATCACATGGGTTCGATTGGACCTGTGGGGATATGCTCCTCCCTGCCAATGCGCCTTTACCCCTGGGTCCTGGGGGAAACCGTGGATAAGGTTGAGGGACCTGAAAGTGTACGTAAGGATTTCGTCGAGAAGACATTAAAACTCGAACCACCATTAAGTATGGCGATTGCCCGAGGCATCTGCAAAATTTCAAGCCCGCTATTATTATCGCTTGGATGCATCCCTGTCCCTGAAACCCATCAAGAGCAGGAAGCGACATTTCAAACCAGCCTTGCCATCCTTAAGCAGGGGAAATTTTTGCTGATTGTCCCGGAGGATCCTAAAGCAGAGCCTGATCCATTGACTGGGATTCGCCCGTTCAAACGGGGATTTCTACGTCTGGGAGAGCTGTATTATCGCGAGACGGGCGCGCGCCTGCCATTTTACCCGGTTGTCATCCATGAAGCAGGATTGGTAATCGTTGGAAAGCCGATTGCATACAACCCGCTCAATGATGCCAGGGTGGAACGTCTCAGGATGGTTAGATTATTGGAAGAAACCATCAAGGCAATGCATTTGGAAGCCACCGAAAACGAGGCTTTTGAGCCTATGTTTTTCAGGAGAAAAATCTCCTAGTACTTTGGCTATATGTGACGTTGGGTTACAGATTTTTCACCAGCGTGTGACGAATATTGTGGTAACCTGACTTTTCGTAAAATCCCAACGGACCAGCTGAGAATTCCCATATATCCAGGCGCAATTCAACTGCTCCATGATTGTAAGCCCAAGCTTCAGGAGTTTTAGGCAGCTGTTTACCGATCCCCTGCCGCCTGAAGTCCTGAGTGACAGACAGACTTTGCTAGGAGGCATATAGCATGGGAGCTATTGCAAGATTGGTCGGGTCCGGGCGCTTCAGATAAACTTCTGCAAAACCTTTAACTTGACCTGAACAATCCGCCACCAGGATGGCAGAGTCATTTGCATGGATAATTTCAATGATTTTATTACTCAATTCCGCCCTATCCGTCGCCGAAGCATTATCCAACGAGCGCAGGTAATTGGGTAAGTGATGGGCATGGAACTCGTGAAACTCGAAGTACAGGTCACACAGAGCGCCCAGATCAGATTCTTCAGCCAGGCGAATATTAGTTGTATAAATTTTTACCGTTCCGGTGATAAATATGAGAGGCCCGTCAATGGTGGCGGTTTAACCAAGCTCAAAGCCAGTTTTACGTTGAATCTTGACCAGATTGACAGGCAGCATTGGCCGGATTATCTCCGCCCGTTGGATCACCCGTAAAGCCCACCGCGTGCTTTGGTCAGTAGCTGATAACAGGTCGATTGCCTGAGCAGGAGAAAGCCAACGATATTCAGAGTGTTCTACGCCTATGCGTATGGAAGCTGGGTCAGCAAGTGTGCAAAGATAGATCACGCCAACCAGCTCGTTTTCAGGGGCGGAAAGACCCCGGTAGAAGTGGGAGGTTCCTAATATGTGCTCAATCTGCACATCAACCCCCAGCTCTTCGTGCACTTCACGGTGCAGCGCATCTTCGAAACCCTCCCCCTGGTCAACCCGCCCAGTGACGCATTCCCAGGCTCCACGGGCATAATCCTTCTGCTCAGAGCGACGCAGCAGTAAATATTGTTCGGTCTTGGGGGTCCAGATCAATCCGGCTATACCGGCATAGAAACGTCCAATTGCCATGCGACTATCTCCTCTTAGGTATGGATTCCATACCTATATATCAATCCTGGGAGGTCCCTGACGGATGCGCTGGCGTATCCCCTCAATTGAGTTCCTCCAGCGATACAGAGTTTCCAGCCACCAGGTCTGCCAGCAAGCGGGGGGTAGTCTCAGCGCCGAAATTTGGGGTATAGATGCCGTAAAACATCCTCCCTGCTTAATTTTAGGGTTAATCGTCGTTATATTCTACCGGGTGGCGTTAATGAAATCTGCCAATAATCCGTATGCAGTGGTTTCAGTTCCAGGGTTGCCTTCTATTATGGAGAGCTGAGGCAGCGCATCGGTCTCAAACGTGATCATACTGGAGGTGCCATTCACCCCATACAAGGGAGAATCTGAGCCGACCAGCTCGGGGGCAACCCGACCAATAACCTTCCGACCATCACGCCGGGCGGTGCAGACTAGCTTCCAACGCTTTTCCTGCTTACGTGCCAGGAGGATATCCTTTGAGGTCAGATTGCGGATACCGGTTCGATCGACCTCGGTGGGCTTCAGGGGGATGCCCATCAGCACAGTCACCAGGGCTGCGACCTTTACAGCCGCGTCCCAGCCTTCGATATCGCCAGATGGGTCAGTCTCGGCGATGCCAATGGATTGCGCATAGGCGAGTGCTTTTTCGAAGCTATCGCCTGACTCCATTCGGGTGAGGATCAGGTTGGTGGTGGAGTTCAGGATGCCGCTAAAGCCACGCAGGTTGACGGCCGGCAAACTCTCGCGGAACAAGGAGAAGATAGGCGTACCATCCATGACAGCTGACTCGAAATAAAATTTGCGTCCGTATTTCTTGGCCAGCTCTGTCAGCTCCTGGTAAGCATGCACTACAGGACCTTTATTAGCGGTGATGGTATGCATACCTGCTTCCAGGGCAGTGCGCAGGTAGCTCACGGCAGGTTGACCGTCAGCATAGTTGACCGGGGTATTCTCGAAAAGTACGTCGGCTCCACAGGTGCGAATGAACTCGAACATATCTTCCACTGGATGGCGACTTGATAGTGGATCAAGCTTGCTGCTTGTGGAGATGAGCTGCAAGGCGCGTTCGATATCTATCCCACGCGGGTTGATTGCCATACCATGACGTACGGTGGCGATACCGGTGATGGTGTAATTGAGCCCATAATCCCCCAGTAGAATGTCTTTTTTGCGTCCTAATAAGCGTGCGAAAGCCTGTCCCACGTTGCCAAAACCAAGCAGGGCAATGCGTTTATTTGTCATATCGCTAGAGAGGAGGCCATGGGAAGGAGCGTTGGTCAGTATTTGGCTGGGGGAATTGTCGCAGAGAGATGAGGTGTTTCGTACGCGCTGCCAGCGCTTTGATTTCTTGCACACTGAGCAAAGCCTGCAGCTGCTTGAACAGGTTTGTGGTTGGCTCCAGCTTATGATGAAAGTTACGCAAATCATCAGATAGCGTCTCAGAGATGGGCTCGCCAGCGAAATCCCAGATCACGGTACGCAGTTTATCTTCAGCATGGAAGCAAATGCCATGGTCAATCAACCACAGGTGATGGTTGTTATCAAAGAGGAGATGGCTACCTTTGCGATCGGCATTATTGATCAGCAGATCAAATAGGACCACCGGGCGTAACCGTTGGCGGTCAGTATCGCTCAGGTTAAAGTAATGCAACTCTGGATCATGGTCAATGAAAAGCTGCAATGAACCGGGACCGATGGGTGCTTTCTTGCGGTAAACCGTGGGTGGGACGAGCTCCCATCCAAGGGCTTCGCTCACCAAGTAGGCAGCCGCTTCACGGCGGGCAAGGCTGGAAGGAGGGAAGTCCCATAAAGGGCGCTCTCCACGGCTGGGTTTATATACACTCAGGACCATATCTCCATTCTGGGACACTTCAGCCAAGAAGGTATAATTGGACCCCCAGACGAATTCCCCTTTTAACGTGATCTCACCATATTGAAGCACGTTTAAGACTATGGGTATCTCTATCTCTGGCATG
>Ga0315277_10010693_pt1 | contig 11606 bp, 9 predicted proteins | sample YL17G05_15_MG_FD_203695 | JGI IMG/M metagenome (GOLD analysis project Ga0315277, IMG submission 203695) | Sediment microbial communities from Yellowstone Lake, YNP, Wyoming, USA - YL17G05_15 | ecosystem: Environmental > Aquatic > Freshwater > Lake > Sediment | place: USA: Wyoming | collected...
GCAATCATGAGAAAGATGGTGCGGCTGTCTCTAACCGAGTCTACGACTTCCTTCCAGAAGACCGTACGAACGTTATTGAGTTTCATGGAGTTTTTACCTCGCCGTCATCTACCTTAACGGCATTTCCCGAAGTGCTGTTTGAATCAAGGTGGACTCATTGCCCGGCATTCGTCGGACCTGGCGTCCTGCTTACGCATGACGTACGGGTTGCGGTCAACGGGCTGACGCGTGCCGTTCGATTACGTTCAAGGGTTCACATTGACGAGTGTGACAAACACGTCTTCGAGGTCTGAGCCACCGTGAGCCTTTAGAAGCTCGGAGGGTGAACCTCGGGCAAGGAGTCTCCCCTTCTCGATTATCGCTAGCTCATCACAGAGTCTCTCCGCGTCCCTCATTATGTGAGTGGAGAAAACAATCGTCTTACCGTCGGCTTTCCATCGTCGTATGAGATCAAACGTAGCGCGTGCGTTCACGACGTCCAAGCCAAGAGTTGGTTCGTCCAGTATGAGAACCGAGGGATTGTGAACGATGACCCTGGCAACCGAGATCTTCTGCTTCATGCCGGTCGACATCTTGCCGACTCTCAAATCCAGGACATCGACCAGATCAAGCTGCCCGCGAAGCTCTTCGATCCTTGTTTCCAGTATCTTATCTTCGATACCGGCAAGCCTGCCGAAATACTTCAGGGTCTCGCGGCCAGTGAGCCTGTCGTAGAGCTTTGTGTCACCTGAGAGAAAGCCTATTCTTTCTCTCACCCTTGAGGGCTCACGGATTATGTCGTATCCACCAACGACCGCCGTCCCCGAAGTTGGCGCTAAAATAGTGGCGAGCATGCGCAATGTTGTTGTCTTGCCGGCGCCGTTTCTTCCCAAAAGTCCGAAAACGGTGCCGGGACGGCATTCGAAGCTGAGTTCGTTGGCCGCCACCACGTCCCCTCTTTTTCCGTCGCGGAAGATTTTTGTGAGAGATTTTGCCTGAACCAAGGTCCCTCCCTCTGATATTCTGTTGCTCACTAGTTCTTTGAGTCAGGACAAATGCTGCTGTACGCACAATATTTGCAGGACAGATAACCGGGCGCCGCATCAAACTTGCGTGCCCTTATGCCCCTGGCAGCTTCTCGTATCCTTTCTTCGGCCTCGGCAAGATCGTCTTCATCAACTGCGTGACGGCCCACGAGACCCGTTTCCAGAAAACGTAGTTCGACATAGTCCGGCAGCCTGTGAAACGTTTTCTTGTACGCAAGGGCGTATATCTGAAGCTGCAGGCTGTCCTTTGTTTTTCTGTCGGCGTCCTTCTGGGTACGAACCTCGGAGGACTTAAAATCTATGATTCTCACCTCGCCATCGCTTTCGTCAACCCTGTCCCATCTACCGATAATCCTGTTCTTGTCCACGAGGAAGCAAAATTCCTTTTCTACGTATGCCGGTACGCAGCCTCGCGCTTCCTCTTCCTCGAAAAATCTCCTCATGGCCGTTTTCCCAGCCTCAAACCGCTGCTCCTCGTGCTCGCGAGTCAAAAACCCCTCGCTCACCCAGGCGGATTCGAAGACAGAGAGGAGTTCTTGAACATTCATACGACGGTTCTCGCATTTTCTACGAAAATACTCTTGAACTGCCTTGTGCAAGGCACTGCCGTACACGACGGCATGATATCTCATGATCGGAACTCTGAGGATATGCACGTATTTGTAATACAGAGGGCATGTCTCGTAGTCGTCCACTTGACGATGACTCAGGGTAAGGGTCTCGTCGGGAGAGAGAGGCCTCATCGCCGGAGCAAGCCGCTCGGGGGACGCGCCTGCATTGCGCTCGATGGCTTCAATTGCCGAAGACTTGAACGGAGTCGGAAGCATCTTTGGAAGGTCGAGCGCTTCCATCACAAACTGACTCACTTTCTTCGGCCTCGCTCCGCCGTAATCGCGGGCACTCGTGAGGTAGAGTTCTTCCTTGGCCCTGGTCATCCCGACGTAGAAAAGCCTTCGCTCCTCCTGTAGATGAAAGTCGCCGCTCGGCAGGATGTCCTTCACGAGAGGTTCGGGTAGCTCGATGGGCTCCTTTCTGTGCGGAACAGGAAACCTTTGTGAGACGAGACTCACCAGGAATACGACTCGAAACTCGAGCCCCTTTGCTTTGTGAATTGTCAACGCGTTGACTGCGTCAACGTCAAGGTCGGCTTCAGCAACCGCAGGATCGTCTCCAGCCCCGGCCAACATGTCCAGATGGCCAACAAAACTGTGCACGTTGTCATGTACTGCCACGGAGCTGAATGCCCGCAACATATCAAAGAACTTCGCGATGTTCCTGATTTTCTCGTCGGCCACGGGAGACCTCTCTTTGCTCAGCCTCTGCAAATAGCCGGTGTCCCTGATAAAGTTGTAGAGAATCTCACCGGCCGATTTTTCTCTCGATAGCCCGAGGTATCCCCCGATGTCCGACATCAATCGCCGGACTTTCCGTAGAGTATCCTCTGAAACTTCGGGAAGCTCAGTCGGGTCAGGCGTAGCGCGCTTGCCCTTCCTCTCCACATCGCGCTCCAGCCTTCCCAAGGCGACCTCGCCATCCCGACCCGTCCCACCAGCGACCGGGAATTGAGTCAGGATCTCGAACACTTCGTGCAGGGTCAGATTCCTTCTTCTCGCGAAGTTGTTCAGCTTGACCAGGTCAACCTGGTCAACATCGTATATCTCAGAACCCGCCAGGTAATAAAGACTCGGACTGTCATCAAAGTTGACTATCGAATGAAGGAAGGAAATCAGAAGTCTTATTTCTTCTCTTCCATATAATCCCTTGCTTCCTGAGAACCTGTGCGGGATGCCTCGCATGTTCAAGGCCCTGAGAAAAGGATCGGCGTCATTGTTAGAGCGAACAAGAATCGCAAAATCTCTGTATACATACTTGCCGGATGCAACTTTTTCTTCAATCAGCTTTGTAACGACGTCCGCTTCGCAGGACACAGTTTCGAAATGGAGATGCTCGGGAGCGTCCCCTTCGTCTTTTACCGAGATTAGTCTCTTTTCTATCGAGTTCTTGACCTCAAGCCTGTCGGGGTTATTGAACCTGATGAGTCTGTAGGCGCAATCCAGTATGGATTGTGGAGACCTATAGTTTGTGGTCAGAACAATCTGTTTGGCTTCTGGATATGCATCCATGAACCCCAGAATGTTGCTGATGGCCGCACCTCTGAACTTGTAGATACTCTGGTCGTCGTCGCCGACAACGGTGATGTTCTTCCGGTTGCCCGCCAGGAGTTTTACGAGTTCGAACTGCGCGTAGTTTGTGTCCTGGAACTCATCCACCAGGATGTACCGAAATCTCTCCAGGTACCGTCTGAGTACGGCCGGATGAGTACGAAAAAGCTTCAACGTGAGGTTGACCTGATCGCCAAAGTCTACGTTCCCCTCTCTGGCCATCAGGTCCTGGTAAAGCTGATAGCAATCTGCTATCTCCAGTTCTCTCTGCGCCCTTTCACAAAGCTCCTCGTCCTCGGGATGAAGCTTGGCCTGTCCCATGAGACCCCGAGCAAAGTCTAGATACTCGACCGGACTCACGTCCTCGTCCTTGGCCCTGCTGAAAACCGTCAACATGGCGCTGATGAACTTGGCCGGATCGCTTAAAGGCCGGTAGTACGAGAGAGGAAACTCAAACAGATGCTCCCTGAAAAAAATGATCTGCTCGGGCTGCGTGAGAACCTTGAATTCCGGGGTAAGACCCAATTCGAGAGCGTGTTCTCTCAACACCCTGTCGCCGAAGGCATGAAAAGTGCTTATCCAGACGTCCGTGTATCCGTATGGAACGAGCACATCGACCCTCTCCTCCATCTCCGCCGCTGCCTTGTCTGTGAATGTGAGAGCGATTATCTCCCCGGGTTTCGCCCTCTTTGAGGCAATTAGGTAGGCTATCCTTCTTACTATTACGGACGTCTTTCCCGTTCCGGCACCGGCGACGATCAGTAGCGGACCTTGGTCGTGAACGACCGCCCGTCTCTGTGCCTCATTCAGTCCAGTCAGAATGTCTTCATACGGCTCGACGGTGCAGGATTCTTCGAGTCTAAAAGCGTTCACATCAAAAGCCTCAGAGGAGCCACCCTCCTGAAATTGTAACGCAAGCACCAGTTATGTAAGAAGCGTCGTCAGAAACAAGAAACATCACAGTGCGCGCGATTTCCTCACACGTCGCCGCTCGTTTCATCGGAATTCTCTTCTCTACTTCCTTCATGGCCGACGGAGAAAGAACGCCCGTATCCACCATCCCCGGCGCCACCACATTCACGGTGACGCCGAAAGACGCAACTTCTCTCGCAAGAGACTTGCTCAAGATCAAGACTCCGGTCTTCGCAATGTTGTAGGCGGTCGTGTTCGGAAACGCTCTAATGTCGTCGCATCCGGCAACACCTATATTCACAACCCTACCCCACTCTCGTTTTTTCATCTGAGGAATCGCCTGACTCGAACAGTAGAACACGCTGTTGAGATTGCTCTGTATTACGCTGCACCACTCATCGGATTCCACATTGAGAATCGGCTTGTGCAGAAAGCTCCCCACGTTGTTCACAAGAATGTCGAGTCTTCCGAAGGACTCAACCGTCTTCTCGACCGCTACCTTGGCCCCGCGTGGCAGCGATACGTCGGCCCGCACGACGCGCGATTTTCCCCCGAGAGTCCGTATCTCCTTCGCGACGCTTTCGGCGAGTTCTTTCCTGGAAAGATAGTCAACCATCACGGCTGCACCCGCCCCACCCAGAGCAAGCGAAACCGCCCTGCCGACGCCTGCGCCTCCCCCCGTCACAAGTGCGACCTTGCCCGAGAGATTCACGTCTTTGCAGTGTTTTGCGCTGTACTCTCTCTGTTCGAGGAGGGGAGCTTTCTTCACGTCATCTGCTCCGTTCGCCCATTCGTCCAGGCCATTCGTCCAGCCCATTCGAGCTGCGTCGGTTACCCCCGTACACCCCTCTCCGCCTATTTCTCATACGTCTTCCTCATGAGCACCCAATTGTTCGGGTCGAGCACGATCTCTTCCGGTTTCTCACGAGATTCGAAAGTGAAGCTCGTCTCTTGAAGAGACATGTTCACTTTTTGTATTCGCAAACCCTTTTCGGTTCTAATCCCTATTTCAATAGGAAGATGATAGAGCTTCCCCGTCTGTTTGAGAAACACCTCAATCTGATACTTTCGCCCATTGCGTTTGATCTCTGACCTGAGTGATAACGCCGGAACTCCCTTCCTTTCGAGCCACTCCTCCCGCCACCACTTGAGAGATTGCCCGCACCCTTCTTCCAGCGTGGAGACAAATTCGGACATCGAGAAAGTGCGAAACCGAAACCTGTAGAACAGGAGCTCCATGGCGTTCTTAAAAGCACTATCACCGACCGCGTAACGCATCACGCGCATGAGCCACGGGTACTTTCCGTGAATAATTTCCTGAGGCGTGTCTCCGCTGAGTTCATGGTACAGCAAGTCCTGCTCGACGGGCAGCGACAAGTACTTGTCTCGAAGAGATTCAAATATCTTGGGGTCAGCCTTGCCACGCGCTTCGGCGTACAGAAATTCCGCATGGTCGCCGAAACCCTCTGTCCACTGGAACGCCCCGGGACCGTTTCCGCGAATGGTATAGTCCCACCACAGAAGCGCTATCTCGTGGGCGTCGTGACCGGTGGCCGCAAACTCTTTCTCCAGATACTGCGGGCTGTAGCCCACAAAGCCGGGAAACGCACGCCTTGCATAGATATCGCTGATCGTGACAAAGGTGAACTGATCAAAGGGATAAAAACAATAAGTCTGCGAGTACAAGCTTATGATGTCATGGCTCGTCGAGAGAATCCGGTCGGAAAATTTCTGACTCTCCGGGTAAAGCAGGGTCTGCATCCGCAGGAATCTGACCTTTCGCTCGGTCTTGATCCAGCGCGAATCCGCAATCACGGAAAAGCAGACGGCGGGCGTAGTTGTCTGGAAGACATATTCGGTCTCGGTTTTCCCCTTTTGGACCTCGACGAGCTTGCCGGGCGCAACCGCCATAAACCTTGTAGGAAGAATGAGTCTGGTCTTAACGGTTGCCCAGTCGTCAAAGTCAATCGGATAGAAACGATCGGACCAAAGCAGGAAAAGACTCGAATCCGCGATTGCATCACGGTTTTCGTCATTACTTCTGCCAAGAACCCCCCAGATGTTGAAGGTAAGCTCAAGCTCAGCGGCTGGTTTCTCAACAGCGACCGTAACGTATCCCGAATTTCGTTCCAGCCTAACGGGAGAAACACCCGACGTCACGGTCACTGAGCTGTACTGATCGTTGAGCCCAAAGCTGAAAGTGTCGGCGAGCTTCGGGTTCGCGATTGCTATCCTGACCTTGAGGGAGATCGCCCTGGTTTCAAAGTACGGCTGGATTGTAAGGTCATAGTGCCTTATGTCGTAGGAATGTCCGCTCGCGACTGCGTCCACAGTCACGCCAACAAGAAAGACGAGCAGAAGGATAAACCCGCAACAGATTCTGCGTTCCAGCCCGGTCATCTCTTGCTCAACTTTCGCTCAAATCAGTAGCAAACCCTAGTGTTTCCCGTGGAAACGTTCCGCTTCCTTCTCCATTTTTTCAAGTCTTGTGTAGTAATCAGGGAACTCGTTCAGGTGCGCAAGTGCGATCTTGCCAGTCATGACCGGATCGTCGTGAGTGACGTTGGTGAAGGAATCGCGCTTGCCATGCTCCAGTTCGACCTCGAGACCCATCCTGAATTGCTCTAGATTGTACTTCTTCCAGTCGACGCCTATCGTGTCACCGATTTTCTTCGCTTCCTCAGTCGTAAAGCGCTTGTGAGGTGCCATGTAAAATCCCTCCTTTTACTGTGTTCGCTCGGACTCGCACGGCTTAGTGCGAGCCGGCTCGGCTCGACGAAACAGACTCGCTCGCGATTCGAGCATCATATCCACTTTCGCTTTCTCAGGAAAACGGTTTCGAATCCTTCCTTTTCCCACACCGTAATTCCGAGTTTGTTCTTAAGATGAACCGTCAACACGACCTCACTCACACCGCGTTTTCTAAACCACAGATACGCGGCCTCCAACATTAGCTTGGCAATTCCCCTGTGTCGGTACTCTTCTGAAACGAAAACGTCTTCGATGAAACCAAACTCCCTGCGTCGGAATATCGGTGGTCTCGAGGAGAGCATCGCTAGGGTGTAACCGGTAATTCTGCCGTCGTCTTCTGCCACAATAAGTAGCTTTGTCCTCGAACGCACGCATCTCTTGAGAAACCACGCTATTCCTTCCCTGGCATTCTTCGTGAGGGTAAAACCCTCGTCGAACGCCACGTGATACTCTTGCATGGCCAGGCACAGATTCGTCACCTGTTTAATATCAGTTAGTTTTGCTTTCCTGATTTGCATGAGTCACCGACTATCAAAAACAGATCGAAATCCTCGCAACGACCCGGGGAATCTGAGTTCGACCGCGAAGTTTGATTGAACAACACCAGGTCGTCTGACGGTCTCATTTCGACTCACTCTCCTTCTCGAGCGCCAAACACTTGAGCACGGGCTCTCTGGAAATCGAACACTTACTGCAGGAAATGCAGGAGACTTCACGCGCCCCGCTCCTGAGTTTGAGCACCAAGTCCGGCTCGCGGATAAAGGGTCTGCTCAGAGAAACAAAGTCGGCGTCCCCTCCGTTGACTACGTCCTCCATTGTCGCGAGGGAACGGAGGCCACCCACAAGAATGACCGGTACGTCCACGCTCCGCTTAAGGCGCGCCGCTTCATTCCTAAAGTAGGCCTCTCCTTTGCCCGGGAGCACGTCCCGTTTTATGTTTTCCATTGCATTGGAAAAGCCTCCGCTGGTCTCGGTCGCGTCTATGCCAAGTTTGCGGAGACGCCGGGCAATTGAAATCGTCGTCTCGATGTCGAGACCACCTTCCACAAAATCTTTCATGGCGAGCTTTATGAAAACCGGAAAGCCGGGGCCAACTTTCTCACGCACCGCTCTGTAAACTTCGTGGAGGAATCTGAATCGTCCTTCTTGGTCGTGGCCCGAACTACGTCCTGCGAGCCCCCATCCGTCAGTACGCTTGTTCGAGAAAGGCGAGAGGAACTGCGTGATAAGGTAGCCGTGCGCCCCGTGCAACTGAACCGCGTCAAATCCCGCCTCCCTGACCCGGCCTGCCGCACCGGCGAAATCGTCTATTATCGTCTCGATCTCGGCGTCTGACAGTTCACGCGGCATGACCTTCTGAAGTCCGTACGGTATTGCCGAGGGCGCAACGGGGGTCTCTCCGATTATTTCCTTTTGAGTTTGCCGTCCAGCGTGCGTTATCTGTGCGGCGACCCTTCCGTCAAATTCGTGCACAACGTCGGCAATCCTCTTGAGCCCGGATATCATGCCGTCGTCGTAGACACCAAGCTGTCGAACGCTTCCCTGGCCGAGCGGATGGACGTAGGCGTGACCCGTGATGATTAGACCGATTCCCCCGCGGGCGAGGAGACCGTAGTAATCCACGAGATCGTCCGTAACCTTTCCGTCCGTAGTGGCCATCCTGTCGTTGGTGGCGGAACGGACGAAACGATTCCTCAGTTCAAGTGTCCCGATCCTCGCGGGAGTGAATAGCACACTCATGTACGATCTCCGACTCGCTTGCGGCGACCTCAGCCGCAGGGTCGTTTGGGGTTCGAGGAACAGAGGCTCTTACCCGCCCTACCATGCCGCCATCGCCAAGGGTAATCCAGACAGAGCCGTTCGGGGCTCGAGAAATGGAGACTCTTACCAAACACGACTCGCAGCTCTTCTGAAGCCTGGCTCGCAGGTACTGGCTAACAGCATCGGAGATTCTATCAGACCTTGCCGCCCTGGGAAAACGAAAATCTGGTCCAATGCTTGTCAGCTAGCCTGCGCAGTGCTGTCAGCTGCTGCAAAGGCGGCCGACCCCACACCACACAAGCACGCGAATCGAACGTCTGTAATGTCAATAGTAGTGTCAACAAACGTTGAGGCCCGCGCCGTCGGCGCAGGCCTCTCGTTTTCTCTCAGAACTCGCTCCCCCTATTAGTACATGTCCTCACCGTAGCCGCCGCCCGGGGGCATTGACGGAGATTTCTTCTTTTCCGGCTTCTCGCAGACGAGAGCCTCGGTGGTGAGAAGAAGCGCCGCTACGCTGGCCGCGTTCTGTAAAGCAGTGCGAGCGACCTTGGTCGGGTCAATCACACCAGCTTCAAACATGTCCTCGAACTTCTCCGTCTCTACGTTGAAGCCGACGTTTTTCTTCTCTTTCTTCGCTTGCTCGACAATCACGGAGCCTTCGAGACCGGCGTTTGACGCAAGCATTCTCATCGGCTCTTCCAGAGCTCGCTTCACGATGTTGACACCGAGCTTTTCCTCGCCCTCGACCTTCACCGAGTCAAGCATTGCCGCTATTCTCAACAACGCCACCCCACCGCCGGGAATAATACCTTCCTCTACGGCGGCCCTGGTGGCGTGGAGAGCGTCTTCGACGCGAGCCTTTTTCTCTTTCATCTCGGTCTCGGTCGCCGCCCCAACGCTGATGACAGCCACTCCACCGGCCAACTTGGCCAGGCGCTCCTGGAGCTTCTCCTTGTCGTAGTCGCTCGTCGACTCGTCGATCTCTCTCTTTATCTGCGCCACTCTACCCTTGATCTCATCGGCCTTGCCACTGCCTTCGACGATGGTCGTGTTGTCCTTGTCTATCGTCACCCTCTTCGCCTGGCCCAGATCGTCCAGTTTCGCGTTCTCGAGCTTTACACCAATGTCTTCGGAAATGACGTGCCCGCCGGTGAGAATGGCGATGTCCTCCATCATGGCTTTTCGGCGATCTCCGAATCCAGGCGCCTTTACGGCACAGCAGGAAAGCGTCCCGCGCAGTTTGTTTACAACCAGAGTCGCAAGGGCTTCCCCTTCAACGTCTTCGGCAATGATGAGAAGCGGCTTACCCTTCTGAGCAATCTTCTCGAGAAGAGGAAGGAGATCCTTCATATTGCTCAGCTTCTTGTCGTAGAGAAGGATGTAGCAGTCCTCGAGAGCTACCTCCATCGAGTCCTTCTCGGTGATAAAGTATGGAGAAACGTAGCCTCTGTCGAACTGCATACCTTCGACCACTTCCAGCGTGGTCTCAATGCTCTTGGCTTCCTCGACGGTGATGGTTCCGTCCTTGCCTACTTTGTCCATGGCGTCCGCGATGATTTCGCCGATGCTGGCGTCGCAGTTCGCAGAAATCGTGGCAACCTGTGAAATCTCCTTACGTTCTTTCACGGTCTTGCTCATCTTCTTGAGCTCTTCAACTGCAGCCTCGACGGCCTTCTCGATTCCTCTCTTGATGCCCATCGGATTGCTGCCGGCAGTCACATTCTTTAGGCCTTCTCTATAGATCGCCTCGGCAAGGATGGTCGCAGTCGTGGTGCCATCGCCAGCAACGTCGCTGGTCTTGGAAGCGACTTCACGCACCATCTGCGCGCCCATATTTCGGTATGGGTCTTCGAGCTCGATCTCCTTGGCTACCGTAACGCCGTCTTTCGTAATCGTGGGTGAACCCCACTTCTTGTCCAAAACAACGTTCCGTCCCCTCGGACCAAGCGTCACCTTGACCGCGCGACTCAAAATCTCCACGCCTTCAAGAATGGCCTGCCTGGCTTCCTCCTGGAAAACCATTTGTTTAGCAGCCATGTGAATCCTCTCCTTTTCCCAAATGTCCTACGGTTTGTATTGCTGCAAAGAGTCCGGATATCGGCGCAGCACTGATGATAATACAAAGGAGCTACCGATACCAGGACGGTCCTGCTACGAGAAACAAGGTTCTACTCACCCAAAGTAGCAAGCACGTCGTCCTCGCGCAAGATGATGTATTCCTTGTTGTCGATCTTGACTTCCGTGCCGGAGTACTTGCCTATCAATATCCTGTCACCCTTCTTGAGCTCCACAGGAATGCGCTTCCCGTCTTCGGTCATCCTACCGCGACCTACTGCTATTACCTTTCCTTCCTGCGGCTTCTCCTTCGCAGTGTCAGGGATTATGATGCCTCCCTTCTTCACCTCTTTTTCCTCGAGGCGCTCGACAAGGATTCTGTCCGCCAATGGCGCGACCTTCATGGTCCACACTCCTTTCTGAAGATAGAGTTACGAGATTTGAAAAATGCCTGAGCGGCTTTGGCAACGGGCCCCGAACCCTGTGCGACCGCTTGGGGCAGTGCACTGCTCGTGGCCGTGTATTGCTCCCGGGCTGTGCTTTGCTCGCGGCCTACCGAAACCTCCCGAAACTTTTGCGCATAACAGAGACGGCACGCCCAGTCCGACTATGAAACCCGGCCATCACCTCCTCCTCATAGAAACTCAGAACCTATGCTTATTCATTGAAACGGTAGCAGATAACATAAGGCAACTTGTGTGCCATGGGCAAAGCACGAAACAGGTGAGTGCCATAACTCTTTAGACTGCCGAAGAATCCGGGGGGAGCGGCCGCTAGTCAGTGAACGACGTCGCAAGCCCGAAGACAGAGCGCTTGTCCAAATGGCAGTGGCCAATAGGTATAGTGCCAGACCCAACGATTCAGGCATCCAATTGAAGCACAATGTCCACAAACGTCTGGCGTCGCGGAACACCAGGCGATTGGCCCGCCGGACTCGGTG
>Ga0315277_10010695_pt1 | contig 11605 bp, 11 predicted proteins | sample YL17G05_15_MG_FD_203695 | JGI IMG/M metagenome (GOLD analysis project Ga0315277, IMG submission 203695) | Sediment microbial communities from Yellowstone Lake, YNP, Wyoming, USA - YL17G05_15 | ecosystem: Environmental > Aquatic > Freshwater > Lake > Sediment | place: USA: Wyoming | collected...
TTTTAACCAGCTTTTCCAGCAAAAAAACACATTTTATTAATTGCTTGATATCAATTCCTGTATCTATACCCATTTTATCCAGCATTAAAACCAAATTTTCAGTAGCTATATTACCTGTGGCACCTGGTGCAAAAGGACATCCTCCGAGCCCTCCAATCGCAGAATCAAAAACTGTAACACCTGCCAGCATTGAAGACAGGATATTGGCCAATGCCATTTTATTTGTGTCATGAAAATGAGCAGCAGATATTAATCCTGGCAAGTTTTTTTTAATTAAACAGAAGGTCTCATAAACCTGTTTAGGAGAAGCAATACCTATGGTATCTGCTAAAGTAATTTCGCTAATACCCATTTCATATAACTTACCGACTATAAGCATTAAATGTTCAAGGGAAACATCACCTTCAAAAGGACAGCCAAATGAAACAGAAATCTCCCCCCTTACACTTATACCCTTTGCCCTGGCAAGGATAAAAATTTCATTTATTCTATCCAATGATTCAGCAATGCTGCAATTGATATTAGCTCTATTATGGGATTCACTTGCAGAAACCACGACTGTTATCTCTTTTAATTTTGTTTGTAGTGTTCGTTCAAATCCTTTCATATTTGGCACAAGTGCCGAATATGAAACGCCCTCGTTCCAGGGTATTATATCTAACAATAATTCAGCATCAGCAAGTTGTGGTATTAATTTTGGGTGAGAAAAAGAGGTCACCTCAATATTAGTTATTCCACTTTCAATTAATGACTTTACAATCTGCAACTTACTTTCTGTGCTGATAACAATAGGCTCATTTTGCAGACCATCCCTGAGTCCAACCTCAACAATTTTTACATATTCAGGAAAATTCATATCAGTTAAAAAATTTAATTACAGATTATTAAATATTGTTGGTATTTCTTATTAATCCTGTATCATTATATCTCCAAATAATTCTTCATCCGTTGGGATCTTAGGTTCAATTGGATATGCAACCCAGGTAACATTGATATAATGCTTCATGCAAATATTTTCTGAAATTATATTACCTCCCCATGTACCGCATCCCAGTGAAACTGTAAATGGCATACTGTTGCACCAATCACCACTGTTTGCATAAACCTGGGGCTGCCTTACCATAACCCTGCTGGTTTTTGTATTAAGACATAGATTTAATATATTATTTTCGTTAAAAGAATGTATTCCACATGAATGACCGGCGCCCTGATATTCCTGGATTTTATTAACTTTCTGGATGGCTTCTTCAAAATCATGATATTTATAAACAGTTAGAACCACAGATAGTTTTTCTCCTGAAAATGGATAGTTTTTACCAATCCCTTCCTCTTCAACAATTATAAATGTAGAATTATCTGGAAGTTTTATCTTTGCAATGGCTGCAATTTTTTCAGCAGGTTTGGCAATAATTTCCGGATTAAGATGGCCTTCAATCCACATTGCATCCTGTAATTGTTTTTTTTCTTCTGAAGTGGCAATATAGCCACCTTCTTTTTGTAGAGCTTGCAAAAAATCTTTATAGATACTATCTTTAATTACCAGGGAATTTTCGCAAGAACAACCTGAGGCCAAATCAAAAGTCTTGCTTAACATTATCTTGTGCGCTGCATCAGTTATATCTGCAGTCTCATCCACGACTATAACTGAATTTCCTACTCCAACACCATAAGCCGGTGTTCCAGAACTATAAGCTGCCTTTACCATCTCAGCACCACCGGTTGCGATTATTAAATCACATTGCTTCATTATTTCATTGCTAATTTCTTTACTGATTATTTCAGCACAAATAAGTAAATCCTCTGGAGCGCTATGCTTTTTTAATGTTTGTCTCATTAACTCAACTGTTCTAAGTGTTGTTTTTTTACTCCTGGGGTGAGGCGAAAAGACAACTGCATTCCTTCCCTTTATTGCATTCATAGCCTTAATAACTGGAGTTATCTCAGGGTTAGTGCACGGTATTAATGCACCAATAACACCTACGGGTTTTGCAATTTTAATAATCCCCTTTTCAGTATCTGTTTCTATAATACCTACTGATTTCATGCTTTTAATATCTCTTTGCACACCTTTAATTTTTTTTAAGATCTTTTTATATTTAGATTCATAATCACCTAATTGTGTTTCTTTGTATGCAAGATCCGCTAACTCTCGGGCGTTTTCTTCTTTAACTGCAATCCAGGCAACAGCGGTGGACAATTCATTCACACGTTCTTGTGAAAAAGTATTTGCTATTTTTTGAGCAGATCGTGCCCTTCTGATTAAATCTTCAACATATACTTTTGGAATAATACTGCTACCATTATCCATTCAACAACTCCTTTATGAGTAACTGAACAATTAACTGTTCAGTTAATAATTTATAATTGGTGTCTTTCTTTCCTGCGGGATTAAAAGTTGATAACCGTTTTTTGTAACTATTGCGCTTACTTCTACAATATAAGAGCCCTGTCCATAAATGTAATATGGCAACTCTAAGGCTACAACCATGTTCTCTTCTAATTTAAAATCTGCACTACTTTCCTCAAACCCATTATTATAGACAAAGTTCGGTACACTGCTGGATATGACAGGATATTCGCTTGGCTGGAGCCCAATACCATGCCCATGGGTATCAGTCTTATGTATGTCGTGCTTATCTAAATATTCAATTACAATGTTATTTACTTTAGAGCATTGCACCCCTACTTTTAAACTGTCCAGGCCAATAATAAGACCCTCATTAAGTCTATTAAAAACTTCTAAATACTTTTGATTTATTTTATCCAAAAACACGGTAGTTCCAGCATCAGAAACATAATTTGATAAATAAGCGCCTGAATCAAGCAATATAAACTGATTTTTTCCAAATAAATAATCTTTCTTATCGCTTACCCCACATCCATAAGGAGAAAAAATATAATGCTCAATAAGGCCACCTTTTGTTTCAACTATCCTCTTATACTTGTTGTAAGCTTCTGCAAAAGTAGTATTTGCCCTGATGCTTCTTGCTGATTCCTGTAAAGCAAGTTCATTTAATGCAGCGCTTTTGGATAGTAGTGAAATTTCCTCATCAGTTTTAATCATTCTAATTAGCCTTATTATTTCAGTGCAGTCTTTAAATGAACAACCTTTTAAATTCCCTGAAATTTTATCAAATACACTTTCGTTAAACTCTCTTAACTCAAATCCAAGATTTGAATTTTCCAGACCATTTTCTTTAATAATTCCCTCTAATGCTGAAACAGGATCTGGATAAATTTCCCCATCTAATAATTTCAATTGACTTTTATCAAATTCACTCAATTTGTTTTCAGGAAAAGACAGATCTTTCTGCCCCAGGTTTGATTTTTGGACAGGAGGAATGCTCCCAAAAAACCTTGCTTCCTTGACAGAAGTGCCTGTTGCAAAGGGGGCAATAACAGCTGGTATAATTAAAATAACGTCACCCTTTCGAGTCAATATGCAAAAAAGTGGAGCATTACTATTTGAAGCGCCAGGTTTTCCCATCCATTCCTGCAACCAATTAGTGAACCAACAATCAAAGCCACAAAAATATCTCAGGCTTACGGGTTGGGTGGCCACTAATGCATCCAGGTTATATTTTTCCATATAATATTGTGCTAAATTTTTGTTCATTTTATTTACCTCTATTAAATAATTCCTTAGCTAAAAATTTCTTATCTTTTTCATTTATTGTATACATTTTGTCTATTTATAAGATTCAATTAATAATTTAGAGATTATTTAAGTTTTGTTTCTGACGGCCTTGTCATTCCCCTACCGCCATCTGCAAGCCATCCACCATCAACAGGAATAGTGACACCAGTGATGTATTTTGATTTATCCGATACTAAAAATACTGCCGCGTCAGCGATTTCTTCAGGCTGTCCTATCCTGCCTAAAGGCAAACGGGATTCTAAGTCTTTCACGTTAACAGTACCCTTAACTACTTGCTCGTCAAATCCCTTTGTCCTCGTAAAACCAGGAGCTATACAATTTACCCTGATATTCCATCTACCCAGCTCAGCAGCCAATGTTGCAGTTAACATAACAATGCCAGATTTGGCGACAGTATATGGTCCTCTTTCTGGCATTCCCTCCAAACCATGAATAGAACTTATATTTATTATGCAACCACTATTTTGTTTTTTCATTTCTTTTACCACTTCTTGAGTGCATAAAAATACCCCTTTAACATCTACACCTATGCAAATATCCCAATCTTCTTCGCTTATTGTGTCTATTGGACCAATCCTTGCTAAGCCGGCATTATTTATTAATACATCAATTCTATTATAAATCCTGACTGACTCACTTACTAAAAATTCAACATCTTTTTTTTGACGAACATCACAGTATACAAACTCTGCAGAATAACCTGATTTTTTTAATTCTTCTGTTGTAGACTTACCACTAACAGAATTAATGTCAGAGATTATAATTTTGGCTCCTTCTTGTGCCATTCCCCAGGCCATTGCCATACCAAGACCTTGACCACTGCCGGTAATTATTGCCACTTTATCTTTTAGCAGCATCTCTTTCTCCTTATAATTAGATTTTAAATTAAGTATTTATACATAAATTAACTAAAAATTTAATAATAATATTTATTATTTATAATACACAAATATTATTTAAGATTCATCAATTTCGCAAATGGCTTCGCCCACGGGTACTGTCTCGCCATCTTTATGAAGTATCTTAGTTATAATTCCATTGTATTCTGATTCTATACCGACATTTGCCTTTTCAGATTCAATTTCAACCATAATATCTCCTATTTTAACAGCGTCTCCTTCTTTTACTTTCCATGTCAAAATATCAACTTCTGTAGTGGCCATCCCCATTTTAGGAATTACAACTTTTTTCATAAAAACATTCTCCTTTATCCTTATCTAAAAATTTTATTTTTTAATTTTTATCCATCCTAATACAGGTAAATCATCATAATTGTTTGAATACATATCTTTTAATGCATCCTGGGGTGGTGGATAATCACTTTCCCGGGAAAATTGTATTGCTTGAATTATAATTTCTTCGACTGCATTATCTACTTCTTCTATTTGCTTTTTATTACAAATTTGTTCTTTTATTAACCTATTTTCCCATAATTTTATAGGATCCCTATTTTTCCAGTATTTTATTTCTTCATCTGTCCTGTATTTTAATCCTAACTTATCAACCCCAATTGAATGATCGTAAAAGCGATAAGTTTTACACTCAATAAATGAAGGCCCTTCTCCATTACGAGCTCTATTAATAGCATCTCTGGCAGCATTATATACTTTCTCTACATTCATACCATCAACACTGATACCATGCATAGAGTAAGATTTAGCTCTATCACTTAATCTCTTTAAAGGACAGGAATCTTTAACCGAAAGAGAAACTGCATATTGATTATTTTCACAAATAAATATAATAGGTAAATTCATAATCGCAGCCATATTCATTGCTTCATGGACTGCCCCTGTGGCAAGAGCTCCATCTCCAAAAAAAGTCATGACAACTTTTTTATTCTTAAGAAATTTATTTGCCAAAGCAGCACCAACTCCAATTGGTGCACCTGCTCCAACTATTCCGTTTGCACCCAGTATGCCTAAAGCAGGTTCAGCAATATGCATGGAACCTCCCTTACCCTTATTATAACCACTTTTACGTCCCATCAATTCCGCAAACATATACCTGATATCTCCACCTTTTGCAATAAGATGGCCATGACCCCTATGTGTACTTGTTATCATATCAGGCACTTCCAAATCAAAGCATGCTCCTACTGCAACGGCTTCCTGGCCAATATATAGATGCAGTGAGCCAGATATTTCACCATCTTGTGCCAACTTCAGCGCTTGTTCTTCAAACCTTCTTATTAACTTCATCTTTCTGTAAATCTCTAAGTACTTAGATTTCGAAAAAGCTGTCAACTATTCCTCCTGGTATTTCTTTTCAAATATCAAACTCATGAACAACATCAATTAATTCTTGCTTATCCGGTATAACAAAAGATTCCATCGGAGCGCTAAAGGGAACCGGTACTACTGTTCGCGCAATTCTTCTAATTGGTGCTTTTAAATAATCAAATAACTCTTCTGCTATAAATGCTGCTAACTCAGATGCAAATCCACACGTTTTATTTGAATCGTCAATAATTATTACCCTGCCAGTTTTAGAAATAGAATTTTTAATCAGGTCTTTATCCAGGGGTAATAAGGTTCTCGGATCAAGCACCTCCAGGGATATTCCTTTCTCACCTGTAATATCAGCAACATCTAATGCAACCTGGACAAAGTGACCTATGGCAATAACAGTGATATCATTTCCTGCTTTTTTGATTATTCCCTTGCCCAGAGGTATTGTATAAATTTCTTCGGGAACAATATCTTTTTTAGCAAGACATTTTGCCGGTAAATAAACCATTACAGGATCATCTTCTCTTATAGCAGAAATCACTAATCCCTTTGCATCATAAGCATTGGATGGTACTACTACTTTCATCCCTGCCTGAAGAACATATGAATATGTAATATCAGAGTGTTGGCCAGCCATGCTGCCTCCTCTCGATCCCATACTGGGAACTATATATGTAACTGGTACACTCAGCTTCCCGCCACTCATATATCTTAACTTTTGAGCTTGATTCACTATTTGGTCAAATGCTAAAAACACAAATTCTGATAATTGAAATTCAACTATAGGACGTACCCCTGATAATGCAAGCCCTGTTCCTGCCCCAACCAATGCAATTTCTGATAATGGTGTATCAATTACCCTTTCCCCGCCAAACTCCTCAAAAAAACCTTTCGTAATGCCTCTAAGGCTATGCCTGATATCCTCTCCAAGTATGATTATATTTCTATTTTTTTGCATTTCCTGTTTTATGCCTTCTTGCACGGCATGCAGATATCTTAGTTCACGCATTTTAACCACTTAAAAATCTTTTAAATTTAATATTAAAAAAATGGAAGTAATAAGAATTTAATCTATAATACATAATACATACTATTGATTTTATTTTTTTTAATTATTAATGTCAATAAAAAAATATTTAGAATTTAATTATCTCATGCTTTGCAGCAGAGATCCTGCAAGCTTCCATAACCTGTATTACTTTAAATCCTTCTTCCCCTGTAACCAAGGGTTCTCTATCTTCTAAAATTGAATTTAAAAATTCCTCCATCTGGAGATAAAAAATTGAAGGTTTTTGTTCTCCACTGATTATTACATGCTCATTTAAAAACAATTCTGTATAATCAGTTAAATGAAGCGTTCCCTTTGTTCCAATTATGTACCTGTTGTATTTTGGAGTTGGTAATATAAATCCTTCACCGGCAGATTGGGATGTCCGGGCATTATAGGACATAACTATGTTTGCCATCATATTTTCTTCAAATCCCAGTATAATGCTTACTTCATCTTCTCCCTCCCAATTAGGATTATATGAAAGCGCTTCAGCATAAACTCTCTTTGGAAACTTTCCTGAAAGCCATAATATATAGTCTATGATATGTGATCCCCATAAAGGTATAAGTAATCCTCCTGTTTTCTCTTTAGAAGCCCACCATTTAGTAGGTGGTTTATCAACATATCCAAGCAGGCTTACACTAATATCAATAATTTCACCTATACTGCCACTTTTATAAATTTTTCTTGATTCTGCTGCTGCAGTATGAAAACGTTGGCTTTGGCCTACCATAAGTTTGATACCATGCTCAGATGCAGTTTTTATTACCTCTTCTGCTTCTTCAACAGTATTTGTCAAAGGCTTCTCTATTAAAATATTTTTACCCATTTTAGCAGCTTTTACACATACCTCTTTGTGAAGATAATGCGGTAAGCAGATAACTACAGCATTTATTTCTTTATCATTTAATGAAGCTTCCAAACTCGTATAATATCTTTTAGCTTTAAATTTTAAAGCTGCTTCTTTCGCCACTTCTTCTACGATATCAACAGTTGCTATCAATTCTACCTTGTCTTTCAGATCATTTATTGCTGTTAAATGAGTGTAGGCAACTCTGCCACTTCCAATAACGGCTATACCTATTTTTTTTGTCATCTATTACCTGTTTCACTAAAAAATAATAATTTAAATTAACTATAAATATCTTACAAACCACTTTTTTACAATACTTAAAACTTCTTCTTTTAAAGAACCTTTTAGAAGAAGGTGATCACCCTCTTTAAATAAAATTACTTCCTTTTTTTCTTTAGCTTTTTTAAATAACAGTTTTGCATGCCTCTCATACGGTACAATATCATCTTTCATTCCTGCTAAAATCAAAATTGGTCTTGGAGCTATTTCCTCAATAAATTTTATTGGTTTCAGGTCAATCAATGAATCCACTGACTCATAGCGTACATAATATGAAAAAAGTTTATCATCAACAGTTTCCTTTATAGAATCAACAACCTCTGTGCTGTTTTTACTATAAGCCAAAGCATAGCTTAATTTTACTAAATTAGATGATTCATATTTGGTTCTTCTTATTCTATCTTCCTCTAATTCTTCCAGGAAATTCCTGTAATCTTTTTCACCTCTATTGGCTAACCAATTTTGTTTAATCAGATCATATCCATCTGCTATTGGTGCAAGAGCAATAATGCATTTTATCTTTAAACATTCTGCAGCAGTTTGTATTACTATAGCAGCCCCCATGCTCTCACCAATAACACCTATTCTATTATCATCGATTCCAGGATATGAACTTATAAAATATACTGCCGATTTAAGATCCTCTTTCCATTCCGTAGAGCATAATTTTTTACCTGGAGTATATTTTGAATACCCGGAACCCCTCATGTCAAATCTAAAAGTTGCAAATCCAATTCTATTTAAATGTTCTGAAATCAAGATGTAGCTGCCCAATTCATCTCTACCAGACCCATAGCCGTGAGAAAATACTACAGCAGGAATTTTATTATGTTGAACCTTTTCAGGTAAATTTATTATTCCATTTAATTCAACACCGCTACTATAAAAATTAATCTCTTTTTCCATATCTAAATTATATTCAGGTATATATAATATGTATTACGTATCATATTAAATATTCTAAACTAACCAAAAATTTTTGTAAATATAATAAAACTTATTCTTTGAATTTTATTATTAATGTCCGGTGCCAATAGTTAAACCTTTAATTTTATCAAGCACCGAAAAGCTTTCGATATGCTCCTTGCCCGGATTGGCAGTTTTCTTAATTTCAACCGGATCGATATAATATTATAATAGCCTTTATCTTGAAGTGGATGCTTTTCATCATCAGCAAATTATAGATTTAAATTTTCTTGAGATTTTCAAAACCAAGAAGGTAGTCATCATAACGAATTGGGGATTCTATTCCGAACTCAGTAAGCAAATCTATTACTTCATTTAAAGAAAGATCGAGATCTTCTGTCATTCTCCCTATAGATACTTTTCCTGCACGATATAATTTGAGCAAATAGAATACCCATCCTTCCTGCATTAGTTCCCTGACAACTTCTGACTTTGCCTCTTTTTTCTGTTCTGACAATTTAGATATTCTCTCTATTTCTTCCTTGCTTAATCTTAAACTCATTACACTCATTTTATTTACCTTCCTATTATTCTTTCTTCTGCATCTTTAACAATCTCTACAGAATAACGGCCATATTTTTTTAGTAAATTCAGTTTTGCCATAGATAGAGATTTTTCAAGACCTGCCTTAATTAAAAAATGTATTGCAGTAGCAAATTTTACACCAAATATCTTACAAACTTTAATAGCTAGCCCATCATCTGTTGCAAGTAAGCATTCTTTCTCCTTTGCTATAATAAAAGCAGCAGCTTCGCCGCTACCAAGTGGAAAATCTTTGAGAATAAGTTTTATTTTATCCTGCGCCGGATTTTTATTCACAATGAGATTTCCCTCTTTGATTTGTTGAACAATAAGTTTAGTATCCATAGCATTTTTATAAATTATTTCTTCTTTTACAAGTTCCGGTATTACTCCGCTATATTGGTGAAGAACTACTTGAAGAAGATCTATCTTTGCTAAAAGAATTAATGTTGATGCATCAAAAATAATCACAATCACTCCGTTAATACAAATTACTACAATTGTAGTATAACAGAAATTAAGTATAATTCCAATGGAATAATTTAGAATTTGCTTTTATAACTACAGCCATGTCACTGGGATGGTTACGTTTTTACCATTAATACGAACGCTATTGTCATACATACAAATAACACCACCGGTGCCTATAGTTACACCTTTGATTTTATCAAGCACCGAAAAGCTTTCGATATGCTCCTTGCTCGGATTGGCAGTTTTCTTAATTTCAACCGGATAGAGCACCCCATTTTGCTCTATTAAAATATCGACCTCTTTAACATCCTTGTCCCGATAATAATAAAGCGACGGTTCCAAAACACCGGCATTGTAATAGCTTTTAAGAATCTCAGCTACTACAAAGGTTTCAAAAAAAGCTCCCGCCATGGCACCTGCTTCAAGCACCTCCGGTTTATTCCATTTTGTAAGATACGCTGCAAGCCCGGTGTCGAGGAAATATAGCTTCGGTGTTTTCACCACTCTTTTCGTAATGTTGTTAAAATACGGTTGCAGTAAATACACTATGCTTGACGAAATCAAGATTGAAAGCCATCTGTCAGCGGTAGGTACACTTATTCCTGTTTCATTGGCTACAGATGATAAATTAAGCATTTGGGAAGTTCTGCTTGCCATAGCTATCATAAACTTAATGAATTTTAGTTCATCTCCAACCTGTGTAAGCGCTCTCACATCACGCTCGATATAGGTTTTGGTGTAAGCTGCATAAAACATCTGCCAGTCAATCTCATCTGCATACATAGCAGGCATTGAGCCTTTGTGGATGATCTCCCATATTTCTTTATAATCAGCTTGGTTGACTGACATTTTTCTTTTTGCAAAGTATTCTTCTGTTGGCACAAAGATCTCATTAAAAGTGTCGTTTCTAATTTCACGAAGAGATAAACCCAGTAGATTAATGATTCCTATCCTACCGGCAAGGCTCTCGCTTACATTTTTCATCATCTTAAACTGCTGCGAACCTGTAAGAAAAAATTGTCCTTTTTTACCGCTTTCATCTGCATTCATTTTAATATAGCTAAACAGGTTTGGTGCGTACTGTATTTCATCAACGATTACAGGAGGTGGTGTTGTTTTGAAAAAACTGCCTGCTTCCTCAAGTGCATTTTGAAGTAAAATTGGGTCATCAAGGGTTAAATATGGAATGTCGCCTTTCATGTGTTTTAGCAGTGTTGTTTTACCAACCTGCCTTGCTCCTGTAATTAAAACAGTGGAAAACATTTTAGCGGCTTTATTTATAGTGGTTTCTGTATTTCGGTTAATGTATCTCATAGCAATCTTAGTCTAATTTAATATTTAATATTATATTAGCCTATATCAGTAAAAATATCAAGCAGTTTGACATGGATTTAATAGTACATAAGTGGAAGTGCACTTGTTACATAGCGTGAAATATTTTTAGTTATAAAATATTTGATATTGGAACTGCCATTATTTTTTTATCCATATATTTTAATTCGGATCCGGTATAAATAATAAGACCGGCAATTGTTTCAGGATATTCTTCTATAAAAATTCTTATATTTTTTAAA
>Ga0315277_10010696_pt1 | contig 11604 bp, 10 predicted proteins | sample YL17G05_15_MG_FD_203695 | JGI IMG/M metagenome (GOLD analysis project Ga0315277, IMG submission 203695) | Sediment microbial communities from Yellowstone Lake, YNP, Wyoming, USA - YL17G05_15 | ecosystem: Environmental > Aquatic > Freshwater > Lake > Sediment | place: USA: Wyoming | collected...
GGAACCGGTCTCGCCGCGTGTGCTCAATCCCAGCCTGCCCGCCGATCTGAAGACGGTCTGTCTGAAGTGCCTGGAGAAAGAACCCGGCAAACGCTACGCGACGGCGCAGATGCTGGCGGAGGAGTTGGGCCGCTTTCTCGAAGGCAAACCGGTGCTGGCGCGGCCCGTGAGCCGGGTAGCCAAGGCCGGGCGTTGGTGTCGGCGGAATCCGCGCCTAGCTTTGGCCACGGGCTTGGCCCTGTTGAGTTTGCTGATCGGGCTGGCCGGCGTCACCTGGCAATGGCGTCGGGCCGAGGCGCAGCGCGATGTCGCCGTGCAGGCCCGGATTCGCGCCGACCAGGAACGCTACGATGCTGCCATCTCCGAGGCGCAACTCCTCATCGAGCAGAACCGGCCCGACCGGGTGCGGGAAATCCTCGCGCGCGAGGGTCAGGAGGGCTATCGCGGCTGGGAATGGGGCTGGCTCCAAAAGCAGGTCAATCAGGACCTCATGACTTTTGACCTGAAGGCGTCTGTGATGGCCATAGCCTGGAGTCCGGACCAGCGCTACTTGGCATCGGCGGGTTATGATAAGGTTATTACTCTCTGGGATGTGGAAACCGGTCGGCAGGAGCGAGTTTTCAAGGGACACTCGGCCCGCATCTGGTCTCTGGCCTTCAGCCCGGATGGCAAGAGTTTGTTGAGCGCCGGTGTGGACTCTACCGCGCGCGTGCAGGATGTGGCCACCGGGCGGCAACTTCATGTCCTGACCAATGCCGACGGCGTGTTTGAGGCGGTTTTTAGTCCCGATGGCCGGGTTATCGCCACAGCGGCGATCAACGGGGGCGGCAGGTTGTGGGACGCCCACTCCGGAACACTGTTGCCGGAGCAACCCGACCATGATCAAGCCGTCTGGACCATGGCCTTCAGTCCCGACGGGCGACGGCTGGCCTGCGCGGGCGGACGTCAGCCTCTGAACAACGATGTGGATACGACGGTGAGCGTCATTGACCGGACCAATGGGCAAGTCCTCCGTTTCAAGGCCCACCGCCAGATCATTCACCACGTTCGCTTCAGTCCCGATGGGAACCTGTTGGCGACCGCGAGCGCGGATGGTACGGCCAAGTTGTGGAATGCGCAGACCGGCGCGGAAGTCCGGCCACTTCAGATGGGCGTTCTGGTTCAAATTATCATGGACGTGGACTTCAGCCCGGATGGTCGCTGGCTGGCGATGAGCGGGGTAGGCTGGAACGCCGGCCCGCCCAGAATCTTGGACGTGGCCACCGGTCAGCCAGTGCGGAGCCTGGACGGGCACGCTTTGGGAGTGTTGCAGATCAAGTTCAGTCCGGACGGGAGCAAGCTCGCCACCGCCTCCTACGATGGAACGGTACGGATTTGGTCGGCGCCCGCTCTGCCCGAATTCCTGAGCCTGGAAGGGCACGACCAGGCGGTATCGGCCATCACCTTCTCCCGTGACGGAAAACGATTGGCCAGCGGCAGCCTCGATCAAACCGCCCGCGTCTGGGACGCGAACACCGGTGACCTGCTCGCGACGCTCAACGTGGGTTTTCCGGTGGTCTCCGTGGCTTTCAATCCTCAAGGAGATCGGCTGGTCACCATGGGAACCAACCATACTGCCAAGGTTTGGAACGCGACCAACGGGCAGGAACTCCTGACACTGGCCGGCCACACGGGCACGGTGATGGCAGTGGCCTGGAGTCCGGACGGAAGATCAATCCTGACGGGTAGCAAGGACGGGACTGCTCGGCTTTGGGACGCGGCAACAGGAGCGGCTCGGTCAATCGTGGCTGCGCACTCTAACTGGGTGCTCAGTGTTGCGTTCAGTCCCGACAGCCGCCGTTTCGCCACGGGCAGCGCCGACAACACCGCCTGCATTGGGGAAGTGCAGAACCCTCAACCCTTGTACGTGCTCCCCGGACACAGCAATTGGGTCCAGCAGGTGGCCTTTAGTCCGGATGGACGGCAGGTCGCTACCGGCTGCAGGGATCGAAAGGTCAGGCTCTTTGATGCCGAGACCGGGCGCCAGTTGGTTTCCATGGAGGGCCACCCGAGCGGGATCAGTTCGCTGGCCTTCAGTCCGGATGGGGCGCGCCTGGCAACCGCGGCGGCGGGTGAGGGGTTTGGCACTGCCCGGTACCAGGAGCACACAGCTCACATCTGGGATGTGCGTACGGGACAGCGCCTGCTGAAGCTGGATGCGCATTCGGGCTGGGTGATCGCGGTGGCCTTCAGCTCGGACGGGCGGCGTCTGGCCACCGGCAGTGCGGACAATACCGTCCGTATCCGGGAAGCATTTCCGTGGAAACCGCAAGATTACGCTGCCGAGGTCGGAGCGTCGTTGACCGAGAAGATGGAAGCGTTCAAACGCCGTTATTGGCAAGAGCGGCTGCGAGGAGGCCGGTCCGCAATCCCGCTGGGCATGCGGGCAGTGCGGCCGGGCCGGCGGGTGGACACCTACTACAGCGGCACCGTCGAAGTGAACCTGCCAGCGGAGATCGGGACAAAAACAAGGCCGGCAAAGCCCGTTCCAGCGCGGGAATCGCATGCGAATTCGAACCTGCTCGACTTGACTGGCAGCTACAATGCAAGGCTCGATGAAACGTGGCAGCCCATCTATGCACTTTTTGAGATTGATCAAAACCTCTCGAGCCTGCCGGTCGGCATGCACACCCTGGCGGGCGTGCCTTTCGATATCCGCGGACTCATTCGGCTGAGCCGTCCGGCGCTTGGTTGGGCCAAGTTTCCCACGCGGGTCGAGATTCCCGTCGGTCGCAAGTTCCACCGGTTGCACGCGCTGCATGGGGCCGGGACTCCCACGCTGCTAGGCGCGCAGATCGGCACTTATCGGCTGCACTACCGCGACGGCGGGTCAGCCGATTTACCCATCGTCTATGGTCGTGATGTCCGGGGGTGGGGAGCCACTGGCGGCGCCCTCGCCCAACCCATGGAGGCGGCAGTAGCCTGGACCGGAGCCTCCGACCTGACCCGTTCTGGCGCGGCGGAAGCACGGCTTTACAAGCGGACCTATGAGAATCCGTTTCCGGAGCGCGAGGTGGTTCGGATCACGTTTGAATCGACCATGACTAGCGCTGGCCCGTTCCTCGTGGCCTTGACTGTCGAACCGTAGCCCGTATTTCGCTGAGCACGGCGGAGCCCACGCCAGGGAACGCGGGCCTCGGTCCGCCGCATGTTCCGAACTGTATCCGTGGCTGAGAAATTGTGGCAGATCTGGACTCTTCCGGGGTTGAAGCGGAATGAATTCCGCACTTGGAAAACCTCCGTGGTTCACTTCGCGCGCGTGGAGCTCTCCCAGAGCCAGAGGATGTCGCGGTTGTTGGGTGAAGCCACCAGATCCGGCGGCCGTTGGTGCGGCAGCGGAATCGTGCTCGGGGTGGTCCGGGCGTCCACCCACCTGTGGATCTCACCATGGCCATCCGCAAAGGAAACAGAACCAGCGCCATTGTGGTAGAACGCCGGCCAGTCGCCGATTCTCGTAGCCTGAGGCAAGCCTTGAAGATTGTCGGGATCCGTGGCGAACAGGCAGTCGTTAATACTCTCCGCCCGTTCGTCCAGGCAGACGAGGCTTAGCGCGGGCCCAGGGTTCTTGAAATCGCCCAGCTTCCGATAAACGACAATCTTGCGCCACACCGTGTCGGTGATCGGGCACCGGTCATCCAAATTGCCCCCCACCCAAGCCCCCATCGAATAACTCCGCGGGCGCGGCACCGTCTGGTTGTTCGGGCCAAGGCCACGGCTTCGGTCGGACGGACAGCGCCACACCCCCAACGCGCCTTGGAGATAGGGCATCACGGGACTCTTCGCGAAGTGCACAGTCGCGTTCCAGTTGTCCTGCGTCCGCGGATTCATCCAATCCATCGCGCCCAAAGCCCACACGTACGGCTCATCCCCCACGATGTTCTCGCAATCATGACTGAGGGGGAGCAGTTCGCGATTCTCCTCGGCATACATGCGCCAAGCGAGGGCGTGTTGCTTTAGGTTGGACAGGCACTGAATGCCTTGAGCCTTGGACTTCGCCCTGCCCAGTGCCGGCAGCAACAGGCCCGCCAGAATGGCGATGACGGTGATGACCACCAGTAATTCGATCAGCGTGAAGCTGGGACGTGCTGCCTGATCCGTGAGGCGTGAAAACGGAGATTCCCCTCGCCGCACCGATCCAGACAGGGACCGGCCTTCGTTTCGGCCGCTCTCACTTTGGCTCAGATCCGATTTGCAGGGGACTGAACCAAAGCGCCGACAAGCGTTCATGGTTCGTCCTTTCTCGCGCCAGCTGCTTATGTCCGTTTCTGGCGAACAACGCAAGCCGGATTCTGGTGGCGAATTGCGTGTGCCCGCCAAGACCCGGTGTCCTTCCCCTCGGAAGGAAATCGTTTCCGGCGCGGGGATCCACCGGAGCGCGACCCACCGCGCCGTATTCTGTTCGCTCTGTGAGTTCTGTCAGCCCCCTCAAGGCTGGCACGGCGGCAGCAGAGGCAGGCGGGTGTCGATGCTCGTGAGCGGGATGCAGGCACCTGGGCCTCCTGTATCGGGCAGGCCGTCTCCGTCTGTGTCTTGGCTCGGGAGGAACACGGCAAAGTTGTGCATCACTTGGGTCCTGCCTGAGCCGGTTTTCTCTATCGTTCCGCTGTCCAGCACGATGTAGACCTTCTCCGGCAAAGTCGCACCCTTTTTCATGCCGTACCAGAGCACGCTATAGTCGGCCTGGTTCCGAGCATTCACAGTGGCTTCTCCGATGAAGGGAGTAACGTACTCGGCGTTTGGAAATGCGCCCCCGAAAGTGGGGTCGGAGACTTGCGTCGTGCCGTTGAAGGCCGCCTCTCGACCACTTGGGTCAGAGGGGGCAAAGGTGTACATCCAGGACAATGGAGTGCCCGGAACAGTCGCCACCCAGGAACCTTCCAGCTTGAGCGGCTGATCGCGTAGGCCGGACCACGCCACCTGCGTGAGGACCAGCACCGTGCCCAAAGCCACGCCGAGCGTGGCGATGGCTATGTTTCTTTTCATTTTCATACTTACGAACCTTTCATCTTTGTTTGTTTTGCGGCCATCCGGTGTCCCACGCCGCCGGGACCTCACCCGCACGCCGCCGCCATTTCCGGCTTCGGCACTGTCAGGAAGTCCCCGCTCTCGCGGATGGGCGCACCTGGCCGTCACCTTTTGTACAACGGAAAAAGTCCCCCAAAGGGACAGACGCAGGAGGTTTTTTCAGGAACGCATCGTGATGGTGAGGAGGCGATACCGACAACAAGGTTCTGAACTCGGGCGACCAGTTCCCATTGGCTCACAAATCGGGGAGGACGATCGCGTGACCCGCCCGCAACCGCGAGTCGGGCGCGGGCTTTATGGGCCGGAACACCACATCGTCCGGTGACTTGCTCTCAGCGGTGGCGGGAAACAGCGCGACGCCGTAGGCGGCCGCCACCAACTCGATCGCGGTTTGCCGATGTTCGACTTCTTGCACGATGTCGGGCTGAAACCCCGCTTGATGGCAGAGTTTCATGATCCAATCGCAGTAAAAGGGGCTGGCGGCTCGCGTCATCGAGATGAATGGTTCCCGGCCGAGGTCCGACAGCCGAATCTGCTTCCGCGCCAACAGCGGATGCCCGGACAGCAGGGCTGCGATTTATTGCGCAGGCCGCAGGTGGCGCAGCGACACTGCCACGTGCGGAAACTGCGCCCGCAAGCTGCGCAGCGGCCGGGGCATCTTGGCGTCCGGGAGCGCGCCGATGTACGCGATGTCCAGCCGCCCAACTTCGTCGCGCGCCGCGCGCCGGGCAGTTTCAATCGCGACTTCAGTGTCCGTCATCAGCCGTCGGGCCTCGTTCAGGAAGGCCTCGCCCGCGGGAGTCAAGCGCACGCGGTGCTGCGTGCGCGTGAAGAGGGGCGCGTGCAGTTCCTATTCGAGATCTTGAACGCGCCGGCTCAACGCCGATTGGTCCACGTGCAACCATTCCGCCGCCCGGCTGAAGCCCAGGTCCTCGGCCACCGCGATGAAACAGCGCAAGTATCGGAGTTTCATGTTATGCTTTCACGTTCGCTGGCCAAACGTAGCTCCCGGGTTTCAGGGTCAACAGACACTGCCAGTCGCCCGGAATCTGGAAAGTGACCACCCCGGGGGCGATTTCGCGCACCACGCGGAGGCGGTTCCAATTCATGCAACGCAGCAAACTGGCGCCCGTCGCGCCGCCTTCGGCATAGACCTGCGCCCTGGGCAGACGCAAGAGCACCTCCCGGGCAAGCTCCGCCAGATGTTCCGTCAATTGCCGCGCGGCACGCGGCTCTTTGACCGAGGGCAAGCCGATTTCGAGAACGAGTCGTGGGGACGTTCTGCCCGCTTCGGCAATCTTCTCGGCGAGCGACTGGCGCAACTGCGCACTGAATTTGCCGCCGCCGGCAACTTCCACCGGCAGGCCGAACACCGCCACGCCATGCCGCCGCGATTCGGCTACGAAACTCCGGCACGCTTCACTCCGGCTGCCACAGACAAACAACTCCGGCTCCGCAGCCGCAGAGGGTGAGCGCTGGGCTTTGGGAAGAACTGGAACCGTCGGAAGCGCCGGCGTGCTGATGGCGCGATGGCCGGCCGCTTCCAGCAACGCGCCGAAGAATTCCGCGGCACCGGCCATCAGCGTCGCGCCGTCTCTGCGGCTCGCCCACTGACGCAGGTCCTGGACGGTTTGCGCCTCGCCAACGACGATCCCCGCCGCCGGCAATGAATCGTGCACGGTCCGGACCTGCACGGGGTGGGAGGCGGACGGGCCGAGCAGCTCCAGCACAGAGGAACTGAGGCGTGGATATTCCGGGTCCAGCCGGAAGTCCGTTTCGTGGATCGGCCGGCCGGTGACAAAATACTGTTCGTCGCGCACCACCCGCCCCAACGATGGATTCGCCGGGACGAGCAGGGCGCGCGGGAGACGAAGTTGATTCATCATCGCTTCCAACTCCGCCACAATGCGCCCCCGCAAAACCGAATCGACTTTTTTGTAAATCCACTCCGCTCGGAGCGCCGTGAGTGTGCTCGCGGCGGTGGCGGCGCGCCGGCCGGCTTCGGTGGGCGGGCAGGAGCGCGAATCCGTGTCCACGCAGACGAGGTCAGCCTCGCTGATGGCTTTGGGCTCAGTGACCACCTCGGAGCGCAGGCCGTGTCGGAACCCAGCTCCGCTCAGCTCCGCCGCCCCTGTCAGGTCATCAGCGATGACTCCAATCATTGCGACACCCCGCGGTTGGGACGACCGCGAGCCAGCGCCAAGGCGGCTCGAATGGCGGCGAAAAGGCTTTGTGGACTGCCCTCACCTTTCCACGCGATGTCGAAGGCGGTGCCGTGGTCCACCGAGGTGCGGACGATCGGCAAGCCCAGCGTGATGTTCACACCGGTGTCGAAGGCCAGCATCTTGAAGGGAATGTGGCCTTGGTCGTGGTAGAGACAGACCAGGGCGTCAAACCGTCTCCTCTGAGCAGGAGTGAAGGCGGCGTCCGGCACAAGCGGGCCGTCCACGGAAATCCCTTCTTCCCGCGCTTGCCTGACGGCTGGCGCCACGAACTGTTCCTCTTCCTCATGCCCGAACAATCCGTGTTCCCCAGCGTGGGGATTCAGTCCGCAGACCCCGAGGCGTGGCGGACGCCGTTGCAACCTGTGTAACGCCTCGGCCGTCAGTTCGACGACGTCCAAGACGCGTTGCACGGACAATTGCTGCGGCACTTCCGCGTAACCGACGTGGGTCGTCACCATGCTGACGGTCAAGACCTCTGAGCGCAGCATCATGCAACTGCGTCGCGCGCCGGTGAGGGCCGTGAAGATTTCGGTGTGACCGGGATACGGCACGCCCGCAAGGCTGAGGGATTCCTTGTGTAGCGGCGCGGTGACAACGCCCGCAATGTGACCCACTTGAGCCGCGCGGATGGCCCTTTCGATGCAGGTGAATGCCGCCTTCCCGCAGGCTGCGGAAATAACTCCCGGTCGCACCGCCTCGGCTCGAAGCGCCGCGCAATCCACAATCGTCGGTTCCTTCACCATCCCGGAGGCCTCCCAATCCGCGAGCGAGACGACCCGGCCACGGAACCTCAAACCTGCCGCCGCCGCCACACGTTCGAGGATGCCGCTGTCCCCGAACACCAGGGGTACACCCTGAGCGAGCACAGACGGCTCGCCCAACGCGCGCAGGCACAGCTCCGGGCCGATGCCCGCCGGGTTACCCATCGTGAGGCCGATGACCGGCTGGGGATCCATGCGACCTAGTCCAAAAGGTTGAGTGGACGCATCTCGTGGCGAAGCGTCTCAAGCTCTGTTGCGGACACTGGGAGCAGCGGAGGAAGCATGTGCGGACCACAAAGCCCCTTGAGGTGCAAGGCGGCCTTGAGGGCGGCAAGCGATTGTCCCAACGAATGGTTTCTCTGGTACATCGTCGCGACGGCCGTCATGCGGTCGGCGTGGCGTTCGGCCGCGGCCCAATCCCCGCGGGCGGCGCTGGCGCAAAGCTGGTGGCAGTCCCCCGGGATAAGATTGCCCACACTCGGCACGATTCCTTTGGCACCGAGCCTCAACCCCTTGGCCATCAGCGCGCCGACGCCAACAAGAATGGAAAACGCGGGCGTGCCACCAAAACGGCGGATCAAATCCCCGTGGCGTTTTCCGTCGTTCTCGGAATCTTTGAAGCCCACTAGTTTGGGATGGCCCACCAGTTCTTCCAGAACCTGCAGCGGGATGGAAACGCGCGTCGTTTGCGGAATGTTGTAAAGGATCATCGGGCCATCCACCGCCGCGAGCAGCGTCTTGAAATAGCCCAGCATCTCATGGGGCTGCAGCGGAAAGTAGGCAGGCGGCTGTGCTACCACAGCGTCCACGCCAGCGAGGACATACTGGTTGCCTGCCAGTACCGAATCGGCGAGGCACGTGTCGCCAATGCCGGCGTAAACCAGGGCGCGCTTCCGCACTCTGGCCACGGTCCGCTCCACCAGGCGCAAGCGCGAGGCACGCGGCACCGACGGTCCTTCGCCCGTGGTGCCGAGCACGAAGATGGCTTCCACTCCACCCGCCAGTTGGAAGTCAATCAACCGGTCGAGCGCCGCATCATCCAGCTCGCCCGTTGCGGTGACAGGCGTCACCAGCGGCACAACTGCGCCGCGATGTTTGGAATCGTTGCTCATGTCAATAAGCCGCTTCGTATAGGCGCACGGCGTCTTGTTCCGTAACTGGTCGCAGGTTGTTTTTCAAGAGGCGAGTGACGGTCAGGGCGGCCCGGGCCATTTGCGGAATGGCCTCGCGCGGGATGCCGACTTCGGCCAAGCGCTGCGGCACACCGCAGTCCCGGGACAACTCGAACAGGCGCTGCACGCCACGTTCGGCGGTGGCCAACGCCGAGCCGGCGCCCTCGGCCCCCAGAGCCACGGCCACGTCCGCGTAGCGCTCGGGCGCCGCCGGCACGTTAAACCGGATGACGTGCGGCAGCAGGAGGGCATTGGAAATTCCATGGGCGACGTGGAACTGGCCGCCGAGCGGGTAAGCCAGCGCGTGCACGGCCGCCGTGTTGACTGGGCCGAGACACAATCCGCCGAAAAAACTCCCCTGCGCGAGATGCGCGCGGGCCTTCACATCGCCCCCGTTGCGGACCGCGCGCAGGAGATTGGCGCTGATCAAGCGGATCCCATTCAGCGCGTAGAGGTCCACGACCGGATGAGCAAACTTGTTGGCGTAGGCCTCGATGCAATGCGTCAAGGCGTCGAGCCCGGTGGCGGCGGTTACCGCGGGCGGCACGGACACGGTGAGCAAAGGATCAATGAAGGCGGCGGCGGGCACGAGGTGCGGACTGATGACGCCTTTTTTCAACTGGTCGGCTTCGTCGAGCAGGATCGCGTTGGGTGAGACTTCGCTGCCCGTGCCCGACGTGGTGGGCAGGCAGACGAGGAAGAGCGGGCGGCCTTGCAACAGATTGATGCCGAAAACCTCCCGGACGTCCTGTTGCCCGCGCGCGAGCGCGGCCACGAGTTTGGCGACATCCATCGCGCTGCCGCCGCCGCTCCCGAGCACCGCCTCGACCTTCTCCGTCCGCGCGGTTTTCAACACCTCTGCGAACATCGCGATGGTCGGTTCGGTGTCCACCGGCGCAGTTTCGACGAGCGAAATATCCGCGTGACTCAGCGCAGGCAACACGGAAGCGAGCGTCGGTCGCACGGGCGTGCTGGTGACCAGCAGTACACGACGCACTCCGCGTTGGGCCAGGAAGTCGGCGCACTGCGGCGCACAGCCATTGCCGAATTCGATACGCGGCGGCTGAAGCAAGGTGACGCGGTTCACGGTTTCAGTTGTTGAGGTCCCAACGCCAGCCCGGGTTACCCAGGTTCAGGTTGCTTGTTTCTTCGGTCGAGCCAACCCCACAGCGTCATTTCGCGGCTGAGCGTCCCGGGCGCCACGTACAACAGACTGCCTGCGTAGCCCGCCACCAGCAGTACGACATGCGCCAGCACGCCGATCATGACCGGATGCAGCTTGAAGTTGTAATGGCCCAGGTTCCACCTGGGGGCTTTCCCGCTCGTCAGGGTTGCCCACGTCGTGAAAACGAGGCAAGCGGCGATGCCGATGTAAGCCCCTTGTTTGTTGGCTCGTGGACTGAGGAAGGCGAGCAGGAACAATCCAGCCAGCCCGCCGGCAATGATGGACGAGACAGTGAAGTAAAAGGACAGCACGCGCTCCGAGTACACGGCAATAACCACGGCGATCAGAACGCTCACGGTGCCGCAGGCCGCCACGATCAGCTTGCCCACGGTCAGCCGTTGCCGGTCGGTGGAGCTGGGTCGCAGCTTGCGGTAATAGTCCTCGACGCCAACGACGGACAGGCAGTTCAAATCGGAGGACAGCATGGACATCGCCGCGGCGAACAAGGAAGACATGAACAGGCCGGCGAGCCCAGCCGGAACCTTCGTGGCGAGAAAGTGGGGGAAGATCTTGTCGGGTTTGTCAATCTGAGCCGGCAAGACGTCATCGGAAAGCTGGTAGTAAGCCCAGACCATCGTCCCGATCAACATGAACAGTGTCCAGGCCGGCACGCACAGCAGCGCGCCAAGCGCCACGCCTTTCAAGGCCTCTCGATCCGACTTGGCCACGAGATACCGCTGCACGAGCGTTTGATCGGCGGTGTACTTCTGCAGGTACCAGAAGAAGCCGTACAGCGTCATCACCCACACACTGCCCTTCTTGGTGAGGTCAAAATCCAAGTCGCCCAGGCTGAATTTGTGGTGTTCCCACGCCAGACTGAATGCCGCCGCCGGTCCTCCCGGCATCATGTGCAAGAGGAATCCGAGGCAGACGAAGATGCCGATGCACTTGATGAAACCTTGAATCACATCGGTCCAGATCACGGCCTCCAATCCCCCGATGACCGTGTAGAAAATCGTCACCGCCCCCGTCGCGAGCATCACGACGTAGAGGTTCCATCCCGTCATCGCCGTGATCGTGAGCGCCAGAGTGTAAAACACAAAGCCCATCTTCGAGAAATGTGGGAAAGGCTGGGTAGATCGTGACCCCCCTGTGGTGAAGATCAAAGTGTTGAGCACTCGACGCAAGGATGAGCTGCTCCTGCTCCTCCGGAGGAG
>Ga0315277_10010697_pt1 | contig 11604 bp, 9 predicted proteins | sample YL17G05_15_MG_FD_203695 | JGI IMG/M metagenome (GOLD analysis project Ga0315277, IMG submission 203695) | Sediment microbial communities from Yellowstone Lake, YNP, Wyoming, USA - YL17G05_15 | ecosystem: Environmental > Aquatic > Freshwater > Lake > Sediment | place: USA: Wyoming | collected...
AACTGCCGCAGCTCCGCCACCGTCGCCTGCGCCAACTGCTCCCATGTCTGCTGCTGATCTGCTATCATCTCTGCGATACCCTTTCGGTGCGCTCCTAACAAGCGCTGATTTGCTTCTCACCGTTAGGGTATCACTTTTTTGCCATTCGGCCAACTTTTGGAAGTCACACCCCATCGCCGCGTCCGCTTTACACGGGGAGCAGTCTTCTGTAGACTAGTGTTTGGAGATGCGGTCTGCATGAGCAAGCGTCTGGTGCTGTTCCTCTCGCTCCTCCTGCTCGTTGGCACGGTCGAACTCGCCTGGTACCTCATCGCGGTTCGGCCGAACCTGCCCTTTGTCCATCACGGAGGCAGGGCCGGCAAAGAGGGCCCACCTCCTGAGCCCATCCCATACCGGGCCAGCGCCACCCCGCCGAGAGCGGCACGGCCAACCTCCCTCCAACCTGTCTCCTACAAGTCGGCGATGCCGGCTGCCGACGGTCTGCGCAAGATGATGCAGGGCGCGAACGTGGTTATCGTGGTCCTGGACGCGGCGCGGGTGGATCACGTCGGCTGCTACGGGTATCCGCGAGACGCCACGCCGAACCTCGACCGCCTGGCGCAGCAGAGCCTGGTCTTCGAGCAGCACTTCTGTCAGTACCCGCAGACCACCGTGTCAACGGCGTCTCTATTCACCGGACAGTACCCCGACACGCACGGTCTTGTGGACTGGACCACGAGCCAGGAGGCCCATTTCCAGACCATTGACCCGTCAACCCTGACACTCGAGCAGGCGCTCAAGGGAGCAGGGTTCGAGACTTTCTTCCTCAGCTCGAACCGGTGCGCTTCTCCGGAACTGGGGATCGGGGACGACTTCCAGTACGCCGAGCTGGTCGAGCGTCCGAGGATGATGCGCGAGGGAGGGCGCAGGGGGCCGTCGGCCAATCCCTCGGCCCCCCTGCTGGTAACGGCGGTGGCCGACAGGCTGGCCAGGAGACGGGGGCCTCGCTTCTTCGCCTACGTCCACTTTCTTCCGCCGCACGTTCCCTACGAGGCCCCGGAGGAACTGATCGCGCGCTACCGGGCCCAGCAGCCGCCCAACTACTGGCAAGGAGAGCCCGCCTTCACCCGAGTGTGGGAGAGATGGGCGGGTGGCGAGCCACCGGCCCACGGAGCCGAGTGGGTCAACATCTACGACGCCAACCTGCGGTGGGCCGACAAGGCCCTCGGCGATCTGGAGGCCGAGCTCAAGAAGGCCGGGGTGTGGGACAACACGCTCTTGATTGTGACCGCCGACCACGGCGAAGCGCTGGAGGACCACAAGTACACCTGGCATGCTACCTGCCCATATGATGAGGCGATCCACATTCCCCTGGTGATCAGGTTTCCAGGCAACCAGGGCCCTGTTGGGCGGGTGGACGCGCTCACGCAGACCGTGGATCTCATGCCTACCATACTGGACCTCTGCCAGGCGAGCTACGCATCGGCCGGCGTGCAAGGCAAGTCGCTGCTGCCGCTGCTGACTGGGGAGAAGGAGCGGATCAACGAGCACGTGTTCTCGAAGACCAGCGGAAACTGGCCCTGCTCCGTGGTGAGGGATCAGCACACCGCGCTGTTCCTCTACCTGGGCGGCAAGATGCGGGCCCTCTACGACCTCGACAAGGACCCCTGGCAGTCGCGCAACATCATTGCCGAGCAACCGGCGCGGGCCCTCCCTCTGGTACGCGCCTTCGAGAGCTTCGCCCGGGCCCAGAAGTCTCCCCCGCTGAACTTCCTGGACGCCAGCTACCGGCCGCCGCCCAAGCGCGAGCTGCCAAGCCGGAAGGTGTCAGAGGAGACCAGGCGGCAGTTGCGGGCGTTGGGGTATACTAAGTAGAAAACTGGAAGTGCCCAGGTGTGAGGCCTCCCTGGCCTTCCCTGCGTCACCACATGGGATCCCTGTGAAATGGTGTGGATGAAGAAGCGCCGCTGCTGGGTTGTCGCGCTGGCCTGCCTAATCGCCGTCGGGTGTGTCTGGGGTTGGATGCGGTACGCCCCTGTGTGGCGCTACCCGCAGCCCATCCCCTTCGAGGGAACGCCGCCGGGCGGCACTCCGCCCGCTTCACCGCCTGTCCGTCAGCCCGTCTCCTACCGGGGCGCTCCGCCTGACCTGGCCTCCTTGCGCGCTGCCGCAAAGGGCTCGAATGTGGTGATCGTCGTGCTGGATGCGGCACGCGCTGACCACTTTGGCTGCTACGGCTACCCCCGGGACACCACTCCCAACCTGGACCGCCTGGCGCGTGAGTCGCTCGTGTTCGAGCAGCACTTCGCCCAGTACCCACACACCGCGCCTTCCACGGCCTCTCTGCTCACCTCCCAGTACCCCGACACCCATGGCATCCCTGGCGCGGGCAAGGTGGGCGACCCGTATATGCCCGTGATCGGCCCTGACACCTTCACCATGGAGCAGGGTCTCGCCAGCGCCGGGTTCGGGACATTCCTCTTCACCGCCAACGTCCACGCCTCCCCCGCGGTGGGGATCGGCACGGACTTCCAGCAGATATCCCTCGTCGGGAAAGCGAGTCCGCACTGGAGAGGAGGACCGGGGCGTGGATCGGGCCGCCGGGGGAGGCGAACCGCGGAGACGGCTCGCGAGCGTTCCCTGGCTGTCGCCCTGCTGAGCGAGGTGCAGCAGCAGCTCGACGCCAAGCCCTCCACCCCCTTCTTCGCGTACATTCACCTGCTGCCGCCCCACATACCCTACGAAGCGCCGCCTGAGTTCAAGGCGCTGTACAAGGGCAAGACACCCCCCGGATACCGACAGGGTCGGCCCGCCTTCACCAAGGTCGCGGCACGATTCCACGCCACCGTCCCGCCGGCCCCCGGCCCCGAGTGGGTGAACATCTACGATGCCAACCTCCGCTGGGGCGACTGGGCGGTAGGCGAGCTGGAAGCGATGCTCGAACGGGCCGGTATCCTAGACGACACGCTCCTCCTCATCACCGCCGATCACGGGGAAGGACTCCGCGAGCACGAGTACGAGCACCACACTTCCTGCCCCTACGACGAGGCGCTCCACATCCCCCTGCTGATCAGGTTCCCCGGCCCGCGGCGTGTAGCCGGCCGCGTCGGCGCGCTGACTCAGACCGTTGACCTGCTGCCAACCATCTTCGACCTGTGCGGAGTCCCATGCCCGAAGTCCGGAGTGCAGGGCAGATCCCTGGTGCCGTTGCTCGCCGGGCAGACCGAGAAGGTCAACGACTACGTGTTCGCCCGCACCTCCGGCAAGTACCCCTGTTATGTCGTGCACGATCAGCATTCCGCCCTGTTGCTCTACGAGGGCGGCAAGCTGCGCGCGCTCTACGACCTCGACTCCGACCCCGGCCAGACGCGCAACGTGATCGCGGAGCAGCCAGAGCGCGCCGCCGCGCTGACGCGGGCATTTGAGGCATTCGCCAAGACTCAGCGCTACCCGCCTCTCCACTTCGTGGACCCGCACTTCAAGCCTGCGGCGCGGCCGAAGCAGCCCCAGATGAAGGTGTCGGAGGAGACGAAGCGGCAACTGCGCGCGCTCGGGTACGTTCAGTAGCCTCTCAGGCGCGGCCGCCAACGACGGGCTCGGCCGGCCCTCGCCGCGCCTGCCAGGCCGCTGCCATGGCGGCGACCATCGGCACCCCATACTCCACCGCCGTCACCCACGGGATCTCCACGTGGTGGCCGGCGAGGTCGTGCGCGTAGAACCCGAAGATGGTCCCTGTCAGCAGCAGCCACGCAAGCTTCGGCCCCAGGCAGAGGAACGGCACCGTCCACGCCAGGTACCAGGGGTACACGACTGGACTCAGCACGAAGAAGGCCGCCAGGGACAGGAAACATGCCTCCCACAGCGGCAGCCCGCCTCCACGCTTGCCCATGCGGCGCATCAGGTGGGCCACGAGCGTGACGAACAGAGCCGCGCAGAGCACCCTCGCCGTCTGGTCGTGGGCATCGGTCACGCGGCTGAGGCCCCAGTCAACAAGCCTGAACACGCTCGCATTCCCCTTCCAGGTCTGGGCATACAGGCTGACCCCGCGGAAAAGACCCAGGCCGGCGCCGACGAAGGGAGCGCAGGAGATCGCGGTTGCGGCCACCATGCCGGCCAGGAACGCCGTCCATCGCTTCCCGCTGGCGAGCAGGAAGAACGGCGCCGTGACCACCGCATACCCCTTCGCCAGAGCGCTCGCCGCCACGGAAGCGCCAACCGCCAACCTGCCGCTTGCTGACTGAAGCGGCATCAGGCGAAGCGCTGCCACCAGGAAGAAGATGCCGACGCTGTCCAGGTGTCCCCTCGCCACCACCTCGCCCACCACCAGCGGATGCCACGCGTAGACCAACACCCACGCCGCCGGCCGGCCGACTCGCACCAGCAGCCCGGGCAGCAGCAACACCGTCCCGATGTCGAAGAGCGCAAGCACGAGCTTGAGGGTGATGACGCGATCGGTCGGCATGGCATCCGAGAGGGCGAAGACATACTGTGCCACTGGCGGATAGGCGGCGGACACGCGTTTGTGCTGCACCAGCCGCCACACCTCGTCGCGCAGCCGCTCCCACCGCGGCGAGTCGGGCGCATACCGGTAGGGGTTTGCGCCAGAGCGGACGACTCTCCCCTCCCATAGATAGCGGTAGATATCTGAGGTGGTGACCGGTCGCAGTGGCGCTACGCTCAGCCGCATGGCGATTCCCACTCCCACGATGAACCAGACGCAGCGCGCCGGGGACGGGGCTCTGTTTCGCCAGACCGTGGCCACCGCGATCAGGAACACCGCGAAGGCGGCGAAGAAGAGCGCGATCTGTCGGCCGCGCATCGCCAGGGAGCGGTCTGTGTGCGCGAACAGCCAGAGCAGGACCCACAGAACGAGAGCGAGGGAAGGGAGGGCAACCGCGGTGCCTCGGTTGCTTCGCGCCGCCGACATCGCCTGCCTAGCCCGCAGGGCTGGCCGCCCCGGCGGGGGGCCGGGCAGTCTGTGATGGTGCCGAGTCGCCTCCGTAGATCCTCTGCACCGTCACCCCCTGGTAGTAGTGCTTGAGGATCTCCTCCGCGGTCTTGCCGGTCTTCGCCATCTCGTTTGCGCCCCACTGGCAGAGGCCGACACCATGCCCGTTGCCCCGGCCGGCAAATACGATGGAGTCTCCGTTCGGCGCCGCGGTGAAGTCGGCGCTGGGAAGGGTATCCCAGCCGAGACCGGCGTTCACGGTAGAGCGCAGGGCCCCCGCGAGGATGACCCATTCCCCGCCGGCCGTCTTGACCCGATACTGCTTCGGGCGGCCGTTCTCATCACACTCCGCCGCCTCGACCGCGGTCACCCGTCCCTGCACGCCGAAGCGCGCCAGCGCGTTTCCCAGCTTCTCCTGGGAGGCCTGTCTGGTCCACACCGCCCGTGGCGAGCGCGCGCACCAGGCCTGACCGCCCTCTCCATCGAGAACGGGTCGCAAGTATGGCAGAGCACTGCTTCCCGGCCAGGCGGTCTCGTTCCCCGCCGTGCGCCCGCCGCAGGTGTCGTGGTACACAGCATGGATGGGCTTGCCCTCGTAGGTGACGACCAACCCCTCGGTGTCCTTGATGGCTGCATCTACTCGTGGGTCTTCGTCCTGGACGCCGGTGTAGACCTGGCAATGCGCCGCGTCGCAAACGTCATAGCCCTGTGATCCGTGCTTGCGCAGGTTGGCGAGGGCATACGTGCGCGCGGCGATCGCTTGCGCCCTCAGCGCCTCTGGATGGAAGCTCGCCGGTATCTCCGCAGGCAGCACACCGCGGAGGTATTCCTCCAGCGCGACCTCGTTGACGAACACCAATCGCCCCTCCCGCGCCGTCACCACCATCCTGCCCCGGTAGCTGCGGGTCGGCCCGCTCTCGGGCGCGATGGTGATGGCAGTGGGGGAGTCGAAACCCCAGCTGCTGGCGCCTGCCTCTGCGTCAATGGTCGGGCACGAGAGCCTGACCTCCCCTCCGTCAGCCCTCAGTCTCACAAGCTCTGCCGGCGCACCGTCCCAGCCCGTCCCAATGTCCTCGCCGGCGACGGTGCAGACATGAAGCGGCGATTGGCTCACTACCGTGCAGGCGGCGACGTAGCGACCAGAGAATACCCCCACCGAGATGGTGGGACTCACCTCGGCGTGCGATGGCCGAGCAGCCACCGCCGCCATCAACAGGAGGATGAGCAGAATCGGCATGGCAAGAAGCCAATACCACAGGGCTGCACGGACCTATCACTCCTCCCATGCGGACTGACCACTACTTCAGTCCCCAGCCGGAAGCGCGGGGGCGGCGACACACCTTCACTGCCACTCTGCGCGGTTACGCCTTCACCTTCGTCACCGAGGCGGGTGTGTTCTCCCGCAGCCATGTGGACGCCGGCACTCGTCTCCTGATCGAGCACATGCAGGTCTATGCCACCGACCGATTTCTTGATCTTGGGTGCGGCTACGGTGCGGTTGGGGTGGTGGCGGCGCGATTGGCGCATCAGGGACAGGTGACGATGATTGACATCAACCAGCGCGCCATCGAGCTGGCGCGAGAGAATCTCCGCCTCAACAGGATCACCAACGCGGAGGCGAAGCACGGGGACGGCTTCGGCCCGGTCCCTGGAGAGCTCTTCGATGTCATCGCTCTCAACCCGCCGATCCGCGCCGGGCTGTCCGTGGTGCATGCGCTCATCGAGCAGGCCGGCTGTCATCTGTACCCGAGCGGGCGCTTCTACCTCGTTGCCCGCACGCGGCAGGGGGCGCTCCGGCTGGCGGAGAAGATGCGGGAGGTCGTCGGCAGCGTGGAGGAAGTCGCCAAAGGCGGCGGGTACCGGGTCTTCGCCTCTCGCCAAGGATAGCACCTTCCTTCGTCAAGCCCGCCGGAGGCGGGCAAGAAAGGCACGCCATGCGCGAAGAGTCTCTGTCCTTTCTGCAGGAACTCGTGAATGCCCCCAGCCCCTCCGGCTTCGAGCAACCGGCCCAGCGGGTGGTGCGGAAGTACGCCTCGCAGTTCGCTGCCGATGTGCGCACCGATGTGATGGGCAATGTCATCGCCAGCCTCAACCCGGAGGGGAAGCCGCGCGTGATGTTGGCGGGCCACTGCGATGAGATCGGATTCATGGTGCGCTACATCACCGACCAGGGCTTCCTCCACTTCTCGCCCATCGGCGGCGTGGATGCCCACCTCGTCCCCGGGCAAAAGGTCCACGTCCACGGCCGCAGCGGAGCGGTCCTCGGACTGGTCGGCAAGAAGGCGATCCATCTGATGGAGCCGGATGAGCGCAAGAAGGTGCTGGAGTTCCACCAGCAATGGATTGATATCGGAGCTGCCGACCGCAAGCAGGCGGAGGAGCTGGTCGGGGTCGGAGACCCCGTCACCTTCGCCGCCTCCTTCGAGCGGCTGCAGGGCGACTGCGCCGTCGCCCGCGGGTTCGACGACAAGATGGGCTCGTTCGTCGTGGTCGAGGCGCTCCGGCTCGCCGCCGGGCGCAAGCTCTCCGCTGCGCTCTTCGCGGTCTCCACCGTCCAGGAGGAGATCGGGCTGCGCGGCGCCACCACCAGCGCCTTCTCCGTGGGCCCCGACGTGGCGATTGCCGTGGATGTCACCCATGGCACCGACTACCCCGACGCCGAGAAGAAGCGCTTCGGGGAGGTCAAGCTGGGCGGAGGCCCCGTGCTGCACAGGGGCGCCAACATGAACCCCGTGGTCGCACAGCGTCTGGTGGATGCCGCGAAAAATAAGGAAATGCCTTACCAAATGATCGGTGTCCCCGGCGCCAGCGGCACCGATGCCTGGACCATGCAGCTCTCCCGCGGAGGGGTGGCGTCGGGGCTGGTCAGCGTCCCGCTCCGCTACATGCACACCCCCGTAGAGGTGCTGGACCTCAAAGACCTGGAGGCGGCCGCCGAGTTGCTCGCTGCCTTCGTCGCCGACCTCGACCAGACGGTTGATCTCATCCCCAGCTAGCGGCCTGACCTTGGAGGAGCAGCTATGAAGGACCTGGTGGAGCTGGCTGTGGCCCGCGCCCAGCAGGCCGGCGCAAGCTACGCCGACGCGCGCGCTATCGTCATGAGACAGCAGCGAATCCACACCCGCAACGGCGCTGCCGATGCGCTCGCCGATTTGACCGAGCAAGGCGTCGGCATCCGAGTGATCGCGGACGGCGCCTGGGGCTTCGCCGCCACCGCCGCTCTCACCCCAGCCGAGGTGGAAGCCACCGCCAACCTCGCCGTGCACATCGCCAGAGCCAGTGCCACCCTCGCCGCCGAGCCGGTGGCCCTTGCCCCGCATACTCCCGCGCGGGCGGAGTGGGCATCGCCCTACCGGACCGATCCCTTCGCCGTGCCGCTGGCCGACAAGCTCGGCCTGCTGCTGGAGGCCGACAGGGTCATGCGCGAGGTCAGGGGAGTGCGCGTCGCCATCGGCGAGCTCACCCTCGTGCGCGAGGAGAAGTGGTTCGCCTCCAGCGAGGGCGCAGACATACACCAGACGCGCACCCAGTCCGGCGGCATGATCCAGGCGATGGCGGAGGGAAACAACGAGGTGCAGCGGCGCTCCTACCCCAGCTCGCTCGAGGGTCAGAACGGGAACCTGGGTTGGGAGCTGATCGAGCGCCTCGATCTGGCCGGCAATGCCCGCCGGACCGCCGAGGAATCGGTCGCTCTGCTAACCGCCGATCCCTGTCCTGCAAAGACAACAACCCTTATCCTGGAAGGCAGCCAGCTCGCCCTGCAGGTCCACGAATCTTGCGGCCACCCAACCGAGCTCGACCGCGTCTTCGGCACCGAGCGCAGCTTCGCCGGCACCTCCTTCCTCACGCCCGAGAAGCGCGGCCAGCTTCGCTATGGCTCGCCGATAGTCAACCTCTGCGCGGACGCCACCGTCCCCGGCGCCCTTGGCACCTTCGGCTACGATGACGAAGGCATTCCCGCGCAGCGCGTGGATCTGGTGAAGGAAGGCGTGTTCCTCGGCTATCTGAGCTCCCGCGAGACCGCCGCTCGGCTCGGCCTCACCAGCGGCGGCGCCATGCGCGCCAGCGGCTGGAACCGAGTGCCCATCATCCGCATGACGAACGTCAATCTGGCGCCTGGCGGCTCCAGCCTGGAGCGGATGATCCGGGAGACGGATGACGGCATCTACGCCGCCACCACCAAGAGCTGGAGCATTGACGATCTACGCCTCAACTTCCAGTTCGCCACCGAGATCGCCTGGGAGATCAAGAACGGCCAGCTCGGCCGGATGCTCCGCAACACCACCTACCAGGGGATCACCCCTGAGTTCTGGGGAAGCTGCGACGCCATCGCCGGCCCGGACGAATGGCAGCCCTGGGGAGTGGTCAACTGCGGGAAAGGTGAGCCCATGCAGGTGATGTGGGTGGGCCACGGCGTGGCCCCCGCTCGCTTCCGCAAAGTGCGCGTCGGCGTGGGTCTGTAGGGCGGGGCGATCTTGTTGCCCCGCCGCCACTCACAGAGGCATCGCCAGGACTCTATGGATATCCAGATCGAACAAGTTAGCGCTCGCCGCGGAGGTGGCGACAATGGCGGTATCAGATCCGCTCCCCGTGCCCGCGCACGCCACCACCTGCACGCTCTCCGGCAGCAGCCCGGCGTCGCAGGCCATGGCGATCACCTCCACGCACACCTTCATCCCCTGCGAGAACAGGTAAAGGGTCTGCGCGATGATCGCGCCAGGCGGGAAACCTCCGTCGAACTTCGCCCGCAGCGCGCGATCCACCCCGCCGGTGAGCGCGTGAGTTCCGCACACGAGCTTGATCCCCGCCTGCTCCATGACCTTGCCGTAGCGGGCGCTCCACTTCACATCATAGATGGCATCTATCGCCGGGGCCATCTTCACCGCCACGAAGCTCACCCTTGGATTCGCCTTCGCCAGCGGGGCGAACTGGGCCGCGGTGTATCCCGTGTTCGAGGCCATCACCACGTGCTTCACCCGCGCCGCCCTGAGGTGCTCGCCGACCACCCGCACCACCGCCTGGGTGTTCTCCTTCCACTTCCCCGTGTCCTGAAAGTACGTGACCTTCTCCACCTTCGGCATCATCATACCTCCCGATCACAGTCATCCCCTCGCAGTATTCGTTGGGCGTTCTTCGTTGGGCAGGAGCTTGCCTCCTGCCCTCGGCCGTGGTCACCTCGCGTAGGGGCACGGCATGCCGTGCCCCTACCATTGCCTTTCCAGGAGTTGTCCCATGCTAGGTGAATCCCACTCCCTCGAACTCCTCCGGGCCGCCCTCTCCGCCGCCGACGCCGATCAGGCGGAGGCCTTCATCTATGCGCCCACCAGCGCGCTCACGCGCTTTGCCGAATCGGTCATCCACCAGAACGTTGCCGAGCGCAACGCCACCGTCTCCGTGCGCGCCGTGCTCGGCAAGCGGATCGGCTGCGCCCGCGGCAACCAGGCGACCGCTGATGAGGCGGCCGGGGTGGCGCGCCGCGCCCGCGCCTTGGCGGAGATCGCCGCCGAGGACGCCGCCTTCCTCTCTCTCCCTTTCCCCGGACCCATCGCCGCCGTGAACCCGTTCTCCGAGGCCACCGCCTCCTGCACCCCCGAGCAGCGCGCCGAGATCGCCCGCGCCATCGTCGAGGTCACCGACCGCCACGGCTGCCGCGCCTCCGGGTCCATCTCTACCGATGCTGTGGAGCTTGCCATCGCCAGTTCTCTAGGCATTCGTGCCTATGCTTGCATGACGCCGGCCGCGGTGATCGTCGTCGCCAGCCGGGAGGAGGCCAGCGGGTATGCGGAGTGGCGCGGGCAGGACATCTCGCAGTTGGACGCTATCGCCCTCGCCGAGACCGCCACCGAGAAGTGCCTCGCCTCCCGGGGCGCCGAGCCCATCGAGCCCGGCGAGTACACCGTCGTGCTGGAACCCCCCGCCGTCGGCGACCTCGTCGGCTTCCTGGGGTACCTGGGATTCGGCGCCCTCGCCTTCCAGGAAGGGCGTTCCTTTCTGAGCGGCCGGATGGGCGAAAGGGTGATGGGCGACAACATCACCATCTACGATGACCCCCTCGACCCCCGCGCCCTGCCCCTCGCCTTCGACTGGGAGGGCGTCCCCGCGCAGAAGGTGATGCTGATCGAGAACGGCGTCGCCCGCGGTATCGTCTACGACTCCTACACTGCCGGCAAGGAGGGCAAGCAGTCAACCGGCCACGCCACCGCCGCGCCCAGCACCCACGGCCCCTATCCATTCCACCTCTTCCTTGCACCCGGCGGCGCCACCCTCCAGGACATGATCGCTTCCACCGACCGCGGCATCCTCGTCACCCGGTTCCACTACACCAACATCGTCCACGAAAAGCAGACCATCATCACCGGCATGACCCGCGACGGCACCTTCCTCATCGAGAGGGGCAAGATCACGAAACCCCTCAAGAACCTGCGCTTCACCCAGAGCATCGTCGAAGCGCTGTCCAACGTCTCCATGGCGGGGCGCGAGGGTGTTCTCACCGAGAGCGCCCACGCGCCGGCGCTCAAGGTCGAGCGATTCAGCTTCACGAGTTGACGTCGCTTGTAGGGCGGGCGTTCCTACGCCCGCCGACAAGGAGGTAACATGCTACGCAGCTTGCTGGTGATCGCGATCATCGCTTCGACGTGCTGTTTCGCCTCCGCCGCCACCTACTACGTGGACGGCAG
>Ga0315277_10010698_pt1 | contig 11604 bp, 10 predicted proteins | sample YL17G05_15_MG_FD_203695 | JGI IMG/M metagenome (GOLD analysis project Ga0315277, IMG submission 203695) | Sediment microbial communities from Yellowstone Lake, YNP, Wyoming, USA - YL17G05_15 | ecosystem: Environmental > Aquatic > Freshwater > Lake > Sediment | place: USA: Wyoming | collected...
CTACGAAGAGGTGCGCAACCGCATCGAGGCGCTCGGGCCGGTGAACCCGCAGGCGCTCGAGGAGTACCAGGAGGCGCGCCAGCGCTACGACTTCCTGAACACGCAGCGCCAGGACCTGCTGGATTCGATCCGCGACACCGAGAAGGCGATCCAGGACATCGACGTGGAATCGCGCAAGCGCTTCAACGAGGCCTTCGAGGCAATCAACGAGCACTTCCGCGAGATGTTCCGCACGCTGTTCGGCGGCGGCACGGGCGAGATGCGCCTGACGGACGAGACCAACCTGGCGGAGTCGGGGATCGACATCGTGGCCCAGCCGCCGGGCAAGCGGCTGCAAAACGTGCTGCTGCTGTCGGGCGGCGAGAAGGCGCTGACGGCGCTGGCGCTGCTGATGGGGACCTTCAAGTACCAGCCCAGCCCGTTCTGCATCCTGGACGAAGTGGACGCGCCGCTGGACGAGCCCAACATCGAGCGGCTGACCCGCCTGCTCAGGCAAATGGCCGGCGAGACGCAGTTCATCGTCATCACCCACGCCAAGACCACCATGGAAGCGGCGCAGTCGCTCTACGGCGTCACGATGCAGGAGCCGGGCGTCTCGAAGCTGGTCTCGGTGCGCTTCCATGCGCCGCTCGAGATCCCCCCGCCGGTGTTCGACGCCGTCGCGCCCGAGCCGGTGCGGGTGTAGTCAACGGATGGAGGAATAAGCGCGGCCGGCTCCCTCAAGGGTTGTAAGGCAGCGGCTGGTTCGGCGCATGACCTTCCAGCGTTTCGTAGGCGACCATCTCTTCAAGCTTTCTCTTCGGCTTTGGGTCCGGCCAGCGATCCGGAACGCCGATCGGCGTAATGCAGATCCGCTGATACCGGCTCGGGATCGCGAGCACCTCGCGCGTAACTTCGTCGGGGATGCCGTCGGTGAGGTACGCGGTCCCGTAGCCCAACGCGCGGGCGGCGAGCATGAGGTACGCGGCCGCGATCGGGCCGTCGTGTTTGAGCGCGTATCCCGAACAGGGCGACTCGGAATCCACCAGCACGACGACGTACACCGGCGCGGTGAAGTATCCCTCGGTGAACCGGATCGACTGTGCTTTTCGGCTTTCGACGTCGCCGGCCTTCAGCTCGTTGTTCCGCGCCGCGGATGCCTCGAACCGCTTGGCGAGAAGGTCGAGGGTGCGTTTCTTCATGGCGTCGATCTTCGTCCGATCTCGAATCACGAGAAACTTCCACGGCTGCTGGTTCATGCATGTGGGTCCGCGGCGGGCGGCGTCCAGGATCTCGCGGACGCGCTCGTCGGGCACCGGATCGGATTTGTACCGGCGCACTGTCTGGCGTTTCGCAAACACCGCCAGAACCGCGGATGCATCGGCGGCGGCAGCGAGGGGACCGGCGCCGCCGGCGAGAGTCCCTCCGGCCATGCCGGCGCACTGCATCAACTTCCTGCGGGTGGTGCTCATTGTTCCTCCGTCGAGACACGCACTCTCGGCGTTTCAGGCTTCATTATCCCGAAAATCCATGGAAAACGTGGCGGGCTTCGGCGACAATGGACAGTGACCATGTTGAGGAAGACCCATGCGGTATCGTGCCGTTCGTGGCTGCCGTTGCTCATCGGCGCCGCGTGGCTGGTCTCGGCCGCGCGTTCTCAGCCCGCCGGCGGGGTGGCGCCGAAGCCGCTTTTCCGCGACCCGGTCTATGACGGCGCCGCCGATCCGGTCCTGGTTTGGAACCCCGGCGCGAAGAAGTGGTGGATGTTCTACACCAACCGTCGCGCCAGCGTGCCCGGCCTCACTGGCGTCACCTGGGTGCACGGCACGCGAATCGGAATCGCGGAAAGCTCGGATGGGGGCGCCGGCTGGCGGTATGTTGGCGTTGCCGAGATCGACTACGGCAAGCCCGACTATACGCATTGGGCGCCGGAGATCGTCGAGCACGACGGCACGTGGCACATGTATCTTTCGATCGTACCCGGCGTCTTCTCCGACTGGAACGCGCCGCGCGAGATCATTCACCTTACCACCCGGGATCTGCGCAAGTGGAAATATGAGTCCACTCTGAACCTGGATTCCGATCGGGTCATCGATGCCGCTGTCGCCCGGCTGCCCGGCGGCGCCTGGCGCATGTGGTACAAGAACGAGCGCGGCGCAAACGGCTCGCTCTACTATTCCGACAGCCCCGATCTGTACAAGTGGGCGCCCAAAGGCGTTGCCATTCCGGGGGCCCGCGGCGAGGGGCCGAAGGTATTCCGATGGAAGGGCAGCTACTGGATGATCGTCGACGCGTGGGAGGGGCTTGCCGTCTACCAATCGCAGGACTGCCTGAACTGGCGGCGCCAGTCCGGAAACCTGCTGAAAGAGCCCGGCCAGATCCCGACCGACCGCTCAAAGGGCGGTCATGCCGACGTCGTGGTCAGCGGAGATCGTGCGTTCCTGTTCTATTTCGTGCACCAAGGTGGAAGGGATGCCGAAGGCAAGGGCCCCGCGTATCAGCGGCGCACCGTAATCCAAGTTGCGGAGCTGGAGTATCGGGACGGCTCGATCGCCTGCGACCGCAACAAGCCCGTTCGGGTTCACATGGAGCCGCCCCGCTCGTTCGGCCTGTCGCCGCCGGTTACAATCAAGTAAGCGGGAGGCGTGCCATGAGATTCCACGGGGGATGGTTGTTGCTGCTTTGCGCCGGCCCGCTCTCCGCCGCCTATTCCAACCTCATCGCCACTGCCGACGGCTCCGCTGTCTTCTTCGAAGTACAAACCAGATTCCGCGGCACCGAGTGGTTTCGGGCGCAGATGGAAGCCGGCCGGCTGGCGGTGCGCGAAGCCGGTCAGAATTTGGCCGACATCAGCGCGGACGCCGCCACCACGGCCACGAGTGCTTTCGGTGAACGCTACTGCAGTTTCGCTGGCAGCACCTGCTGGACCGCGCCGGCCTGCGCGGCCACGCTGGTGGTCGACGGGCCGGCCGGAGGGGTGACGCGCTACTTGCGTAAGACCTTTGTCCGGCTGAGCCGTGACGGGCGCAAGGCGTGGATCGAACAGGCGACGGAGTGCCGCGGGGTCGGGACGCCGCCTCCATCGCCGGAGCTTCAGGGTCTGTACGAAGTGCCCGGGCTGCGGCGAATCGCGGCTTCCGGCGGCTTGACTCTGGCGAGCCAGCGCGCCGGGCGTCGACTGATAACGAATCGCGATCAGGTGCTTGCGCGGGCCGCCAATACTCAGCTTCACCTGGTCGACCAGAACGGCGCGCGGTCCATCCGTCATCAATATGGCGCCAGCGAAGCGGTGATCGACGCCGAGGGCCGCAACGTTGTTTACACGGACGGGTCGCCGGGCCGCATGTTGTGGATCGATCTGGTTGGCCAGACCGAAGAGGAGATAGGGGCCGGCGCAGCGCCGGCGTTGAGCGACGACGGCCGGCTGCTGGCGTTCCTTTCGCCGGAAGGATCGCTGTTCCTGTATCGGCGCCAGACGCGCCAACTGGCGCGCATCGCCGGCAACGTGCTGGAATTCGCGCTGGCGGGCGATGGACGATACCTGTTCGCCGTTACCGGCGAGAATCGTCTGCTGCGAATCGAGGTGGCGACCGGCGCGGCCGAGTCCTGGCTCGAACCGTTCCCCGAGATTCGCGACACTTCTTCCGGATTTGAGACCGACCCGGCCGCCTGTCCCATGATCTGCTACTATGCTCCGGAACCGCTGGTTCCGCTGGGCCGCGGGTCGCTGGTGGTGCTCGGCGGGCACGACTGGCCGGCTGGCTGGCGCGTCCGGGTGGGGGACCTCGAGCGCCCGTTGCAGCTTCTGTCGAGCGATGCCGCCTGGTTTCAGGTCCCGGTGTTTGCCCCCGAAGAGCGCCAGCCTCTGGAGGTCTTCCATCCCGATCACCCGTTGCGCTTCTCCTCGATGTCGCTGGCGCGCGACCGCTTTCCGAGTTGCTTCGGCGCGCTGCACCAGGAGTTCGACCGCATCGTTTCCGCGGACGATCCGGCGCGCGCGGGCGAGATCGTCCACGTCTTTCTCACTGGCTTGCCGGGCGTGGAGCGGGTCGCCGAAGGGGTCCCGAACCCGATGGACCGGCTGATTCCGGTTATTGCCCCCCCCGCGCTTGGCGGCGACGGTGCGCTGGAACCGCTGTTCTTCGGACTGGCGCCCGGCCTGATCGGACTCCAGCAACTGGATGTGCGGATTCTGTGGCCCACGCCCCCGGGGCAGCCTCTTTTCCGGGACGCCCCGGCCGCGCCCAATTGCGAGATCCCGCCGACGGCCCCATAGGAAACGGTCCATACCAGGCTGACCCCTTTTCGTATAGTGGACGAAGTGAGACCCTATCTGATTGCCGTGGCCGGACCGTCCTGTTCCGGAAAGAGCGAGTTGTCGAAAGCGCTGCAGACGAAGCTGAAGGCGCCGGTGCTGGGGCTGGATTCCTACTACCGGGAATTCGCCCATCTGCCCCTGGAGCAGCGCGCGCGGATGAACTTCGACGAACCGGCGTCGCTGGACCAGAACCTTCTGATCGCGCAGGTCCGCTCGTTGGGAGAAGGCCGGGCGATCGAAAAACCGGTGTACGACTTCTCGCGCCATACCCGCTCCGGCGAAGTCGAACGCATCGAACCCGCCGGGTACGTTATTGTCGAGGGACTGTTTGCGCTGTACTGGCCCGAGTTGCGGGAACTCTACGGCACGAGTGTGTTCATCGACGTCGACGACGCGGTTTGTTACCAGCGGCGGCTGGAGCGCGACGTGCGCGAGCGCGCCCGCACTCCCGAATCGGTGAATGTCCAATACAACACCATGGTGCGGCCGATGGCCGAGCGATACATCCTTCCGACGCGCGCCTGGGCGGATGTCGTGGTGAGCGGAGTCGAGCCGCTGGAGCGCACTTCCGCGGCGGTGCTGGCGATTGCCCGGATAAAATGACCACGCACGCGGGGAAGACCAATGCCGTCCGGCTGCTCGAAAGCCTGGGCATCGAGTTCGAGCTGCGCGCCTACGAAGTGGATCCCGACGACCTTTCCGCCGAAACCGTCGCCGCCAAGATCGGCTTTCCCATTGAGCGGACGTTCAAGACGCTGATCGTGCGGGGAGACCGCAACGGAGTCGCGCTGGCCGTAGTTGCAGGCAACGCGGAGCTGGACTTGAAGGCGCTCGCCAAAGCCACCGGCGACCGGAAGGCGGACCTGGTCCCGCTAAAAGACGTGCAGCCGCTGACCGGCTACATCCGCGGCGGCGTTACCGCGCTGGCCTGCAAGAAGGACTACCCGGTCGTGATCGACGAGTTCGCGCAAATCCACGACCGCATTTCGGTCTCGGCCGGCATGCGCGGGTTGCAGATCCTGCTGGCGCCGGAAGATTACCGCCGCGCCGTCAACGGCGTCTACGCGCCCATTGCCAGGGACACAACACCCGCCTGTCCCACGCAGGGCCCTTCTTCAGGCCGCGCGCACCCTTAGTCTCACGCCAATACTATTTTGGAGGGCGCGTAGGATCTTGAAGAAGTTCGCCGTGGTCGGGTTTCCTTCTGGCCCGACCATCTGGCGCAGACTCTTGGCCGGCGTCCCCACGGCGACCGACAGCCGCTCGAATCCGATCGTAAGGTTTATGGCGTCTCTGAGCGCCGCTTTGCCCATATCCAGGTCCCCGCCGAGATAGGCATTGACCGCCGCCGTCAGCATCGCTCTCCGGAGTGCCGCCTTACGCCCGGTGCGAGCGTATATGGTTTCCCGAAACTCCCGTGTGAGTGCCAATGGCTTGCCCTGCTCCCTTCAGCGCCCAACCGATCGCGCTTTGGCCCGCCGGTACACAGCGCGGCATCGCTACATCCATGATCGCCTATCCCCGCGTGGCATGCGGGACTTGGTGGGATATGTCTCCTGAAGCCGTGAACGAATTGGTTTGCCGGCCACTCGCTGCCGCTCGTGGCTCGGTAACTGCTTTCGGCCGAACACGGCTGCAACCGAGCCGCGACCGTCAGGGAGCGGTCATCGATCGGTTCACACCTTCTCCTGACTTGTCCGGGCGTCTCGAAGCGATGGCTCACAGCCTGAAGGCTGTACTACAAATCTTAGTCTCTTTGCGCGCCGCTACGATTTCGCGCTTTGGCCGCGGCGATGCCGCGAAGTGGGGCAAGTCTCCCAAGCAGCCGCAACTCCGCGGGGACACGCCTGCGTCCCAGCGTAAGCGATGGTTTCCGTAAGGCCAGCCCGGAGTGTCCCCAGATTCTGAATTCTGAATTCTGTCTTCTGACTTCTCCGTTTGCGGCCATGCCGCGCTGTGCTACTAATTAGCGCGGTGCGTCCCCGGGTCTCTTTGCACGTTCTCACTCCGCGTAGGAGATTTCCAGGCGGCGGGCCTTGAGGGCGGCCAGGGCGATCAGCGCGGCGGTCACCAGCAGCAGTCCCGGAATCGCCATCCAGGCCGGCACGGGGTCCGGCGTGACCGCCAGAATGGCCAGCGCCCCTTTCGGCGGGGCCGGCACCGGGCAAAGGTTGGTCAGGTAGAAGACGACGCTGATCTTCTGCGCGGCAGAGGGCAGCAGCCAGTTGTTGGTTTCCCAGACCATCACCAGTCCGGCCGGGATGATCGGATTGCGGAAGAGCAGTCCCATCAACAGGAAAACCCCGCCGTAGCCGGCCACGGCGAGCGTCGTCACCGCGACGTACCAGCCCAGATGATCGAGCCCCGGCCCCTGGAACAGGAAGTCCCGGTGGGCCGGTCCGAAATGCGACGGCAGCAGCAGGAAGGACGCCGCCGTACTAAGGCTGAAGTAAGTCACTCCGGCAACCAATCCCGCCAGGTACTTACCCAGGACCAGTAACTCGCGCCGGATGGGGGCCAGCAGGTAGTAATGCAGCGTCTTCTCGAGCACTTCGCCGCGGAACAGGTGCATGAAGATGCCGACGCAGCCGAAGAAAATGCCCAGCCGCAGATAGAAAATGTGGTAGATGGCGGCGAAAGCGATACTATCTTCGGCCAGGCTGTGCCAGGCGCGCTTCTGCATCCACAGCAGAACCACCGCGTGCGCCCCGCACAGCAGGACCGGCGCCGCCGCCAGCAGGTAGATCCACCAGGCGCGGCGCGAGAAGAGTGTCCTCTTCAGTTCCAGCTTCAGCACCGCGCCGACCTGCCGCGCCCACAGCCGCCAGTTCATGTCGCGCTCCCTTCCGATCCGATCAGGTATTGATAGACCGAGTTCACATCCTCGTCCGCCGGCTCGACCTTTTCCACCTCCAGGCCCATCTCGACCACCAGGGAATTGAGCAGCAGATAGAGGCTGTCGGCGTCGCGCGTGCGCACCAGCAGGCCGCGTCCGTCTTCCTCCAGGCGCGCCTCGACCACGTGGTTTCGTTCGAACAGCCGCGCGGCCAGCAACTGCGACTGGTTCGAGCGGATAAGGATCTGCGCCGGCTGTTCCTTCACCTCGCTGCGCACGCCCTGGATCTGCCCTTCGGCGACCACGTAGCCGTGGCTCAGCAGAATCACCTGGTCCGAGATGCGGTCCACTTCGTGCAGGATGTGGCTGGAGACGATGACGTGCATGCCCTGCTCGCCGAGCGAGCGGAACAGCGCGATGGTCTCGGCGCGGGCCATGGGATCCAGGCCGTTCAGCGGCTCGTCGAGCACCAGCACCTGGGGAGAGTGCGCGATGGCCTGGGCCAGTTTGACGCGCTGCCGCATGCCCTTGCTGTAGCCCGCCACCACGCGGCCGGCCGCCTCGGTCAGGCCGGCGCGCTCCAGCGCCTGCCAGGCGCGCTGGTCGGCGTCGGCGCGCGAGAATCCGTGCACGCGCAAGTACGAGTAGATGAACTGATAGCCGCTCAGCCCTTTGGGAAAGGCGTCGAACTGCGCGCAGTAGCCGGCCACGCGGAACAGCTTCTCGGGATCGTCGGGTCGGATTCCGAGCACCCGGACCTGGCCGCGCGTCGGCCGCAGCAGGCCGGTCATCAGGTTCATGAGCGTGGTCTTGCCGCTTCCGTTCGGCCCCACCAGGCTGGTGACGCCGGGCGGAATAGTCAGATTGACGCGGTTGATGCCGAGCACCTCGCCATAGAAGCGCGAGACGTTATCGAAGACGATCGCGCCCGCGCTCATCGCACCACCTCGACGCCGCGGATCTTCTTATTGAGCATCCAGGCGCAAATGACGCAGACCATGCCCAGGGCGGTCCACGCCGCCCAGACCGGAATCTCCTCGTCGGACTTGATCCGGAAGAACACCGCGCCGGGCCCGCGGCGCAGCCGCTCCTCGAACAACTCGGTCCAGACGGTTCCGATCAGGTAGCCGAGGTTGATCAGGTGGCCCCACTTGGTGCGCAGAACCTGGTTGATGGCCGTGCCGAATCCGGCGGCGACAAAGAAGACGCCGAACAACAGGGCGCCGGCCACCGGCCGCCACTTCACCCACGCCGAAAGCGCCAGCGCCAGAAACGACAGGATCAGAATGTAGACCATCGAGCCGGCGAACAACGCCGAAGCGATGCGCGTATTCTGGCCGGCCCAAGCGTTGCCCTCCAGATACCCCTGAAACCCGTACAGCGCAAGGCCCGGCAGCCAGGTCATCGCCGAGAGCAGAATCACCAGCACCGACATCTTGCCGACGACGTACTCGACGCGCGAGAAGGGGCGCGCCAGGTACAGCGGCACGGCGTTGTTGGCCAGGTCCGGCGAGACCAGCCCAGGCCCGACAAACGCGGTCATGAAGAACGCCAGCATGGATTGGAAGCCGAGATAGGTCTGGAAAAAGAGCACGTCAATGCTGATGAACTTCCCGGCGGGGATCTTCAGCAGCGTGAGCGCGCTGAGGTTGTGGCCCAGCCAGATGAAGACCGCGCACAGCACGGGCCAAATCAGCGTTCCCAGGAAGAACAGCGTCAGGAAGCGCGAGCGGTTCAGGTCCTCGAAGGTGTAGCGCACCGGGACCAGGAACCGCGACCAGGCGGAGGTGAGCGGCCCCTGGTAGCCGCGATAGTGCTTCTTATAGACGGCCATTCGCGCCTCCCATGGCCTTCAGGAAAATGTCCTCGAGCGAATCGCGCTTGTGCTGAAGCCGGCGGATTTGCACGTTTTTGGCCGCGGCCAGCTCGTAGAGCCGGCGGATTTCGACGCCCTCCGGCAATACCAGTTTCAGCCGCTCGCCGGCGCCGACCGCGACCTCACAGCCAAGCTGTTCCAGGCCCGAGGTGAACGTGCCGTTAGCGCCGCGAGTCTCCAGTTCCAGAAAATGCCGGTTCGCGCGCCGCTCCTCTTCCAGGTCGCAGTAAGCGGCAATCTGGCCGTCCTTGAGAATCAGCACCTGGTCGCAGGTCTCCTCGACGTCGCGCAGAAGATGCGAGGAAAGCATCATGTGGATGTCGCCCTGGTCGCGAATCTCCTGAATGAGCCGGATCATGCGCTGGCGCGCCGAGGGGTCCAGGCCGTTGGTGGGTTCGTCCAGGAACAGCAGCTTAGGTCCGTGGACGATGGCTTGCGCCAGCTTGGCCATCTGCTTCATGCCCAGCGAATACGTGCCCAGGTTGCGGTAGCGCGCCTCGCCCAGGCCGACGTAGACGAACGCCTCGTGCGCCCGTTCGAGCGCCTGTTGTTTCGGCAGCCCGGCCAGTTCCGCCATCAGCCGCACCAGCCGCACGCCGCTCATCGAGGCGATGAAGGAGTCGTTCTCGGGCATGTAGCCGGTGAGCGAGCGGACCGCGCGGACTTGGCTCCGAATGTCGTACCCGAGCACGCGCGCCGTGCCGGAGACGGGTTTGTGGAAGCCGAGCAGCGTGTTGATCAGCGTCGATTTGCCCGCGCCGTTGGGTCCCAACAAACCGATGGCCCGGCCCGAAAAGCGGCCGCTCAATCGCTTGAGGATGACCCGCTTTCCGAACCGGACCTCGAGGTTCTCTAACTCAATGACGGGCGTCATTACCCATCAATACGCAGCCTTCTGCTTCGGTGTTCCCTTCTTCTGGCCGAACAGCTCCATCATCGCCATCGGGCCGGGCAGCCCGGCCAGCCGCGCCGGGCTCAGGCCCAGCAGGCTCGAAGTGGAGGCGACGGTAATGCGGTCGCTCTCTCCGTAAACCGTCACCAGCATCGGTTTCAGCTCGGAGGCGAACTGCCGCACCGCCTGCTTCTGTTCCGGCTTGATCTGGGCGCCGGCGGCGAGCATTTCGGCCAGCGGGCCGAGCGTGGGACCCATGTTGTGATAGAACATGCCGGAGAAGTTGGTATGGCTGTCGCGCGGGGCCAGCGCGGCGAACTCGGTCGAGCGCGTCAGCGTGTAGCCGCTGGAACGGTACTGGAGGGCGCGGTCGACCAGCGCGCGGCTGGCCGCGGCCACGAAGTATCCGTCCACGAAGGTGTAGGCCGCCTCGCCGAATTGGCTGGCTTCGACCAGCGACAACAGATAATAGGTGCGGCCGTTGGCGGCTTCCTGGCGAGCCTTGATGCCCTGGCCGCCCTTCTTCTGCGCCTCCTGGTTGGCTTGGGCGATAAGGCGTTCGATGGTCGCCTGCATCCGGATCGGGTCGTACACCTCGGCGGCGATCTTCCAGGTCATAAGCGGAAACCCGGGGCCGTCGAAGGCGAAAGCGAATTCCCCGCCCAGCGACGCGGCGAGATCGCGGATCTCGGGGGGGATTTTCTGGTTGGACGCGGCCAGCTCCTCGAGGGCGCGAGCCGGATTCTTCATGACGAACCCCGCCGCCATGCTTGCCTCGGGCGAAACGAAGTCCAGCGCGCCGATCGGCGCCGGCGCTCCCAGCCACGCCGCCGGACTTGTCGCGGCGTCGCGGAAGTACACCGTCGCGTGCGTGTCGGTCCTGCCGTTGAGCATCTTCTGTTCGAGGACCGCCTGTTTGATCTGGCTCGCGGCCGTTCCGGAGCCTTTGGGCAGACGCTCGAGATCGACCGCCACCAGGAGTCCCGCGCCGTCGTGGTAGGCCTCGCTCAGGCGGGCAAACAGGGGCGTGCCGGCGAACCCGCCGCCGGAGCGGTTGTCGAGCGCCCCGGCCTCCGGCGAGAGGATCACGATGTTCCCGCGAACCGACAAGGGGATGTCTTGCTTCGCGCCGGACTTGCGCAAGCGGCCGCGCAGGAACTCCTCGAATCCCGGCTTCTTCGTTTCCGCCAGAATCACCGGGGCCGTCATTTTGCCCTTAGCGTCGGCGGAAGCGGCGATCAGAATTTCCTCGCCCAGATACTCGGAGGCCGCGCTCAGCAATTCGACCGCCTTCGAAAGCTCCTGGTTGCCGCGTGCGCCCTCGAGCCATTCCTTGAGCGCCGGGCTTTGCGCGGCTTGCTGCTCGATCAACCTCCGGCTCTCGGCCAGAGCGTTGCCCACGTTCGGGATGCTGACCACCAGCGCCGTGCTGGCGGGCAGCAGCGAAAGCAGGCGGCTCGAGTAACGCAGGTCGGGCAGCCGCACCGCCTCGAGCTTCTTCTCGAGCGCGGCGAACTCCTTAATCAGCGCCACGTACTTTTCGGGATTCTTGCTCCAGGCGATCTCGTCGCGGATCGCGACGGGTGTCATGCTCGGATCGGTCGAATACTGATCGCCGGCTTTGAGCGTCTTCTGCTCGTCGCCGCGGGCCACCTTCACCTCGCCTTCAATCACCGCCACGCGCGAGCCTTTGACGCCGGCGT
>Ga0315277_10010701_pt1 | contig 11602 bp, 5 predicted proteins | sample YL17G05_15_MG_FD_203695 | JGI IMG/M metagenome (GOLD analysis project Ga0315277, IMG submission 203695) | Sediment microbial communities from Yellowstone Lake, YNP, Wyoming, USA - YL17G05_15 | ecosystem: Environmental > Aquatic > Freshwater > Lake > Sediment | place: USA: Wyoming | collected...
TATTGCAGCGCGGCAATCCAAACCAGGTGGATGTGCCGCCACAGCGGCCTGTGCGGGATCGCCGCCGAGGCCAACCCGATCACCTTCCAGCGCAGAGCCAGAGCGCCGGCAGCCAGCCCAAACAGCGGCCACGCCCTTCTCCACCCGACGAAGAACAGCGCCAGCAGGGGCAGGCCCAGCGAGGTCTCCTTGGTCAGGAAGGCCAGCGCGGCAGCAAGGTAGGCAGCGGCCAGCCAGGGGAATTGCGGATTGCGGATTGCGGATTGCGGATTTCGTGCTTTGACATCCTGCTGGCAATCCGCAATCCGCAATCCGAAATCCGAAATTCTGTGGCCGCGCACCAGCCCGTACAGGCAAAGCAGCATGAGGCAGGCGGCCAGGACCTCCGAGAATGCCGCCATCCAGGCCACCGCTTCGACGTGCAGCGGATGAGCGATGAACAGGGCAGCCGTGATCCAGGCGACGGGCAGGGAAGCGAATTCCAGCACCAGGAGGAACACGAGCACCCCGCCGGTCGCGTGAACCAGCAGCGAAGCCAGGTGAATGCCGAATGGGTCCAGATGCGTGAGCCGGGCCAGCCAGGTGTGCGCCAGCACCTGGACGGGCCGGTACACCGTGTAGGCCTGCGGGCCAGTCATGTAGGCGAACGGGTTGCCGCCGGTAAAAGCCGACCGGACGGTTTCCTTCAGCAGGTTGGGGTTGTCCAGGTAGAGGTATTCGTCGTCCCAGATGAAACCGCCGCCCAGGGCATTGCCATAGATGAGGATGGCCAGCACCACCAGCGCGGCTGCCGCCCGGCCCGTCGTTACCTGGATTCCCCTGAATTGCATTTCAATGACTCAAGCGCAATTACTTAAGGCGTCATGTTTAGACGCGCATTCTGCGTTCAGATTCTTGTCGTAATGACGACGCGGCTTGGTTTGAGTCCCTGCGAAGTGGCCGTCATCACAATCTGGCCGGGTTTGGCCGTCGATTGCACGATGGCCAGGCATAATCCGTTGAAGGCCTTGACGCGGGTTGCTTTGTACTCGTCGTGGCTCTGCGGATCTCCATTATCCACACCGATCAGTTGGCCCTCGCCTTCGAGCTGGAAAGTCACCGCGTTGGCCGCCGTCGGAACCGTCCTGCCCGCCGAATCGAGAATCTGAACGACGATGTGCGCCACGTCGTGGCGGTCGGCGGCGATACGCTCTCTGTCCGGCGCCAAGCCTAGAGCGGCCGGCTCACCGGTGGTGAAAACCTCGACCGTCGCGACGGTCTTCCCGTCCTTGACTCCGACAGCTTTCAGCGCGCCGGGCTCGTAGGGAACGTCCCAGGAAAGGTGCAAGTCCGCGGTAGTCCGCGGCACCCTGGCCCGCGCCGGGTAATTGCCGTACCTGCCTTCCATCCCCATTCGCGGGAATGCATAGCCCTTCACCCCGATCGACTTGCCGTTCACGAACAGCTCGACTGTGTCGCAGTTGGTGTAGCAGGTGACCGGGATGAACTGGCCTTCGCGGCCCTTCCAGTTCCAGTGAGGAAACAAGTGCAATACAGGCTTATCGGTCCACTGGCTCTGATAGAAGTAGTAGCCGTCTTTCGGGAACCCGCACATGTCGATCACGCCCGCAGACGAGCCTTTCCCCGGCCAGCGCGCCTCGCCCAGGTGGTCGATGCCCGTCCACATGAAATCGCCGGCAACGTAGTCGTTCAGTCTCACAAACTTCCACAACTGCTCGACCTCGATGTCGCGGCCCCGTCCGAAGCCGCGGAAACCGGCCGGAGCACCCGGCGCTGGCGCGGGCAGGAGGCCGCGGTAGTCGCCGCGCACGCCACTCATCGAGCCGCTCTCGGTGCCCATCACGCGCCGCTGCGGGTAGGCCTGGCGGTCGATGCTGTAATACTTTTCGATCCTGTCGCGCCAGCGGTCCACATAGTTGTACCCGACTACGTCGAGAAGGCCGAGGAATTCCTGCGACGCGGAACGCGGCTCGGCGGAAATCTGGTCGCAACCCGCGGTTACCGGGCGCGTCGGGTCTTCCCTGTGGAACACGTCGAGCAGCTTTCGCAGCGTCTCGGGGCCGTTCGGGTGGGTCTGGTCGCCAATTTCGTTACCGGCGCTCCAGATCACCACCGAGGGATGGTTCCTGTCGCGGTGGAGGAAGTCCTTCACGTCGCGCTCGTACCATTCATCGAAATAGTTGCTGTACCCATGGGGGCCGATCTGCCCCTTGGGAACCTTCCACTCGTCAAAGATCTCGTCCATAACGAGGAAGCCCAGGCGGTCGCAAAGGTCGAGGAACTCGGCGGCATAGGGGTTGTGGCTGGTGCGGATGGCGTTGCAGCCCATGGCGCGAAGGGTCTCAAGCCGGCGCTCCCACACACGCTCGGGCACCGCCGCTCCCATGCAACCGCCGTCATGATGCAGGCAGACGCCGTTGATTTTTACGCGTTCGCCGTTCAGCACGAACCCCTTGTCGGCGTCAAAAACAGCGTCGCGGATGCCGAAGGGGGTGTCGTACACGTCCGCAACCCGGCCCTGTTCCTGCACGGTGCTCCGCACCGAGTAAAGATATGGATTTGCGACCGACCACAACTCGGGCTTCTCCAGCCTGACCTGCTGCACGAATTCGTATTCGCCGTTGGCGGAGATCTCCTGGACAGACTCGGCCGTCTGCACGGCGTTCCCACCCTTGTCCACAATGGCGGTGACGAGTGTGCAGCGCGCACTGGTTTTCGCGTCGTTCCGCACCCGGGTCTTGATCTGGACCGTGGCGGCGTCTTTCGAGACGCGCGGAGTGGTGACAAATGTTCCCCAGTAGGCGACGCGAACACGATTGGTGGCCAGCAGCCAGGTGTGCCTGTAGATGCCGGAACCCGAGTACCAGCGGCAGTTCGTCTGGCGCGAGTTGTCTACCTTCACCGCGATAACGTTCTCGCCTCCGAGATTCAAACGAGGTGTGATCTCGTAGGCGAACGGAATGTAGCCGTAGGGCCTCTTGCCCAGATATTGGCCGTTGATCCACACCTCGCTGTTCATGTAGACACCGTCGAATTCGGCGAGGAAAAGCTTGTCGCGCTGGGACTCGGGCAGGCGAAAGTGCTTGCGGTACCAGCCGATGCCTGTGGGGAGGTAGCCGCCCGCCCCGCCGGACGGTTCTTTCTCGCCGAAGGGGCCTTCCACGCTCCAGTCGTGAGGCAGATCGACGTCCCGCCAGGCGGAGTCGGGAAAGGCGGGCTGCTGCGCGCCGGGCGCGTCGCCTTTCATGAACTTCCAGCCGAAGTCGAACGTACTTCTGGTGCGCGGCGCAGTTTCGGCGGCTTCGCGCGTCTGCGCCCCAACGGCACGCATCGATTGCATGGAAGAGGTAATGGCCGCCGCGCCCGCTGCCTGGCGCAAAAGATCACGCCGGCTCAGAGACGCTGACAATAGCTTTTCGTCCTTCATGGTTATCGCCTCAATTCGGTTCAGTCATCGTTGCGGCTCGTCGTTATCAGAGGCGCGACCGTGAGGGAGCGCACCACCGCTAGACACAGCCGCGCGGTTTTCCGCGGCGGCTGGACGCCTCTGCCGGCCCCAGTCTTTTCGGGGGGAGGCGCACGACCTCGTGTCCCGAAGCGTTTTGAATGGAACGCAGGTCGGCACAAATTGCGGTGAGGTCGCCACGGTGTTTCCGCGTGTGCTCCATTCGATACTTCCGCACTTCTTCGACAATCGGGTCTCTCATTGGTCAACCTCCAGTAGTTCCTCGGGCGAGCAGATTTCGGGACACAAACATCCTTCGTTCTGGACGATCTCCCGGACCACAATGCGCGTGAACGGGTTGTTCAGGTGAGCAAAATTCCACGTAACGAGAACGTCCATACCGTTGACGGCAGCTACGGCCAGAGGTCCCGAGTGGCTTCCTGATGGCCGGCAGCCACGACATCCCGTCTTGGTCGAGCAGTGAGGTAACTCGCGACCGACGTTTCAATGTACACTCGTTTGCCCACAGTGGTCTCGTAACAGATTCATCCGCAGCCAGGAGAAAACCGAGGGGAAAACCGGAGGGGAAAACTCGAGGTCAAGATGGAGTCGCTTCTCCTTTCCTGTACGGCTCTTTCATCCCCTACAACATGCCAGTCTATCCCGGCGCACTCTGCCCCCAGTTTTCCCAGTCAGTCATTCCGGCACCGAGACCAACTCTCAACCAATTGGCACACATCATCCCAATTGAGCGGGGTTCCTTTCAGCAGGCTTTCATGGCGTAACCACATATCTTCCAGGCCAATCATCCGCAGTGCCTCTCGCCAGTTATCAAGGATCTTTTGCCAATCATGCGGCAATCCACTCGGCCATAGAGGACGGTTGAAGCAGTCCCGCGGCACAATTGAATCCGCATCGGCTGGGCAATTCTTCAACAGCCAATCAAAATCCGCCCTGGTAGCGGCGGCGATGCTCGCGACCATGGTGGCGCGCTTAGCGCACTGGGTGGATCTGGCGGCGGTGACGACGGCGTAGGCGGAGTCGTAGGCGGGATCGGCGCGTGCGGCAGCGGCCCGGGCGGGGTTGGCGTGGTAGCCCGCGGCGTACAAAGGGTAGGCAGCCGAGTAGGCGGCGTCAAAAGTATCGGCGGACGTGGCAGCAGTGCTGATCTCGGCGGCCGCGCCGGCAGCATTGCGTGCGAGCCAATCGACGTTGTCGGCGCAAAGGCAACTGGCGGCGCGAGCCACGAGAACCGCGGCATTGTACTCAGAACTGGTCTCCTCGTCAATGCGCCCGGATGCCATTTTTTCGAAGGCTCCTCTGGCAGCGTCCATGATCGCAACTACGGGCCGATAGTTAAATAACCATAGAACTTTAGCTAAGATCGTCCGCCTGAACAACCGCCATTGCCGAGGTCGGCCTACTTCATCCAGCATCTTAAGGTAATCCTTCGACAGAACTTCCAATAATGCAGCTCCGCGATTTCCAGCATCCTCAACGGAAATGGATAATAGCCTAGCGCAGGCGATGACAGTTTCGATTGCAATCAAATACTTTCTTGCCTCAGCCCTCCAATAAAAACCGCTACCCACCGTGGCCGGCATGACGCGCTGAACGCAGCGGGCGGCCAAGGCAACCCGCGCCCGGCGCGGCAAACGAATGATCTCATTTTCTGTCAAAGGTTCATTCTCAGTGAGCGCGTCCTTTTCATCCGGAATTTCCATTTTGGACTCTCCAGCACGGTGAGTATATACCCGGCCGCCATCTTCTGATCCTGCGAGTTGCGTTCTTTCGGCTGGAAGCCGCCTTCGGCTGCACCAAAGCTTGCGCGGCGAGCAGGTTCTGGGGGGAAACTCGGAGGGGGCAAACCGGGGACGGGGCAAACCGCAAACCGGAACCGAAAACCGGGAGAACCGGGGACGGACGGGACGTTTTCTGGTTTTAGAGCGAGTTGGTTTCAGGCCGCACACTCGCCACTGGCTACTTCAGTGCAAGGTGAACTTGTCGAACACCGTCATGACCGGCAGGGCATTGCTGTTATCGTCGAAGAAGCCGCGGCGGTTCAGTCCGCCGCCCACGGCCGGCTCCCACCAGAACACGCCCTTGCCCAGCCCGTTCGGCGTGGCCATCACCATCCGATTCACTTCCTCGAGGAATTGGCGTTGACCTTCGGGTGTCTCCGGGAACGGCCCGGGCTTCTTGGCGTATTCCCCCGGTTTCCAGTTGTAGGCAGCCTCTACGACGATAATGTCCTTCTTGTACTCGTTGGCCATGAATATCAGGTTTTCGCGAAGGTCGAACAGGCTGCCGTGCCACCACGGATAAAAAGACTGCCCCATGACGTCATAGTTCACGCCGTAGGAGTGCAATTTGTCGAAGAACCACTTCGATTTGGCTTTGTCACCGCCCCGGTCTATGTGGATCATGATGCGTGGCCGCGGCTGATCGCCTCTGCCCGTATCCACGCCTTCGATGCCGGCCTTGATCAACTCGGCGAAATTTCCCCAATTGTCCGGGAGCTTGCCGTCGGGCCAGAGCATGCCGTTGATCACCTCGTTGCCAATCTGCACCATGTCGGGGAGCACGCCCGCCTCGCGGAACGCGATGATGGTCTGCTTCGTGTATTCCCGCACCGCGGCGACGAGCTGCGGGTGCGACATGTTCTCCCAGGCCTTGGGAAGAAACTGCTTGCCGGGGTCGGCCCAGGTGTCCGAGTAATGGTAGTTCAGCAGGAACTTGAACCCCTGCTGTCTGGCCGCCTTCGCCAACGCCATTGTGTATTCCAGGTTGTTTGGGAGCCGCGTCGGGGTATGGAACAGGCGGAGGCGAATCCAGTTGTAGCCATGATCCTTGAAGATCAGGAGACCCGGCTTGACTTCGCCGTGGTCCTTGAACGCCACTCCCCTGTCTTCCGCCTGCTTCAGAAACGACAGGTCAGCGCCGACCGCGTAATCCGACGCGCGTACCGCCGGCGCCGGGAACGCGCAGGCCGCCAGGAACACCGCGCAAACCGCGAAGGACTTCGGTTTCATAACACCTCGCTGAATGACCCAGGAATGAATTCAGTTCTAGCGGCCAATGGTGACGATGTACCAGGTGGTCGCCGGTTCGCCGATGGGGAAGGCCCAGCCCTCCGTGGTTCTCTTGGCAGGAATCGGCTCGCCGATCGCGTGGCCCGCGCCGTCGAGCGCGGTGGCGGTCACCGACTTCGCTCCCTGAAGGTTCCGGAGAACGACCGTGCCGGCCACCGGTTCAATCAAGGAAGGCGAGCCGCCCTGGTTCGCCAATCGAGTATGTGCATCATTCCATTTCATGCCGGTATTGGCGACGCGCGAGCCGGCGGTGAGCAGCATCTTCCCGGACCTGGAGAGCGGCCGGAAGTCCATGGCGCTCAACACCAGGCTGGCAAAGTTGTTCTTCACGTCGGCGGAGAGGTTTTCGAGCGCCTTGCGGTTCGCTTTCACGAAACCGATCAAGGCCTGGGTGCGGTCGGTCTCCACGGTGACCATCGCAGTCTTCTCCGGCGAGGTGTACCAACTCAGCTCCCTGGTATCGGAGACAATCGGGTCGCTCTCCGCTACCGCGAACTTCGCGGTCGGCGGCCCGTTAAGCGACCGGATTCGGGTGGCGTGCTGTAGCGGAATCGAGAGCGGAAAGCCCGGCGTAAAGTACGGCTGCTCGGTTCGCGGGAGGCGCCGGCTGTCGAGCACCTGCTCAGGAGAGTAGGTGCGCTCCACGGTTTGACGCGCCGGCCGCACATCGGCGCGCAGGAACGTCAGCGCGCCGGTCGCCATCTGCGTCATCCTCACGGGGTCCAGCGAGATGTCGAACGGGTCGCCAACGTATGGCTTCCAATCGGGAGCGCGCTTCGGCTCGAACGTGTACAGGATGATGGCGTCCCAGTCCTGGAAGCTTCCGTAAGCAGCGAGGATCGGGATGCCTTCGGCCGCCCATTCGTTCGGGAACGGGTGGTTGACCTCGCTCACGGTGTACGGCTTGCCGGCAAACGCCGTCCGCGAGAGCTGTACCACGGTCGAGTTGAATGGATCGTTGACCATGGGTGTATTCAGCGGCGGGGGCGAGCCCGGATGCTGCCAGTAGACGTGCCCGTCAACGATGTCCAGCTTCGAGAGCGTCGCCAGCATCGGGTAGCCGCTGCTGGAGTGGCTGTGGTCGGCGGTCCCGGTGATCGGAGCTTTTACGCCGAGCGTGTTCTTCAGATACCCGCTCATGTCCTGGTAGAAGCGGTTCTCCGCATCCATGTAGAAGCGCATTTCCGCTTCGAACCGCTCCCTTGGCGCAGCCGCTACCTCGTTTCCTTTCAAGCGGGGAATGGGCGCGTTGCCCTGAACGCCGGCCTGTTCGCGTAGTTTCTTCAGCTCGTCGGACCCCAGCTTCTCGCGCAGCCAGGCGTTGTACTGGTCCGTTAGTTCTTCCTCGTAATAAGGCGTAGGTGCCCGGAAGCCGATGTACAGGCCGTTCTCGTTCACGATTTCCACGATGGCCACCGCCGGTTCGTTGCGGTACTCGGTCTTGGTGTACGGGTTGACGTGCGTGAGGATCTGCTTTGCATACTCCTTCTGCAACTCGATGAGGCGCGGGTCGAACATCACAAGGCCCTTGCCCCATTGGATCCTGTCGTAATCACGCACGCCGTCTCCCGCTTTGTACGAGCGGCCGACGTTCAGGTTCAGGTCAACGTAAATGCCGCGCTTCTTGAGCTCTGACACCAGGAAGTCCAGGCGGTCAAGTTGCTGCGGATCAAAGCTGCGGCTGTCGTTCCCGGCGGCGATGATGCCTCGGGGAGCAGCCAGGTCGAGGAAGTGCAAACGCACGCAATTGACACCGAAGCGTGCGAGCGTTGCCGCGTACATGGGTATGTCTTCCTTGGGCGGAAGCAACACCGAACCCCGGCTCCAGTCCGTCAAATGCACGCCCCACAAACGCATGCGCTTGCCGTTCGGTGTCACCAAATGGCCGCCTTGGATGCGCAGGAACCCCTTCTTGCCGGCCGGCGCATCCAGAAGAAACGAGACGTCCGCGAGTGAGGAAGCGCCTTCCCGATGGTTCATCACGAACGGCCTTAGCAGGCCGTCGTCCCACTGGGCAAACGCGCCTACGAGGGCGAGAAACAGTACCGCTCCTGCCGCGCGCAAAGTGTACATCGAGACTCCCTTTTTCTCGGACTGAGCGTGCTGACCGGATCAATTCCAATTGACGAACAAACCCCGTAAGGCCGCCGATAGACCTTGGACCTTGGACGTTGGACCTTGGACCTGTTAGGTGCTACCACTCGAAACGCGCCACAAGCTGGCCGTTCCGGGCGCCACCGATCGCGTTCGCGTTAATGTACCCGAACCCGCTGGTGGGGACACCCTGCGCATTATAGGTCGGAGTGGCCAGCGGATTGCCGGACGAAGGACCGCTCAGGTAGAGCCGGTTGAAGACGTTGAAGAACTCCGCGCGCACTTGTAGCCTCATCTTCTCGCGGACCCGGAAGGTGCGCCCGACGTTCAGGTTCTCCATCGCCTGGTGCTGCCAGCGGTAGTCGCTGTAATAGGGTGCAGAGAAACCCCACTGGCCCGCCGGCACGTCCACCCACGCGTTGGGGTTCAGAACGAGGTCCTTATTCGGGTCGGTGCAGCCGCAGTTTGGGTCTTTGGTAAACAACGGCTGTCCCGGAACCCGGTTCATGCGCGTGCCGCCCTGCATCGTCCAGGTATTGAGATTGTTGCGCGATCCCGGAACGGCGATGAGCGCGCCACTGGCGTAGCGCAGAACCCCGCCGAAATTCCAGTCTTTGCTTGCCAGACGAACCCAGCGGCCAGGGCCAATCTTTGGCGTCGTGTAGTTAAAGCCGATGGACAGAATCAACGGCGTGGAAGCCCCCGTGAGGGACTTCTGGTTGGGGCGGTTGAAAACATCGTTGATGCCGCCGCCTCCCGGACCCGGATTCCCGCCAGTGCCGCGTGCCAACTCCTTCTGCCAGGAGAAGGAGGAGGTAAGATTCAGACCGTGCCACATCCTCTGGTCGAGCTTCACCTGAAGAGAGTCGTACCAGTTGTTTCCAAGCGGCGCCCAGCGGACGGCAAGCCCGTCGTTGTATTCCGGGAACGGGCGCAGAGCCTGCGCCACGGTCGCGGTGTTGGGGAAGCCGGCGTACGGTTTCGTGATTCCGCGCGCGATCGCCGCCGCCGAATCGATGCGCGAGGTCAACAGCGCCCGGTCGGACGCATTGTTCAGGTCGATGTTGTAGGCCTTGAATGTTGCCGGCCGAATGGCATTCAAACTCACCAGGCCGTTGGCCTCGAGCCAGACGCCGCGGTTTCCCACGTAGGCAACTTCGAGCGACAGGTTCTTGGTCAGCGCGCGCTGCACCGCGATGTTCCATTGGTTGACGCGCGCCGGTCGGCCGCCGTTCGGGTCGTTGATCTGCGCGCCCCAGGCCGACGGCACGTTCAACTGCCCCGCCTTAGGATAGATGCCCGGGTCGAATGACGCCGCGTACAGTTGTGAGGTGTCGTAATGCAGGCCGTCGGAGAGTCTCGAGACCGCCTGCCCGTACGCCGGATTGCTGAAGCTGAGGGTGTTAAAGCCGACCCCAACCGAGGACGAGCCGCCGGTGACGTACCACCAGTTAGCCAAAGCGCTATACGAGATGCCCCACCCAGCCCGGACGACAGTTTTTCCATTGTCACCGAGCCGGTAAGCAACACCCAACCGCGGGCCGATGGCGTACGGGTAGTTCTTGGTGAACGAGCAGTTGCACCGGCCCGGACCGTAACCTTCGTACACCCAGCCACCGGGAAGTCCGCCAGCCGACGGATTGGGCGTGCTGACTCCGATCTGGCTGATGCGGTTGTGCAACTCGTGCCCCTGCCCTTCGTAATCCCACCGGAGCCCGTAGTCTAACGTCAGCTTGCGATTGACCTTCCAGGTGTCCTGTACATAAAGTCCCCAGGCCTTCTTGCGCCATTGAAGCGTCTTCGGGGATGCCACACTGGCGTTCGACACCCGGCCGAGAAGGAAGCTGGCATAGTTGAAGCCGATGCTGCCGCCGCCGACGCTGGTGGTGTTCAGCACGGGAAGGCCGGTCATGGCGTTGCCAAAGGTGTAGGAACCCTGGGCTCCGTAGTAATTGTTGTCAGTCCAGACTTCCTGTTTGAACTCCGCGCCGATCTTATAGGTGTGATTGCCACGTACGTACGTCGCGCTGGCAACACCGCTGAGCTTGTCGTTGTAGTATTGGCCCGCGGTATTCGGCCCCATCTGTCCCATGCCGCCCCAATTGGAGCTCGTCGAGGGGATCAGCGGGAATCCCGCCGGATCGGTTGCGCTCCCCACCAAACCGAGGTTCTTCACGGCGTCGTATTGGAGCACCTCGGGAGGAGAACTATCGGGATTGTGGAACCGCGTGTATCCGGCCCCGGCGTGAACAATGAATCTTGGCGTGAACGACTTGTCAGCGTTCAGCCGCGCGATGTGCCCGTAGATCTTTTGCACGCGTACACCGCTGAGCGGGTAGGGCAACCCGTCCGGCCCCGTAAGCTGATCGGTGTTTTGCACCGACCAGTAGCCGCTCAGCCTGGTCGTGTCGTTGAAACTGTGATCGATTTTGACACTGGGGAGCGACTGGTACTTGTGGTTGGGGACGTCGGGCAGCCAATTCTGCGTCAGGTTCGAATTGATCGGCGTGGGAATCAAGGCTTGAATCTCTTGCGCCACCGGATCGAGGCGCGCCTGCGGGATGACGTTGTTGGGGAACAGATTGCGGTAGGTGGCGCCGCTCGACGTGAAATCGCTCAGCGGATCGTAAATGCCGTTCTCGGGAATCGGGCGCCCCAGCCCGTCCGTGCCCAGCGTGCGCCCGGTTAGCGCCGCACTGAAGTCGCCATTTCGGTAAGCCTGGGTGGGCACGGTGCCGAGAGTTCCGGACGAGCCGGTCTTCACGCGGAACCTTTCGTAACTGAAAAAGAAAAAGGTTCTGTTCGTGCCCTTGTAGAGCTTGGGAATGCGGACCGGGCCGCCCACCGAGAAGCCGAAGTCGTGCTTGCGGTCGAGTCCTTTCAGGTGAGTGAACGGCCGGGCGGCGTTCAGTGCTTCATTGGTCAAGTACTCGTAGGCGGTGCCGTGATACTTGTTGGTTCCGCTCTTGGT
>Ga0315277_10010703_pt1 | contig 11601 bp, 8 predicted proteins | sample YL17G05_15_MG_FD_203695 | JGI IMG/M metagenome (GOLD analysis project Ga0315277, IMG submission 203695) | Sediment microbial communities from Yellowstone Lake, YNP, Wyoming, USA - YL17G05_15 | ecosystem: Environmental > Aquatic > Freshwater > Lake > Sediment | place: USA: Wyoming | collected...
TGGAAAGGCCGGGGATCATCCCGCGTTCGCGGATCATGCGGGAGTACCTGTCCATGTCGCGGATTTCCCTGCGCATCCGGTCAATGAGCGCGTCGGTGACGCACTGGTGGGGCATGCAGAAGGAGGCGCCGAGCTTCCGGCACGCGTCAAACACCCGTTCGGGTTCGGTTTCGGCGGGGCCGCCGGGCACTATGTTGAAATGCGGCGTCAGGATCTGGATGATCTTCCGCCCCGCCCGGTCCTGCGCCTCCTGAATCGCCTCGCTCAGAAGCGGCGATACCGGCGCCATGACCGCATCCACCCCGCGTTCGAGGAAGACGGTCAGAATCTCCGCGATCCTTCCGCGGTCCTGGTAGGTCTGGATGAACCTGTCTTTCGCGCTGCTCGTGTGCGAGTATCCGAGAAACCAGTTGGTCCCGACGATCAATCTCGGCAGCGATACGCCGCCGACCATGGTCCTTGGGAATTCCGTCATCACACCCCTCCACGCCGAATTCTACTCCCTGGGCCGGAAGCGGGACTCCTTGGCAAGTTGCTGGAGGAGTTCGCGCTCGCGCGGCGTGAGGCTTTTGGGGACCACAATGCGGATCTTGGTGAGCAGGTCGCCCGCCGCGCCGCTGCGGTCAGGCAGCCCGCGCCCTCGCAGACGCAGCGTCTGGCTGCTCTGGGTCCCGGCGGGAATCTTCATCCGCACGGGACCTTCCAGGGTGGGCGCCTCGATCTCCGCGCCCAACGCCGCTTCCCAGGGAGTGATCTCGAGGACGCTTTTCAGGTCGCGGCCGTCCACCTCGAACCGGGGATCGGGCAGGATATGGATTTTCAGAATCAGATCGCCGGCCCGGCCGCCAAACCCGGCGCTTCCCTGTCCCGCCAGGCGGATCTTGGACCCTTCGGTGACGCCGCGGGGAACCTTCACGTCGTAGCTGCGCCGGGACCGCGAGAGGCCGCCGCCCGGGCCAGGCGCGAGCGTCTCCAGTTCGATCTTCTTGCCCGCGCCGTGAAAAGCCTCCTCGAGCGTGATGTCGAGCGTGGCTTCCTGATGTCCCGCGGTGCGAGCGGACGCGTCGGACCTGATGTGGGCAGGCTGCTCCTCCTCGAAACCGCCGCCCATCGCATCTCCGAAGAAGGCCTGGAAGAAATCGCTGAAAGCGCTCCCGCCCATCTTGCCGGAGAACCCGCCACCGCGCCCGCGCCCGAACCGGACGTTGATGTTCTCGAAGCCCGGGGGCGCCTGAAATTCCTGCCCGGCCTGGTAGTTGCGGCCCAGGGTGTCGTACCTCCTCCGCTTCTCCGGGTCGCGGAGAACCGCGTGGGCTTCGTTGATCTGCTTGAACTTCTCCTCGGTCTTGGACGACTTGCTCACGTCCGGGTGGTACTTGCGGGCCAGCTTGCGGTAGGCGCGCTGGATCTCCTCCTGCGTCGCCGACCGGTCCACGCCCAACACCTGGTAGTAGTCCTGGAACTTGACCGCCATTGCGCCGACCCTTGAAATCTCAAATCGGAAATCTCAAATCCGCAATCGCCAATCCCCAATCCGCAATCCCCAATCCCCAATCCGCAATCCCTCATCAGCTCGCTGTTTTCCGCTCCTGATAAGAAACCACCACTTTCGCCGGCCTGAGTACCGTTCCGTCCTTGAACTGGTAGCCGGCCTGGACCACTTCCACTATCGTGTTCTCCGGCTTGGCGGCATCGGGGACGCGCGCCAACGCCTCGTGCAGGTGCGGGTCGAAAGGTTTGTCCAGGCACTCCATCGCTTCGGTGTCAAACCGCCGGAAAATCTCACCGGTCTGGCGATGGATGGCCTGCACGCCCTGGACCCATTCGTTTTGCTCTCCCACGTGGGCGGCCAGGGCTCGCTCCAGGTTGTCCATCACCTCCAGAAACGCCCCCAGGATCGCGCGCCGCTCGTTGAGAAGTGCGGTCTCGATCGTGTTGTTCATGCGTTTGCGCAGGTTGTCCAGCTCCGCCAGGGCTCGCAACCATTTCTCCCGAAGAACCGCTGGGTCCAGTTCCGGCGCGGTGGCCAGTGGCTGTGGCTGGCCAGTCTCACGGGCTTCCATCTGGTTTGTCCCGGGCGTAGCTGGCTGGTTGGCCGCGCCGGTCTCCGCCGGACCGCCCTGCGAAGGCCCCTGGTTTTCTTGAGGTTCCTGTTGTTTTTCCGCCATCATTTCCCCCGTCTTCCGCAATGAAAGCATCCATTCCTGGGCGAATGCAAGTGATTCCTGAGGGCAAAGCGCCGGGAAAAACAGCCGAGCACCCCACTCTCCTGGGAGAACTCTCCCCGGCTTCATCGGCAAACAAGGCTTGTGCCCAAAGATCCCTCCTGGAAAAGGCGCCTCTTCAAAACAATTTGTGGGTGGATTTCGGCTCGAGTGGATTCCCGAACATAAGACACAACACCGCTTCCGACATTTTGAACGTCCGAAATCCTTATGCTTTTCCGAGGGTTTGTTTCGCTTTGCTATTTGGCTTCTCCACTATGCCAAGGAAAAGGCCCCTCACCCTACCCTCTCCCCCAGGAGAGGGATTTCTTCCGCCACCTTTCTGATATATGCCGTGTTCTTGATATATGCCGTGTTCTTGATATATGCCGTGTTCTTGATATATGCCGTGTTCTTGATATATGCCGTGTTCTTAATATATGCCGTGTTCTTGATATATGCCGTGTTCTTGATATATGCCGTGTTCTTAATATATGCCGTGTTCTTGATATATGCCGTCTTCTTAATACATGGTGCCATCTCCTGATATATGCTGCATCTCCTGGATATACGCCATCATCTCGTGGGAGTGCATCATTCTCTTTTTTCCCTCTCCAGGGGGAGAGGGTAGGGTGAGGGGCCTTCTTTCAAATCCGTGTCTTGGTTGAAAAGCGAAAAACTCATCCTTGTCTTACCCACAGATTCTTTGGAAGACCCGAAAAGGCTAGCCCCGCATGGGCCACGTCCCTCAGGTCCGCGTTCGAGTGGGCCGCTTGGTGCGCTCGACGTAGTCCGGCCACAGCGGGCAGTTGAGATCAATCCAGCACTTGACCGCCTGCATCTCTTCGGGCGTCAGCTTCACATCGTAGTGGCCCGCGTCGAGCAGCCGGAACAGCTTGCTCTTCACCGTGCCGAAGGTGAGGGGGGCGGCCCTGAAATGCGCCTCCCCGTAGAGCAGGTTGAAGTAATGGACCCACCCTTGCGCGATGAGCCCGCGATACGACGCCGGCACCCATGCCTCGTCCAGATCGCCCGTCAGGTTGATACCGTTCGGGTGGCCGGCATCGTGGCAGCGGACGCAGTTTGCGTTCCAGACCGGCTGCACGATGCTCTCGTAGGCGAACGGCCCCGCGCCCCACGGCGGAGGCTTCAGGCGGCTCGGCTCGTGGCGGGCGGCGAGGAACCGCCGCACGGGCGGTGCGGCGGTGCGATCCTCGTGGCAGCCGATGCAGCCGCGCGTTTCGCCCGGCTGAAGCTGGAGGACGCTCCGCATCCGCTGGATCTCGTTGAAGTCCGCATCGAGAAGCTGGAAGTAGAGCACCTTGCCCGCCGGGGCATAGAAGTTCGCCGAGCCGTCCGTCTCGACGGGCGCGGTGCCGAACACCCCTTTCGCCACGTAGGAGGGCCAGCCGAACGGTCCGTTCACATCGCCTCTTCCGCCGGTGACGGGCGCGGCATAGAAGTCCGTGAAGTTCGGATACTCCTCCTTCAGGCGACCGTTGCGCTCGGTCTCGAGTGGGGAGCGGACCTCTTCGCAGACGCGGAGGTACCGGACCGCGCCGCGGGCAACCTTGTCCCCCAATCCCGCGTAGACGTCCGCCACGACGAACTGCCCCATCCCGTTCGGGGCGGAGTCTGTTTTATTGAGGGAGGGCAGCGCGGGCGGCGGCGCCCCCGCGCGAAACGGCGCCGGCGACATACTGCCGATGGCGGGATCGAGGTAAAGGATCTCGCGATTCCCGTACCGATCAATGACGTACAGTCCGAAGGGGCCTTTCGGCGGCGCGTGGCTGACCAGGATGTGATCCCGGGACACGGGTATGGGATCGCGGAAACAGGAGGATTGCGGCCAGCCGTTGTCGTAGGTGTAGGGCACGTCGGGCGTAATGACCGTCGGGGCGTCGGGGTTGAAACGGCCCTTGCGGAGATCCACCAGAGCGATCGGGCCGTTGAAGTCGCCGAAGTGCGAGATCAACGTGCAGGAAACCTCGCCGGTGCCCGGCACCTCGCGACCGTTCATGAGGCAGTTCCTGGTGTCGTTGCCATAGACCAACTCGGGGTGGGCGCCGTCCGGGCGGATTCCCCAGAGCGTGTGGCCGAAGTTGGCCCCCTTGTCGAGGTACTCAGAGCGCGTCCAGAGGATGCGCCCATCCGCCATCACGCTGGGGGCCCATTCGCTGACGTTGGCGTATGAGAGCGGGCGGAGGTCTCGGCCGTCGGCGTCCATGCGGAACAGCACGCAGGCCATCGGGACCCAGCATAGGTACCGGCCCTGGCAGCGCGTGGAGACGAACGCCACGCCGCCGTCGGGCAACGGGCACGGATAATAGTCATGGTAGGGCCCGTCCGTGAGCGGGCGCGGGTTCCGTCCGTCGGCGTCCATGGCCATGAGGTGCCAGTAGGCCTGCTGCCGCTCGCCCGCGGGACGATACGCGAAGTAGACGCGGCGCGCGTCGAAGTCGAGGGCGGGGTCCCGCGCGATGCCGTCCTTCGCGTCAAACAGCACTTCGACTTTCCCCGCGGCCGGATCGAGCCGGCCGTCCCGGCGCGGAATCGTCAGCGCGGCTATGCCGCCGCCGCCCCGGAATGCCGAGTCGTAATAGTCGCTGTAGTTGTGCGAGGGCTCGTAGGGATGCCGCTTGACGAACAGGATCCGCTCCAGGGGCGCGAGGTCCGGGTCCCGGAGGAACAGTTGACGTTTGGCCTGCCGCGCCTCCAGGTACAGCGTCTCCGCCGCCGCGTCGTCGTCCGGCGGGATCCGGCGGTTTCGCAACGCGGTCAGCTGAGCGCGCTCCGCCGACACATCCAGCCCTTTCGCCGCCAGCCGGACGACAAGGTCCTCCATCTGCTTCAACGTCCGCGCGACCGCGTCCATCCGCACCAGGTTGCCCCAATAGGGCTCGCCGCCGGGCTCGGCTGGGCGATCCAGGCGCAGCGGCGACAGGGAATCCCGGGCTATCGTCGCGATCCGCGCCCAGGTATTCCCCTCCGACACGAAGGCGTAGCGGAGCAGACCGTCCCAGGTTAGCGGCTCCGGCAGCGCTACGGGCATCACTGCGAGCGCGGCCGCCTTCGCCTGGATCACCGTCTGCCACGTCTTGCCGTCCAGCGAAAGCCTTATCTCGACCGCCTGGGGCATGCGATCCAGAAAGCGCCCTTCGCGGTCACGCGAAAAAACCACCTTGGCAACCCTAGCCGGCGCAGGCAACTCGATTTGTGCCCATGCGTTCTCCCCGCTGGCCGAAATCCAGCTGTGCGCATTCCCGTACAGCCCATCGTTGAGGTGTTCCACTCTGTGGATGGCATATCCGGCAAGGCAGGACGAGGCCGTCGCCTTCGCCCCCGTGCCGGTCAGAGCCAGGTTCGTTTTCCCATCCTCCCCGTAGACCTCCAGCTCATCCACGCAGGGCTGGGAACCGTCGCTAGCGAGGATCGCCAGCCGGACAAACTTCGCCTCCTGGGCCGGGAAGCGGACCTCATTGGCCTCGTCCGGCAGGAAGCTGGGCGGCGCAGCCCCGGCACGGCCCATCGTGCCGGCGAGCACGACCCATAATGTAAAGGCCAGGAATCTCTGGTTCAGCAAGCACCGGGGAATCATGGCATTCTCCTTCGCACCGTGATCAGAACTTTCAGAAGAAACCCGGCGCGCGAACGATCGTGCCGCCGCGATCCGCGCTCACCGAGACCACCGAAACCGTCAGCCCCAGCACCGCTTCGATTCGTTCGATATAGCGCCGCGCGTTTGCGGGCAGTTCCTCGTAGGTCTTGCAGGCGCTCGTGGGCGTCTTCCAGCCCGGCAGTTCCTCGTAAACCACCTCGACAGGCGTTTCAGGAGCAAGATCCGTGGGGAAGACTTCCATTTCCTTGCCGTCAATCCGGTAGTGGGTGCCGATCCGGACCTTTTCCAGCGGGTCGAGCACGTCCAACTTGGTCAGCATGATTTCCTCGATGCCGGCCACCAGGATGGACCGCCGCACCGCCGGGGCGTCGAACCAGCCGCAGCGGCGCGGGCGCCCCGTCGTTGCGCCGTATTCGTTGCCTTCCTTGCGCACCTTTTCCGCGAACTCCGGCTCGAACTCCGAAGGCATGGGGCCCTCGCCCACGCGGGTGGTGTAGGCCTTGGCCACGCCCGCGATCCGGCCGATTCGCTTGGGGCCGATGCCGAGCCCCGAGCACACGCCGCCGGGCGAAGGGTTCGAGGAAGTGACGAACGGATAAGTACCGTGGTCAATATCCAGCAGGATGCCCTGGGCGCCTTCGATCAAGACCTTGCGGCCCTGGTCGAGTTTGCGGTTGATCCACGCCGGGCCGTCCACCAGCATCGGCTTGAGGACGCGGGCGTATCTGAGGAGGTCCGCCGCCACTTTGTCAGCGTCGGGGACCTCGATATGGTGCACTTTCTCGAAGAGAGGCTTGTAGAAGCTCTCCAAGGCTTCGATCTTCGCGCGCAGCTTCTTCTCGTTGCGCAGATCGCCGAGCCGCAATCCGCAGCGGGTGGCCTTGTCGCCATAGGCGCAGCCGATCCCGCGTCCCGTGGTGCCAATCTTGCCCTTGCCGCGCAGCTTCTCCTGCGCCACGTCCAGGAGGCGGTGGTAAGGCAGCACTATGTGCGCGCAGTCCGAAATGAACAGCCGCGGCGCCACCTCAAAGCCAAGTTCCTCCAGCCCCCGGATCTCCTTGGTCAGGGCTTCCGGGTCCACCACGACCCCGCCGCCGATCAGGCACTGGCAGTTGGGATGCAGAATGCCCGAGGGGATCAGGTGGAGAATATACTTCTTGTCTCCGTCCACGACGGTGTGTCCGGCGTTGCTGCCTCCCTGGTACCGCGCGACCACGTCGGCCTCGCGCGAGATCATGTCCACGATCTTCCCTTTTCCTTCGTCGCCCCACTGGGACCCCACAATCAGCAGTGTCGGCACGATTCGCCTCCTTGGTAATCCTTCACTTACGCATGGCAAGGGGTGTCTGGGCCTCTTGCCCCACTCTCCAAAGAGGCGATTGAACCACCAAGAGTGGGGAAAAGCAACAGAAAAGCGTCCTCTGCTCGACCTCGCGGCGAGTTCGCTGTTGACGGTCCCAGGCGGTTTCGATAGACTCATCGGATTAGGCCGGTCTCGAGGACGGCCAGATCGGGGAAGGTAAGGCAAGACGTTATGAACAAGATCAAGGTGGGAATCCTGGGCGCCACCGGTATGGTTGGCCAGAGTTTCGTGCGGCTGCTTCGCAATCATCCGTGGTTCGAAGTGGCTTACGTGGCGGCCTCGCCGCGTTCGGCGGGGCAGAAGTACGCGGATGCCGTCGCCGGGCGCTGGCACATGGAAGAGGAGATGCCGGAGGCGGTTCGCGATCTCGCGGTGGGCGACGCCAGTGACGTGGCCCGCGCCAAAAAGGAGTGCCGCTTCGTCTTCTCGGCCGTCGAGATGGACAAGAAGGCCATCGCCGCCCTCGAAATCGAGTATGCGGCCAACGATATCCCCGTCGTCTCGAACAATTCGTCCCACCGCTGGACGCCCGACGTCCCGATGCTGATCCCGGAGGTCAACCCCGATCACATCGAGATCATTCCCGCGCAGCGCAAGAGGCGCGGCTGGAACAAGGGCTTCATCGTCGTCAAGCCCAATTGCAGCCTTCAGAGCTACCTGACCCCGATTCACGCCCTCCGGCAGGCGGGCTATCCCGTCGCAAAAATGGTGATTGCGACGATGCAGGCGGTCTCGGGCGCGGGCTACCCCGGCGTGTCCTCGATGGACATCGTGGACAACGTCGTTCCCTTTATCGGGGGTGAAGAGGAGAAATCCGAACGCGAACCGCTCAAGATCCTCGGCAGGATCCAGGGCGGCGAGTTCGTGAACGACGATTCCATCGTCATCTCCGCCCACTGCAACCGCGTGCCGGTGGTGGACGGCCACATGGCGTGCGTGAGCCTGGCGTTCTCCGGCAGGAAGCCCGGCCTGGACGAGATTCAGAAGATCTGGACCGCCTTCCGCGGCCTGCCGCAGGAACTCCAGCTGCCCTCGGCCCCCGCGCGACCCATCATCTACCGCCAGGAACCGGACCGGCCCCAGCCCCGCAAGGACCGCGACGCCGACAAGGCAATGGCTGTTTCGGTCGGGCGCTTGCGCGAATGCCCCGTCTTTGACGTGCGCTTCGTCGGCCTGTCGCACAACACGGTTCGCGGCGCGGCCGGCGGCGGAATCCTCAGCGCCGAGCTTCTCAAGGCCAAGGGCTACCTCGACTGAACACTCCCACGGGAAATTGAAAATTGAAAGTCTGACCCTGTTCGTGCGGGAAATTGAAAATTGAAAGTCTGACCCTGTTTGTGCGACTGAACACTCCCACGGGAAATTGAAAATTGAAAGTCTGACCCTGTTCGTGCGGGAAATTGAAAATTGAAAGTCTGACCCTGTTTGTGCGGGAAATTGAAAATTGAAAGTCTGACCCTGTTTGTGCTATTTGTGCGCAGTCCAATGGGCATTACGCGTCGGCAAGCGACGCACAATGCCCTATCTATTTGATGCGCCAAAGATCGCCCGCGCTCGTTGTGCCATTGGTGGCATCGTATGTTTTCAAGATCAGCTCGGGCTGAGGGCTCTGCTTGGAGGGATCATAGTCCTTTTCCGGATTGATGTTGTACTGTCGGTCGGGACCGGGGCTGAACAGGATCCATCCCGCGCCCTGCCGGCCCCAGTAGCCGTAAGTGGCTTCTTTGGCATCCGCGAAGGGGTCCTGCGGGAGAGACGTGATGTAAGCCACGGGGGTGGTGAGCTGCATGAATTTCTCCTCCGGCCCGGTCCATGCGCGGAAAGAGGAAATCCCATAGGCAGCCTTGCCGGAACCGACCCGCGCGTTCACGCTCTTGTCCGCGGTTGCGCAAGGGGGGTACCCATTCGAGTCAATATTGTAGGCTTCTATCGCGGTAGCCAGCGAGCGCATATCGCTCATTGCGCGGGCTACCTTCGCGCGGGTCTGCGCCTCGGCGAAATTGCCTTGGGTCTGCGCGGAGAGGACGATCTGGAGTGCCTGCAGACCAGCCAATGCCCCGAATCCGGGCGGAAAAACTCCCGCGATGCTCTGGGAGCCGCCGCCGCCGGATGGCGTGGGCGCCGGGCCGGGCCCCTCCAGCCTGAAACCGGCCCCCAAGGTGCCAGGCGCCGGCGTCCCTGTCTCGGCGGCCGCAAGCCCCTGGGACGTCAGCCCGGCGGAGGCGCTGGGGGCCTCCGAGACGGACGGGGCCAAAGCGGTTCCCTCAATGGGGTTCTCCCCGGCTGGGGGGGTAACCACAGCGGGCGTGCCGGAAGCGGCTTCTTGCGCGGGTGGAGCCGCGAGGGCTTTCTGCCGGTCCGCAAGGGCCTGCGCGGCGCGGGTCGCGGTTTCCCGCGCCTTCTGTATCCGTTTTTCCTCTATATTCCGCATGAGTTCGCGGGCCTCTTCCAGGTCCTTGGACTTGGCCAAGGCGTGCCGGCAAAGGATCGCGGCATGTTCGACGTTGTCCTGCTCAAAGGCGGTCTTGGCTGTGGCCAGCCAGTCCTTGGCCGACATTTCCACCAGGTCGGCGGAGAGAAACAACACCTGGTTCCCCGTTTCCACGACCACCGTTTGGGGAGTGATATGTTTGATAGTGCCTTCGAACGTGCGTCCGCTCTTCAGGCGGATTTCCGCGGAATGCGCATCATTCAGGAACAAGACGGCCAGAAGCAGCGCTCCGGCCACGCGAAACACGGGCAGGGTTTTCATGGAGATGGGCCTCCCCGGCTGCCGCTCGCGACAGCCAAGATCGCCCCCGGCTTTTCAACAACCAGCGCGGAGGGTCCAGTCCCAAGATCATAGGAGTATCCAGGAGGAGATTGCAAGCTTTTCCGCATCCAAACGGCAGTCCATTATCAGCATCTTGTCGGATCGGATCTACAGGTTTCTCTCGATGATTTTTTTCACGTAGCCAGGAATCTCCTGCTGCAGTTCCGCCGTCTTCTTCTTCAGGCGTTCATAGACTTCGACTTCATCGCCAGTCCACATGATATCCAGCCGGCGGACTTGTCTCATGGCGATGTGGATGTAGCCCTCGGGATAGGCCCAGTAGCAGGAACGGCAGATGCTCGGATCCCGCCGCTCAAGCCAGTTCGCGCAATGCTCGCACGACCAGGATTTTGCGCGATTGGCCGAGCCGCAGAGCAACATGAAGTTCGCCGGCTCAAACTCATCACCGGGGGAGTCTCCGGCCACTTCAAACGGAACGCGGTGGTCAATTTGCAGGTCGCGCTCATTGAATGGTTCATGATAAATGGCGCACCGTGGGCCGCGTTTAGCGATCAGCGCTTGTTTCAGTCTCTTGGTGAACGCGGTTCGACCCATGAGTTTCCCGGAACGCGCCTTTTTCGGATCGCCGAATCGGTATGCCGCGATTTTACGTCCGTCATTCCCCTCGACACGAAACATTTCGATGGGAATGCCGTTCTCCCCAACATCGCGCGCGGCGCGCGGCGGGTGATTATAACCGTACCTGTCTTTCAATTCCTGGGTAGTAATGAATCCGTGCTTGAGGATGTGTTCAATCACCGTGCGCGGCCGCTTGGCCGTTACTTTCCTGCACAGGGCGATGAAATCCTTCGGGAGTTTCGGTTTGGCCATGCTTAAGTCTCGAAGAGGCTCTGCCGCTCTGTATGCGTAAAACGCGAGATCATCTTCGGTTTCCTGAGTTCGTCCGCCAGCGCGGGAGAAAGGTAAAGTGATTCATAGGTCGCATCCTTCCTGCCAAGGAGTGTGGCTTGAGTGGATCGCCCGGCGTGCAACTCTATATGGGTTAGATTCAAGTTTTCCGGCAAGACGCGTCCGTGAACCTTCGTCCCCGTTCGGCCATCATAGCTGACGATGTATCTAATCCCCCTGGAATTGAGACGTTCAAGAACCTCAACGAATTCGCAGAACTGGACACTGGCGAGATATCGCGTGTCTCTGTTGCCGCAAACCCCTTGATAGGGGGGGTCCATGTAAACAAGATCATCTTCCTTCGCGAGAAATGCCACATCACGGTAGTTTCTTGATGAGAATGTCGTTTTGCCTTTAAGCAGGTACGATGCGCCGAGAATCTGCCGACGCATTGTGGCGGGCGCCGCCCCCTTGCGCCTGTTATCAGGGCTTTGGTTAAACTCGCCATTTGCATTGTATCGTACAGAAGCCTTGACACATCTTGCGAGCAGATATAGGAAGCAATCGGGGCTTCCCGTGAGGTTGAAATCATCCCGTATCTTGTTGTAGTACTTCCTGGGATCATCAAGTTGCGCCTGCCAAAGCGCCTCGTATTCACTGGCAAGTTTCTGTGGTGTGTTCACTATGGCTCGCCAGAGGTCAATGAGAGGCTTGTTCAAATCATTGATGTGAAAACGCTTGGCTTTCCCGCGGG
>Ga0315277_10010709_pt1 | contig 11595 bp, 16 predicted proteins | sample YL17G05_15_MG_FD_203695 | JGI IMG/M metagenome (GOLD analysis project Ga0315277, IMG submission 203695) | Sediment microbial communities from Yellowstone Lake, YNP, Wyoming, USA - YL17G05_15 | ecosystem: Environmental > Aquatic > Freshwater > Lake > Sediment | place: USA: Wyoming | collected...
ATCGTGTGGCTAAGGGTTTGATGGTTAAGTATGGTTGCCGACTTGCTGAGGGCGAAATCTGCCGTGGGCATGAGATAGCTATTGATGATCCTGTAGCTCAGTTGCTAAGCAGGTATTTCACGGTTAGTATACCGGGCAAAGCTCGTATGGATCATAGCCCTGGTGAATTGGAAGGCGAGATTGATTTTACGCAGAGGGATATGGCAGTTGAGTATTTGCTCATGCCGGAACGCGTGAAGAAGCTTGAGGGTCAGGTTCAGGCCTTGCACGTGGATCTTGAGGAGCTCACTGGAACTCTGAAGAAATTGCTGATTGTAGAGGGCTCGGATCAATTTGGACCTGAGCAGAGGAGGTTGCAGGATTATGTTTCTTGATTGCGTTTCGGCAGCTAAACTGTGTTCAAACGCCATTTTGAGCGTTGACTCGGACTATGGTAAAAGTCCATGCTTTTCACGATGTGTTGGTTTGAGCTCTGCTGATGTAGATGGTATGGGCTCACTTTTCACAGTTCTGTACATTGAGGTTTTCTAGGTTTGAACGTTGTATGATGGAAGTTGAAGAGAAAACACGTTCAAAAGGTCGCAGTCAGGCTGAAAAAGTGGGGCGTCTGAAGTATAATCAGCAGCTTCTGAAACGAGCCCTACACGATCTTGAGGAAGTCAAGCTTATGCAACGAACCATTCTAGCTGGGCTGAAGGGGATGTTTCATTTTGAGAAGCCTATGATTCAGAAGATTGCCTGTGTCGATGAGGTGGATGTGCTGATTTTGGATTATTTGTATGAGGCTGGGAATGCGGGGATGTTGCCTAAGGACCTAGCTGCCAAGCTGGCTGAATTTAGGATTCGTCGCCATCAGGTTAGCCGAAGGATCGTCCGGATGAATAGGCGGTTGGAGAAGGAGATTGGTGAGCAACTTGTTGAGAAGCGTGGGTGGCATTGGGCTTTGACGTGTTTTGCGTTTCAGTCCTGGGGAGACTCTGAGATCGATCCACAAGTGGGTGAGATTTCGGGAGCGCGCGCGCTATGACAGAATGGACATATCAGTGCACAAAGATTACAGTGACTATTCCAAAACCATGCAGGACTACAAAACTGGTTTGGGGAAATGTTTTGAGGTATTTTCTACATTCATGGTCAGTCTGCAGAGTGACAACATCCTCAGAAACCTCACATTCAAGTATCTGGCAGAACTCATGAAAAAAGAGAATGTCCAAAAGAAAATCTGACTAGATTCACAAGATGTTTGAACCTTTCTTTTCAGGTTCTGTCTGTTATTAACATATAGAGCTATAATTGGGCTTCTTTTCTATCCAATGTTCTTTTCATCGTTTATGATGTAGTCTTTAATACTAATTGACCTAATCTTGTCTTCTGAGTGGCAATGATGTTTGAATTGGATATATCTTCCCTTTCAGCAATAATCGCAGCAATAGGTGTCATGATAGGTGTTGTTCTTACTGTTCTTGAGGTTAGAAACTGGGTTAACACCAGACAGACAGATCTAGTAATTAGGCTTTACTCAACATTCGGTAGCGATGAGATACAAGAAGCGTGGGAAAGAATCCAAACGAGAGAATTCAAGGATTTCGATTCCTACAGGAAAGAGTATGGTCTGCAGGATGTGAATAAAGTAGGCTGGTTCTTTGAAGGACTGGGAGTTCTCCTACACAGAAAACTCATAGACATTAGCTTGGTCGATGACCTTTTTAGTTCACCAGTCAAACGGGCATGGGAAAAACTGAAACCAGTGGCAGAGGGAGAAAGAAATCAAACAAACCGTCCCCAAATATGGGAATGGTTTGAATATGTCTACAATGAAATGAAGAAAAGAGAACAAAGAGGTGTCAATAGTGGTTGACATACAGACAGTTTCTATAGCTATTGCGTCTGCAGGAGTATTTGCAGCAGCTATATACTATATTCTTCAGATTCGACATCAGACGAGAATAAGGAAGACAGACATTCTAATGAGACTACACCTAGCTTCCAGCACAAGAGACTTCATGGAAGCAGCCCTCAGAATCAGGACTTCAAATTACAAGGACTATGATGATTTTGTAGAGAAATACGGTTCGCTCGCCTCTGGAGGAGAAGTCCAAATTGCCTTCATACTGATGGGTCAGTTCTTTGAAGGAATCGGTGTCCTTCTGAACAACAAGCTCGCAGACATAGACCTAGTAGCTCAACTCTTCAGTGTAGAGTCGTATTGGATGAAAATGAAGCCATTAGCTGAATACTTGAGAAAACAGAGCAATAACCCACAAATGTATGAATGGTTTGAATATCTCTATAACGAAGTGAAGAAGAGAGAACAAGCAGAAGGTGTTAAGAATGGTTGACATACTCTTGTTGCAGACCGTCTCTATTGCCATTGCTTCTGCTGGTGTGTTTCTAGCAGCTATCTATTACATTCTTCAGCTCAGGCATCAGGCTAGTGCAAAGCAGATTGACCTCATTATGAGAATTCGTTCCATGTGGCTAGACAAGGAAATGGTGCAGTCTTGGGATGTGATAAGGAAGACTGAGCTCAAGAACTATGCTGACTATGAAGAAAAATGTTCTATGGAAGCAAGGCAGGTAGCTGGGTTCTTTGACAATCTTGGACTTCTCTTACACAGAGGACTTATTGATATTGATCTCGTCTCTGAGCTCTTCCTTCTGGAACTTCCATGGCAGAAAATGAAACTCTATGTTGAAGGCGGTAGAGAGAGGAGTAATGAACCAAGATTGTACGGCAATTTTGAATACCTCTACAACGAATGGAAGAAAAGAGAACAAACAGGTGCTAAGAATGGTTGATATACAGACAGTTTCTATTGCCATCGCTTCTGCAAGTGTTGTGGTTGGAGTCATCTATTACAGCCTTCAGATACGGCATCAGAATCTTCAGATTCAGCAACAGAACAAGATTAGGCAGACAGACCTTGTTATGAAGCTATATTCACAGTTTAACAGTCTTGAATTCCAAAAGATGTGGCACAATGTTTTGAACAGACAAGCCAAGGATTATGATGATTACCATAATAAGTATGGTATGGCTGAAGTGACTGCAGTTGGCATGTTCTTTGAGGGAATCGGCATTCTGTTGAAAAGAGAACTCATAGACATAGAGCTAGTGGATGACATGTTCACTATGCCTATCAACGACACATGGTTGAAAATCAAGGACATGACATTTGAAATAAGAAAGATCAGAAATCAACCAACTATACTTGAATGGTTTGAATACCTCTACAATGAAATGAAGAAAAGAGAACAGGCAGGTGTGAAGAGTGGTTGACATACAAACTGTTTCTATTGCAGTTGCTTCTGCAGGTGTGTTTCTAGCAGCTATCTACTACATTTTTCAGCTTAGGCATCAGAGCAGAGTGAGACAAACAGACCTTATTATGAGAATATATGCCACGTTTGAAAGTATAGAATTCCAAACAGCAATTTTGAGAACTACAGATTTGAAATTTACGCGGAACCGCGAGGATTATGAAAAATTTGGTCCAGACGCCAAGGCAGCATTCAATTCTATTAATCTATTCTTTGAGGGTCTAGGGATACTTGTCAAGAGGAAACTGATAAACATGGACATGGTAGATGACTTAACCAGTACAGATATTATTTGCATATGGGAAAGACACAGACCTACAATAGAAGGAGCAAGAGAGTACTTGCGTCGCCCCCAAATTTATGAGTACTTCGAATATCTCTATGATGAAATGAAGAAAAGAGAACAGAAGCTTCAGCAATCAAAAACCTAAACATGCAGATTTCAGAGGCTCCTAGACGTTTTTCATGATAGTCAGGGCTGTTACTGATATATAGAGCTGGAAATGAGAGAACTAAAGCTAAGATTCATCCTAAAGCAACAACCTAGGTTTTGTCTGTACTAAATAGTACGTGAAGAGAATTCTGGCTTTTTCTATGGCGTCCAAAGCGCGCGCAAGTCTGCGCCTTTCTTTGCAACTGACCAGCTTGTTGGTCACTTATGCACAGAACACCTAACTCGTGTGACCAGTCCATTGTGTATTTGAGGTGAAACAAGATGGAAAGAATATATGAAAAGAAAATCGAGCAGGGAAAAGTCATTGCGCGGGAAGAGGTTGAAGTAATCCGTGCAGTGGCTCGCGTGCTGTTCCACGCATAAGACCCCAATTGTTCTCTTTTTGAAAGGCTATTCGTTTTTGCTGAAGTTGAAAATGGCTACCTGAATGTTCAGCATATTCACCGTGCCGCCGTTGTTGACATCGGCGTCTGGCTTCCATTTTGATAAGGTTGAGTTCAAACGCCAAGCTTCTGCCTGATCTTCAGAAGCATTGTTCCAACGTCATGTGACTGTAGAAGGCTTATCTCGTCGGCTGCATCACTTGGAACAGGATATGCTGGAAAATGGAGACAGACAAATCATGTCTGAAATGATCGCCTATTGTGGATTGGACTGCAACGAATGTAGAGCGTTCAAAGCGACTCAAGCGGGAGATATTGAACGGAAAAGGCAGATAGCGAAACAATGGACTGAAGGACTTAAGGTTGAGTTCAAAACAGAGGACATAGATTGTCGGGGGTGCAAGTCTAGTACGATTTCTGGTTGGTGCCGAAAAATCTGCAAGATAAGACCCTGCGCTGAAGAAAGGAAAATCGAAACATGTGCCCACTGCGACGATTATCCTTGTGAAAAACTAAAAGAGTTTTTGTCAAGCGAATCTGTGGCTACGAAGAATCTTGATGAAATTCGAAAAACACTTCAAGCCTAACAGGAAGCGTCGAACCATGACGTTGACCCAAGACTTGAAGAAGGAAGCAAAGAAAGTTGGTTTCGTGGCAGTAGGCGTCTCAAACCTCAGCATGCTTAGCGACTTGCCTTACGGGAAGATCAAATATGTTGGCGTTCTGAAAACTCCACAAGTGGAGCTACCAGAAGTTAAATCGGTCATACTGATGGGTATTCATGCTTGGGACACCGCCTTCAATCTTGTCGTCAACTCCTCGAACCTACACTTCAACAAAAAACACAAACCAAGATTTCCTTCAGAGAGCTACCAGTTGTACTATCAGATCATGAACAACAAAGCCTGGAAAATCGCCCACTACCTGATGAAAAGGGGATATGATTCGATCCCTTCTGTTGACATTCCTCTCAAAACCGCCGCCGTCAAATGCGGTCTCGGCTGCCAAGGCAAGAACACACTGTTGGTTACGCCGACCTACGGCCCAAGAGTCAGACTGGTCTCAGTGCTCACGACCGCAGAACTAGACATCGACGAACCTTACAGAGAAGATCTGTGCAAAAACTGAAATATGCGTACTCGCGTGTCCAGCCAAAGCAATAGATCCCTACAAGCTAAAAGTCAACAAGTGCATGGTCTACTCATCCGAAAACCCATGTTCAAAAGACATCTCTGACGAAACGAGGAAACTCGAGAAGAGACTCATTAAACGACCCACCGCCAACAGTTTTCTAGACTGCACCACATGCCTTGAAGCTTGTCCCATAGGAAAAGCAGTAGGCTGAGGAACTTCCATCTGCCCTGCTCACCTACGTTTCTGGAGAAACTGCATATTGAGCCCTCGTGCAAGTTCTTTTTTCCGGCGCCACACGCCTGAACAATTGAACGTACGGCACTAGAGTCATATCTTCTTTTTCAGCAAGGTCGTGACTGTTTCATACGCAAAATACACGGTGGCCACAAGGAGCATCGACGTGGAAAACAAATACTCTCTCGTCAGCTGGGAAGGTCTAAATAGAACTATTTGAAAAATCACCGCCGTAGCAAAAACTGCAAAATAGAACAGGTATTTTGGGAGGAGAAGTTGTCTGAGCCTCACGAAATTTTCAAGCACCAACTTCTCCACAATGTATCCGTCAGGGGTTTGTTTCAACAGTCCCGCTTCTTCCAACTTGTCTAGGTGATAGGCTGCTAGTGTCGGGCTACTAAGTTTGAGTGCTCTTTGAACCTCTCTGACACCGATCGGTTTTCTCTGTTTTATGGCATACCTGTACACTTGAGCGGTGTTGCCAGTCAAAACCTCATGCTCATCTTTCACGCCATTGGCCAGCTCACTGAGAGTCTACCTCTTGACGTTATTTCTAGTTATCGCTGTACAACAGAATTGTACAACTGTACAAGAATGAAGGATTAAATAATCCTTTCTGCATTGGCTGAACTGGTGAAAAATGTTGAGTCTATCAGGAAAAAGAGCAGCAAAGTTGACTGCTGTAGCAGTGATTTTGGTTTCTCTTTTCGCAGTGACCACATACTACGCGATTCCTGACGGCCCTCGCACCAAAACAATCGCATTTGCGCTCGGGCCAACTTTGATGAACTCGATAAACTCCAGTGTATACTCCCTCGCAACTGTTGTTAGCGTAACGTTCCAGAACGGAACTGTGTGGGAGCCTGCCTGGTACATTGATCCCGCTCAAATCAACTCAACTGACATCACACAAATAGTCATTCTCCCCTGTCCTTCCTACGGCGGCGGACTAGACCTTGAAGAGCACTATCTTCTTACGCTGCAGTATGCATTCGACTGGAAAATATACACAAGCCTTGCTAAGGAAGAACCGATCGACCTAGGACTCCTCGACGTCGCCAACTACACTTTCAGTCACTATAGTGCAAACTATAAACCAGAAAACTTGACCCCTATCCCTACACTTAACTACACGCTCCAAGTCAACACGACAGGCTACTGGGACATTGGCATGCCACCTCCCTTGTACGGTCCATGGACATGGTGGATAGATGACGCCCGAATCCAAAACATCATCTCAAACGCAACAAATCCCGCCGAAGTAAACTTCGACATAGACATCACTGTCAATGTCTACTATCAAATCATGACAGACCGTGCGACACAGTCAGGGTATGCAACGGTGGCATGGTCGGGAAGGTGGGCGACGCTTCAACTACTACACGATGGCGACCAGCTGCTCGGCTTTCGATACAAATCTTTAGACATCGGCCTCAGAATGATGGCCACATAGTCTCTTGGCGGAGGGTCCGCGCCTGAAAGAACATAGCAGATACGGGTCTATTACTTCTCCCCCCTTCCGTTTCATTAACCACTCGCCTCTACAGAACCATCACCACACCCATTCATCATCCTCTTCAAGCAACACGATGCCTCGAACTTCACGGTGGGGAAAATGATTCGGCTACACCAACTGATTTTCCTGACATTATTCCTAACAGCCATTTTGCCCTTCACATTTCGCAGTACAAGGGCACAAACGCAGGATTTTGTGAGAATATGCATTGTGAATCCGCTGACAGGAGACAGCACTTTTAATGTTTCTGACCGACCAGTCGGCAGTGCTTTCACCATGGAATTCTACGTAGGCAATGTTACAGATATGGTCACCTGGCAGATACACTTGACCTACAATCGCACACTAATCCACTATGCAAAAGCATGGTTCCCATCCGACAACGTGTTCAAGGAGGCAATCGACAAAGGCGCCATACCGATAAAAGGAATATCAAACAATGTGGACAACGCTACTGACGTGGGAGATCTGCTGATCATTATGACCTGCACATATCCTCCGGACACTCTCCTTAAGTATCCGGTCAGTGTTGCATCAAAAGGGCTTTTATGCAAAGTAAATTTCACGATTGCACTGCACCCGACTTACACGCAACTCGTCTTGGGTGCAGAACAACAGCAAAACCCCCCGAGTCTCCACGTTGCTCCACCTTACTACTTGACTGGCTACAGGACGTCTGTCGAGACGCTCAACGGCACATATCCTGCAGGCGGAGACTCTGCAGTAATTGACGATCTGACCCCTGTACCAGAATCTTCAACTTTGCTTCTATTGGTGACCTTTATTGTAGCATCATTGTCTCTCATTATGACAAGAAAACGACTAGCAGGAAGTTATCAGAGAAAACGCGTTGCCAAGCATCTCGTCGCGTGCGCAAAGTTCAGTAGTTCTTGTTCAGTCTTATATTTGAAAACGTAAGCATAGCAGTTACTTATTGTGCGCAGAGAATTGAGCAAGATACTTGGTTGAAGGTGCGACAATGCGAACTTCACAAAATCATCATTGGCAATAGCACAAGGATGGAAGAAATTCCTGACAATTCCGTACACTTGGCAGTCACGTCTCCGCCTTATTTCAATTCGCCATTCGACTACCCCGGTCTTTATGGCGAGTATTCAGCCTTCCTTGATATGATAAGAGCCGTTACCAAAGAGCTGCGCAGAGTCTTAGCTGCCGGACGCATAACATGCTTTGTAACGCAAGACGCCAGAATAGACGGCAAACTCTACCCTGTGCCGGCTGACATAGCTCGAATAATGACCGAGGAAGGATTCACCTACCGCGACAGAATCATCTGGAGGAAACCCGAAGGCTACATCAGAATAAGCAGAAGAAGCGGCGTACTCATAAAAAACCCATACCCAATGTACTTCTACCCGGACAATCTGTTCGAAGAAATTCTGATAATGCAAAACGGCCCGTACGAATATCCGAGAACCGATCAGAAGAAGAAAACATCCCGAATAGATCTCCAGGAGTTCAGCAAGGGCAAGTGGTACCTGACAGTTTGGGACATAACCAATGTCCTCCCGCGAAAGGGTCGCATTGAAGAAGGGATAGCCGCGTTCCCTGAAGAGATACCAAAAAGACTGATCAAATTGTTCACGTACACTGGCGAAACAGTTCTCGATCCATTTTTGGGATCTGGAACCACCTCGAAAGTGGCGAAGGAGCTTGGACGCAACAGCTACGGGTACGAGATAGATTTGGAACTCAAGAAAATCATACTGGAAAAAGTAGGTTACCCATCTCTCAACGCCAAGGGCGACAAAATCGAGGTCACAAAAAGAAAAGACGCGCAATCGTTGAAGAACGAGCTTCAAAAAAGAATTCAGAATCAAAGATCAACGAGTAAAAACAGAAAGAATCGGCATAGTTAACGCAACATAGTAGAAGCCCAAGCACGTTCCAGATCGTTGATCAATCTAAGAGCCTTACGAGCCTTTCGAAAACGTCTAAGAAGTTCTTCCCCTTGTGTGTGGTTACGTAAACTGGTTTGCTGCGGTGGTTTTCGATTTCCAACAATTCAGACCGAACAAGCACGGGAATATATTTTTCCAACTGTGCGGAACTAAGACCAACCTTGTACATCAATTCGGTTTTGCACACACCCTTTGCAGCATGCTGCAGCATATCCGATATCAGAACCAGTTTGTCCCTTCTGCTACCCTTCATTAGTGTGAGCGCACAGTTGGTTAGCATCACCACTTCTCAGATGATACCGACTTTTTATTCGTTATGTCAGGGGAAATAGGCAAAAAGTATCGTTTGAAACATTCGCATAGACGTGGCTAAATGAACTGATTGCCCAGCAGACCGAAATTGCCTATATCTAACCACGAAAAAAGGCATGCCCCACAAGAAAGGTCCGAAACAGAGCTCAAATTGATGTCGACCATCTCTCTGGTTGCGTGTCCTTCTCATCAGAAACTCTACTCTTTAAAAAACTGGTCGAGAATGCAGATACTGCTCAACAGTTTTCACGATATTGGCCCAAGGTGAAAGGTCATTTGATAATCTGAGCACTTATCAGCGTGACATTCTGCAAAGGACGATCACTAGAGTCTGTAGAAACCTTTGATATCTCGTCAACAACATTCATCCCTGTCAATACTTCTCCGAAGACAGGATGCTTCGTATCCAGAGCGTTGTTGTTTACGACGTTGATGAAGAATTGGCTACTACCCGTATTGGATATCCCCTCATCAGGATTGTTTCTGTTTGCCATAGCCACGGTTCCCCTGTCATTCCTGTTTCTGCTTGTGAACTCATCGGGGATCGAAGCGATTGAGGGATCACCGACTCCTGTTCCTGTAGGATCTCCTCCTTGAATCATAAAATCCTTTATCACTCTGTGGAAAATCGTGCCGTTGTATACTCCATGTTCAGTGAGGTTAATGAAATTCGCAGTTGTGATCGGCATATCATTGTACAATCCAATCGTTATGTTGCCCATGCTCGTAACTAGCAATACTCTGGTCGGCGTTGACCTCGATGAGCCGGGTGACGCCCTGAAAAACGCACTGTAGGCGATCATTGCACTTATGAAAATCAGAAATATCATTACAAATATGGCGAGTTTGTTCTTGAGCAGTCTGGATTTCATGAAGAACGAGCTTCTTCAAGGAATATATAAGCGTATGTTTTGTTATGAGAAAAAACTCTCGAAAATCGCCAAGCAAGAAGAATTTCTAACACTGCTTTTTGATCAACCAAGAACCATCACAGACGCCATTGTTTAACTGACTGAAACCTTCTCTGCACGTTCCAAACTTGATGCCGTATCTGTCAGCCAACAATCGGACGCGTTCCATAAGCCGCAACCGAAGGTCGCGTGGTAAGTAGAAATAGTCAGACAGTCTCTCGCCCTTCTCAAAGTAGAGCGGTTTCAATCTTTCCGCAATGGAAGGCATGACCGCACTGAGTCTTTTCCAGTTGTCAGATCTCACTTTGTATGTTGAGCTCGTGACATGTTCGACGCCCAGTGAAGCAATCTCTTTGACCAGTCGTTCTGGATCGTCGTTCACGAACGGAATGATTGGGTCTATTCTCACGGTCACTGACACACTGCTTTGGACCAGCTCTCTGACAGCCTTCAAGCGTTCTGAAGGCGAGGGCACGCGTGGTTCAATTGCTTTTGCCACGTCGTCATTGTCTGTTGTTATGGTCAAAGCAACCATTGACGGAACCTTCTTCAACAAGTCAATGTCCCTGACGACGAGGTTAGACTTGGTCACGATTTGAATTCTGCATTTATGTCTGGTAAGTACCTCCAAGCAGGCGCGCGTCAACTTGATTTCTGCTTCCACATTTGGGTAGGGATCTGAGGAATTAGATATGGACACTATTTCACCGTTCAATTTGGCCGTTTCACGCGTTAACCTTCGAATCAAGTCTTTCTTGGGTCTGCAGTTGGAGAAGTTCACGATGTAACCTGAAGCATAGCAGTAGACGCATCCGTGATCGCAGCCAGTGTAAGGGTTAAACGTCAACTTGGGGGGACAAGTACACAGACGCGATCGCCAAGGATCAAATCTTGAAAGCACGCTCAAACCCATTCACTAGATAGATCTGAAACGTGGTCACTACAATAACCGTTTGCTCAAAATCAGATTGATACAGTATTTAACACCATGCATAGATTCAGGTTTTTCCCGCGCGTTTGAAGTTCGCCGAATATATCGTCCAGACACCACCAAGGGTTCAATACCTTAGGCGGTTGGAGACCGCGGGCTGAGCTGGTCGGTCGAAACCTTCCAGCTTACACCCCGGTTCCATCAAACCCATCTTTTATGGGAGCCTTCGTCCCCGTTAGGGGAATGGCTGCCTATTTTCAGGAGAGACTTCGGGCTTAGATGCTTTCAGCCCTTATTCTCGACGGCGTGGCTGCCCGGCATTTGCTCTGTCGAACAACCGGTTAACTAGAGGCCACAGCGTCCCGTTCCTCTCGTACTGGGGACCCTTTCCCCTCAGGCAGCCTGCACTCCCAGCAGATAAAGACCGACCTGTCTCACGACGGTCTAAACCCAGCTCACGTTCCCTTTTAATAGGCG
>Ga0315277_10010710_pt1 | contig 11595 bp, 10 predicted proteins | sample YL17G05_15_MG_FD_203695 | JGI IMG/M metagenome (GOLD analysis project Ga0315277, IMG submission 203695) | Sediment microbial communities from Yellowstone Lake, YNP, Wyoming, USA - YL17G05_15 | ecosystem: Environmental > Aquatic > Freshwater > Lake > Sediment | place: USA: Wyoming | collected...
CTTGGAGCGAGCGCCATTCCGCTACAAGCTCGGGAAGAGACCCTTCGTGCTCGTATATCTTGACCCCGATCATCAGGTCCTTGATGTTTTCCGGGTCAAGCTTGAAAACCTCTCTCAGGCTGAAATCGACCCAGATAATCCCGCAATTCTGCTTGACCCTCTGGGCGATCGCCCGGCCGATCGTCAGAGGAGGATTGTCCAGGTTCTGCCACCACGGCTTGTCCGAATTGTAACCGATCTGGAAGAAGACCGGGCTGGGAGAGAAATGGTCGGCCCAACGGTTCTGGAACGCGTCCAGCAGCTCATCCAGGCTCTTAACCTCTTGCCCATCATCGATGAAAACGACGTCCCCACGGTAGGTCTTGGGCATCCAGTTCAGGTCCCAGTGTTTCAGGAAGAGCCGGTACGTCGGATTGTGCGCCTTGACCCTTGCTTCCCACTGCCGGGCCGTCTCGTCATCGACCGGAATTCCCCATCCCGGCTTGTCGGATTCCCGGTACCACTCGACATCCACGCCGAACCCGATGACGCAAGGATGATGCTTGTACCGGCCGAGCACCAGGTCGATGAGGGTCGGAAGGTCGGCCTGGGCCGGCTCCACCTGGAGGAAGACCTTAGTGCCGGTCTTATCGAAGTGGCTCAGGAATTCCTCGTGTTTGTCGGTCTCGGTAAATTCTATGTTGGGATGAGCCTTGCCATCAGAGGGAAAGAACAGCCGGCAGGTCGTCGGCCGCTTGAGCTCTCCGACGATCCAGATCGCACCGCGAGCCGAGCCCGGAAAACGGCTGTTCATGGCATCTATAGCCTTCTGCCAGCCGGCGGGCTCCGGGAACGGTTTGATCCCGTAGTTGGAGGACCGAACGCCCGCAAAAACGACGTTCTTGGGTGCCTCTGGAGACACCAGCGGCTGGACCTCGGCCCTCGCCCGGCAGCCTTCGGCCAGGACTGCGACTCCGAGAACCAGGATCATGACAAGTGCTTTCCTCTTCATCACGACTCTCCTTGGGTTAGAGAAGGGTCTATTATCCCTCAGATCCACGTGCCCCCGTCAATCATTTCTTGATCGAGGCGTCGGGCGGCAAACGCAATTGCTTATAGAGCTCCCGCCGGCCGGCTTTGTCTTCTTCCATAACCTCGCGGGCAAAAGCAGCCACTGAACGGGCTTGGCCGCGCGGGACGACGACGACGCCGTCTCCGTCCGCGACCACCACGTCGCCGGGCATGACCAGCACGCCGCCTACAGCCACCGGCCGGTTGATGGACTCGATCTCGTTCCGCCCGGGCCGGATGCCGCGTCCTCGCTGGCGCAGATAGAGCGGGACGTTTTCCACGGCGATCTCGTCCGTGTCCCGAGCCGCGGCATCCGTGACAACGCCAACGCAGCCTTTCCCCTTCCACTCCATGATGTTGTAGGAGCCGATGCTGCCGATATCGCCCTCCTCGACATCATCAATCACCAAGGCGGTCCCCGGGCGGATCAGGTCGGCATACGGCTCCGAGGAATACTGGCTGTAGAATTCACCTTCCCACTTATCGAACTCTTCCGGGGTCCGCTTTCCGGCGTGCGGCTTCTGTGTGGGGACATAGCGCGCGGTCACCGCGATGCCGGCGAACCGATGGCTGAAATTTTTCAAGTCGGTCCACAGCGGCAGGATCGACGGGTCCACAAGACCTATACCGGGGAGCCCGGCTTTGTCCATTCCGTCCGAGACATCCGCCACCCGCAGTCCGGCGAAGAGTTTCAACAGCTCCTGGTCCTCCTCAGCGGTATAAACAGAGGTGGGGAGGAAGTCCTTCCCGGAGCGCAGGTCCTCCGGAGCAGGCCCTTTGGAGTAGGGGTTCATCCCGATCGTCATGAGCCCGATCAGGGCGATCAAAACAGGAAGTCGTCGTTTGTTCATCCGTTCACTGCCTCCTCGATGGATTCACTATAGACGATAGACACGCTTTTTACAAAAAAGGAAAACCGGGGGAGGAAGCTGATCCCGTCGAAAGCTCAATAGACATCCCGCGGGGGAAGCGCTAAGATAGAAGTAAGGAGGCCACGATGAAACCCATCAAACTCGTTTTAGCGGTGATGTTAGTCCTCGGAGCTGCATATGCCCAGACCGTCGACCTGGGTCAGAATCTCTTCTTCAACAACGAAAACGAAATCGTTGTCTGCATCGATGCGGCGCTGGCCGTCCGCAAGCTGGACAGCCCCTATGTCATGTTCATGGTCTTCATGGGTTCCAAGTCCCAAGGCAGCATCTCGGTCCATAGGGATGATGTCGTCATGGTCTACAAGGGGCAGGAATACAAGATGCCTTCGATGGAAGAATGGCGGAAGGAATACCGTGGTGCCAATCATGACTATGACCTCTATCAGCGCCTGGGCAAAGAGTCGCTGGCACAGTCTCAGATGAGGTTCTGGCAGTACCCCTGGGACTATGATTTCTTCCCCGTATTGGGCAGGGGGTCGCTTCCGTCCGATCAAGTCTCCATGAGCGGCAACCTCGGCGCCAGGACCAAGTTCTATTTCAAGAACCCCGGGTTCCAGAAAGGGGACGAGCTGGTTATAAAGGTCAAAGACCACAAGAATCCCGAAATCATAGGTTACTGTGCGGTCGTGCTCGAGTCGAAATAGCCACCCCTACTTGATCTTTTTTCCGGGCAGCCTCTGGCCGCCCTGGATGAGGATGAGTCCGGTGACTTTCCTGTCTTCGCTCTGGACGAACTCGACCTGGCCGTCGACGACCTTGAGGAAGAACTTCGTTTCCGTTTCGGGATAGAGCTCGACCTTGGGCTGCCCGGTGGCCTGCCCCATGAGCCTTCCGTTCTCCTTAGTGATGACGACCGCAAATCCGGGGGCGAGCTCATATTCGCCCACATATTGGTCATACAGAGCGGGGTCCAGCTTGATCTCTTTGCGCTCGGCCGGAAGGGGCTTCCCGGTTTTCGTGAATGATTGGACCGGCCCGATCCGGGCGACGACCCTGAGCCCCGTGACCGCTCCCTTCCCGTCCTTGAGGAAATGCACCCGGGCGGGAAAATCCGTGACGAAGAATTCGGTGGCCGAGACCGGTCTGATCTCGGACTTGCCTACTCCAACGATTTGGCAGAACAGCTTGTTCCCCTGACGCGTGATATAGAGTTCCTCTCCCTGGGCATCGGCATATACCCCGATCAAAGGCTCCAGCTCTTTTTCAGAAAGGAATATCGGAACAGGCTCCTTATAGGGAATCCCCAGCGCCAGACAGCCGGTCCGGAAGGCCAGGGGTTCCGGTTGCAGCTCCGTGACCGCGCTGTTCGTCAGCAGGGCCACAAAGATCTGGTCTTCCGGAAAGAACAGGGCGTAGGACAAGAAACCATGAATCCCGCCGCCGTGTTCGATGAGGCGATGGCCCTCGTAGTCCGAGATGCACCAGCCGTAGCCATATTTTGAATCCAGGCCGTCCTTCAGCTTGTACGACGTGAAGGCCCGCTCGAGCGTTTCTCTCTTGATCAGCTTCCCGGCGAGGAGTGCCTCGGTCCAGGTCGCCAGGTCGTCAACCGAGGAGCCTAATGCTCCCGCCGCGTACGGCTGCGACATGCTCAAGTAGGGCGCGTTCTCGAACCCGGAGTTTCCTTTGGAGTACCCGGGAACCCGCCGGGGGATGATCCGGGAAGTGCTGTCGTAGCAGGAACTCTTCATGCCGAGGGGGCCGAAAATGCGGTCTGCGAGGAAATCGGCATAGGACTTGCCGGAGGCCTTTTCGATGATAGCTCCGAGCAGGATATAGCCCGAATTGCTGTATTTCCACCTCTCTCCGGGAGTGAATTCCATGGGCTGGTTTTTGAAGAGGTCGATGATTTCACCGACGGTCATGTCTTTGCGCTGGAGCGGCAGCCATTCCGGCAGGTCGGTGTAGCTCTTGACTCCTGAGGTATGGGTGAGCAGGTGTTCGACGGTAATCTTTTTACCCTGGGTGGGGTAATCGGGAAGGAATTTGGTGATTTCGTCCTGAAGCGAGAGCTTCCCCTCTTCGGCCAGCATCAGGACGGCGACGGCGGTGAACTGCTTGGTGATAGAGCCGAGACGGAAGATCATGTCCGGCTCGACGGGGACATTGAGCTCGAGGTTGGCCAGGCCGTACCCTTTGCGCCAGATGACCTTCCCCTGTTTCTTGACGAGGACGGCCGCGCCGGGCTGGCCGGGTTTATAAACATCGGACAGGAGCTTATCGATCCGGGCGGTCAGGTCTTTCTCCGAAACCTGGCCGGAGGGTTGGGCTGAGCCAACCTGTCCCAGCATAAGGCCCAGGAAAAGCAGCGGAATCAAGCGCTTACAAACTCTCGACATTTGTACCTCCACTTCAATTCATAACAAATATCTATACGGCTTTGACCGCTAGAAGGTTCAATATAGCCTGAAATGGGCGGGCTGTGAAGCCAAAAAAGCTCGGGGGAGTCCCCCTCGCTCTACTAATAAAGAGAAAACACAATCCTGGCCAGCTTGAGACCTGCTAATATTCGGTTCAATCTCCCGTTGATTCTGGTAAAATAGTGGTCCTTAAGGAATTGACCGTGGCGACTCCGCTGGAAAAATGGGTCGACGAGCAGGCCCGCCTGTTCGAGCCGAAGCATATCTACTGGTGCGACGGGTCGGAGGGCGAGGCCCGTCGTCTCATCGAGATGGGGATGAAGGAAGAGCGTATCGGCCTGCACGATATCTTCCGTGAACTCAACCACAAGCTCTGGCCGAAGGCCTACCTCCACCGCAGCCATCCGACCGATGTCGCCCGGACCGAACATCTGACCTACGTCTGCCATTCGGACCGCGAAGCCACCGGCCCCAACAACAACTGGATGGACCCAGAAGAGGCCAGGGAACTGATGACGAAGCTCTCCCAGGGCGCCATGCGCGGAAGGACGATGTACGTCCTGCCCTACATGATGGGGCACCCCGACTCGCCCTACGCCAAGGCCTGCGTCCAGGTCACGGATGTCTCCTACGTGGCGATCAGCATGCGCATCATGACCCGGCTGGGCAAGCGCATCGTCAGCAAGATCGGCAAGAGCGATAACTTCGTCAAGGGCATCCACTCGGTCGGCGACTTCGACCCCAACAAGCGCTATATCATGCACTTCCCCGAGGAAGGCCTTGTCTGGAGCATCGGCTCCGGCTACGGCGGCAACGCCCTCCTCGGGAAGAAGTGTTTCTCGCTGCGGATCGCCTCCTGGCTTGGCTACAAGCAGGGCTGGCTGGCCGAGCACATGGTCATCATCGGGGTTGAAGACCTGCATGGAAACGTCACTTACATCACCGCCGCCATGCCATCGGCCTGCGGCAAGACAAACCTGGCCATGCTCGATTCCGCCCTACCCGAATACAAGGTCTATACCATCGGAGATGACATCGCCTGGCTGAACATCGGGCCGGACGGCCGGCTGTGGGCCATCAACCCGGAGGCGGGATTTTTCGGCGTCGCCCCGGGAACCTCGATGAAGACCAATCCCAACATGATCCGGACGCTCAAGAACTCAAATTTCTACCCGACGATCTTCACCAACGTCGGACTGAACACGGAAACCAACGAGCCATGGTGGGAAGGGCTGGACGGATCGGTGCCGGAGCATATGGTGGACTGGCAGGGGCAGCCCTGGGACCAGAACAAGGTGACCAAGGCCGCCCATCCGAACTCCCGGTTCACGGTCTCGCTCACCAACTGCCCGACGCTCTCCCAGGAGTATGACAACCCAAAGGGAGTACCCATCTCAGCGATCATCCTGGGCGGTCGCCGGTCACAACTCATTCCCCTCATCACCGAGGCCTTCAACTGGGAACACGGCGTGTTTCTGGGGGCACGGATGGGGTCGGAGACGACGGCCGCGGCGGCCGGCAAGGTCGGGGTGCTGCGGCGGGATCCGATGGCCATGCTGCCTTTCTGCGGCTACAATATGGGCCTTTACTTCCGCCACTGGATCAACATGGGCCGGCTGATGACTCGCCCGCCCCGGATTTATGCTATGAATGCCTTCCGTGTGGACGAGAAGGGACGCTTCCTTTGGCCGGGGTTCGGGGAGAATATCCGCATCCTCAAATGGATTATTGACAGAGTGAACGGGAAAGCCGGAGCGAAGGAAACGCCCTTGGGGCTCGTGCCCGATATCAACACTTTCCCCATGGATGGGGCCGACGTGCCCAGGGGCAACCTGCAGAAGCTCTTTGAAGTCAGGCCGGGCGAGTGGCAGGCTGAGGTTCAGGACATTAAGGGCTTCCTCGACGGGTTCGGCGGCCAGCTCCCTTACGAGATCCGGAACGATTTTAATCGGATGTCGGACCGGCTGCAGAAATCTCAGGGAACATAGAGAGAATCTCTGTATTGCTTAGACTACCCCCAGATTATCCTAGAACTTGAAGTTCAGCCCAGCCTGGAGGCTCACGCCCGTAAGATCAAACACCGCCTCTCTGGCGCCTTGACCGCCGGGTGCTCCCGAAGAAGGGATGTCCAAACGCGGATATCCCTCTCCCTCGATGAAGAAGATGGTCCCCTGCTCCACTACGGTGGAACTATGGCCGCCAGACCACTCATAGGTTTCCTCCTTACCCTCAAAGCCGGAGATTTTCGCGTATCTTCCAAAGGCTTCGATAATAAAGGCCAGCCTCTCGTTCATGCGGATCTCCAGGCCGAGGCCTCCCTGAATACCCAGCTGCCGGGCTTCCGCTCTATGAGTGAGGGAACTGGCGGAGTACGGTGTCGTCAAATTCCCTCCGTACTTGTAATCGGCGAAATGGTATTCGGGACCGGCGCTGACGCAGACGGTCAGCAGGCGGTTGAGGGGAATGGCATAAAACAAACCTAGCCTGAGGGAGAGGATTTTCATCTCCGGAAGGCCCATAAGGCGATATTCATACGGTGAACCCGGCCAATGGAATAGAAGAGAGCTCTCCTGGTGGCCTCGAACCAGGCTCCCTCCCACCCCGATCCCTATCCTGGGAGTGAAATTATAGACGATGTCTCCTGTCAGCTCATAGCCGGTGCGGAACGATTCCTTTCCATTCTTTCCCGGTTCGAAGCCGGCCGAGGTGATTTCGGCGATCTGCCGGTCGTACATCCCTGCGGTACCCCTATCGATATCGCCGCCCGAGAACGTCACCCAGGCTCCCCTGAGCTTCAAGTGGATCCCCACTCCTTTGAATTCTTCCTCTTCCTCTTCCTGCGCCAGGCCAGGAAGACAGATGAGGAATAGCCCGAGGAAAACAAGAAGAACCACCGCCTTATTCAGCCCCGCTGTCTCGGGCCTTCGCTTGTCTCTTTGATCTTTTGGCATTTGAACCCTCATCATCTATTTTTCTTGGAGCCAAATAGCGAATTCAGTATATCGCCGGAGAAGGAGAGAAGTCAAAGCGCGCTTTCCATGCCGTACATGCACAATGGGAAATTCGCCACCCTGGGAAAGGCTCTCTCTCATTATGAAGAGCTGGCCAAAGGAAAAGCCAAGCCTCTGGTCGGGACACTTGATCCCAAGCTGGCCAAAGGGGTCATGCAGATCGGGGGAGGCGGCGGGAGCAAGGACGACCTGAAAAGCATCGTCGAGTTCCTCAAGGCCCTGACCGGGACCCAGGTCCAGAGCCCGGCGGCCGGGGTAGCCCCGCCGGCGCTGAAATAAACGGGCCGCAGAGAGTCGCTCAGGCCGTCTGGGCAGGGTCCTCACCCACTCCCAAGCAGAGGAGGCCGGCGGTAACGATCGGAAGCGCCAACCAGCCCGTGAACGAGCTGTAGCCGAGATCGGCCCTTTCCAATCTCATCATCATCACGACCTGCCTTGACTTCTCTTCTCGCCGGAGCATATGATCTTGGCCGGAGGTCGGTTGACCAAAACCCGGTTGTGAGACACGTTGGGCCATGGCGGCAACTAAAACTGATCCCCCCCTCCTTTCTCGCCTGGCCATCCTGATCCTGGCTCTTCTCCCTCTCTTCATCCTGATGATCGATGTCGCCAAGTACCATGTTGACGTCCCCTTCTGGGACCAGTGGAACTTTGTCCCGCTCCTCGGTAAATCCTACGAGCAGCGAGTCAGTTTCCAGGACCTCTGGGGCCAGCACAACGAACATCGGCTGTTCTTCCCCCGGCTCATCATGCTCGGGTTGGCTCACGCCAGCCGCTACAACATCGTCTGGGAACTGGTCGTTATCATCCTCCTGGCCGCGGCCATTTTCGTTCTTTTGTGGCGTCAGTTTTCCAGGACAATCAAGGCCTTGGGCTATTCCGGCTTTCCCTGGGCGGTGCCAGTTTCTTCTTTGCTCGTCTTCACCCTCGGACAAGCGGAAAACTGGCTCTGGGGCTGGCAAATCCAGATTTTTTTGAATGTCCTGGCCGCAACCGCCGGCTTTGTTCTTCTCGATAGCCCCACGTTCCGATGGGGAAAATTCTGGTGCGGCCTGGGATTCGGAATCCTGGCGACCTATTCTTTCGCTAACGGGCTTATCTTCTGGCCTCTAGGGTTTCTCGCGCTCATCCTTATTCCTTCAGGAGGAAGGCGGCGAAAGACGTTGGCTTTGACCGCTTGGGCGGCCGCCGCCGCCACGGTCGCTATTTCCTACCTTTATCGATTCCGGTATGAATCGCCTTCCGGAAAGCCTTGGACTCACTTCCTGAATCACCCCGGAGACTATCTTCAGTACCTGCTCAAATACCTCGGCCGGCCGATCGTCAACTATGAAGAGTATGCCATGGCGATCGGTTTCGTCGGCCTTCTCCTTTTCGGGACATTCTCTTTCCTTTTATTCCGGAAAAAGCACGGAGAAACCCAGGCTATCCGACCTTTCTTTCTCTTGGGCCTCTACTCTTTGGGCTGCGGTCTGCTGACAGGAGTCGGCCGGATCGGGTTTGGCAGCGCCCAGGCCATGAGCGGCCGGTATGTGCCTTTTTCCGCCCTGATCTGGGTTTCGAATTTCGCTTTTCTTTACATTCTTTCTCAAGAGATCCGAGCGAGGATCCGGGCCCGGCCCGGAAGAATCTTCAGCCTTGCGGGGATAGGAGTCCTTTCTATTGTCCTCGTCTTCGGAATCGCCCGCACGTCCTATAGGGTCGGGTACCGAGTCTTTAAATCCTATCATGCCCGGATGCTGCCGGCGAGGTCCGAACTTTTGCGGGGAGAAGATGAACAGTTGCTCCTTCGTCTTTATATTGACGCCGACTATGTCCGCCGGGGGACAAGCGTATTGAAGAAACATAGTTTATCTGTTTTCAGATAAGAAAAACGGAAGCCCACAGATCTATTGACAGCGCTCGTTTTCACGCCTATAGTAGGCCCAGGCGCTGCGGAAAATCCTGATCAGAAATGGCCGAGTCTGAGCATCTGCAGGAGCACTTTCTTTCTCATTTCCGGAAGGGGAGGAAAAGCGTGTCAAGACATAGAGTACTGGGGAACGTTCTCGGGATTTTTCTCATTCTGCTCTTGGCGAGCCCGATCTTCGCCCAACTGATAGACATCGGCAAGTTCAAGGGAGTCGAAATTCCTTTCCGATTGAAGTTCCAGGACATCGTGATAGAGAAAGGCAGCTATGATCTGGAGGCGTTGAAAAATCCGGATACACCGTCGTGCTACCTTCGGATCAAAAAAGGCGCCAAGATACTGTGTCTCATCGAGGGGGAGCGGCTGCAATATGAAGCCTATGGCATGTCCAAGATGACAGATCCCGGCATCCCTCAGAAACCGAGGTTGAAGATGAAACGAAGCGCCGAGGAAAAGGTTGTTTATTTCACAGTCGAGACAGGCCGGGGCAGTCGTTTCCCCTATCTTTGGCTGAGATTCAAGCTGGACTATGAGGAATAATCCTAGAATCATGACGCGCTGAGGAACCCCGAACCTGGCACTACTTCCAGTAGCTCGAGACAAAGCGCTCGACTTCGGGAATCCCGCCCTGGAAGATGAGGTAGCCGTTGTGCGGCTCGCGCTCGGTGATCTCGCCGGCGATTGAGGTGAGCATGATTTCTTTGACTTTTGTCAAATCTGATGACTGCCCAAGCGCCCAGCCCAGCTTGACGTAGGCGACTTCGGGGAGCATGTTCGCAGCCGGCACCACACCAAGTTCCATGATGTCCCGGCCGGTGTCGTAGACGAACATCTGCACATAACCCCACAGGGTTTGGACCGTCATGTACATAGCAATGCCCATGTCATGCGCCCGCCGCAGCGCCGGGTAGAGGGGTTTGTTGACGTGGCCGAGGCCGGTCCCGGCGATGACAATCCCTTTATAACCGTTGTCGATCAGGGACTCGATGATATCGGGCTTCATGTTGGGATAATAGTAGACGATGGAGACCTTCTCCTCGAATTTCGTGTTGACGGTGACGTTGTTGTCGCTTCGCCGCCTCTTGTAGTCGTCCCGCAGGGTAATGATTTTATTCCGGCTGACCATGGCGATGGGGATGTCACCGATCGTCCGGAACGTGGACCGGTATGAGGAGTGCATCTTGCGGACTCGCGTTCCCCGGTGGAGTAGGTCATACTGGTCGCTGGTCGGCCCGAACATGCAGACTATGACCTCGGCGATGTCACTCTCGGCGGCCGTCTTGGTGGCGTCGATAAGGTTGAGGGCCGCGTCGGAGGAGGGCCGGTCGCTCGACCGCTGCGAGCCGACCATGACGATCGGGACCGGCGAATTCTGGACCATAAACGACAGGATCGCGGCCGTGTGGTGCATGGTGTCCGTGCCGTGCCCGATGACGATCCCCTGCACGCCCTTCTCGATCTCGCGGCCGATGGCGTTGGCCGTGCCCACCCATTGCTCCGGACCCATGTTCTCGCTGAAGACGCCGTAGAGCTTCTCGGTCTCGAGGTTGCAGATATCGGCCAGCTCGGGGACCGAGCCGTAAAGCTCGCCGGGGGTGAAGGCCGGAATGACCGCACCCGTCCGATAGTCGAGCCGGCTGGCGATCGTCCCGCCCGTCCCCAGCAGCTTCACCCTCGGCTTCCGGGGATCGTAAGGGAATTCCTTCTCCGGAATCTTGTAGTGCGCTTCCTTGTATCCGATTTCCTTGATCCCGGTGACTGTGTCCACGGCGATGCCGACGTTATAGCCGTTGCGGAGCTTGAGGACGATGTGCTTGTCATCGGCCGTCTCGGAGCGCGGCAATATGATACCCGTGAACTGGCCCCGCGTCGTGGTCACGTCGGCGTCGCTCCAGACCCGGACCCCCTGCGCCTTGAGGAGGGCGAGCGCCTCTCCCCTGTAGCCCTTATAAATATCGCTCATGTGCTTTCTCTTTTATCCCGAACCGGAGCCCTAAGCGTGAGTTTCCAGCACCTCCCGGAGGAAAGACGCTACTTTTTCCCCCGGCGCTCTTCCCCTGAGTTCGGCCATCAAAACGCCCATCAGGTAGCGCCATTTCTTCTCCGGGTCCTGGGGGTTGAGGCTACTTTCCGCTCTCCCTACGATCTGGACGATCTCCCGAACATCTTCATCGCTCAGCTTGACGAGGCCGAGCTTGGCGATCGCCTCTCCCGGCTGCCAACCCTCTGTCGACATCAGCTTCAGGACGTCCGGGAACCCCTCTCTGGCGAACTCCCCGTCAGTGAAGTGCCGCATCAGATCGAGCAGTGATTCATCGCTGAGCCGGGCAGTC